>Ga0114931_10011994_pt1 | contig 10178 bp, 12 predicted proteins | sample 2SBtaG_FD_89579 | JGI IMG/M metagenome (GOLD analysis project Ga0114931, IMG submission 89579) | Deep subsurface microbial communities from Kolumbo volcano to uncover new lineages of life (NeLLi) - 2SBTROV14_V59a metaG | ecosystem: Environmental > Aquatic > Marine > Volcanic | place: Kolumbo... | reverse complement strand
TTGGTTTCACAGTGTTTTCAAAAAATCTTAGCTTCACCCATAGGTTAAGCGAGCATTTTTTGGAAGCGCTGTGGAATCAAGAGCTTGTGCTATGCGCCGTCATGAAGGTACGGATTCAGGTTTAAAATAGAGAATAACGATTATGAAAGACATTATGGCCCGCGCGGCGCGCATCAAGCTGGTGATCTTCGACGTGGATGGTGTGCTCACTGATGGCGGCCTGTTCATGGACAAGGACGGCCACGAATACAAGAAATTCAATTCGCGCGACGGCCACGGCATGAAGATGCTGCAGCAGAGCGGCGTGGAGGTTGCCATTATCACCGGCCGTAATTCCAGCGTGGTGGAGCACCGCATGCAGGGGCTGGGCATTCGTCATGTCTACCAGGGTCAGCAGGACAAACGAGAAGCTTTCAACAAACTGCTGGCTGACCTGAACATCAGCGCCGATGAGGTGGCCTACGTAGGTGACGATGTGGTAGACCTGCCGGTGATGCGCAAGGTGTGTCTGGCGGTGGCGGTGCAGGATGCCCATGCGCTGACTAGACAACATGCCCACTGGCAGACCCCCAATGGCGGTGGCCGCGGCGCGGCCCGTGATCTGTGCGAACTTATCATGGAAGCCCAGGGAACACTCGAGGCCCGCATGGCAGAGTACCTGGAGGACTGATCGGCCGTGGCCAGGGCGATCAAGAAACGTCATATCACCCTATGGGTGGTGCTGTTGCTGGCCGTGTTGGGCTGGTGGCTGCAGCGCGAGGGTGGGCAGATTCAGATTCAGCCGCAAAAGCTGCCCGAAGTGGTGGACTATTCGCTCACCGACTTCGTGATCACGGCCATGGATGAGCATGGAGCGCCCAAGCAGCGCCTGAGCGGCAAGTCCATGGTCCACTATGCCGAAAGAGATTACGCTGAAATGAAGCAGCCGCACCTGGAGGTGTACGGCGAAACCAATATGGGTGGGCCGGTACAGGTGGATGCCGAACTGGCCAAGGTCTACCAGGGTGGTGATTCGGTGTTGTTGGCGGGCGATGTGTCCATGGTGCGCCAGGATCCGGGCCGCAAATCGGAGCTGCAGGTACAGACGCGTGATCTCTGGTATTTCTCCCCGAGTGAATATGCCGAGACCAGTGCCGACGTCACCATTCGCGATGAGCTGGGAGTGACCCGGGCCCGGGGAATGACCATGGACATGAAGGCGGGCACACTGGATTTGCTGGCCGCCGTCAGAGGTGAATATGTACTGGAATAGAGTGACATGGCTACTCGTGTTGTTGCTGCTGCCGTTCATGCAGCTGCAGGCGGCCGAGTCACAGCAGGAGGAACCTATCTATATCGAGTCGGACAGCCTGCGCATCGATGACACCCAAGGCATCAGTACTTACAAGGGGAACGTGGTGTTTCGCCAGGGGCCGGATACGCTCAAGGCCGACAAGCTGGTGATCCATACCGACGAAAATCAGGAGGTGCAGAAAATCGTCGCCACCGGCACGCCGGCCCACTTCGAGCATGATGACATCACGCCGGAGGAGAAGTCCTGGGGCCAGGCGCAGACCATTGAATACCATGCGGCCGAGTCACTCATGATCCTCAGCGGGGATGCCCGCTTCGAGCAGGGCGACAATCAGTTTTCCGGCAATCGCATCGAATACGAGCAGGACAAGAAGCTGGTGCGGGCGGGCAAGAACGTGGCTGGTGAAGGGCGAGTGAAGATCATCATCCATCCGCACAAGAATGGTGCCGATCAGCAGACGCAGGAACAACAGCAGGAATGAGTATTCTCGGCGCCGAGGCCATCTTCAAGTCCTACCGTTCGCGCCAAGTGGTCAACGGCGTCTCGCTGGAAGTCAAAAGCGGCGAGGTGGTGGGGCTGCTCGGTCCCAATGGCGCCGGCAAGACCACCAGTTTTTACATGATCGTGGGGCTGGTGCCCTGCGACAAGGGGCGCCTGTATCTCAATGATCACGATATCACCGACCTGCCCATGCACGTCCGCGCCCGGCTGGGGATCGGCTACCTGCCCCAGGAGCCCTCCGTGTTCCGCAAACTGAGCGTGGAGGACAACATTATGGCCATCCTCGAGGTGCAGCCCGGGCTGGGCAAGCCTGAGCGCGAGGAAATACTGGAAAACCTGCTGCACGAGCTGCATATCGGCCATATCCGCGAGAGCCAGGGGATGAGCCTGTCGGGCGGGGAGCGGCGCCGGGTGGAGATCGCCCGGGCCCTGGCCATGCGTCCAGAATTCATCCTGCTGGACGAACCCTTCGCCGGCGTCGATCCAATCTCGGTGATCGATATCCAGCGTATAATCACCCAGTTACAGGAAAAGAACATCGGCGTCCTGATTACCGACCACAATGTACGCGAGACGCTGGGCATCTGCGAGCGGGCCTACATCATGAGCGAGGGTGGGGTGATTGCCCAGGGCGCCCCGAGGAGGTGATGGCCAATGAGCACGTGCGCAAGGTCTATCTGGGCGAGCACTTTCGGCTGTGAATTGCAATACTGATATTCACCCGGTATCTGAGTTAGAATTCAAGCTTTACGACCCCCGGTTCGATGAACCTCTTTAGAAATAGACACATAGTTATAATCACAGGATGAAACAGTCACTCCAGCTCCGTTTGGGCCAGCATCTGATGATGACGCCGCAGTTGCAGCAGGCGATCCGTCTGTTGCAGCTCTCCACGCTCGATCTCCAGGCCGAGATCCAGGAGGCGCTGGAGACCAACCCGCTGCTGGAGGTGAACGAGGAAGGTGAATCCGACAGCGGTGAACAGGAACGGGACGAAAGCGCTGGCGAGCGTGTCAATGGCAGCGAGGTCTCCAACGAGGGTGAAAACGCGTCCGACGAAATCAGTGCTGCGGCTCAGACGCAGGATTCCACGGTGGATATGCAGAATCCGGACATGCCCGAAGACCTGCCGGTGGACAGTAACTGGGATGACGTCTATGAGAGCGTGCTGCCCGCCACTAGTGCCAGTTCCGCCCCTGCCGATGACGACAACCGCGCCTACGAGAACCAGAGCGGCGGCGAGGAGAGCCTGCATGAACACCTGCTCTGGCAGATGAATCTGACCCCCTTCAGCGAGACCGACCGCACCATCGCCGAGGCTATTATCGAATCCATCAACGACGACGGCTATCTCTCCGTCAGCCTGGAGGAGATTCTGCAAGGGCTGGGTCTGGATGAGGATGTAGGGCTGGAGGAGATGGAGGCGATGCTGCACCAAATGCAGAATTTCGATCCTGTCGGTGTTGCTGCCCGCGACCTGCGTGAATGCCTGCTGCTGCAGCTCAAACAGCTGGACGCCTCGCAGCAGGACGTGGCCAATGCCATCGATCTGGTGGAAAATTACCTGGACCTGCTTGGTGGTCGTGACTATAAGCAGTTGATGCGGCGTATGAAGCTTTCGCGCGAGGAGTTGCAGCAGGCCATCGCCATGGTGCAGACGGCCAACCCCCGGCCGGGCGGGCTGATCGCCTCCGCCCCTGCCGAGTATATCGTGCCCGATGTGATCGTCAGGAAACAGAACAACAAATGGCGCGTGGAACTCAACCTGGAAGCGGTGCCGCAGCTCAGGGTCAATAACCTTTACGCCGGTATGATCCGCCGTGCCGACAGCAGCGCCGATAACACCTATCTGCGCAATCAGCTGCAGGAGGCGCGCTGGTTCATCAAGAGCCTGGCGAGCCGCAACGAGACCCTGCTCAAGGTGGCTACCGCCATCGTTGAGCGGCAGCGCGGTTTTCTCGAGCACGGTGAGGAGGCGATGAAGGCGCTGGTACTGAATGACATCGCCGAAGAGCTGGATATGCATGAATCCACTATTTCACGTGTCACCACGCGCAAGTACATGCATACACCGCGTGGCATTTTTGAATTGAAGTATTTTTTCTCCAGTCATGTCTCCACCGCCACCGGCGGGGCATGTTCATCTACGGCCATCCGGGCGTTGATCAAAAAATTGATCGCGGCGGAAAACCAGGGCAAACCTTTGAGCGACAGCAAGATCGCAAAAATCCTGGAGGGAGAGGGGATCAACGTGGCGCGCAGGACGGTGGCCAAGTATCGCGAGGCAATGTCGATACCGCCGTCAAACGAGCGCAAGCGATTGATGTAGTTTTATTGGGGCGAGGGGGTCGCGAATAATGGGTGAAGAAGAGCAATAATGAAAATCATCGACTTGTTGTCAGCCGACCGTATTGTCTGTGGTCTTGCGCTGAGCAGTAAAAAGCGGGCACTGGAAGCGCTGGGCCAGCTGCTGGCGGAGGCCAATGGGGTAAACCTGTCAGAAGCGCAGATCTTCGACGGCCTGCTGGCACGTGAACGGCTGGGCAGCACCGGTCTCGGCCACGGTGTGGCTATCCCCCATGGCCGCTTCAAGGATGTCAGCCAGGCGGTGGGGGTGTTTGTCAGGCTGGAAGAGGGAATCGATTTCGACGCTATCGATGGTGAGCCGGTGGATCTGATGTTCGCCCTGATGGTGCCGGAGGAATACACCGAAGAGCACATCCAGCTGCTCGCCTCCCTGGCCGAGATGTTCAGCGATGCCTCCATCCGCGAGCGCCTGCGTCAGTGTGGTTCCTCTGCCGAAATCGAAAACATAATCGGTCAATGGCATCCCTCGGGTCACAAGGTGGCCTCGTCACTCTGATTTTCCCAGCGCCATGAGCGAAATCTTCCCCTCACGCCCCGGTGTCATGCTTGAAGTGCTCGGTCAGGGTGTGCTGTTGCAGGGGGAGAGCGGCATCGGCAAAAGCGATCTTGCCCTCGGTTTGGTGGCGCGTGGCCATCGCCTAGTGGCCGATGACATGGTCCAGTTCGAGCGCCGTGACGGGCATCTGCATGGTCGCGCCTGTCACGGTTGTGAAGGCTTCCTCGAGGTCAGCGGCCTCGGGGTGGTCAATCTGAGAGAACTCTACGGCGAGCAGGTCGTCTCCGGGTCGGCGCCGCTGACGCTGGTGCTGGCCCTGGAGCGCGACATGCCCCGGGATTACGATGGTCTGCAGCCGGTAGTGTTTGACTGGCAATTGCTGGAGCTTGGCGTGCCGGCCTGGCGGCTGCCCTGTGACAATCAGCGGGACATGCCACTGATCGTCGAAACGGCGGTGCGCTTGAATCAGGCCCGAGTGCAAGGCTATGATGCCTGTTCCGATCTGCAATCAAGCTTGAACGCTCAAATAAGAAAGGGGGCCGCATGAAGTTGGTGATTGTCAGCGGCCTGTCCGGCTCAGGCAAAAGTATCGTCCTGCATTCACTGGAAGACCTGGGGTTTTACTGCATCGACAACCTGCCCTTGAGTCTGTTGCCCGCCTTTGCGGCGCAGATTTCCGCTTCGCCGCGGCGCAGCTACGAACATGCCGCCGTGGGAATCGATGCCCGCAACCTGGCCGAGGACTTCGACAGTTTTCCCGACGTGCTGGCCGAGATCAAGGCCCTGGGCCTGAGCTGCGAGATCCTGTTTCTGCAGGCCGACGACAACACCCTGATCAAGCGCTTCAGTGAGACCCGTCGCAAACATCCGCTCACCCGTGCCGGCACCTCGCTGGCCGAGGCGATCCAGCGTGAACGCAGGTTGCTGGGTGCCCTGGCGGTGAACGCCGACTTGTGTATTGATACCAGCCGCACCAATGTGCATCAGCTGCGCGACCTGGTGCGCGGGCGCATGCTGCAGGAGGCGCGCTCGTTGACCCTGACCTTCATGTCATTCGGCTTCAAGCACGGTATCCCGGTGGATGCCGATTTCGTTTTCGACGTGCGCTGTCTGCCCAACCCCCACTGGGTGCCGCAGCTGCGCGCCCTCACCGGGCTGGACCACGAAGTGCAGGAATTCCTCGAGCAGCAGCCCCTGGTGGGGGAAATGTTCGAGGATCTGAAGAATTTCATCGAACGCTGGATGCCGCGTTTCCAGGCCGATAACCGTGCCTACATGACCGTCGCCATCGGCTGTACTGGCGGCCAGCATCGCTCGGTCTATCTGTCCAACCGGCTGGGGGAATATTTCGGCGACAGTGAACTTGAAGTGCTGTTGCGCCATCGGGAGTTGTCATGACCGCCGGTCTGCTGATCATTACCCACGACAGCGTCGGCAAGGCGCTGATCGATACGGCCTCCGCCATTCTCGGCATGTGCCCCATGGCGCTGGAGGTGGTTTCGGTGTGCGAGGGCTGTGAGCCGGATGACATGGTCGACAGCGCCCGTAGCGCAGTGCGGCGTCTCGATAACGGCGGCGGGGTGCTGATCCTGACCGACATGTACGGCTCGACGCCGAGCAATGTAGCCAACCGTCTTGGCGGCGAGGCCACCATCAAGGTGGTGGCGGGCATGAATCTTCCCATGCTGGTGCGGGTGCTGAACTATCCCACCCTGTCGCTGGACGAGCTGGCCTACAAGGCGGTCTCCGGTGGTCGTGACGGGATTTTTATCTGTGGGCCGGATGATCAGTGATTATAAAAAAAGTGGAAATCATCAACAAGCTCGGTCTGCATGCGCGGGCGGCATCCAAGTTCGTCAAACTGGCCAGCCGTTTCGAGAGCCATATCCTGCTGCGCAAGGGTGAGCGGGAGGCCAACGGCAAGAGCATCATGGGGGTGATGATGCTGGCCGCCAGCCAGGGGACGGAGCTGGAATTGGCGGTGGATGGCAATGACGAGGAAGAGGCGATGACGGCATTGGAAGCCCTCATCGCCGACCGGTTCGGGGAGGGGGAGTAAGCCATGCCCCGGCTAACGGTCAGCAGTAATCAAAAGCTCAGGGAGAGCGTGCAATATGTGTCTTTTGCGGGATTTGATTATTCATGTCCTCGCGATGTCCCACTTCGGGGCAGCGGTTAGGTAGCGGCCATGGCGAGCCTGAGCCTCAATGGGGTGGGCGTTTCGCGCGGCATTGCCATCGGCAAGGCCTATTTGTTGCAGCGCGACCAGCTCAAGGTGCGTGAGTACCTGATCCCCCCTAGCCTGATCGAGATGGAGCAGGAACGTTTCAGGCAGGCACTGGCCGCCGCCAAGGAGCAGCTGGACGAAGTGCGGCAGCGCATCCCCTCCTCCACACCGGTGGACATCGTCTCGTTTATCGATACCCATCTGTTGATGTTGAACGACAAGGCCCTGGCAGAGGCGCCGCTGAAGCTGATCCGCGAACGTGGCTGCAATGCGGAGTGGGCGTTGAAGCTGCAGCGTGATGCCCTGGTGGCCGTATTCGAGGATATGGAGGACGCTTATCTGCGCACCCGCCGTGATGACGTGGATCATGTGGTTAATCGCATTCAACGCATCCTGCTCAATCAGGCGGATAACATCGAGGGTATGATGGATGGCCGTCTCAAGGGACAGGTGATCATCGCCGACGATCTCTCGCCGGCCGATACGGTGACCATGCAGAACGAAGGTATCGCCGCATTTGTTACAGAGTTCGGCGGGCCCAACTCCCATACCACCATCCTGGCGCGCAGTCTCGGTATCCCGGCGGTGGCCGGGGTGGGGAACGCGCTGCGTTATCTGCGCCAGGGGGAGACCCTGGTGGTGGACGGTTTCCAGGGTACCCTGCTGGCCGAGCCGGATGAACGTGGCCTGGCCCATTACCAACTGCGTCAACGACAGGAAAAGCGTCACCAGACCGAGCTCGGCAAGCTCAAGGAGCTGCCCGCCATCAGCCGCGACGGGCTGGTCGTTTCGCTGCAGGCAAATGTGGAGCTTCCCGAAGACATGGCGGTGATGGACAAGGTGGCAGCCAAGGGGGTCGGGCTGTACCGCACCGAATACCTGTTTTTGAATCGGGAGCAGCCGCCGGATGAAGAGGAACAGTTTGAAATTTATAACAAGGTGGTCAAGCGGCTGCATGGCCGGCCCCTGACGATTCGCACCCTGGACCTGGGGGCGGACAAGACACCCGGCCATGAGGCCCGCCCCGAGGTGCGCGGCGTGGTGACCAATCCGGCGCTGGGGCTGCGCGCCATTCGTCTCTGTCTGCGCGATACCACCTTGTTCCTGCCCCAGCTGCGTGCCATCCTGCGCGTCTCGGCCGCGGGCCCCGTGAATATGATGATTCCCATGCTGGCCAGCGTGCAGGAGGTGCAGCAGGCCATGGTGCTGATCAATCAGGCCAAGCAGGAGCTGCTGCAGGAAGGAATCGATTTTGATGACAGTATTCCCATCGGCGGCATGATAGAGGTGCCGGCGGCGGCACTACTGGCGGACGTGTTCGCCAAGCAGCTCGACTTTCTCTCTATCGGTACCAATGACCTGGTGCAGTACACCATGGCGGCGGATCGCCTTGATAACGCGGTCAACTATCTCTATCAACCCACCCACCCGGCGGTGCTGCGTTTGATCGACATGACCATCAAGGCTGGGCACAAGGCCGGCATCCCGGTGGCCATGTGCGGTGAGATGGCCGGCGAGGCGCGTTATACCCGCTTGCTGCTGGGCCTGGGCTTGACCGAATTCAGCATGCAGCCGGCCATGCTGCCGGAAGTGAAAAGCATCATCCAGGAGTCCGACGTGGAACAGTTGGCGAAACAGGCCAGACGCGTGCTGCGCATGTCATCCGCCGCTGAGGTGGATGCTTTCGTGGAAAAACTGAACAGCCAATCGTAATTATTTTCCCCTCAGGGCTGGCGCCCTTATTGCTGGCCCCTTAAAATCTCCAGCTGTACCTCTGCTCCCGGTGGGCCGTTCATAACTCGAATCTCTGATGTCATGGCTGAAATAAAAGAACAAGAAAAATCGCAAAAACGCCTGCAGAGCTTTGCCGAAGCGCTTGAGAGCGGTCGCCTGGTCACTATTCGCCGTATGGTGAATGAGCTGCATACGGCGGAGATCGCCCACCTGCTCGAATCCCTGCCACCGTCCGAGCGCGAGCTGGTGTGGGAGATGGTGGAGCCGGAGAAAGACGGCGATATCCTCAGTTACGTCAATGACGACGTGCGCGCCAAGCTGATCCGCCAGATGGAGACCGACGAGCTGGTGGCTGCGGCGGAAAGCCTGGAAACCGACGACCTGGCCGACATCCTCCAGGATCTGCCCGACATGGTGATCCACGAGGTGCTCCAGTCCATGAGCGAGCAGGACCGCTTTCGTCTAGAGGCGGTGCTCTCCTATCCGGAGGACACCGCCGGCGGGCTGATGAACATCGACACCGTCACGGTGCGTCCCAATGTCACTATAGACGTGGTGCTGCGCTATATGCGCCTGCGCGGCCAGCTGCCGCAGATGACCGATCACCTCTATGTGGTCAATCGCAACGACCAGTTTCTGGGCCTGCTTTCCCTGGCCGACATCATCACCAAAGATCCCAGCCAGATGGTGGGGCAGGTGATGGCGCATGACTTCGAACCCATCCCGGCCAATATGTCGGCCAAGGAGGTGGCGGAGCTGTTCGAAAAACGCGACCTGATCACCGCGCCGGTGGTGGATGATGACGGCAAGCTGCTGGGGCGTATCACCATCGATGACGTGGTGGATGTCATCCGTGATGAGGCCGAACACTCCATCATGAGTATGGCCGGTCTGGACGAGGAGGATGACATCTTCGCCCCGGTGGTGGTCAGTTCGCGGCGTCGCGGCATCTGGCTTGGCGTCAACCTGATTACTGCCCTGATCGCCTCCTGGGTGATCAGCCAGTTCGAGGCCACCATCGAAAAGGTGGTGGCGCTGGCGGTGCTGATGCCCATCGTCGCCAGCATGGGCGGTATCGCCGGCAGCCAGACCCTGACCCTGGTGATCCGCGGCATGGCGCTGGGGCATATCGGTTCGGCCAATGCCAAACGCATTCTCATCAAAGAGCTGGCCGTGGGTGGGCTCAACGGCTTGTTGTGGGCCATCGTGGTGGCCGTAGTCTCCAGTGTCTGGTTCGGCAATTACATGATCGGCCTCATCATAGCCGCGGCCATGCTGATCAATCTGGTGGCGGCCGCCCTGGCCGGTGCCACCATCCCCCTGCTGATGCGCCGCATGGGCATCGACCCGGCGCTCTCCTCTTCAGTGGTGCTCACCACCATTACCGATGTGGTTGGTTTCTTTGCCTTTTTAGGTCTGGCGACGCTGATCCTCAACTAGCCCGCATTTCTCACCACCCTTCTACTGCGACGGCCCAATGGCACGCCCTGCCTGGCGTTCGCTCGGTCGGAGTGCTCGACAGACTGTCAAGTATGCCTGCGCGCTCCTCTGTCACGAAC
>Ga0114931_10011993_pt1 | contig 10178 bp, 9 predicted proteins | sample 2SBtaG_FD_89579 | JGI IMG/M metagenome (GOLD analysis project Ga0114931, IMG submission 89579) | Deep subsurface microbial communities from Kolumbo volcano to uncover new lineages of life (NeLLi) - 2SBTROV14_V59a metaG | ecosystem: Environmental > Aquatic > Marine > Volcanic | place: Kolumbo... | reverse complement strand
GTTATGCAATCGATAGCGTAGGCCTGCACATGTAAGCATTGCAAACCGGAGAATGAAATTGACGCTGTTCTGGTGGATGGCGCTGCGCTTATCCACCCTACATTGAAAACCTGATACACATTGCGTAGGGCGGATAAGCCTGCGCCATCCGCCTTAAATTTTAATCAGCCGGCGCAGCAGGAGAGTTCCTTGACGTCTTTGTGGAAGGTCTGGGCGCAGAGTTTGATGGCTTCGACCATAGTCAGGTAAGGGAACAATTGCCCGGCCAGATCTGCGATGGTCATTTTGTTGTATATGGCCAGGACGGCGGTCTGGATCATTTCGCCCGCTTCCGGGGCCAGGATCTGCGCGCCGAGCAGACGCCCGCTGTTTTCCTCCATGACCAGCTTGACAAAGCCGTGGGTGTCGAAATTGGCCAGGGCACGCGGTACGTTTTCCAGGGTCAGCGTGCGGCTGACGGTTTTTATCTGTAGTTTCTGTGCCTCGGCTTCGGTCAGGCCCACGGTGGCCATCTGCGGCTCGGTGAACATCACCGACGGCATCGCCGACAGATCGATCGCGGCATCGCCGCCGGTCATGTTGATCGCGGCGCGGGTTCCGGCTGCCGCGGCAACATAGACGAACTGCGGCTGGCTGGTGCAGTCGCCGGCGGCATAGATATGTTCGGCACTGGTGCGCATGTGGTCATCGATGACGATGGCGCCGCCTTTGTCGACTTCAACACCCACCTGATCCAGGGCAAGATCCCGGGTATTTGGCGGGCGGCCTGTGGCTATCAGCAGCTGGTCGCCGCTCAGGGTTTGACCGGTTGTGGTCTTGAGCGTGAATTTACCAGTAGAAAATATTCCCTTTTTGTAGGCAACAGCCTCCGCCTGGGTATGGGTCAGCAGGGTCATGCCCTCCGCTTCCAGAATTTTATGCAGCTCGGCGCCGATATCGGGGTCTTCATGATAGAGGATCGAATGCCGTGCCAGCAGCGTGACTTTGCTGCCCAGACGCAGGTAGGCCTGCGCCAGCTCCAGGGCGACGATCGACGAGCCGATGACAAGCAGATGCCTGGGCAGCTTGTCCGCTTCCAGGGCTTCTGTCGATGTCCAGTAGGGAGTGCCTGCCAGGCCGGGTATGGGAGGAATGCTGGAGGATGCGCCGGTGGCGATGAGAAAGCGGTCAGCACTGATTTCGCTCTTGTCGCCATGCTCCTGATCGACGATCAGTGTTTTGCTGTCCTTGAAACGGGCATTGCCCTTCACCAGCGTGATGTTCGGATTGCTTTCCAGAATGCTTTCATATTTGGCAGCCCTGAGCTCGTCGACACGATCCTGCTGCTGCTTCAGCAGTTGTTTGCGGTCGATCACCGGTTTCTGCCTGGCGATGCCGGGAAAGGGGTGATGCTGCTGCAAATGAGCGATATGCGCCGCACGTATCATGATCTTCGAGGGTACGCAGCCGATGTTTACGCAGGTGCCGCCGATGACAGGCTTGCGTTCGATCAGTGTGACCCTGGCGCCGTTTTCCACGGCCTTGATGGCGCAGGCAAAGGCTCCGGAACCGGTGCCGATGATCGCGACATGCAACTGCCGGTCGTTGTTTGCAGCGGCGGGAGTTTCGGAATCGGCGGCGCTTGTTTTCTTATCGAGATCGCTGACCTGATAGCCTTTTGCTTCGATCTTTTTGATCAGGGACTTCAGGCTGGTTTTCCCCTTCACTGTCAGGATGCCAATGCCATCTGGATGCGAGACCCTGATTTTCACGCCCTCGAGGATGTTTAATTGCTTCTCGATGCCGTCGGCGCAGCTGGGGCATGTCATGCCGTCGATTTTCAGTTTTTTTGTCCACATAGGGTGATTCCCAGGGTTATTTTGTCTGCTGCAGTGTGGCCGGATAACCGACATTGGTCGTGGCTTCGATCAGTGCATCTACCGTGGTTTTTTGTGGATCGAAGGAGACATTGGCGGTTTTGCTGTCGAAATCGACCTGTACCTGCTTTACGCCATCGACGCCCTGCAGTGCTTTCCTGATGGTGATCTTGCACAGTGCGCAGGTCATGTTCTGCATGTCCAGGGTCACGGAGCGGATGTTTTCAGCCGTTGCCGCCGGTTTGGCCTGCGCCTGCACGGCCTGCAGCGGATAAAAGGTGGTCAGTAAAGTCAGAAGGAATACTATTTTGTTAAAGTTCATCATCGTTCTCCTTAGTCTATAAAAAACGGGGCATACCAGGGGAATGCCAAAAGCAGCATAATCAAAACCGACCCCACCCAGAAGATCGTGCGCTGGTTTTTCTGTACCTCCGGTTTTGCGCAGGCTTCCCCCTCCGCGCAGCTTTCCGGTACCAGATACAGCTTACGATAACCCAGGGCAATGAATATCAGGGTCAGAACCAGGAAAAAGGGTCGCACCGTTTCCATGGATGTCAGTGTGCTCATCCAGGCTCCGCCTATCCCTAAGGACAGCAACAGCAGCGGGCCGACGCAGCAGACCGAGGCGCCAATAGCGGCCAGTACTGCGCCGGCACCCAGCAAGGAGGTGCTTTTAGGTGTGTTTTGTTGTTCAGTGGTCATATTGAATCTCCTGAATCTAAATGGTATGTTTGCTGTTCTTCATCGTTCAGCCGGAGAGCATGACGAAGTTGAACTGCGGTATGGCAATTGCGTAAAGTTTAAAGCCTGTTCTATGGAACAGAGTCAAGAAAAAAGCAGTCTTTCAACAGACCATGTCGAATCGCCAAGGTTCTTTGCATTTTCTGGCAGGCACGATGCTGTCGGTGGCCATCATTACTCCGAATAATGTACTGAACGTCGCTGCGACCTCGGGAGCATTGCATGGCCAGCATAGGCGGCATTTCTCCGAGGCCCCGGAAATCGGCAAAAGGTTGAGACAGATCCCTGCAGGGCATGATCGATTAATGATATCCTGAGTGGTGTATTTTGAACTGCTTGGCCACCCGGAATTTTATGCTCCATACCCGCTCAGACTTTATTAATGCCATCAAGGATATCTGCCGCAGCGAAGCAGGTTCCAGCACGTTGATTTTTGTGCAAATCAACCATGTCACCCAGGTGATCAGCCTGATGCAGGGGCTCGAGGCGGAGGAGGAATTGACCGGTGCCGTGGAAGAATTTATTTGCGCATCGGTCCGGCACTACGCGGGATCCCAGGTGGGCAAGCTGGAAAGCAACTGCTTCGGCATTCTGTTGAAGCTGCCGGTTTCTGCCGCCCTGGAGATCGTCGGGGAAATGTCCCGGGATATCGATCATAAAAAAATCACCATCAACGGCAGGACTACTATCCCAAGCTGATCATCGGTGTGACGCCGTTGACTCCTGAATACCGGTCTCCCGAGCTGGCCATAGCCGCAGCCGACGAGGCTTTGCACCAGGCGCGCAGGGCGGGTGACAGCGTTGTCGAGCTGGTCGAGCCGGATTGTCCCGCCTTGCTGCAATACCAGAAGTTTCTGAAAATGCTGCCGCTGCTGCGGCGGGGACTGCTGAACAAGGCGTTCGTACTGTACGCTCAGCCCATTGTCGCCATTGCCGGCAAGCCGGCCATGGAGAAGGCCGAGGTGCTGCTGCGCTATCAGGACGACCAGGTGGAGATGCATCTGCCGGAAAAGTTTCTCTCAACTGCCGGACTGTTCCATATCAGCCGGGAAATCGATCTCTATGTGGTGCATCATTTTTGCCGGTTCCTGCAGAAAAACAATCACCGGAACCGGCAGTATGCATTGAATATTTCCGGTAATACGGTGCGTTATACACAGTTTTTCAGTTTTGTAGAAGAGCAGTTTCGGCAATATAATGTCGATCCGCGTTTTGTCTGTTTCGAGATGACCGAGAATGTTGCCGACAAGGACATGTCCAGGGCTTCGGAATTGATGCTCAGGCTGAAGCAACAACTTGGCTGTCAGCTGGCACTGGACGATATCGGCATCGGTTCCAGCAATTTGTCCAATTTACCCCGCTTCAATGTCGATTATCTGAAAATCGATGGCTCCTATATCAGCGATCTCACCAGCAACCCCTATTCGGAGCTGGTGGTCCGCTTTATCGCCGATGCGGCCAGGCAATTCAACAGGAAAACCATCGCCGAATACGTGGAAACGGAGCAGCAACTGGATAAGCTGCGGGAGATTGGTGTGGATTATGCTCAGGGTTATCTACTGGGCAAGCCGGAGTGGCTTTTCGATCCAAAGCAGGACTGATCGCGATAGCTAGTTAGAGTCTATAAACACCCATCCATGGGATGTTTATAAAAAGAAAACAGCAAATGCGATTTGCTGTTTTCTTCATAATCAATGGCTTGTGGCCATTGATTGTGCCGGCACTTCCCTGTGCCGGATTAGTTCCCGTCATTTCATAGACGGGAACTAGCTAGAATGCCAGGATGGAATTGCGAAATGTGGGGATGGTTACGTGTCCGTCATCTACAGTCTATAGACGACGGACTCTGTTGCTCCAACAACTATAGAACCGCCTTGATCAGAATAAAGCCGGTTGTCGAGATGGTGGTAAAAGTCATCAGGGCGATTGACGCTACAGCTAAAGCGGCTTGCGAAAGTTTGTTCATGGTTGTTTTTGCGCTATTTGATATCAGATTAAGGTTAAGGATATTGCTACATGGAATTACAATTCAGGTCATTTTCGACCTGTACTGACAATTCTAGTCGATGAATATTAAAGCAGGCTTAAAATATGCCCGTTTGCAAATAACGGGCACAGATTCGGCAGAGGGATGTGCAGGTATGATTTATGGCTGCAAGGCCATTGAAGAAAAAACAGCCAAGCGCATGGGTTTTTTATTTCTATAAATATTCCACATATGAATAGATAATGACTAATTCTGATTTGTTACATTAAAAAAACATCTTTGGTAGGGTGCGCATAGCGTACCTTTGCAAACATATGCTGTTGGTAAATCACATTTTAGTAAAACACAAACGTTTTAAAACTCCGCAAGTATTTGTTATTGTTGTTAATAATAGACTTATCCAAGGGTTTGTATTTGCTAAATTATCAAGTGCGGAAAGTATAAAATAGTAAAATCATGCTGTCAGGTACGCTATGCGTACCCTGCATTAAATAGTCTGACTAAGAAGCACTAAACAGGCTGGAATTTGCTGCATCAAATACCGGAAATGCGCTGGTCAGTTTTCCAGTGGCAGCATTTTTTCCGGATTGAGTATGTTGTTGGGGTCGAACTGGCGCTTGATGCCGCGCATCAGATCAAGGCTGTTCCGGTCTATTTCCCTATCCACGAAGTCTCGTTTTTCCAGGCCGATGCCGTGCTCGCCAGAGAGGCTGCCGTCCAGTTGCAGGACCAGATTGAAGAGATCGTCCAGGCAGTGCTGTGCCCTGCTATTTTGTTCCGGATTGTCGGTATCCAGCAGCAGATTGACATGCAGGTTGCCATTGCCGGCATGGCCGAAATTGATGACCGGCAAGCGGTATTTTTTTTCCAGGCGGGACAGGCCATCGAGCAATGCCGGCAGCCTGGTGATGGGTACCACGACGTCTTCATTGATTCTTTTGGCGGCGGCATTTCTCAGCGCCGGCGCCAGCGCCTTCCGGGTCTGCCAAAGTGTTTGCACCTCGGTCTCCGACTGCGCCGCGGCAATCTCCAGCAGACCGTCGTTGCTGGCTGCTTTGGATATTTGCTGCAGAGCATGCTGCAGACATTGCCTGGGACCATCGACTTCGATCAGCAGCAGTGCATTTGCCTGGACGGGCAGTTCGATGTCGGAGTGGTTCCGGATCAGGGCGATGGCATTGCCATCGATAAATTCCAAGGCACAGGGCGTTGCCAGCTGCGCCATGATGGCAGCCACGGCGGCAGCGGCAGCTTCCACGGAGGCATAGATTGCCCGCAGGGTCGCGGTGGCCTCCGCCAGCGGCGTCAGTTTCAGCGTGGCGGCGGTGATGACTGCCAGGGTCCCTTCCGAGCCCAGCAGTAGTCGCGTCAGGTCATAGCCAACCACGCCTTTGCTGGTATGTACGCCGGTGTTGATTTCCTGGCCGGCGCCGGTCACGGCACGCAGGCCCAGAGTGTTTTCCCGGGGGGTGCCGTATTTCACTGCCCTGGGGCCGGCCGAGTTATAGGCCAGGTTGCCGCCTATCGTGCAGAACGCGGCACTGCTCGGGTCGGGGGGCCAGAACAAGCCATTGCCTCGGACTTTGTCCTGCAGGCACTGGTTGATCAGGCCGGGTTCGACGCTGATGTAGCGGTTTTCCGGTGAGTATTCCAGAATTTTCGTCATGCGCTCCAGAGACAGCACCACGCCGCCATGCAGCGGCACGGTGGCGCCGGTAGTACCGGTGCCGCGACCGCGGGCGCTGAGCGGGATGCTGAAGTGATTGCACAGTTGTATGGCGGCCTCGACCTGGTCATGGCTGGTTGCGAAAAGCACCGCGCGGGGCAGGGCATGACGACGGCTGTTGTCATAGCCATAGGTCCAGCAATCCACCGGATCGGTCAACAGTGCCGCGCCGGGAAATACTTCCGCGAGACGCCTGAGGAATGCTTCAGGGAGGTTTGTCGACTCAGTCGATGTATTCAAAAACCTTGACCACCTTGGTGACGCCCTTGACCTGTCGGGCGGCCTCCCCGGCGCGGTCCCCTTCATGTTTGTGTAGCAGCCCCATCAGGTATACGGCGCCATTTTCGGTGATGACCTTTACCCGGGTGGCATCGAAGCCGGGGATATCGTCGATTTTACTCAGGGCGTTTTTCACCTTGGTGGTGATATAGGCATCGTTGCTGCGGGAGCTGAAGCTGCTGGGCCGGGCAATGACCATTTCGTCGTGCACCAGTCTGACACCATCGATCATGCGGACGATGGCAATGATCTTGTTGCGCAACTGTTCACTGGGTGCTTCACCGGTCACCAGAACGATGCCATTGTAAGAGGTGATATTGAAATGTGCTTTCGAGCTGATATCGTCATGGGAATTGAGCTCCATCGCGGCATCCAGTTCGATGCGCTCATCGGCCATGATTGCCGAACTGCTGCGCCGGTCGTGCAGCAACGACAGTCCGGTCACTTCTGCGCCGCTGGTACCAAGCATGCCACCGCAGCCGGACAGCAAAAGCACACTGAGCAGGAATGTCGGGAAGAGAGTTTTCATGATTCAGCCACCAAACAGTTGATGATCGATCAGGTCGCACAGGCAATGGGTGATGAGCAGGTGCACTTCCTGAATTCTCGCAGTGGAATTTGACGGTACCCGCAGCTCGATATCCTCCTCACCGAGAATAGACGCAAGCGTACCGCCGTCCTTGCCGGTCAGGGCGATAACGGAAATATCCTTGTCATGGGCGGTGCTGATCGCTTTCACGACATTGGCGGAATTGCCGCTGGTGGTATAAGCCAGCAATATGTCGCCGCTTTGTCCCAGGGCGCGAAGCTGCTTGGAGAAAATTTCATCATAGTGATAGTCATTGGCCACCGATGTAATCGTGAAGGTGTCGGTGGTCATGGCGATGGCGGGCAGGGCCGGCCGTTCCCGTTCAAAGCGGTTCAGCATCTCCGAGGCAAAATGCTGCGCATCCCCGGCAGAGCCGCCATTGCCGCAGGCGAGGATTTTTTTGTCATTGAGCAGGGCCTGGACGATTTTCTGCGAAGCGAAATCGATCAATTCACAAAGGCTCGCCATGGCATTCTGCTTGGTCTCGATGCTTTCGGTAAAATGAGTGATAATTCTGTCTTGTAGGCTCATACAATTTGGTTTTTCAAGGGGGTGTCTATTATAAACCGGCTGAAAGTGTTGTCATGCGTCCCGTGCGGAGAGTTCAATACCAGGGCCTGCACAATGCTGCGCCATACATTCAACTGACCGCCTGAAACGCGTTGTGCACCCAGTTCAGAGTATTGTTGCCGGAAATACCGATGACGTCAAAGCGTACCGGGCGATCGATGTGCTGCGTCGCCAGATAATGACCGGCGGCAGCGATAATACGGGCTTGCTTGCGCGGCGTGATGCTTTCCAGGGCGCTGCCAAAGGTATCATTTTTCCGGTATCTCACTTCGACCATGACCAGGGTGTCGCCATCCTCCATGATCAAGTCGATTTCTCCCGATTTGCAGCGATAGTTGCGGACCACGGTCGTGAAGCCTTTGCCGGTGAGAAACTTTTCCGCCCGATTTTCCGCCTGCTCACCGCGCCGCAAATGCAGCGCTTTAAGTTTATTGAGCATCCTGCAGGTCCTGGAAGCTGTCCGGCTCGTAGGATTCCTCGGCTTCCGGCATGGTAATGTCAACGGGGGCGGTGGAAAAATCCTCGACGAAACCGCTCATGACCGGAATGCCACCGGAAAATTTAGCACAGACGAGATTGCGCCTGATGCGGTTTTCCTGCGTCAGAAGCAAATTGCCGGTGGCGCCGGCATACTGAATGCTGTCCAGTTTATCCAGATGCGGAACGATATTGAAGGCGTCGATGCCCAGGGCAATCAGCCGGTAGTAGATATTGGGGAATTGCCGCCAGATTTTTTGCAGGGCGTTGAAGCTCAATGCACCTTGATAGGCAGCATCGAACAGCCAGGGAATATCGCAGAAACTGATGCCGTCCAGATCGATGTCCATGGATGGATGGGGGCGTCCGGAATAGACATGTGCCGTAGCATAGACCGGAACGTCCAGCGCCCGGTAGAAGCGTAGTTGCGGGTTGATCAGGCGCGCCTTGTACGCTGAGGCATAGAGGAATATGCTGTCGATGTCATGCCGGCGGCGCGGAACAAATTTGACGCTTGGCAGCAGCTGCCGGATTTTCCGGTAGCGGTATTCACTTTCATCCAGATTCAATAATTTTTTGATTGGCTGGGTGAAGTCACTTTTTTGCGGGTCGTAGCCCAGCTGTTCCAGGATTACGCCATTGTGCTGCAGCCAGAATTCCTCGAAATAAGTCCCGATACGCCGGCCGGTATCCGTCTCCGGAAGCAGCAGTACTGCCCTGCGATGGCCGTCCAGGGCTGCTTTTGCCGCCACCTGCTCGACATCATCGATGGGGCTGAGGCCGAATTGATAGAAGTTTTCCCGGGCCAGACCGTCGATGTGGTTCAAGGCCAGAACCGGAACCGTTAATGTCGTCGTCTCCAGCAGTGCCTGTATGTTTTTTTTGTTCAGCGGGCCGATTATCAGTTCTGCCCCGTCGGCCACCGCCTGTTGATAGAGCAGCCCGGCAGGTTGTGAATCACTGTCATAGAAACGGATGCCGGGTTTAAAAGTGCTGTCCTGCTGCTGATTGTAGGCTGTCATGAAACCTTCGCGTATGGCCTTCGCTGCGCGGGCATAGGGCCCGGATTCGGGCAACAGGATGGCAATAGTGCCGGGTAGCCTGAAGGCGTTACGGGGTTTGCTCAGGTAACTTTCCAGGAACTGGCCATTGGCAGGGTGGCTTGGAAAAGACTGCTGCCAGCGCTCCAGCGCAGCATTGAATTCACTGCTGGAAAGACTTCTTTGCTTGAGCAGGATCGCCAGAGACAGCCATCCGGCTAGCGGATCGGATGGCGGCGACTGGATGCCCTGCAGGGTTTTCAGGGGAATCAGGCTCAAGGTCTCGAGAATCGCGGCATGGTTGTCCTGCCGCTGATCAGTATTGAGCAACTGGTCCAGCAGGATTCTTTCCCGTACGCTTTGCAATAACTTTCCGGAAAGGGAATAGGCAAAGGCGAGTGATTGATGATATGTTATCTGCTCGTTCAGATCGAGTTGGCTTGGTGCTACCTGGGCGAGACTCTTCAGCGCCTGTTCAACTTCCCCGGAACCCAGGTGGATTTGTGCCTGGATCAGATGCAATTTGTTGCGGTAATGGGGAGCGAGCTGCCGGGCGTCGATGGCATCCGCATAGGTTTTGGCATCCTGGATGTTACCGGACTGGATAAAGGACTCGGCGGTCAGAAGACGAAAATAATTTTGCTGTGTGGATTTTTCCTTGGCCAGCTGTTGATAGACCCGGGCGGCCTGTTTCGGTTGGCCGCTTTGCAGCAGGCGTTCGGCTTTGGCAGTTTTTTTCGCATAGGGTTTTACGTTTGCCGGTTTCTGGGAACAGCCCGCCGTCAACAGGATTGCGGAAAGAAACAGGAACAGGTAAAGGCGATTCATTAGCATCGATGTGTTCTGAGATAAACTGATTATTCCGTCAAGAGGGCTGAATGTCCAATAATTCTGGCAAATTATACGTTGTTGC
>Ga0114931_10011992_pt1 | contig 10178 bp, 11 predicted proteins | sample 2SBtaG_FD_89579 | JGI IMG/M metagenome (GOLD analysis project Ga0114931, IMG submission 89579) | Deep subsurface microbial communities from Kolumbo volcano to uncover new lineages of life (NeLLi) - 2SBTROV14_V59a metaG | ecosystem: Environmental > Aquatic > Marine > Volcanic | place: Kolumbo... | reverse complement strand
TTAATGAAGCGCACAGGAGAGTTAGCACAGCTATATGCAACTAAAACAGAAATACTTTCAGATAAGGGATGTTCTAGTAATCTTGAAACTGATTTAAGAAGTTTTGCGCAAAAAAGCCAAATTGAAGATTCTTCTGACCTTGGTAGTGTTGGTGTGCTTGCTGAAAGCCTAGAAAGGAGGAACGATGCATTATCTTGTAAACTCTTCTAGAGGGCAGTTAAAAATACAGCAGATGGCTTTTGTTTTAGTGGCTATTATGATTTTTTTTGCGATGGTTGGGTTGTTTTATTTTTCGATTAAGATAGCAGATTTAAAGGGGTCTGCTCAAGATTTGAGAGAAGACAAAGTTAGAGAGACAGTTAGAAAAATGGCTGGTTCTCCGGAGTTTGCTTGGACTGCTAGTGATTGTGCATCTTGCATTGACCTTGATAAAGTTCTTGCATTGAAAGAAAGAAAAGTTTATGAAGATTTTTGGGATTTTTCTTTCTTACAGATATCTAGAGTTTATCCTAGTGAAGGAGAAGAATGTACTAAGCTTAATTACCCAAGATGCGGAACTATAACTATTATAGATAAAAAAGAAAATACTATCGCTCATTCGGCCTTTGTGTCTTTATGTAGGTTTGATGGTGTCGAAGAATATAGTAAATGTGAGCTTGGGAAAATAATCTTGGGTTTTGAGTCAGTAAAATGAAAAGAGGACAAGAGGAGATTATAGGTTTTGTTATGATTGTTGTAGTTGTTACTATAGTCTTGGTTATATTTTTGGGGCTTTCTATAAGAGATGAGCCAGTTAACAAAGATAGTAGAGAGATATATCAATTTTTAGAAAGCTCTATGGAATATACTACTGACTGTGCTGTCAGTTTTGTTCCTGATTATTCTACTTTAGGTGAGCTATTCGGAGATTGTTTAGCCGGAAGCAAGTGTTTGAATGGAAAAGACTCATGTGATGTGTTAGAAGAAACTGTGCCCTTACTTATAGAATCTAGCTGGCAGGTGGGCTCAGATAGGCCAATAAAAGCTTATGAATTCAAGTCAGTTCATTCTACAAATTCAAGTAACTCCCAAGATACAAAGATAATTGAATTGAACTCTGGAAATTGTACGGGAAGCGTTATTGGTTCAGAATATCTTGCACCTGCTTTTCCTGGAAATATAATTACTAGTTTAAGGCTGTGTTTTTAAACTTTAATTTCTATTTTTATTGAGTCTACTACTACTCTTGGTTTTAGTCTTTTTCGCTTGCCTGTTTTTTCTGCTATTAGGTCAATAAAACCGAATCTTTCTAGTAATTTTATGTCATCGCTGACAGATTTAAAATCTCTTTTTAGAATTTTTGAGAGTTGATAAATAGAATTTGGCTGTTTTTTCTTTATGACATTGAGAATTCTAGCCTTCTCATTAGAAATAAGACTTCTTAGTGCACTTAAACCTTCGAAGTCGTAATCTTTCTTTGAACCTGATATTCTTTTGAAGAAAGTTGTGAAAGTTCCTTTATCAGCGACGATAGTTATTTCCCTAGTCTTTGTTTTTTTAGCCATTTTTGTCTATAGGGTATTTTATTACCTATATGTTAATAATATGCTTTGTATTTATATGTTTCTATTTACTATATATATTTAAATAAACCATATATATAAAAAGAAGATGTTTTGTTAAATATACTCTGATTTGTATTATATCTTAGTGATACCAAAAGCTTTATAAATAAACTATAAATTTCAAGGTAGAAAAAGAGTTTATGATGATTTTATATACAAAGCTTTTTAAACTGATTCTGAGTTTAATGTCTACTCTTAAAGCAATGTGCTGGAGTTAAGTAGCTTATTTATGCTACGTTTTCGACGAGTAATCTATTAAAGGGTTACTTCCTCTAAGAGGGGCCTTGAGGGGTTGTCTATAGTACAGAAGCTGAAAGGAGGTTTAATATAATATGAGGTTTAATTTTAGAAAAATAGCGTCCGTTGCATCTTCTACTTTAATGATAGGTTCTACAGTGGCTTTGGCTGCTGCAGCTAGTTTCCCTGCACCATTCGTGTCAGGAGGATCAGCAGATGTTGGAATCGTTTATGGTAGTAGTGGTGCAAGTAGTGACCTAGTTGCTGCTGCAGATATTCAATCTTCTTTGTCTAGTGCTTTAGCTTCACAAGGTGGAAGCTCGAGTAGTGGAACACCAACAGGTGGAGATTTTGTACAACTTGATAAATCAAGTAATCATTTGAACTTTGGAGATGCTTTAAATGGTCCTTTTGGTTCAAGTGTTGATGATGGCGATTTACCAAATACTCTTGCTGATGGAGTTTATACCGCAGATGATAGTGATGACTTTGACTATGAACAAAGAATCACTTTAGGAAATAGTACTCTTCAGTTTTTTAGAGACTCAGATTACGAAGACCAACAAGGTTTTAGTGAGAGAACGCCTACTGTCGGTGTCAGAATTGCTGATGGAACATTCATTCTAAACTATACTCTTAATTTCTTAGATCAGGCAGAGTCTGATGTTCTTAGTGATGGAAGTTTAGATGATATAACAGGAAGTGATTTGCCTTTACTAGGTAAAATGTTCTATGTGTCTACTGCTAAGAATGGGACTACTGCTGGTACAGCTGGTAAATTTACTTTACTTGACTCAGCAGATAGTGCTATTGTATCAGAAGGTGAAACTGTGACTCTTAATTCTGGAGGAACTAACTATGATGTAAGTATTCAGTTCGTTGATGCTGACAAAACAATTCTTGTTGTTAATGGAGAAGTTACAAATTCTATGAAAGAAGGAGAAACCTTCAAACTACAAGATGGCTCTTATGTAGCTATTAGAGAATTATTAACCCAAGATTACCAAGGAGGTATTAAAACCGTTGACTTTAGTATAGGAAATGGTAAGTTAGAAATGAATGCTGGTCAGGATATTCAAATTAATGATGAGAGTATTAGTGATGTGAAAGCTTGGGTTTATACAGCTGGTAATACTGCTACAACTAAGAAACTTGATAAGATAGTGATTCAATGGGTAGCTAACGATGATTTATTCATTACTCCTGATTCTGAGATTGTACTACCTGGATTTGGTGGTATTAAGCTTAGTATGAATGACTTGGTAAGGCCTACTGAAGAGAAAGTTGTAGTTCAGAATGATGCTGATACAAGTATAGAAATAAGAGCACCTGTTGAAAGCGGAGATGCTGTTTTCAACTTGCTTTATGCAAATTCTACTGGTGATTTTGTTGGGCTTGGAAAAGCTTCTGATGAAAGACTTGCTACAACTTCAAGTAGTGAATTGATTTATAAGGATAAACTTGCTGGAAGTGAATATGATGAGTATGTTGTTGTTACTTTTAATGACACTGATAGCGCTGAATCTTACTTGCTTTCTTTTAGTACAAATGAAGATACCAGTGCTGGTAGAAATGAGACAACTGTTAAAAATGAAGTAACTAAACAAACTGAGACTTCTGATTTAGCTGCAGGAGATACATTTAAGCTTGGAGATATTCAGTTTACTATCAATGAAGTTATTGATAACTCTACTGATAATTGGGTTAATATAACGGCTGATACTAATGTGAATTTCAACTACCTCTATACTAAAGGAGGATTAGGAATTGCATTACCTACTGAAGGAACGAATGTAAGTACTGCTGCTGGAAATATTAATCTTACAGATGCTAGTGCTGTAACTGGACACAATATAGATAGTTTCTATCTCTTTATGGATGATGAAGATAAAGATGATACACTTAATGCAGGTACAGGACTTACACTGACTATTGATGACACATCATCAGACCATAATTTGCAGGTTAAGAGTGTAAATACTACTGGATATGGAGCTGGTTCTGGAACTGGTGGTCCTGCTGGTCTTGAAGTTGGAGATAGTAGTAATACATACGAAGCATATGTATTAGATGATGTTGCTCCAAGAATAATGCACTATACTGACCCTGATGAAGATTGGGCTGAAGTGTACTATCCAACAGGAGACTCTGAAACCTATGCGCAGGTATTCTTATCTGATGCTAACACTAACACAGGTAGTTCAACAACAGACCTAGGTTCTATTAATGTTTTAGATAGTGAAGTATCTAGCGTTTCAAGTAATAACTTAATTGTTGTTGGTGGAAGCTGTGTTAATACAGTTGCTGCTACTCTATTAAAAAGTTCTTCACCTGTTTGTGGAGGCGCATTTCAGACTAAAACTGGAATTGGTGCTGGAAGTTTCTTAATTCAGACATTTAACTCTCCATTTTCAAGTGGAAAGATAGCTACTCTTGTTGCTGGATATAATGCTGGTGACACAACTAATGCTGCTACATACTTTACAACTCAAGATGTTGACACAAGTGTTGGTAACAAGTATGTTGGAGATAGTATTACCAGTGCTAGTTTAGTTACAGCTTAAAGTTTCAAACAATTTTTTTTCTTTTTTATTTTTCTTTTTTTCTTTCTTCTTGGTGTTAGCTTTACTCTATAAGAGTTAGTTTTTTAAGTATTAGTTAATAAGATATTTAATGAGACAAATAGGTAGTGAGGAGATTAGAAATAGAAAAAAGAAACGGAATACTATTTTTGTTGGAAGTATTTTAATATTTTTAATGGTTTTTAGTATAGTAGGTTTTGCTTTTATAGGACATGGCTTTGGTGGTGGCTCTGTTGGGAATTCTGGAGAAAATAGTAGTGGGACAACTCAAGGTGGTGATTTTTATAATGGACAATATTGGGTTGTAAACCGAGGAGGACAACAGTTTTATTTTACAAATTCTTTTGAAGAAACGAGTGATGTGCCTGTTGATACTAATTTAACTTTGCAGAAAATTGCAGGGAATGTTCTTTTTATTGATAGCAAAGATACAACAATTTTAAACGAGCTATCTTTGAATTTGGGAAGATATGCGCAAAGGTTGCAACCAGCTTGTTATGGTCATTGTAAAGAAGATATTCCTGAAAAACTTTGTGACGAACAAATGATTGTTTGGGTAGAAAGTGAGAATAATAAAGTTTACCAAGAAGATAAATGTGTCTTTATCGAGGGAGATACGCTGGCTGTTGATGCATTTCTTTATAAAATTCTTGGAGTGAATTAGAGTAAAGTTTTTAAACTGAAAGTTATGTTTGAATTAGATGGTAAAGAAGAAAACTAGCAAACAAGAAAGAAAAATTCAGCAAGAGCTTATGTGGATTGTGGGTTTCTTTGTTTTCCTTGTAATTATTTTTTTGATTGCTAGTTCTGTTTTTAAGAGCTTTAATAAATTTGAATATGAAGGATTGAGTTTTACTAATGAAAAATTCGGAGAAATTCCTGTTTTCCACTATTATTATTATTTCAATAGTAGTAATAAATTGTTTAGATATAACCTTTTTCTTAGAATAGATCCGCGAAAAAACGACGTACCCATTGAAGGAGATAAAATAGAATTTAAAACTAAAAAAGTTTATCTAGGCTTAGAAACTGGTCGCATTGGTAAATGTTCGCGAAGTCAAGTTTCTATTGCTACTTTGTCTGGGTTCCTTACTGATAATCAACTTTCTGTTGAAGCAGGCAATACAAACCCCTCGGAAGCAGAAGTACAAGGGCAAGAATATATTACTTGTGAAAATAAAAAGGATTCAAATGTTATTCAGATATTAGGTGGAGATGAAACTAAAGTTGAGAATAATGGATTATGTCATACAATAACTGTTGGACCTGATTGTAAAATATTAGATGCTGTCGAGAAGTTTCAAGTTCAGTCTATTCTTGATTCTAAATCTTAGTTTTATTTTTTAGATTTTTTATTATATAAATAACTATGATTATGGCTGAGGTTAATAGAACCCATAATGTTATTTGGTCTATGTTTGAACTTATTGCATCTAAGTTACTGCCTAAAAAGAAACCTATTAAAATTAAAATAACTACCCATATTCCAGCCCCTAGAGTTGTAAATAAAATAAACCTTGATAAGTTCATTTTTGAGAATCCTGCAGGTAAGGATATGAGCTGTCTAACTACTGGAATAAATCTTCCTATGAATGTTGTTATGTCACCGTGTTTTTCAAAATAAACCTCTGACTTTCTGATTTTTTTCTCATTAATAAATAAAATTTTTCCATACCTAAATATTATTTTATTAACTATTCTTCTGCCTAATGAGTGTGCTAAATAGTAATTAACTAATGCACCGACTAAGCTACCGAGAGTTCCTGCTAAAAGAACAAGCACAAAAGATAATTCTCCTGTGGCTACTAATGCCCCTGCTGGTATTAAAATTACTTCGCTTGGAAAAGGTATGAATGAACTCTCTAAAACCATAAGTAAGAAAATCCCTATATATCCTAAATTTCCTACAATGGTAAGGATTAAGTTAGTTATTTGTAATAATATTTCGAATACCATTCGTTAAAGTGTCTTTTTTGTTTTAAAATAATTACTCTTTTCTAAAAACATCTTTCCAAATACTCTTTATATCTGTATAAACCGGAATGTCTTTTATTTTGAATATTTTAACATTTGTAAACCAAATTAAAATCACAAGAAGTGTGCTTCCGAAGTACCATGTGAATGTGTGTGCTTGATTGAAGTATTGGAAATCTTCTGAGATTATAGCTGCAAAGATGATTATTCTTAGTATATTTAGAAATAGGAATGTCGAAAACAAAAATAAGATGCTTCCTATTCTCTTTTTAAGACCCATGGGTGTTGTTAAATTCAAGATTAATAAGAAATAATATGCTGCTCCTGCCACACATGCAGGAATTATTGTGGCATAAAATCCTTTGATAAATATAACTGCGCCTGGGTTCAATATGGTGAGTGAAATAAGGTTTGCGTCGAACAAAAGCTTAAGAGCTAAAAAAGAAGGTATTACTGTTAATGGTGTAAATATTAAATAAAAAATATATAAATTGAAAGTTCCTAAAGTTATTAAAATTATATAACGAAAGATTAAAAAAAAGACTTCTTTCCTATTCATTAAAATAACTAAGAAGAGATGTTTAAAAATTTAAGTAATTATCTTCTTGACAATCTAACTGCAACTAATATAATCAAGATAACAAGGATTACATTTACTATTACAATTATCCAGACTAAGTTGTTTCCACCACCAATGCTAAACCCACCAGCGCTTCCTGTTCCTTCAATGAAAACTTCTACTTGTTGAGTATCTATAACTCCACCTGCATTTGTTTCAATTGTGAAAGACTGAGAACCTGATGCATCTTTATCTGCTGTAAATGTGAATGTAACATCTTTACTTGCTCCTGGTGCTAATGTTAAAATTCTTTCAGATACTGAATCTAAACTTCCCCAAGATTGATATCCTGTTGCGCTAACAACAAATGTTTTTGATTCTGAGTCTGAGTTAATTATTGTTGAACTTACCTTTATTTCTTTACCAGCAACTGCGTCTGAGATTAAATTAGCTGAAGCTATTGTATTGCCTGTAAGTGGAACTGTTCCTTGTCCTTGTGCTGTTGAACAACTAATAACATTCAAGAAACCATTCCAAGTATCATCTGATTCTTCCCTATAAAAATCACTGCTAGATCTATAGTCGTAAAATGTCTGAAATTCTAAAGGATATAATTTTGCCTCTATGCCTGTAGGTATTGTAAAGGAAAACTCTCCAGATGCTTTATCTCCATCATCTAAGTCCTTTCTTATTATTAATTCTTTATTCAATCCAAGCTCTGCATTCTTTAAAGTCACTTTTGTTTGATCTTCTTTACCATTTCCACCTACATTATACACATCAAAATTAACTAAGACAGTATCGCCACAAGATGCTTGGTCTTCGCTCAAAACTATGCTGTTCTCATCTACTGCTATATTATTATTATCATCTTCTACTACATCAATTGAATCAAAAACATCATTGCTTAAGTCGTTTGCAGTATCAACACATAAGTTTTCTTCTCCAACGTCATCGCTATATGCCTTTACGGTTAATTTGTAATTATTTTGGACATCAAAGTCTGCAGGTACTTTAAATTCGAATGTTGCTGTTTCAGTGTCTCCATCTCTTATGCTTCCAATATCAAATTCTTCCTCGTCACTGTTACTAAAATCAAGGTCACTTATGACATTTCTTCCTGAAGAGTCAAATAGTCCAATTTCTACAAATACATCTCTTATGTTATCATTTCCTAAGTTCTTTACATCAACTTCAATAGTCATATCATCTAGGAGTTGCCATTCATCGTCTTTTCCATTTCCATCATTGGTTATGTCTACGTTTCTTATTGTTAGGTTGTCCTCTGCGCCTGGAGTTTGTCCGTTTGAGCAGAATGAACCGGGAATAGATAGTGTTATAGTATCTGAAGCGTCTGTTTGAGTTGAGTCTTCTGCCTTTATTGTAACTGACTTTCCTTCAAAACCTACGATCCCAATGTTAGTTGGAGAGACTGTTACTGTTTCAGAAGCCCCTATAGCTAAATGGATAGGATTTGTATTTGTTATAAGATTGTCGTTATTATCAAAAAAATCTACATTAAAATCTCCAGAAACTTTTGTTAACTTAATGTTATTAAGTGCCTGATTTCCTGTGTTCTCTATAATAATTGTTCCATTTGAGGTTTGAGTTAATGAGTTGTCTTCTGTTATTGATAGAGTATATGATGGATTGATTGTTATGGTTATTGGAAGATCTGCTGCCTCTGAACTGGTGTCACTCATAACGTGTATATTAGCATGAATTGTTCCGCTTGCATATAATGGTATATTTAAAACAGCAGAAAGTTGTTCTGTATCTCCTGTATTTATTTCTGGTAAATTAGGAAGGGTACTAAATGTACCAATATTTGATGTAGATGTCCAAGTCAGATCTGTCTGATTATTAGGTCCATTATTAATTAGACTAAATGTTAAAGTTACCTCTTGATTATGGTTTGCTACCATATTAATTGAAGCTGGATTAAATTCTAATGTCGCTGCACTACCAAATCCTGCTAAGAGAATCACGAATGTAAATACCGCAAAGAAGGTCAAAATGTTTTTGTGCATCATTTTTTGTTGTAACTTCTTAATTACACCTATATATAAACTTTTCGTTTTTTAAGAACTCTTGAAAATTAGGAAATTTTATATAAAATAGTATGTTGTGTTATTTGATTATTAATATGGCTATTCGTGCTAGAGAAAATTTGTTTGGTGCATGGGCTTTTTTGATAGGGGTTGTTCTGGCTCTTGCAGTAGGTATTTTGAGTTTTGGTACACTTAATCCTCTTATACTCGCAGTGCTTGTTATTCTTGGGTTAGTTGTTGGTTTTGTTAACGTTTCTTCTAAGGATGTTAACACTTTTCTTATGGCTGCTGTTTCTTTAGTTATTGTTAGTTTCGCGGGAATACAAGGAATAAGTGGTGTTGAACTAATAGGTATTCAAATAGGGAGTTTTGTATCTTCTACACTCGGAGCTTTGTTAGTCTTGCTTGTTCCTGCAACAATAGTCGTAGCAATAAAGAGTTTGTTCTCAATTAGTCAGAGATGATTGTATTTTTATAATTCAATAAATTATATAATAAAATAGGAGGGAATTAATAGAAGCTTACAGGGTCTTTATCTTTCTGTGGTTTTTGTGGAGCTTTATGGACTTCCGCAAAGTCAGGCGTTACGATTATTGTGTTTTCTCCGAATCCTGCTATTGAACCTTCTATTGCGTCTGCAGTCTTCTTTATCTTAGAAATTGACCTTTTTAGTTCAATTATGTCTTTAGTTCTTAGAGGTTTTATATCGATAATCGCAATTGTGTATCCTTCTCTTAGAGAGTTCAGAATTTCATTAACATCTTCGTATTGTTTTAGTGTAAATGGTCTAACTTTTATCTTGTTTTTGCTTACTTTTCCTTGTTCTAAGTCTATTTCAAGGTATTCATCACCTTGGTCTTCTTTATTGAACATTTTCCTTATATCGAACGCCATATATTATTTTAACCGAATTAGTATATAAAGATTGTTGTGAACAATCTTTAACTTTCACTTTTTAACAAAGTTTCAAGCTGCACGATTAAACATCGCTAGCCTTCATTTGCAACAAAGTGCAAACTTCAGGTATAAATATTATGGGGGTGAGTGGTATTACTTTTCTTCTTTAAGAGCTTTCTGAGCATCTTCTCTTAGTTCCTCTACTTTAGATTCAAACAACTTCTCTTGTTTCTCTATAGAATCTGACCTTAGTGCTAATAGTTTCTTTTTTTCC
>Ga0114931_10011991_pt1 | contig 10179 bp, 6 predicted proteins | sample 2SBtaG_FD_89579 | JGI IMG/M metagenome (GOLD analysis project Ga0114931, IMG submission 89579) | Deep subsurface microbial communities from Kolumbo volcano to uncover new lineages of life (NeLLi) - 2SBTROV14_V59a metaG | ecosystem: Environmental > Aquatic > Marine > Volcanic | place: Kolumbo... | reverse complement strand
GCCCCGATCAGCATCTGCGCGGCGGCGTCCTCGGCCGATTCGACCACCGCGACCGTGATTCCGAGCTCACCCATCAGCTCGCAAAGCGCGCGCAGCCGCGCCTGCGCCCCCTCCCTGGCAGCCACGACGATGGCCGTCGTGATCGCTGGAGTCTCCGCCGGCTCCTCGCTCATGGGATCATGATATCAGCGATTGCGCAGGACCCAGCGCGATTCGTCCGCCGATGCGATCTCGTCCACCGTCTGGGCCAGTCGAGGGGCTGGTCGGGCCATCTTGACAAGGATGAGACCGTCGTTACGGGTCAGTCGGTGGATTCGAAGAAGACGCCCTCGCCGAACATCATGTAGCCGAAGGCGTTGCCGAAGTCGGCACACGACAGCTCGCGCGCGCTGGCGACGCGCGCCATCTGCGCGGCGTTCGGCCACTTGTTGTGCTCGAGGGTGACGTCGCAGTTCTTTTCCAGCTCGCCGGAGTTGGCCAGGGTCTTGGCCACGTCCTTCATCATCTCGATCCACCCCTGCTTGGCGTTGGGCGCCTTGGCCAGCTGCGGATCGGTGGAGACGTACAGCGTTCCCATGACGTTCCAGAAGGCCTCGTCGTCGACGCACTCCATCATCTGCTTGTAGTTGGCGATGCAGAAGGCGCGGACGACGTCGCGCGACGGCCCGGCTGCGGTCGGCGAAGGCGACGTTGGCGATGGCGCGGGCGCCGGGTCGGCGGCCGCCGGTGGCGACTCCTTGCGGTCGCCGCAGCCGACGAGCAGGCCGATGGTGAGAATGGCGATCACGATGCGGCTGTTCACGAGCTCCTCACTGCGTCGGTGGCAACACGACGGCGACGTCGGTGACCTGATTGGGATGGATGACGACGGCCTCGCCGCGCCGGGTCCAGGTGGGAATGCCTCGTTGGTCGAGATCTTCGACTTTCCCCTGCGGGCGGTGAACCCACAACGTGTAGGTGCCGCTCGGCACGGTCTCGATCTTGAACAGACCGCCCGCGGCGGTGGCGGCGATCCGCACCGGCGGCATGTCGTCGGGGGAGGTGGCCGCCGGCTCGGTCAGCGCGATGGTTCGCCCCTCGAGCGGCTGTCCCGGATCGACCAGGGCGCCGGTCAGCCCGCCGGTGGCGTCGCCGCTGAGGCGCAGCTCGACCCTGGTCTGCCGCGGCCCGACGTCGACCCACTCGGACGACGCGGTCTCGGTCGCCGCCTTGACCCGCAGGGGCACGTCCTCGGCCACCGACGGCAGGGTGAAGCTGCCGTCGCGGTCCGAGTCAGTGGTGCTGGCCGCCTTGCCGGCGACGATGCTGACCCGCGCCTGGGCGACCGGCGTGCCCGCCGGGTCGAGGACGATGCCGGTGCGGGCAATGCCGCGACGGACGCGAATCGATCCGAGGTCCTTGTTGCCCCCCGCCACGTCGAACGGGTCGGTGAGCGTGTCCGACAATCCCGGTCCGGTGACCAACAGGCGGTAGCTGCCGTCGGGAATCTCGCGCAGCACGAACTGCCCGTCGTGGGCGGCGAACCAGTGCGGCGGCGGGAACATCTTGGTGTTGGGCTGGAAGTTGCCGGGCACCAGGCTGACGCCGAACTCCGTTACCGGAACGCCGTTGGCGGCGACCACGCGGCCGCGCAGCGCGCTGAGCGCCGGCAGCATCAGGGTGGCGTCGCTGCCGGGCAGGATGCCGCGCTCCTGCGCGGTTCCATAGGTGGGGCTGGTCGAGGTGGCCGACGGCCGGCTGGCGATCAGCCGATACGAACCCGGCGGCAACCCGGTGATGTGGAACTGCCCCTTGGCGTCGGCGCGCACCGCGCCCTTGGCGCGGGTCATGGTCCAGCGCTCGGGAGCGCCCTGGCCGACCGGCTTGAGGTTGGCCTCGGTGTCGAAGCCCTCGTTGTCGGAGAGATGATCGGGGCGGTAGACGACCGTCGCGTAGGCGACCGGCTCGGAGCTCGGCTCGATGACCGTGCCACTGATCTCGCCGGAGTATTTCAGCGGGACCTCGACACCGGTCGCCTGGGCGTCCGTGGTCAAGTCGACGTCGACCAGCGGGCTCGAGGCATGCTCGCTGAAGGCGTAGACCACTACAGGAACGCGGTCGACTCCGGTGAACTCGAAGCCGCCGCGCTGGTCGCTTCGCGTCTGGAAGCGGTAGTCCTTGCGGAACATCGGCTCGATGTCCTCGCCGCGCTGGCTGAGCAGCACCGTCGCCCCGGGCACCGCGGACCCATCGGCATCGACGACGATGCCGCGGATGGCGCCGCCGTCGCCCAGCTGCACGGTGACCCCGGAGCGGGGGCTGCCGATGGCCACCGAGACGTCGCACGTCTCGCCCATCTGGTAGCCGGGGGCGGTGGCGGTGACGCAGCCGGTGCCGCCGCGCACCGACAGGCGAAACGTTCCGTCCTCGCCGCTCTTGGCCGTGCCCACTCGTCCGGCGCGGAGGAACGGCGACATGATGCCGTCGGGCAGGGCGATGTTGCGATCGGGGGCGAAGCCGACCAGCGCACCGGCGACCGGATGCCCGACCGCGTCTACCACCTTGCCCGACAGCGTCGCCGCCGGATCCAGCTCGATCCGCGTGCGCCAGCCGTCGAGAGTCGGGTTCGCCGCGGCGATGATGTTGGCGTAGCCGTCGGCGTAGCCGTCGGCGCGGGCCATCACGGCGTGGTTGGAGGTGGCGACCACGCCGTGAAACCGCGCGATGCCGCGGCCGTCGGTGGTCGCGGACCGCTGCAAGTCGACGTCGCCGAACTCGGTGTCGCCCGACCACAGGCCGACCTCGGCGCCGGCGATCGGTCGTCCATTGGCCGCGCTCACGACCTCGACCTCGACCGCGGCGCCGGCGAACAACACCAGGGTCACGCGCTCGCTGGCCGAGCTCAGGTGGTAGGTGACGGCCGCAGATACGGCGTCGTCGAGCCGGGCCTCGAGCTGGTAGGTCCCGGTGAGCTGATGGTCGAAGGCGAACGTGCCGCGATCACCGGTGACCGTCGAACGGTCGGCCAGGGCGACCGCGGGGGCCGCCACCGGTCGGTTCACCAGCGTGACGGTGGCATTCTCCACCGGCGCTCCATCCGGGCGAATCACGTGCCCGCGGATGACCGCGTACGTGGCCGCGGGAATCGTGACCGGTGCGCGCAAGCGCCGGGGTAGGGGTGGCGCGCTGGCGGTCGCACTGCCGGCAGAGGCTTTGCGGGTCTCCCCTTCGGTGCCCGCTGCGCGCTCGTGCGTCCGACACCAGAGGAGCGCTGCCGCAATGGCGAGCAGCGCGATGAGGCCCGCCACGCGTGCCGTTGGGCGCTGGGGGTGCCGCAACACGGGTGAGGATAGGCTGCTGTTGCCGAAACGCGCAAGCGCGGCGGGCCGCTCGGCCGCGCCGCGCTCGTCGCGTTCGAATCGCTGCTACCGCAGCCTCTTGGTGAACCAATCCACCACGCCGGTCCAGCCGGAGCGGATGTTCTCGCTGACGCTCTGCTTGGCGCGGCCGTACCAGCACGAGCCCCAATCGACCAGTGCCGGTCCGAGGGCGTTCATGGCGTGCGACGAGAACATCCCGTACGTGCGCGTGTAGTAGTCGTGCGTGACGCACGCGCTGGTGTGTCCACAGCCCCACCAGGCGCAGCCGTATCCGCAGTCGCCGTAGCAGCCCGTGCTGTACGTGTGGTCTTCGGCCGGCGTCGAGCCGCTGCCGATGGTCTGAGTTGCGGATGCGGTCGAGGCAAGCAGGCCCACGGCGAGCACTGCGGCGGTCATGATCGAGACAAAGGTCTTCACGAAGGTCCCTCCCCTGGTTGGTGTGGCGGTCACGTCCGGCTCTCTCCATCCAGGCAAGCTCCATGCCGTCCTCGAATTATCGTAGTTTCAGTACGTTGAACGTTGTCTTGTTCAGGCGCTGTCCAATGTTTTGACGGGCTGTTCAAGTGCTGGATCCGGGTTGAACAGGCTGTAGCGCGTGGCGCAACACTCCCGAGCCGGAGCTCCCGAGGCCCCGTCAGGCCCCAGCAGCAGGGGTGTTCCCCCAGGTCGGTCGATCCTCGTGCCGGCGCGAACCCCTTGAAAGTCGGCGGGTCAGTACCCGGAACGGTGCGTGCAGATGGAGAAGATTTGGTGTCCGGTCTTTCATTCGCGCGGAGCCCGACCGAGGGCGCAACCTTCGTTGTCGACGAACCGCTCAGTCCCGGCAGTCGGCTGGGGCGCTACGTGGTGCGCGATCGGTTGGGGCAGGGCGGTATGGGGGCCGTCTACCGCGCCCAGGATCTTCAGTCCGGACGCGAGGTCGCGCTCAAGACCCTGTACGAGCGCAACCCGGCCGCGCTTTACCGGCTGAAGCGCGAGTTTCGGTCGCTGGCCGACGTATCTCACCGCAACCTCGTCGCGCTCGGCGAGCTGGCCGTCGCCGATAGCCGGCCGTTCTTCACCATGGAGCTGGTCGAGGGTGTCGACTTCCGCCGCTGGCTGGAGCTCGGACCGCCGCGGACCGACCCGGCGTACCTGGTGCGTTTGCGCTACGGCCTCCGACAGATCGTAGCCGGACTGCGCGCGCTGCACGGCGCCGGCAAGGTGCACTGCGATCTCAAGCCGTCCAACGTGCTGGTGACGCGCGACGACCGGGTCGTGGTGGTCGACTTCGGGCTGGTGCGCGAACGGCCCGTCGCCGCCGGAGATTTCTCGGGACCGATCTGGGGCACGGCCATGTACATGGCGCCGGAGCAGGCGCGAACCCCGCAGGTCGGCCCGCCCGCGGACTGGTACAGCCTGGGCGTGATGCTCTACGGGGCACTCACGGGCCAGTTGCCGTTCCGGGGCAACGCGATGCAGATCCTCTTGGCCAAGCAGGAGACCGAGCCGCCGCCGCCGCGAACGGTTGCCGACGGAGTGCCGGGAGATCTCGATGGGTTGTGCATGGCGCTGCTGTGCAGCGCCCCCGCTGACCGACCCGGGTCGGCCGACATCCTGTCCCAGCTCGGCGTGCCCGACCACGAAGCCGCCACCGCGATCCCGCGCGACACCTCGACCATTCCGCTCCACTCCGTGTTCATCGGCCGGCGCAACGAGCTTGGGCTCCTGCGCTGCAGCCTGGAACGCAGCCGGCGGGAGCACCGGGCCGTGCTCCTGCGCGGCCCGTCCGGAGTCGGCAAGACGTCACTGGCGCGGCACTTCCTCGAGCGAGCTCGGGCCGAATACGACGACGCCATCTTGCTGGTCGGCCGCTGCTACCAGCGAGACTCAATGCCCTATCGCGCGATCGACAGCGTCATCGATTCGCTGAGCGACTATCTCCGTCGCCTCGATCAGGTCGACGTCGCGCATCTCTTGCCCGAGCACGCGGCCCTGCTCGGCCGCGTCTTCCCGGTGCTCGCCCGGGTGCCGGCCATCGCCAGCGCTCCGGCAGCCGCCGCACATCTGGCGGATCCTGCCGAGCTTCGCGCGCACGTCTTCCTGGCGCTGCGGCAACTCCTGTCGGTCCTGGCCGACCGCGCGCCGGTGGTCGTGTTCATCGACGATCTGCAGTGGGCCGATGACGACGGGCTGGCGCTGCTGGGCGATCTGTTTCATCCGCCCGCCGCGCCTCGCGCCATGTTGCTGGCCACCGTGACCGGCGACGCCGGCGATCTCCGCCGCCGTCTGGCCCGTTGGAGTAACCAGCAGCGGGCCGTGGTCGATCTGGAGCTGGCGCCGCTGCCCGCGCCCGAGGCCGAAGCGCTGGCCGAGGCCCTGCTCGAGCGTATGGCGCCGGCGCTGGTGAACAACGCCGGCTCGATCGCCGGCGAGGCATCCGGCCTGCCGCTGCTGATCGACGAGATCGTGCGCCGTCGAGCCCGATCGAGCGTCACCAGCAGCGTCGACGACGCCATCTGGGAGCGGCTGTGCAATCTGTCGGTGCGCGAGCGCGTCCTGATGGCCGCCCTCGCCGTGGCCGGCACGCCGCTGGATCTGTACACGGCGAGCCTGGCCACCGAGGCGACCGTCGACCGCACTCGACAGCTAGTGCGAAGCCTGGCGAGCGAACGGCTGGTGCGAGCGCGTTCGACGGCCGACGGCCGGCAGGTGCTGGAGCCGTACCACGACCGGATCCGCGAGGTCCTGGTCGGCCGCCTCTCGGACGACAAGCGCGTCGCCTGGCACCGGCGCCTGGCGAGTGCGCTGCTCAGCTCCACCTCCATCGACCAGACTCCGTTCAACGCGCTCCGCCATCTCACGCTTGCGCGAGAGCCACAGCGGGCCGCCCGGCTCGCCGTGCAGGCAGCGCAGCGAGCGGCCGCATCGATGGCGTTCGAAGCGGCGGCCCGCTTCTACCGCTTGGCCATCGAGCACGGCGATCACCCTCACGCGACCATAATCGAGCTGCAGCGAGAGCTGGCCGAGACCCTGGTCAACGCCGGCCGCGGCGCCGAGGCGGCGACGGTGCTCGAACAGCTCGCGGCCGCGGTGCAGCAACCACAGGTGCGCGCCGACTACCTGCGCCGCGCCGCCGAGCAGCTCCTCTTCGCCGGTGAGCTGGATCGCGGCCGCGCGCTCCTCGACTCGGTCGCGTCCGAGTTCGGCGTCCGTGTGCCGGCGACCGAGCTCGGCGCGGCGACCGCGATTGCGTGGCGGCGCCTGCAGCTCTGGGTTCGCGGAACCGACTGGCAACCGCGCTCGGTCGAGCAGGTGCCGGCCCAGGCGATCCTCGCCCAGGACGTGCATCATTCGGTCGGCACGATCCTGGCGACGGTCGATCCGCTCCGCGGCATGGCGTTGTCGGCCAAAGCGACGCTCATGGCCCTTCGCCTCGGCGTGCCCGACCGCGCCATACGCGCCTTGAGCACCGAGGCCATCTGCCGTGCGGGCACCGGAGATCACGAGCGAGCCGCGGCCCTGCTCGAGCAGGCGACCGCAGAGGCCCACGCCGCCGACGATCCCAGCTTGCTGGTCTGGTTGGACGGAGCGCGCGCGATCACCGCCTACATGACTGGCAACTTCGCCGAAGTGATCGCCGTGGCCGACCGGGCACTCGTTCGTTTCTCGTCGGTTCCCTGCGACCAGCGCGCCCGGCTCAGCACCGGCGGCGCGTTCGAGGTCGCCGTGTTGCGTCACTACCGGATGACTGCGCTGGGGCACCTCGGCCGGTGCAACCAGCTCCGGCGGTCATTCCACGGCGCCCTCCACGACGCGCGGTGGCGCGGCGACAAGTTCGCCGAGGCGAACACAGCCTACCAATTCAACCTGGTGTGGTTGCTCGACGACGATCCCGACGAAGCCCGCGCGCAGCTCGCCGCGCAGGAGTGGGCGCCGCCCGCGCAAACGTTTCACACGCAACATCTGTTGATGTTGCGCGCCGCTGTGCAGATTCAGCTCTACCGCGGCACCGCGGCGACCGCCCGCGGCGAGCTCGGCGACCAGCTCGAGCGAAGCAAGCGCTCCCTGCTGCTGCGCGTGCCACCCCTCCGCGCCGAGTACGAGTTCCTCCTCGGCCGCCTCGCCCTGGCCGAGGCCGAAGCCGAGCGCGGCGCCGCGCGAAGCCGCCATCGCCAGGCCGTCGCCGCAGCCCGGCGACTCGAGCGCCTCGGCCTCCCGCAAGCTCGCGTGACCGCCTCGCTCTTGCGCGCCGGCGTGGCCCATCAGCGCGGCGATCACCAGCGAGCCGTCGCAGAGCTCCTCCAGGCCGAAGCCGCCGCCGGCCACCACCGGCTCATCCTGCTCGAGACCGCCGCCCGCCGCCGCCGCGGCCAGCTCGTCGGAGGCACCGCGGGAATCGAGCTGATCGAGGAGGCCGACCGCTGGGCGACCGAGCAGGAGATCCGCGCGCCCGCCAAGATCGCGCGCATGTTCGCCCCCGGCTTCGACGGGTAGCGGTCCGGTCTCAGCGCGCGTCGACCACCGTCGCGACGGCCTGGGCGAAGGCGGGGCTGGCGATGTCGGCGGAGGTGGCGAAGGCTGCCGGCGTCAGGCGCAGGCGGGCGGCCCAGCGGCGATTTCTGCGCGCGGCTCGCGCGACTTTGTCGGGCGGCAGGGGGCCGGTGGCGTTGGCGGCCGCACCGTGCTGGTCTTCGATGGTCGCGCGGTCTTCGGTGATGGACGCTTCCTTGGGCGCGTCCATGTCGGTGGTGATGCCGTCTTCATCGTGCGCCGGGGTGGCGGGCGCGGGGGCGTCGTGGGCGGCCCGGGTCGCAGCGGCGGCGCAAGTCGTGGGGGATTCGGTAGGAATCGCGCATCGTTGGGCCTTCCTCGGAACGGGATTCCGGCCGCTGGCCGCCGCTCTCCTCCTTTCATCGGAACCAGGCGGCTCGCGGGTGCGGGACGCGCGGAGTTTTCGCGAAATTGGGCGCCCGGAGGGCGGGATCTCGCGGGTTTGCGGCGTGCTACATTGACCGGGCCATGGCCGATACAGCCCCCAATACCGGCGAGCCCGAGCACCTGTTCTTGCGCGCGTGCCGGCGACTGCCCGTCGATCGCACGCCCACCTGGATGATGCGCCAGGCAGGGCGCTACTTGCCGCAGTACCGCGCGGTCCGCAAGCAGATCCGCTTCCTCGAGCTGTGCAAGACGCCGGAGCGCGCGTGCGAGGTCACGCTGCAGCCGATCGACGAGTTCGGGTTCGACGCGGCGATCCTCTTCTGCGACATCCTCGTGCCGCTGGAGGCGATGGAGCTGTCGATCGAGTTCACGCCGGCGCCGGTCATCGGCAATCCGGTGGCGAGCGCGGCCGACGTCGAAGCACTCGAGGTCACCGACCCGACGGACACGCTTCCTTATGTGCTCGAGGCGGTGCGGCAGATTCGCCAGGGCTTGGCCGGCCGGGTGCCGCTGATCGGCTTTGCCGGCGCGCCGTTCACGCTGGCGACCTATGCGGTCGAGGGCCAGGGCTCCAAGACCTGGGCCAAGACGAAACAGCTGCTGTTCGAGGCCCCGGAGGTCGCGCACGCACTGCTCGACAAGCTGGCGCGGATGCAGGCCGTCTATCTCGAGGCGCAGGTCGAGGCCGGCGCCCAGGCGGTGCAGCTGTTCGATAGCTGGGCGGGCATTCTGTCGCCCGGCGACTTCCGCTCGTTTGCGCTGGGCTATGCGCGGCAGGTGATCGAGGCCCTGCGGGCGTCGCCGACGTGGCGCGCGACGGGTGGCGTGCCCATCCTCTACTTCGTGAATGGGTGTGCGCCGTATCTGGATGACTGCGCCAGCTCGGGCGCCGATGTCCTGGGCGTCGACTGGCGGGTGGACATCGCCGAGGTGCGGCGACGGGTCGGCGACGGGGTGGCACTGCAGGGCAACATGGATCCGACCTGCTTGTTCGGGCCGCCGGAGCTTATTCGCGCGCGCGTGCGCGAGGTGCTGGACGCGGTCGGCAATCAGCCGGGGCACATCTTCAATCTGGGGCACGGCGTGTTGCCGAATACCGACCCGGAGCACGTCCGGGTGATGGTCGACACGGTGCGCGAGCTGTCGCGGAGGTCGTGATGAGTCGGGTCGTCGTCATCGGAGGCGGCATCGCAGGGTTGGCCGCGGCCCGGCAACTGCGCAACAGCGGCCACGACGCGGTCGTGCTGGAGCGGACGTCGCGGCCCGGCGGGGTCATCCGCAGCTCGCGCTCGGACGGCTTTTTGCGCGAGCACGCGGCCAACGGGTTCCTCGGCGCGGCCGACGGCGCGGCGGCGCTGGCGGCCGAGCTCGGTGTCGAGATGTGCGAGGCGTCGGCGGCGGCCAAGCGGCGCTGGATCTACGTCGGCGAGCGATTGCGCGCGGTACCGGCCAGTCCGCTCGAGGCGATCACCACCGATCTCTTGTCGCTGCGCGGCAAGCTGGCGATGCTGGCGGAGCCGCTGCGCCCGTCCGGCGAGCCCGACCAGAGCGTGGGCGACTTCGCCCGCCGCCGGTTGGGCGACGAGGCGGCGCACAACATCATCGCGCCGATGGTCACCGGCATCTTCGCCGGCGACGCCGACCGGCTCAGCCTGCGCGCGGCGTTTCCCATCATGGCCGAGCTCGACGCCGAGGGCGGCCTCATCCGCGGCGGCATCAAGCGGATGCTGGCCAAGCGGCGCGAGGCGTCCGCCGGCGGCGACAAGCCCAAGCGCGGGCGGATGTCGGCGCCGCGCGGCGGGGTCGAGGCGCTGGTGCGGGCGCTGGCCGACGACCTCGGCGGGTCGCTGCGCACCGACGCGCCGGTGATCTCGATCAGCCCGGGCCCTCGGATCCACCT
>Ga0114931_10011990_pt1 | contig 10180 bp, 13 predicted proteins | sample 2SBtaG_FD_89579 | JGI IMG/M metagenome (GOLD analysis project Ga0114931, IMG submission 89579) | Deep subsurface microbial communities from Kolumbo volcano to uncover new lineages of life (NeLLi) - 2SBTROV14_V59a metaG | ecosystem: Environmental > Aquatic > Marine > Volcanic | place: Kolumbo... | reverse complement strand
TTTGGTATCTTTGAGTGTCGATTAATTGTCGGTAATTCATCGGCTTCAGATTTTTTTTCAAATATCGGAAAGCTAGCTTTCCGATATTTGTTATCTGTTGCACTTATTGTTTGAACTTAGTAAATGAAAAAATAAATTGTATTAAACTTGCAATTATGCATCAAATTAATATCTTTGAGATTGAAAACTGAAAGAAGAGTAAGTTAGATGGATAGTATACATGGCTTTTATGATAAGATGGAATCGGGGAACATAATGCTGTCCTTTAAAGGGGAGGTTACATCTAACCTGTTAACATCCGTTCTTCAGATCATGGAAACTAAAATGGAGAACTTATCGGAGCCTCCAAAAATCAAAAAGAAGGTATATAATATTTTAGTTGAGTGTCTTCAAAACTTATATCACCATATAGATGAAGATGATCCAGACACAATAGTGGATGAAAAGAGTGCCTTGTTTATGATTAAAAAATCAGATGAAGGAGAGTATTCAATTATGACAGGTAATTATATTGCAGTAGAGAATGCTGAAATAATGAAGAATAGATTGGACAAGATAAATGAGATGGACAGGGATCAGTTAAAAACTTATTATAAGGAAGTACTAAACAATGGAGAAATGTCAGCAAAAGGTGGTGGAGGTCTAGGTATGATCGATATTGCTCGGAAATCTGGAAAGAAATTAGAGTATAATTTTGATCCGATTGATGATAAAGTTTCATTTTTTAGTTTAAATATTAAAATAGCACAATAAAAATATAAAGCGTAATGGAAGAATTAATTATAGAAGGTTCACCAAAAACACCAACAATAAAATTTAACCCATCTACTGGGCATTTATTAGTTAGTGGAAGATCAATTCCTGAGAATTCAATAGAGTTTTACAAGCCTCTCATTGATATTTTAGAGTCATACAACGAAAATTCACAATCCAATACTAAGGTGGATATACAGTTGGAGTATTTTAATACAAGCTCTTCAAAGTGTATCTTGGATGTTTTTAAGAAATTGGAAGCAATAAATTCAGGAAGCAGTGAAGTAATTATTAATTGGTTTTATGAAGAAGATGATGAAGACATGTTAGAGGCAGGAGAAGATTACCAAGCAATTATTAATGTTCCTTTTAAAATGATAGAGGTAGAAGAGTAGGTTCTATTTTCTTTTATAAAAACTTTAAAAAACCATTGAAAATTCAATGGTTTTTTTTGTGCCTAAAATTTTTCTAATCATTGTTTAGGTGTTTTTACCTAATATTTTCTCATTAATCACCGAGTTAAGATTAAGGATTTTAACTCTTTACATTATCAGCTTTAATGCAGAAGTTTATAATATTAAAACCTGAAAAATGAAAAATAAGATGTCTCTAAAAGCAAAAACTTCAACTAAATTAAATGTTAAAAAAGTAATTCTATATACAGCTTTAGGTGGTGGGGCCTTGAGTGTGTTGATTTATATTTCTCTTACTTTCTTTGGAGTAATTGTAAACCCTAAAGAAGCCTTCGCAGAATCACTTAAGGGATACTCCTGGAACGCTTCAATAACAATAGACGATTCCAAAGTGCATGGAAGTATAGATTTACAAGATTTTCCGGTGGCAATTACCATTACTAATCCGAATCTAAAACATACTTCTTTAGGAGGAAAGGTGGAAAACAAGTTAGGGTATGATATTGCGTTTACTACAGAAGAAGATGATCGTATTTCACATCAAATAGAACATTACGATCCTACAACGGGAGAATTAGTAGCATGGGTTAAGGTTCCTACGCTATATGCAAATAGCGCTACTAATCTAAAGATGTATTATGGGAATTCAGATTTAGCCAATGATCGTACAGACCCTTCATCTGAGGATGTTTTTAATTCGATTTACGAAGGCGTTTGGCATATGGATGACGATCCTGAAAGTGCTGACCTAAACGATGCAACGGGTGATAATAACGCAAAAATGTATGGAGGGATGAAATCTAAAGATTTGATAGATGGTAAAATAGGTAAGGCGATAGATTTTGACGGGAAGGACGATTATTTCGCTATAGATCAAAAAAAGTATAGTAAGAAGGGAGAAATTGAAACGATGACAGTTTCGGGGTGGTTAAATACAACATATAATAATAATAATTGGCAAAAAAACTGGTCAATATTAGACTTTGATCGCTCTGAATATTTTAATTTGTTTATACATGGTGATGGTAGGGCAGCATTTTGTACTAGAGGGTCGGGAATAGTTAAGGCCAATACAACAGGGATAGATGATTTTTATGCTGGAAATAAAGGGCAGTTAAACGATGGAAACTGGCACCATATAGTTGGAGTTTATGATGGAACTAATAAATACTTGTACATTGATGGAGTTTTAGCAGCTGCCAAAAACAACGCACATCAAGGAGCTAAGCTGGGGACAGGTAGAACTAGATATGGGTTTATTGGTGATGGCTCGGAAGCCACTACTGTTAATGGGAAAAGAAATAACATGTATTATGATGGTCAACTAGATGAGATAAGACTTTCTAATGTTGTTGTTTCTGCAGATTGGATTGCAACAGAGTTTGAGAACCAAAATTCACCTGCTACTTTTAGTACTGTTGTTTTTTCTTCAGTTGCATTACCAGTAGAATTATCTAGCTTTAATGTTAAAAAAGTAGACGAGGGTGCAGAGATTACATGGGTTACAGAAAGTGAAATCAACAACGACTATTTTACGATAGAAAAATCTTCTGATGGGGTAGATTACTCTGTGCTTGGAGAAGTTGTAGGGGCTGGAAATAGTAATGGAAAACTTACTTATAGTTATATAGATGATGCTGTTGAGTCTGGAGTTAATTATTACCGTTTAAAACAAACAGATTTTGATGGAAAATTTGAATACTTTCCTCCCAAGTCAATTACTAATAATGGAGATGCTTCTGGTTCATTCTCTATTCGAACAGTAAAGCCAAATCCTTTTACCGATCAATTTACGATAGAAATAGAATCTGATGATTATTCGATCGTTAACTTACTAATTAGCAATATTAATGGAAAACAAGAACATTCTACTCAAATTAATATTGATGAAGGGGTAACGGAATATGTTTATGGAGAAGGGAGCTCACTTTCTCCTGGTATATATGTAGTCAATTTGATAAGAGAAGGAGAAGAACCAGTGAGTGTAAAAATAGTTAAAAAATAAGATGAACTATACACCAGAAAGTGAAAGGTTATGTAAGAAGGAATTATCCTCTAACATTACTAAACAGCACGTTTTAGCATGTAAGGTTGCTGTTGTAATTAATACAGCTTGGTCGGTTGTAAACTATTTAATTTTTACAGAAAACCAATTGGTGTACCTTATAGGGGGAATTGGAATTTCTGTTGTTATTTCTTTAGCTTTAATTTTAAGAGAAAAATGGAATATTTCGGGTGAGTTGTTAGGTATGATTCCCATGACATTGATTGGTGTTTTTTTTACTTTCATCTACAGTCAATTACCAGTTCCTGAATTTCAGAAATTTACTTTTCTTTATGTAGCTATGTTTCTGGGAGCGGGGATGTTTTTGTTGTGGCATATTAGGTATTCTATTGCTACCGTAATAATTATTTTGTCTTCAGCAGGTTTGTTTTTTACTTTGTTTGGGAGTTTATCTTTTGAACAGATAATGATTAACGGTGGAATATTATCATTATCAATGGCTTTCTTTATGATTATTTCTATTCAAACGAGGTATCAGATAATAACAAAAGAGATTCTTGCGAAAACAGCACTAATAAAAAAGCAAAATGAGCTGATAAAGGCTAAAAAAGTAGCCGAAAATTCGAGGGAATTACAAAGTCAGTTTTTATCTCATATGAGTCATGAAATACGAACTCCGATGAATGGAGTATTAGGAATGGCTAGATTACTTCGGGGAACCAACCAAACTAAAGAGCAAAAAAAATATACTGATGCTATCTATTCTTCAGCAGATAATTTAATGCTCATCATTAATGATATTCTGGATTTTTCGAAAATAGAAGCAGGAAAAGTAGTGTTAGAAAAAGTAAGTTTTAATATTAGAGAGCGATTAAATACGTTGTATGATATTCTTACTCTTAAAACTAATGAGAAAAATATTTCTCTTCAATTTTTAATTGATGATAATGTTCCAGATTGGTTAATTGGAGATCCTGTTCGATTGAGTCAGGTTATATTAAACCTAACAAGCAACGCGATTAAATTTACAGAAGAAGGAGAAGTAATAGTTACCATTAATGCGGTTACGGAGAAAAACGACCAGATTACTCTTCATTGTAGGGTGAAAGATACAGGAGTGGGAATTCCTCAAAACAAATTGCATAATATCTTTTCTAGTTTTACTCAAGCAAGCTCTTCAACAACAAGAGAATATGGAGGGACAGGATTGGGGTTAACAATATCTAAGCAATTAATAGAACTTCAGGGAGGTAATATGTTTGTAGAAAGTGAGGAAGGAAAGGGGAGTACTTTTGGTTTTTCGGTTAAATACCAAGTAGATACTGAGAATGAAGATAATATTGTTCAAAAATCCGTTCAAACGGAAGATGTGATTTCTCCTTTATTAGAGAACTTAAAGGTTTTGTTGGTAGAGGATCATGAGATTAACCAAATGTTGGCCATAACGGTATTAGAAGGCTGGGATTTCAAGGTAGATTTAGCGGAGAATGGTGAAGAAGCTGTTGCAAAAGTTCAGGAAGGGGAATATGACATAGTGTTAATGGATATTCATATGCCCATAATGGATGGGTATGAGGCTACTAAGCAAATTAGAGCATCTAAAAAAAGTGATATTCCTATTGTTGCGATGACGGCCTCTGCATTAATAGGAGACAACCAAAAATGCTTCGATGTAGGCATGGATGATTACATATCTAAGCCATTCGATCCGGAGTTGCTTTTAGAGAAGATTACATTTCAAATAAATAAAAATTAAGATTTATGAATTCTACACCTCAAATAAATTTAGCTTATTTAGAAAGCACTTTTGGCAACAATAAAATGGTTATTGATAAGATACTAAATAGCTTTGTTAGCAATACGCCTCAGTTAATGGAAGACTTGTCTCAACATGCTGAAAAAGGCAATAGAGAGGATGTTAAAATGGTTGCGCATAAAATGAAAAGTTCTTTTAATACCTTAGGAGCAACTGAAGTAGGAGGGTTGTTGGCTAAAATTGAAACAGAAGCAATCTCTGGTAATCCTGAATCCCTTACAAGTATGATTAACCAAGTAAAAGAGCTTAATGAGCTAGTTTTTAAAGAAATCCAAGAGGAACTTAATAAATAGATAATGGACAAATACCTTATAAAAATATTAATGGTTGATGATGATGAGATGTTCTCATTAATGATTAGTGAAGCATTACAATTACTTAATAATGTTGATTTTAGAATAGTTACTTCAGCAGCAGATTTTTTTAATGCGCTCGATTATCAGCCAGACGTAGCCATAATTGATTATAACTTACCTGATAAAAATGGAGTGGAAATATTGAGTGAGCTTAAAAATCAAAATAACTCAATAATACCGATAGTGTTATCAGGACAAGAAGATGTGAAGGTGGTGGTTGAAGCTTATAAAAAAGGAGCGCATCGTTATATTATGAAAAATGAAAATGCTGCCATTGAGTTAATTTAAAATATTAGAGAATTAAGTAAGGCCATTGCTATCCAAAAAGAATTAGAAGCGCTTAGGGAAAGCGTAATTGAGCAAAATCACAGTTACAAGAATATTGTGGGCGATAGTGATGCCATTAAAAAGGTGTTTCGTTTAATGGAGAAAGTGCAAAATGTTGACATGCCTGTTTTAATTGCAGGAAGTAATGGGACAGGAAAAGAATTAATTGCTCAGGCACTGCATTACAATTCTGATAGAAAACGTAAGCCCTTTGTGGCTGTTAATGTGGCAGCAATACCAGAGGATTTAATTGAAAGTGAATTGTTCGGGCACGAAAAAGGGGCTTTTACAGGAGCCAATGGTAGGCGTATTGGAAAATTTGAAGAAGCTAATAAAGGAACATTGTTTTTGGATGAAATAGGCGAGATGGATATTAATTTGCAAACGAAATTATTACGAGTATTACAAGAAAGAAAAATAACACGTTTAGGAGGAAATAAAACGATTGATTTAACATGCCGAGTAATAACTGCATCTAACAGGGATTTATGGAAAGAAGTACAAGCTGGAAATTTTAGAGAGGATTTGTACTTTAGGCTGCAAGGCTTTATAATTAGTGTTCCTCCATTAAAAGATAGAGGGAATGATGTGGTAATCTTGGCGAAACATTTTATGAAAATATTTTGTGAAAAACAGCGAATAGACGAGAAAAAAATAAGCTCAGAAGCCATTAAAAAAATGATGTCTTATTCATGGCCAGGAAATGTTAGAGAATTAAAATCAATGATAGAAAGAGCTGCTTTAATTAGTGACGAGCCAAGAATATTAGCAGAAGATTTAGTGTTTTTAGAACAGCCTTCATTGATATAGATATGGATAATACAACAAAAATATTGATAGTAGATGATTCTGAAATGGAAAGAATCCAGTTGCTACATTTATTGGATAAGCAATATAGTAAGGATAATTTATTTTTTGCAGAAACCATTGATGAAGCATGGGAGACATTACAGCAGAAAGATATAGATGTATTATTATTAGATATTTATTTACCAGGAGAGAACGGTGCCGATTTAATGACAAAGATGTTTGCTGATGATGAGTTGAAAAGCATACCTATAATCGTTATAACTGGAACACGGGAAGATAGTTTTGTTAAAATGTCGTTCGAAAAGTATGTTTATGCCTACCTGCACAAACCAGTTGTTAAAGATGAGCTTTTAACTATGATAGTTAATTGCATTCAAGAGAAAATCAAGTAAGCAGTATTATTGATCCAGTGTAACAATCATGGTTCTTAGTTGAGTAATGATTGCATTAAAACGATGTCAATTTAAAAAATAGACACACCATTAGCATCAGTAGTTACAGCAACACTCATGTAGTCGAAAAATGGACGCATTTTTTTAAATGCTTCATTTACTTTAATTACAAAATCATCGCTTAGTACTTCTTCGTCAGTAAATTTGGTAGAAATAATAAATTGTTTGTAACGTAATAAATCTACAGCAGGATGTTCTTTGTCGAACCCCTTTGGGCAGGTTTTTAATTGTTCTCCTTCTAATATTCCGAAAGTATCTTTAAACGATTTACTGTTTAGTATTTTCCTTAACTCGCTATCATCTGCCGCAATATCCTCTCTAATGCGTTGCAAATCTTCTTTGTTAGGCGCCCAAAACCCACCTCCAAGCATAGTGTTTCCAAGCTCAATATGAAAATAGTATCCGCCTCTTAATTCTTGCGTGGCTCTTTTAAAACCACCTGCCCAATGTGTTTTGTAAGGCGATTTATCTTTAGAGAAACGTACATCTCTATATATTCTAAAAAGACTCTTTTTTCCGGTTGGGGTCTCTATATTGTCATGCTTATTTAGTTCTACTAATAAAGCATCAGCAAAATCAATAGTATTTTGATGTTGTTTTAGGTATTCGTCTTTGTTAGTGTTAAACCAATCACGGTTGTTGTTCTTTTTTAATTTTTTTAGAAAATCAAAATTGTCTTTTGTTATTACACTCATTATTAATGATTTTTTTATTCTTTAATCTAATTATAAAGCTAATAGGAAGATCCAATCAACTAGAATTCGTGACATCTAGTAAAGGTATGTTAATTTTTATGAATAGAAGAAATAAAAAAAAGAGGTTAGTCAGATGGTCAACCTCTTTTTAGAATGCTTGAAGCATAAGTTATTTTACAATTAGTTTTTTAATGATAGCATTTTCATTTTGGGTTATTCTTACATGGTAAAATCCTCTACTAACCAGATTTGTTATGTCTATTAAGATATGGTCATTATCTATATTTTCTTGTTGGTATACTAATGTCCCGTTCATGGCATAAATAGCAACATTGTAGGGAGCTTGATCTTTTAACTTTAAAGAAAAGTAACCGTTACTTGGGTTAGGGTATACCGATGCTTGAATATAATTTTCGGTAGAGTTGAAAGAAGAGTTGCTTGCAAAGCTATTAGAAAAAGAACTTTGAGCATTAGTAAAAAATACACTAATGATTAAAAGGCTGGCGAGTAAGGTTAAATTTTTCATAACTGTAAGTTTTGTGGTTACTTACAACTATACAGTTTTTATGCCAAAAATTAATTTAGTTTATTAACCCTTGTAGATGAAGGGGGTTATGTATTTAACCACTTAATAAATTTCTGAAAAGCATTTAATTGAACTGGTGCTTGCTCTTGTTTTTGCCCTTGTTCTACAATTACATCTTCCTTACTTTGTTGAGGAGTGGCAGGCTTATCTTTTTTATTTTTAGAAGATGTAGGACTAGTTTTACTGGCAACATTTTTAATGTAATGCTCTTTTTGTTGTTGCTTTCTCTTTTCTTCTAACTTTCTCTCTCTTTCTTGTTGCGCTTTAAGAATAATGGCTTTCTTCTTTTCTTCCTCGGCAGTTAGTATGTTGTGCTCTTCGTTGGCTAGCATAGCCTGACGTTCTTCTTCTACCTTTCTTTTTTCTAGAGCAATTCTTCTTTTTTCTTGTTCTTCTTTTTTTCTCTCTTCTTTTTCAATTGCTTTTCTTTCTCTCTCTGCGGCTAGCTCTTCTTTTTTCTTTTGATCTAAGGTGGCTTGGTCGTAAACTACTCCATCAACTTCTACTTGAATTTTAGAAGTGTCTGGCAAATCAATTTTACCAACAATTTTTAGTTCTTGAGGGGCTTCAGGTTTAACCGTTTCAATCATTTCCGGTTTTGCTGGAGCAGCTTCCAGTTCTTTAGTCTCTTCTGCTTTTTCAGTTTTTGCCTTCGGCTCTTCTATAGCAGTGGCTTTCTCTTCAACTACTTCGGCTGGACTGAAATGATTCTCAATTTTTTCAATTAAAGCATCATCAACTTTTGCGTTGGGATGGCTGTTTAGAGTAATGCCTTCTTCAGTTTCTAAAAAGTTAACAATTTTATCTGTTTTTACATCTAATTTTCTTGCTAATTGGCCTAATCTCATGGTGCTAAAAATATTTTTTTGCAAATATAGAACTAATGAAAAAGAAATAAAACCTTTTTATTATCGAATCAATATAACTGAATCGATATACATGTCTACATTAGGCCAGTCTTGGGTATCGGTAACCACATGTGTTAGCTTAGGAACCACTGAATACCCTTGTATAATCTCACCAAAAACGGTGTGTTCACCATCAATGTGTGCAGCACCAGGATGTTTTAAATAATATGCTCGTTGTGCTTTACTAAATTTGTAGTTGTTCTCAATTTCGTATTTATCTAAGGTAATGTCACTAAATTGGTTTCCTTCTACAAAGTAGAGTTCGTCCATGGCCGATCTTTTTTTTGGATTATTGATGTAGCTTCTAGCAGCAGCAATGGCTCCTTGTTTATGAAAGCGGGAGTGTTTCATTTCAGCAGGAATGGTGTAATGACCAATGGTTTTTTGTATTTCTTTTTGTTCCTCATCATAAGAACCACCAAACTGAGCCATAAAGTTTTCAACTACTCTAGAAAATAAGCAACCATTGTAATAGCCTTTTTTGGCTAATAGTACAAAGTTAGCACGATGTAGAGGGGTGTCTTTGTATAGTCTAATTCTAATTTTTCCTTTGGTAGTGTATATGTCGGCAATGGTTTCGGGATTTTCTTCACCGTATTTGGTTAAACGTTCCACTACGTTTTCGTTGGTAATTAAATCATATTGAGGAACTACTTTTTTAGGGGCTTCTTTTTTTTGAGGAGTAGGAACAGCTTTTGTTTTAGCAATTTTTTTAGGCGCCTCTTCGCTACATCCTACAAGAAGAATAATGATTAAACTAGACAACAATTTTTGCAACATGAGGCAAAGGTAATAAAGCCATTTAATTTAGCAGATCATTCTTAATTTTAGAGCAATAAATTATCAATTATGCCAGTAACAAAAAAGATTAGTAAACATATTAGTTATAAAGAAGGAGTAGTAAGTGCAACAGCTACAAGAAGGAACATTAAAAACGAACAGTTAAGTTCTAGTTATATCAGCTAATATATGTATATTTGCGATATGATAACACAAAGAGAAGTAAAAGAGATATTCCAAAAATTAACCTTATCAGGTCAAAATAATTTACTATCTGAA
>Ga0114931_10011989_pt1 | contig 10181 bp, 7 predicted proteins | sample 2SBtaG_FD_89579 | JGI IMG/M metagenome (GOLD analysis project Ga0114931, IMG submission 89579) | Deep subsurface microbial communities from Kolumbo volcano to uncover new lineages of life (NeLLi) - 2SBTROV14_V59a metaG | ecosystem: Environmental > Aquatic > Marine > Volcanic | place: Kolumbo... | reverse complement strand
GTTGGGTCTCGTCCTCGTCGGAGGTTGTCAACTGCCTGGGGCTTCGGGCGGGTCCTCGCTAAGCAAGTCGCCGCTAGTCGCGCCGGCAAACGATGCACAGGGAGCAGCCGGAAGGCCCGGTAAGACGCCTGCCGAAACGTCTGCCACCGCCCTGGCAAATAACTCAGCCCCCACGACTGCCGACGGCAGCGTTGCCGCACCGCAAACCAAGGAAGAAGCGCTCGCCGGCGTGCTCGACCAGTTGCAACAAATAGGAGCCCTCGATCCGCAAGCCCAGCAACAGTTGATGACCGATCTGCGCAACGCCAAGCCGGAACATTGGTCGCTGATCGTCGAGCAGTTCCAGGCGGCGTTGGCCTACCGTCAGCAACTCACGGCCAGAAAATCGCAAGATCCGGCCGAGCCCCTTGTCGCGCAAAACCAGTTGCCGCGCTCCAGTAAAACGCCCCCGGTTTTTCCCTCGAAGTCCGACGGCGCTGCGACGCCCGTTTCGTTCGACGCCAAAGGGCGACGCACTGTCGTGAAATCTCAGGCAGCAGTTGCTCGCCCCGACTCGCAGCGCGCCGCCGGCATTGCCGTGGCCACCGATGCGAAACCGGCGCAAGATGCGTTGCCGGAGAACGCTCCGGCCAATTCGGTCCAGCCGTTGCCTCCTCCGCCAGCGCACAGCGTGCCGACGTCGCCCGATCCCACGTCGGCCGGCGCTGATGCGTCGCAACCACCGGTCGTCCAGCAGGCGTCTTACGTGTCGCCCCTGGCAGCTTCCTCGCCTTGGCAGGATCCTCTTCACGCCGCCATTGCCGCCTTGGAGCAGTCCGTCAAGCCCACCCCCGGCAGCATCGAGGAAGTGCAGGAGCACATGCGACTGCGGATGCTGTATCTATTGGCGGGCCAAGAAGAGGACGCCCTGCTGCCGATCCCAGGGGCCACTGCCGCGCAACAAGACTATTGGGCCAAGCAGATGTTCGCCTTGTCGACGTTTCTCGATAGTGCTCGTCAGCCGGACGATATGCGACGCGCCGCCGGCGCCCTGGTGTACCTGGACCAAGCGCGAGCCAAGCTGGCGGAACTGGCCACGCTGCAAGTGCGCAATCTGTCGTTCGTCAACTCGGTGGAAGGTTTTGGCGTTTACGAGCCGCGCAAGGAAACGAAATTCCATCCTGGTGATCAAGTCACGCTTTACGCGGAAGTGGGAAACTTCCGCAGCGATTCGACCGAAAAGGGCTACCGCACGGCGTTGGCAACGAGCTACCAAGTGCTGGACAAGAACGGACAACGGGTCGACGGCGGTCAATTCCCCGAGGTGGAGGACCTCTGCCACAATTTGCGTCACGACTTCCACATGCAATATGGCGTGGCGATGCCCACGCGCATCTATCCGGGCCAATACGAGCTGCGGCTAATCATCACCGACCAACAGAGCCACAAGATCGGCCAGGGCAGCCTGCCGTTTGAGATTGTGGAATAGAATATCGGTGGACGCGAATAGCTTGCCGCCGCGCAAAAAGCCGGGCCACTGCGGTACGGTTGTTTCGTTTATTCGGGTTTTTCAACCTGGAAGCGGACCAATCCGTGATCCCTGGTGCTACACTTGCGAAGTGTTGTAAGCAGTGCCGTTTTGTGTCGTCAAACCGTCCCAGGAGTTGCTGCTCATGGTGAAGAAAGCGACCCAAGTGCCTGGCTCCATTGGCGCGAGCGACCTTTACACGATTGGCGAGTTCCAAAGGCGATTAGGTCTGAGTTCGTGGAACCTATGGCGGGCCAAACGCAATGGTCTGAGAGTGTACAGGCTGAACGGACACCGATACGTATTAGGTAAGGATTATATTGAATACGTGGAAGAAACTGGAAAACTGTCAAAACGGTAACGGCGGTTTCCAACCTCAGTGGCAACACTTGGGATATTTGGCGAGTACTTCGCTGGTGAATTTGGTATCCTAATCGCTTGTCTCAGAAGAACTGCCAAGTCGGCATTCCAAGGTGTCTGCCCACGGAAAAGCAGAATAACCACAAAGATCGCCAAGAAGACGAAGGACATGGAGAGAAGCCTTAAAAAAGGCTCTTTAGTTTGTGCTCCGCGTGTTCTTTGTGGTTCAATCCGTTGGTCATAGTTTGACTTAAAATGACTTTGCTGTTCTCCTGGTCATTTGTCTGGAATCGCTTTCCAATGGCGGCTTCTTGAATTACAATCATGGCAACTCCCGGCGATGATTTTCTCCTGCGTTAGTTGCCGCGATTTCAGTCGAAAACGGTCCAACTGCCCTGTCCGCACAAGCGATAAGGGGGAACTTTCATGTTGATAGAACCGTCGGATGTTTTCGCCCGCGCGACGACAAGACGTCGATTTCTAAAAAGCGCTACCGCGGCTTTGACGGCGGGTTCCGCGCTGAATTTTGGGTTGCCGCAATCTGCCGCGGCACGAGAGCAAGCTCCGCTCTCGCAGCGGCCGGCGGCGGAAGCACATTCCTTGCTCGTCTTTTCCGGTACTGCACGACAGCAGGGACAAGACTACGGCCGTAAGTTCGCGGCGCCGATGCGCGAATTCCTCGAACATCAAATCTACGGCCGCTTCCTTTCCAACAAGACAACCAAAGAGCAGTTGCTGCGTTACGCCGCGACTTGTTGGAAACCGATTCGCCAACTGTCGGAACCACTGGCCGAGCACTACGAAGGGATGGCCAAAGGATCGGGGTTGCAGTTGGAAGAACAGATTTTGATTACGCTCCACGAGGAGCTTTGGCATCGGGGCGTGATTCCCAGCATGCCGCATTGCACGGCCATGGCGGTTGGTCCTCCGGTGACGAAGGATGGCAAAACCTACGTCTGTCAAAGTTGGGATTGGTTTCGAGAACTCTATGGCAAGTCGCAAATGATTTTGTGGCGGCGGAAGACCGATCCCAGCGTGATCAGCTATTCGTATCCCGGGCTATGGATGGGCGCGGGCTTGAACTCGGCTGGCATCGCGTTGTGTTGGACCAGCGTGCGAGACAAAACGAATCCGGGCCCGGCCATCGGCGTGCCTACCTATGGCTTGATTGCTCATTTGCTGGCGCAAACGTCGTTGGAAGCGGTGGTCGAGGAAGTTCGCAGAGCGAAGCAGGCGGGTTGGTTTACGTTTGTGATGGCAGACGGTCAGGGGCGTTTGTTGAATATCGAGGCTTCTCCCAAGAAACTCGTCACACAGTGGGCAAACGGTTCGCTGGTTCGCGTTTACTATGGTACGCGCGAGATGACGCATACCCCGGCGGGGCAACCGGTCAAGATGCATCCACAGTGTGCGCGGATGACCGAAATGATCCACAACGCCAAGGGCGATATCGACTTAAACACGGTCGAAGATTTCTACGGCGACCACGAGGCGCCCATCTGCAAACATTTTAATACGCTGGATGTGATGGTTTATGATACGACGTCCCAAATAGCCTACATCGCCCGCGGGCCGGGGTGTATGAAAGAGTACCAACAGCTGCGCTTTCCAAGCGATGCAGGCCAGTAGATCGCTGCCAACGATCTCGCATGGGGGGACGTCGTTTTTTTCCCAACAAGCTTTCGATCAAAGCCGGATTTCCGCCAGCCAGAGATCATGCCTGTTGCAGAAGGAGAGAGCGTAATAAACCTTTCCCGGCTGGACTTGGCGACTCTCGAATTCCGATTTTGCTTGTTTGGCATCGTAGAGGAAGGTATGTGCAAACAGGACTTCTCCTTCATCGGTGAGCAGCGTATGGCGAACAATATGATGTTGGGGAGACATGCCGTGCGCGGTGACAATTTGCCCGTGCTCTCCATGCACGGAGACCGAGGGCACATGGGAACCGGCCTTGCCTTTCCAAACGCCCTCTTGGGCGGCGGTGTAAACGATGTTTTTGGGAAGCCGTCCCAAGAGATTGCCAACCGTATCGACTTCTGCCGAGGCCGTGTTCGCACCGGTCGCTAGAAACAGACTCGCCACGCCAAGAGGCAACGCATCCTTGCCTCGCTTGAGAAAACCGCGTCTCGTGTTCATGTTCAACCTCCAAGATTCATTACCAAGGCCAACGAGAATAACGTTGGCGGAAACGATCGTTGATTCTAACGGTCGCGATGCACGATCGTCAAGGAATCTCGATTTTCATGCCGAGCCATTTACTTTTTATTTGGACAAGTTATTTTGGACAAGAAGCTCTTATTTGAGGGAGGCGTCTCCCACAAGAATGCGCCTCCTACAAGAATACCCAGCGCAAAAAAAGTAAACAGTCCGGGGATTTTCATGCGGGCGAATTGCCCAGTGAGAGAAAACCGCCAGGTGCGCCAAGATCGCGAAGAGGATAGCAGATGCACCGCGGCTGATATTCCCCTATGATTAACAGTCGCTTTTCCCCGATGCTCTTGGCGTACTTGGCGGTTTGAAAAACTCAAACTTGGAGCTGCCGAGTTCAACCGTTTGCCTCGGACCATGCTCCAAGGACCTGGTTTCCCATTTTCCCATGAAATATCTTTTCCGAATCATTCTATTGCTAGCGGTCGTGGGCGGCGCGGCGGGCGGCTACTGGTATTGGTATGCGCATCCAAAGGCCAGCAGCAACGAGTTGATCTTGTTCGGCAATGTGGACGTTCGACAAGTCGATCTCGCCGTGAACGATAACGAACGGATTGCTCAGGTGCTGGTCGAAGAAGGCGATTTTATTAAGCAGGGCCAGTTGCTTGCCAAGCTGGAAACTGAACGGTTCGAGTACGCCGTGCAGCGGGCGGAAGCGCTCTTGGAAATGCAGGGTCAAATCGTGGCGCGTCTCGAGGCGGGCTCGCGTCCGGAGGAAATTCGCAAAGCCAGGGCCGACGTGGAGGCGGCCAAGGCCGATGCCCGGGATCGCGAGTTAACCCTACAGCGGATCATCAAATTGGTTCCCACCCAGGCGGCGACGCAGCAAGATTTGGACAACGCCCGGGCCGCTGCCGAAGCGGCCGAGGCGCGCGTCCAAGCGTTGCAAGCCACGCTCGATTTGGCAATCGCCGGACCGCGCAAGGAAGACATTGCCGAGGCCAAAGCGATCTATAAGCGATACGAAGCTGAGCTAGGCCAAGCCAAACACGATCTGAGCGATGCGTACTTGTATGCTCCCAACAACGGAATCATTCAAGAGCGCATCTTGGAAGTAGGCGACATGGCATCGCCGCAAAAACCAGTTTACACCGTTGCGCTGACCGACCCGATTTGGGGGCGTGTTTATGTTTCGGAACCCGATCTGGGAAAAATTTGGGAAGGCATGTCCGCCACGATCCAGACCGACAGCTTTCCGAACAAACAGTACGAAGGTTGGGTCGGTTTTATCTCGCCCACCGCGGAGTTCACGCCTAAACCGGTGGAAACGAGTGAATTGCGGACCAAATTGGTCTATCAGGTGCGCGTCTTTGCCAAAAACCCGCGGAACGAGCTGCGGTTGGGCATGCCGGTCACGGTGAGCGTGCAACTCGATCAAAAAAAACTTGTCGGCAACATCGATTCCGAAAAACCACCGGAACCGGCCGCACGCAATACGTCGCCAGACCCACCCAACCCGGCTCCATGATCTCATGGAAAGCAACAACGATGCGTTGGTGACGTTCCGCGACGTTACCAAAACATTTCGTGCGGGCAAGCGATCGGTTCGAGCGCTGCGCGATCTCACGACAAGCGTCCCTGCGGGGCAAGTCACCGGGCTCATCGGTCCGGACGGCGCCGGCAAAACAACGGCGCTGCGCATTGCCGCGGGGCTCTACGTGCCGGATGCGGGCGAGGCCTCGGTCTTGGGGATGGATGTCGCCCGCCATGCGCTGGCCGTGCAAGCCAACGTAGGCTACATGCCACAGCGGTTCGGACTGTACGAGGATTTGACGGTCCAGGAAAACCTGGATCTCTACGCCGATCTTCAGGGTGTTGCGCATGCACGGCGCGCGGACCGCTATCGGGAATTGATGGTTATGACCGGTCTGGCGCCGTTTCCCAATCGGTTGGCGGGAAAACTTTCCGGCGGCATGAAACAAAAGCTGGGCTTGGCCTGCGTGTTGGTGCATCCGCCTCGGTTGTTGTTGCTGGACGAGCCGACCGTGGGCGTCGATCCGGTCTCTCGTCGCGAATTGTGGCAGATCGTCGATCGATTTGTGCAGGAAGAAGGGACGACCGTGCTGGTAAGTACCGGCTATTTCGACGAGGCGGAGCGCTGCGACACGTTGATCGTGCTCCACGAAGGGCAAATGCTCAGCCACGGCACGCCGGCTAGCTTCAGCGAGCCGCTTGCCGGCAGAACGTTCAAAGTCCGCGTCGAGGGTATGAAATATCGCGAGGTTCAAGCGCGTTTGAACGATTGCGAAGAGCTTGTCGATGCGGTGATTCAGGGCGAAGGCGTCCGCATCGTGACGCGCCAAGCGTGCGATGCCTCCGTCATACCGTGCCAGGAGCTACTTCCCGAGAGCAGTCAGGCGACGGTTCGCCCAGAGGCCCCGCGCTTCGAGGACGCCTTTGTCGCCATGCTGGGCGACCATCGGCAAGCGGGCCGCAAACCTGCGAAGTCCAGCTCTCAAGAGCAGGGCGAGAGCCAACAGAGGTATGTTTCCCACGGCGACGCCGATGCCCCGGTGATCCAAGTGAACGATGTGAAACGCCGTTTCGGCGACTTCTATGCTGTGAAAGGCGTTACCTTTGACGTAGAGCGAGGCGAAATTTTTGGGCTGCTGGGCGCCAACGGAGCAGGCAAGACCACGACGTTTCGCATGTTGTGCGGATTGCTGCCGGCCAGCGAAGGAAAACTCTACGTCGCTGGCGTCGACGTGCGGCGCACCGCGGTCAAGGCCCGCGCTCGCATTGGCTACATGGCCCAAAAATTCTCGCTCTACGGATCGCTAAGCGTGATGGACAATCTGCGGTTCTTCAGCAGCGCCTATCGGCTCGAAGGAAAACGTCGCCAAGCGCGTATCCATTGGGCGCTTCAAGAATTTGAACTCGAGTCGGTCGCCAACACCAACAGCGGCGATTTGCCGCTCGGTTACAAGCAGCGATTGTCTTTCGCCTGTGCGTTGATGCACGAACCGGAGATTTTGTTTTTGGACGAACCGACCTCGGGCGTCGATCCGTTGGCCCGACGCGAATTCTGGCGTCGCACCAACGCCTTGACCACGCGCGGTGTGACGGTCCTGGTGACCACCCACTTCATGGAAGAAGCCGAAAACTGCGACCGTTTGGTCATCATGTCCGAAGGCGAAGTGCTCGCCCAGGGCGCCCCGGCGGCGATCAAGCGGCGGATGCAAACGGCGGACAATCCCGAGCCGACGATGGAAGACGCCTTTATTCAGCTCATTGAATCGCGGACGCCTTCCTGAACCGAGGCGCTCGAGAAGCCGCCAGATCGATGAACAAAGCGGCGGTCCACGAAAACTCGGACGCCCCCAGTCCGCGCCCGGTTTCCGGTGAATAATACTCGAAGAATCCGTTGCGAATCACGAGTTGCAACAGAGAATCTTCAATCCAGCTGGCCAACTCGCGTTCTCCCTGCTGCCGCAGTCCCTGGGCCAGAAACCAGTTCACATTGAACCAAACAGGCCCCCGCCAATAGAATTCGCCGTCGTAGTCGGCCTGACACATATCGTAGCTGGGAATGGCCACGCACTGCCGGTCGGCAACGCAAAAGCAACGCGTTTCCAAACGCCGTAGAACCTCGTCGGCCTTTTGCGAGTCGCAGCAGCCGGCATAGAGCGGGAGAAAGGAAAAAATCGTTTCCCGCCGCAAAAGCTGTTCGGCTTGGACGTCGTAGCTGTAATACGTTCCGTCGAGCGGATCCCACAGCTTTTCGTTAATCGCCGCAGCCATTCGCGCTGCGCGTTGGCGGTGTACTTCGGCGTCGGCGTGGACCGCTTCGGCAATCACGGCCAGATCGCGCTCCGCGCGGCACAAAATGACGTTGAACAGCACATCCTGCACTTGAAAAGGATGCTCCTTCAACACACGCTGCCAATCGTAGTCGTGCTGGAACAGATGCTCCACGAGCAACGAGTATTTCGCGATATAAGTGCGCGGAGGTCTCTTGCCTTGTTGGACCAGCTCGTCGTATTTTTGCTGCATCTGGTCCGCCCAGGCGCTGGCGCCGGTCAGCCGCGAGAGCGGTTCATCCCATAAAGGCGTGTTGTCGATGCCGCTTTCCCAGGGATGCACGACGGTGACCAGATGTTCGCCCGCCGGGTCGCGTTCTCGGAAGAAAAAATCGTGCAGCCGGCGCAGCTGGGGGTACAGCTCAGCGAGAACCCGCGTCGCTCGCCCGTGGTCCGGATCCAATTGCAGCGCCGCGGCCAACATGCTGGCGTGTACCGGAGGCTGTGAAATTCCCGAAGTCCAACAGCCCGTGGGCAGGCGTCCCGATCGATCGGCCTTCCAATAATCGGGGCCGGGAAAGTGATCCAACGCGAGCGGATTGAACACGATATGCGGCAGAAAGCCGTCGCTCCATTGGGCGGCGAACAAGTTGCGCACTTCGCGATAGGCCTGCTCGACGTCGAAATGCAGATAGCCGCGGGCAATGAATCCCGTGTCCCAGTTCCACTGATGCGGATAGAGATGCCGCGACGCCCGGGTGCGCCCGTCCGACTGATTGTCGCGCAGCAGTTGTTGGGCCTCGGCCACTTTGCGTTGCAGCGCGTCCGGCTCAATACGTGGCGTTTGTGTGAATTCATTGCTAAGAGTCGTTTGTTCCCGATCAGCAGCAATGGCCGCCAAGGTCCGAATGCGCTCTCGATCAAAACCAACCACACACGTCTCGCCGCGAAACACGACGGGAATGCGAAGTCCACCGGTCCGCTGGTGCAGTTCACTACGGGCCGTTTGGCTTTGGCTTACGTCGCGTACCATAAATGCGACGTCGTTGGCGATCAGATAATCGAGGAGCTTGCGACAGTGCGGACAGGCGGGCGAACCATAGACCACCAACTTGTCTGCTTCAATCGAGGTCACTTTTTCATGATGAGAATACTTTTCCGCGTCAGCGAGCAGCTCTGGATCATCCAGCAGTCGGCCCACTGTCGTCAGAAGCCGGGAAGGATCGGGAATAGCGCCTTGCGAAAACTTGCGGCCGTTGATCATCACCGCCGGTGCATGCCAAACGCCGTGCCAAATCAGTTTCCACCAGTGATTCAGCCACGGTTTGACGGTCAACGAGACCGGCCGACCGGCGAAAACGTCTCCCATCATTTGCGTCAGCATCGCATAGGTGAGGTCGCATTCCTCGCAGCGGTCATGAATCTTCCACGCCAGGAACTTCCCGGCGTACCGGTACAACTCGATATGGAGGTGCTTTCGCCGGGAATTCGTTTCTGAAGTGGTCAACGGCGTCTCGAGCGATCCAGGCAACTGGCGACGGTCCGGCTAAGGGGCCAACAGCCAACGCTACCGCGCGGCGGCACGGCGTGTCGGTGATCTCGAATACAGAAATCGCATGGTTGGCCAACAGGAAATCGGTTGCGTTTTCTCTCGATTGTTGCAAAATGAACGAGCGATACAACACCAACCAATCGATCCCGGTGAGCTCGGATGACCGTCGAACCCGTCACGCCTTCGTCCAATCATCTTTCACGCGGCGGGACGGGCATGCGGATGCGCGGCTTGGTGCGCAAGGAATTCTGGCAAGTGCTGCGCGATCCGAGCAGCATCGCCATCGCGTTTGTATTGCCGGCGATTTTGCTGCTCTTGTTCGGCTACGGCGTTTCGCTCGATTCCGAGCATGTGCCGATCGCGCTGGTCGTGGAAAAAACAACTTCCGACACCACCAGCTTGTGCTCGGAGTTCGAGCACTCGATCTATCTCGCCCCGGTCTACATGCCTAGTCTCTTCGAAGCTCAGCAGGCGCTGATGAGGCGGCGCGTGGACGCCATCCTCCATCTGCGCGAGGATTTCTCGGAAAAATTGCACCGGCCCGGCGGGGCAAGCATCCAGGTGCTCGTCAACGGCGTCGATGCCAATTCGGCGCGCATTATCACCGGCTATGTCGAAGGCGCCTATGCCAAATGGCTCGAGCACAATGCGCGCGAATTTGGCCAACCGCAGAGTCCGTCGATCCAAATCGAGCCGCGCATTTGGTTCAACAGCAATGTGCTCAGCCGAAACTTTCTGGTGCCGGGAGTCGTCGCGGTGGTGATGACGCTGATCGGTGCGCTGTTGACCGCGCTGCTGATGGCCCGGGAATGGG
>Ga0114931_10011988_pt1 | contig 10181 bp, 8 predicted proteins | sample 2SBtaG_FD_89579 | JGI IMG/M metagenome (GOLD analysis project Ga0114931, IMG submission 89579) | Deep subsurface microbial communities from Kolumbo volcano to uncover new lineages of life (NeLLi) - 2SBTROV14_V59a metaG | ecosystem: Environmental > Aquatic > Marine > Volcanic | place: Kolumbo... | reverse complement strand
CGACCGCCACACCGACGGCGAGTGCGACACCTACCGTCGTCGTGACGATGACCCCGCACGGTACCGCTACGCGAACGCGACCGTCGACGCGCACCCCGAGCTCGACGCGAACGCGACCGCCGACGCGCACCTCGAGCTCGACGCGAACGCCGAGTCCGACGCGGTCGGCGACGCGAACGCGTACCCCGAGTCGAACCCGCACGGACACGCGGACGCCGACGGCGTCTCGCACCGGGACGAATACGCGGACTCCGTCCGTGACGCGTACTGGCACCCGCACCCGTACACCGTCGCGAACCGGCACGGCAACGCGTACCCGGAGGAATACCCATACGGCCACGGCAACGCGCCGGGCGACATCGACGCGGACGCGCACGTCTACGAGAACGGTGGCCCGTACTCGTACCAAGACTGGGACGCGGACGCAGACCGGCACACGGACGGCTACGCGTACCCGCACGGGTACCCGTACCGCGACCGCGACGCGTACGCGTCCGGGTACTCGTACGGCAACCGCGACGCGCACGCGGACACGGACTCGGACGGCGACACGGACGCGGACGGCGACGCGGAGCTCGACGGCGACTCGCACTCGGACCGTGACGCGGGTACCAACTGGCACCCGGACAGCGACGCTGACCCGGACACCGAGTTTCTCTCGGACGGCGACACGGACTCGGACGGCGACGCGTACCGGTACCGCGACGCGTACGTCGAGCGCGACGAGAACGCGGACGGGCACGCGCACGCCTTCGCTAACCCGCACGCCTACCGGTACCCGGAGCCCGACACGCACGAAGGCTGCCAGCGGGACTCCTACTTCGACGCGGACACGGACTTCCACTCGCACCCGCACGGGAAGCCGCACACCGTCGCACACGCGGACGCCGTCGGGCACCGGGACGTCGACACGCACCACGACGACGACGCGCACGCCGACGACTACGCGAACGCCTTCGGCGACGAGGACGGCCACGAAGACACGGACGCCATCGTTCACCCGGACCCTGACGCGGACGAAAACGGTGACGCGCACCGTGCCGCCGACGGCGACGCCAACGCCGACCATTCCGGGCTCGGGAGCCGCGATCACGTTCTTTGGTGTAGCTCGTGCCGATGGGATCGTAGTCGATCCGATCGGCACCGATCCGGCCGGAGTGCCGATCTACGAGCGCGCCGTCCCGCAGGGTTTCTTCGTCGTCGTCGAGGCAAGGCCCGGTCTCGACCTCCTGCCGGTCGGGTTGACGACGTTCAACTGGAGCCCGAGCGACCCCAATACCTTGCCGGACTTCATGATGGTGACGAGTAGAGCCCTCGGCGACGGCAGCACCGCCGTCTGTGACGATGGGACCGTCGGAGTGCCGGGTGGCGTTCCGGGCGTCGACCCACCCGTGTTCGGCGGCTCACAGGCGGCCGCGGATGCAATCAACGACCTGGGTTGCCGCTACGGTGCGCGGTCTTTCGACTCCGACGCCTGTACCCGTGACTTCTCGGCGATTTCGGGCTTTGTCGACCCGACGACAACGGTTCAGTTTTGCCCGAATATCGGGATTGGATCCGAGTTGGCGTTTGCCTCCGGCGATACGCTGTTGACGGTGCGGGTACGCAATATCGTCGGCCAACTCGGTCCGGCGGCGCGTATCGTCATTCGCGTACCGTGAGTGGCGCCGCGGCGGCGTGGAATGTCCGGTACCGCTCGCAGGTGCTGGCTTGGCGGGTCGCACGGACGGGCGGCACCGCTGCCTGCTTCGGCGGTCAGAAGAAGATTGAGTCGCGCTGAGCAACGCCGCGGTTGAGCGCTTTCTGAATCACGCGTTTGACGCGGAGGACCTTCTTGCGAATGGCGGCGTCTTCGTCGTCGGAATCGCCGCGAAAGTGAATGGGTTCGCCGAAGTAGATGCGATACTTGACCGGAAGGGGCAGGAGTCCGAGTGGCCCGAGTAGGGGGAAGGTGGGCGTGATCGGAAACGCCGGCATGCCGAGCAGTCGGGCGATGGACGCAAGGTTGGCCAGACCTGGTGCCTGCTCTTCCGAACCGACCACCGCGATCGGCAGGATCGGTGTGTCGGTGGATAGTGCGAGACGCATGAACCCGTACCCGAAGTGCTGTAGCTTGTAACGCTCGGAAAACAGCTTGTTCATGCCGCGTACGCCCTCGGGAAACGCGATGACCGCCTCGTTTCCGGCGAGCAGGTCGCGACAGTTCTTGGGCGTGCCGACGACGGATCCCGTCCGTACCATGGCTTCATTGACGAAGGGCAGGGTCGGTAGCCAGTACTCTCCCATGCCGCGGATGATGCGCGGGGGCTCGGCCTCGAGCACGGTGGCGACGCCGATCATGGCGGCGTCCAGGGCGATCTGCCCGGCGTGATTGGCGATGAGGAGAACCTTTCCGCGCGGCACGTTGTCGATGCCGAATACCTCGACGCGAAAGTAGTAACGGTAGAGGAGGACCGAAAAGGTCATAGCTGACTGGATCGACTTGATATCGAGGCCCCACGGGTCGTAGCCGAATTCGTTGAGCTGGGTGGGGATGCGGGCGAGCCGCTCGGCCACTTCTTCTTCGATCTCGCGGATGAGCTCGGGAGTGAAACGATCGATCCACGAGGCGCCCTCGCTCTGTTTTTTCGCCGGTTTTGCCAGGCTGCGCTCAGCTTTCGATGCGATTTTCTCGGCAGCTGGAGCCTTGCGGCGGCGGGGCGGTTTGCGTTGCTTAGCCATGACGCTCTTTCTCGGTCGGCGATCGGCCTCAGCGGTGCGCGTCCGCAAAAATATCGGCCAGTGAATAACGCGGCTCGAAACCGGTGGTTTCGGCGAAATTCGAGCCGTCCAACGTGCAGGGATACTTGGCGAAGTCGATGGCGCCCGGTGGGAACGGATAGAGCCCCCAACGGAAGAAGGTTCGTACTGTCGTGCGGAGGGCGAACTCGGGCAGTGGCACGGCGGTGCTGCCGAGCTCGCGGATCGCTGCGTGCAGCGGGACGGCGCCTGGTCCAACGACGTTGAATGCGCCGCGGGCTCGCTTGGCGATGGTCAGGACCATCGCGCGTGCCAGATCGTCTTCGTGGATGAACTGCAGCATTGGGTTGAAGCCGATGACCGTGGGGACATACTCGCGCTGCAGGTATTTGCCGATGGCGCTGCGCAGGTGCGGGCCGAGTACGTTCACCGGGCGCAGGATGGCAATCGCGATGTCGGGATGCCGCCAGCTGGATGCCGTCGCGACCATGTCCATTTCTGCGAGATCGCGAATCTCGGGGTAGGTGCGGCTGACGCTCAGCGGAAACGCTTCGTCCATGTAGTACGGGTTGTCGGGAAGAGCTCCATATACATACGAACTCGAATTGATGATGATCTGGCCAACACCGTGCTCGACCGCGAACTCGATGAGCTTCTTGGTACCGACGACGTTGACCTCGTGGCGCACGGCGGGATGTACGCGGAAGTGGCGCACCGAGGCCAGGTGCAGGATCGCGTCCGGCTTGACCTGGCGGATCACGTCTTCGAACTTGCGCTGGCGGACGTCGGCGACGGTCATGTGGATCTCGCGCGGACGTCCCGGCCAAGGTTTGCGATCGACTCCGTAGACGCGGTACTTGCCGTTGCCAGTCGTGAGCAGATGCTGTGCGACGAGCTGCCCCTGACCGCCTGCGATTCCGGTGATCAGTACGCGCGTCATGGAGCGGAGGCTAACCGATACAGGGAAGTAATGGAACAAACGGCCGAGATGGACGCAATTTGTCCGCACCGGCCAGCCAAAGACAGGCACCGTGGCCAACGCGGCCGGGGCTGCTGGTTGACTACGCGCCCGGACGCCGCTGGCATATGGCTTGCTGAGTGTTTGGCCGAGGAGTGTGGTCTGGATGTTAGCGGAAGCGATTGATCGGCAGGCGAACAGCGGGATTTCCACGGAGACCGGGATCGATGTCGATCAATTGGTGCACGATCTGCGCGGGCCGCTGTCGGTGATCGTGGCCTTTGCGGAGACGCTCGACGGCGCCTCGCGAGAGGAGCGAGCCCGTTATGCCGAGCGTCTCGTCTGCAACGCGCATAGAGCCTTAGCTCTGTTGGAGGAGTTCTCTGCGCTGCACGATCTGCGCCAGGGCGGGGTCGAATTGCACCGTGGAGCCGTCGATCTCGGCGATCTTTGCCGCGCGGCGGTCAAAAACGTTCGCCAGGATGCGCGCGGTGGTAGTGAAGTGAGCTGCTTGGTGGCCGAGGGGGGTGTCGTTCTCTCGGGGGATCGCGATCTTCTCGGAATGGCGTTGCGCGCGGTCTTGCGGCGATCCCTGCGCGAGGTTACGGCGACGTCGACTGCGGCGTTGCGCTTGCGGGTAGCACGCGAGAGGGGGTATGCGGTTGTCGATCTGTCCAACAGTGACAGCTCGACGGGGTTCGAGATGGACAGCGGAGACGGTACCGAACTCGAGATTCTGCAGCGGGTCGTGTCGCTGCACGGTGGGCGGGTTCTTTTCGATCACGCGGCATCGGACCTCATCTTCCGGCTCGCTCTGCCGGTCGCCAAACTCGCCTGAACGACATTGCCTGAACGGCATTCGCCTGAACGGCATTCGCCTGAACGGCATTCGCCTGAACGACTTGGGCGGGAGCAGGTTTGACAACCGCCGGAGACTCGATTTGGTTCGTCAGATGGCTGATCTGTCGAGACCACATTCCCTCGCCGGTGTGGCGACCGGTGCGGGGCAGCCGGTGCGCATTATGGGCGTGCTGAACGTGAGCCCCGAGTCGTTCTACGCTGGATCGGTTCGAAGCGGTGCAGAAAACATCGCCGCTGCCGCCCGGCGTATGGTCGAAGAGGGGGCCGACTTCGTCGATATTGGCGCGATGTCGACGGCGCCTTATCTGCAGACCGGGGTTTCGAGTGCGCAGGAGTGCCAGCGCATGGAGCGAGCCGTCGCCGCGGTCCGTGCGGTAGTCGACGTACCGATATCGGTCGACACCTCGCGCGCGGAGGTGGCCGTTGCGGCCATGCAAGTGGGCGCGCGGATTGTCAACGATGTGCGCGGACTGCGCGGCGAAGGGATGGCGGAGGCGGCACTCGCCGCGGACGGGGTCGTGTTGATGGCCTCACCTGAAGAGAGCGCGGTCGGCGGTTCGCCGAGCGAGCGAGTACGCGCGGATCTGCTTCGAGTCATTGCCCGCGCCACGGGCGCCGGAATTGCGCCAGAATCGATCGCTATCGATCCCGGGATCGGATTCTACACCGGCCCGGGGGACGCGCCGCCGATCGATTTCAACTGTACGGTCCTGGCGCGCCTATCGAGCTTCCGCGATCTCGGCTATCCGCTGTTGGTAGGCCTATCGCGCAAGGCGTTCCTCGGTGCGATCACCGGCCGCAGATCGGCTGATGAACGGCTCGCCGGCAGCTTGGCCGCAAGCGCGTTGGCGGTCTGTCAGGGGGCGGCGATCGTACGCACGCACGACGTTGCAGAGACATTGGACGCCGTACGCGTAGCCGAAGAGATCCGCAACCGGATGTCGGCCGCGTCGTCGAGGTGAATTCCATGCGGCTGTGCCACAGCGGGTTTTGGTCGCCGCGGCCGCGAGCTCCGGCGCTGCGAGTTGGTGGGGCACAGCCGGTATGCTTTCATAGTGGGGTGACTCGAACCTGGAAAGTGTGCTCCGCCGCCGCACTGTGTGCTGCGGTGGCCCTGTACGGCGCCGGCGCCGTGCTGGCGCTTGATCCGCCCGGGTCCGAATCGCTTCGTTATTCGGAAGACGATTTCTTTCGCAAGGCTAGCGTCGACACCGTCTTCCATTTTCACCGCGATGCGAAGTTCCGCAAGGAGAGCTCGGTGATTGGCAACCGCCGATTTTACACGGCGCAGCATGGCGATACGCTTTTGGACATCGCTCGCTTTTACGGTCTTGGATACAATGAAATCGAAGAAGCAAATCGCCAGGTCGACCCGTGGTTACCGGCGGAGTCGGGTTCGATCCTATTGGCCACCGAATGGGTACTGCCGCAGGTCGAACATCGCGGAGTGATCGTCAACATTCCGGAGATGCGGCTGTATTACTTCCTCGACGATCCAAAGACCGAGGGACGTGTCATGACGTATCCGGTGGGCCTCGGGCGCGATGAGTGGCGCACACCGAAGGGCGATTTTCGCATCCAGGGGAAGACCGAAAATCCGACCTGGGTGATCCCCGAGTCGATTCGCCAGGAGAGAATCCGCGAGAAGGGACTCGACGAGCGGTCGATCGCTGGCGGTGACCCGCGCAATCCTCTCGGCAAACGCCGCCTCGAATTGACCATGCCGGGGTATCGAATCCACGGTACCAATCAGACCTACGGTGTCGGGATGCAGGTCAGCCATGGCTGCGTACGCCTCTACCCGGAGGACATCGAGAAGCTCTATGCGGCCGTCAAGGTGGGTAGCCCTGGTGCCTTCATCTACCAGCCGGTGAAGATCGGCGCCCGCGATGGCCGCATCCTCGTCGAGGTCCACCGCGACATATACACACAGTTGCCGGGGCTCTTTAGTGAAGCCCGACGTATCCTGCGCGAGCGCGGGTGGGCTGCCTTTGTGGATTCCGCGAAATTGCGGCAGGCGGTGGAAGCGCAAACTGGAGTGCCCGTCGACATCACCTCGAAAGCGGTCAGCAGGGCGCTGCCACGCGCCAAGACGGAGCCAGCATTGGGGCCTGGCCAAATTCCTCCGTCGCTCTGAGCGCGGGGCCGGCGTTCAATAGACCAGAGCCGCGGCTCGCATCGGCGCGCCGTGCGCCATCGCCAGGGCCAGTGGAAATCCTATGAACACGATGTTGGGCTCCTTGGCAATGGCTTCGAGGTGGGTGAGTCCGGCGATCACTGGAATCTGGCTCTGAAAGAACGGAAGGTGTTCCGCCCAGACGATTTCCGGTGGTTGGCCCTTCTTCATACGCTCCTCGATGTCGTCGAAGCGGGTCAGCGCCGGCATGTCGGTCGCCAGGGCCTTGATCCCGCGGGCGACCAACCATAGGGCGGCTTCTTCAGACAGGGGAGCAAATTGCGGCCAATCGTCGGGCGCCGGTGGTTCGTAGCCGATGAGAAGGATGGCGATATCGCCCGCCTGGGGTGGTTTGAGCTCGAGGTCCGTGATCTGGATCGGCGAGTGGCGGTTGTGCCAGCGAAGGTCGATGACGTGGGCCTTGCCGTACACTTTGTCGAGACCGATACGCGAGGGTGGCGCGCCGCCGCGCAGCAGCCGCGAGGGTGCGTCGAGGTGCGCACCGGTGTGGGTCATGATTTGCAGCTCCTCGAGGCCGTAGGAGATTCCCGGTTGTGACGGCGGTATCGGAACGGTCCGGGTCCGCCCATCTGTGCCGAGAAATTCGAGTGCGCGGATTCCCAACCGACGAACATTGAGATCGGGCGTGATCACAGGGGACAGGTCGACGATCTTGCGCGGATGCGGGATCGGCGAGCCCCCGCGACAGGCTGTCAACGTGGTGAGGATGCAGGCAGCTACGAGGAGTCTGGCGAGGGAGTTCATAGGGGAGGATGATTGGCCAGCCGAACGGATCGGTGTCTTCGTCGCGTACGCCGGGCATAGAGTGTACGCGTTGTGCAGGCGTTCCTCAAACGGGAGTTTTCAATGGAGGGTCTCTTTTTCCATAGAGCCGAGGTCGAAATAGATCGTCGATTCGCGTCCACATTCGCGGCACTCGAGACGGCAGAAGCGGATGGGAGCACCGCTGGCGACGGGGCCCTCGCCGAGTGTTGTGAGGCCGCCGCCGCAGGCGCAGCGTTGGGCGTCGATCGAGGCGTCGATCTGGCTGTAGTCGTGGATGGGAATGGCAGTGTCGGTGCTGGCGCCCGGCCGCAGCCTTTCGTGCCTGCGTTGGGCACGGTAGCGCCAGATCATGACCAGGGCGGCGATCAGTGCGCTCAGGCCGAGCAGGAGACTCATTGGAGGCTCGAGCGCGTGGGTGCCGATCGGTGCTGCGCAGTCCAGGCGCGGCGGGTGGCGGGTGGCGCACTGGTTTGAAGCACAGGCGGGGATTCGCTAGCGTTCGCTGCTTTCCGAGGAGGAACTTCCATGTCCGAATCATACGCGATCACCGCCGAGGCGATCCAGGCCGAGAGGAAGCGGGTCGATGACGATCTCGATCGCTTTGACGCTGCGAACGTCATTGCGCTCGACGAGCTCGAGCTGCGACCGGTCGGCCCGCGCGACGTGCACCTGCGAATCCTCGCGGTCTCGGTGGAGCACAACGTAGACCACGCGGTGCTTGCAGACACTGTGAATATTACCAAGCTTCGCGGTGGCAAGATTTTCCCCGGCAATAGCGCCCTTGCCGAAGTCTCCGGCGTTGGTGACCAGGTGACGCGGTTCAAGGCGGGGGACATCGTCGTCACCCACTGTAATGGCGAGCCCGACATCTACGGGTATCCGATGCGGATTTGGGCCTATGATCAACCGGAGTCGATCGGTTGGTACGGCCGTGAGGCGGTCGTCGGCGACTGGCAAGTCATTCCCGCCCCACTCGATTGCGGCCTGAATCTCTGGGAGATGGCGGCGCTGCCCCTGCGGGCACCCACGGCATACCACTTGTGGCGGCGGGCGGAAGCGATCTTCCGCGTCAAGGTCGGCCGTGAGCGCTTGGCGCGACTCAACGTGCTCGGCTTCGGCGGCGGCGTCTCCGAGTTGTTTCTGATGCTGGCTCGCCATGAGGGACACCGGGCCTTCTTCTGTTCGGGCAGTGCCGCGCGTCGAGAGCATTTGGCGGGGCAGGGGATCGAGCCGATTGATCAAAAGCAGTTCAACCGTTTCGCTAGCGGTGATGACGTAAAGGCGTTTTCGAAGGAAGTGAAAAAGCAGTCGAACGGCGCCGGAATGCACATCGTCTGTGACATGCTCCGGGGCGGGGTGTTTCCCGCCGGTTTGGCGGCGTTGTCGAGGCAGGGCGTCGACGTCAGTGCCGGCTGGCAACTGGGCCAGAAGATCGCGTACGACTCGGCGCTGCTGTCGGTCAAGCAGGTGACGCTGGACCACACCCACTACGACACCGTCGACGGATGTAACGCCTGTACCGAACTCTATGGGACGGTGTTCAAGCCGACCGTGCACCGTGAGATCTATCCATTTTCCGACCTGCCGCGGGCGGTGCGCGAGATGCACCACAACGAACAGACGGGGATCCCGATTGTTCGTGTAGCTGACGAGATGCCCGCCGCGGTGAAGGCGCTGGCGGTCTGATTTCGTCATGCGCGCGGCGTTCTGCGAGCAGCCGGGGGAGATGGTCGTTCGCGAGGTCGACGCCCCCGAGATTCGCCAGGGCGATGCCTTGGTGCGGGTGGCTGCCTGCGGCATCTGTGGCAGCGATCTTCACTGGTATGGGGGTGGTGTGCCGGCGCCGCGAGTTTGTCCCGGCCATGAGATCGTCGGCGAGGTGATCGCCGTGCGCGGCGGCTCACGTGCTCGCGAAGGCGACCGCGTTGCCGTCGAGCCGCTGCGTCCCTGCGGCAGCTGCGCGCGCTGTCGTCGCGATCAGTATCACCTGTGCGCGGAGTTGCAGATCCTCGGGATTCAGGAGGACGGTGGACTGGCTGATATCGTACGGGTCCCGTGCTCGGGGTTGTTTCCGCTGCCCCGACAGCTCGACTTCGCCAGCGGCGTTCTCGTCGAGCCACTGGCGGTATCGGTGCATGCCGCGCGCTTGGCCGAGATCGGTGAGGGGGACCGTGTATTGGTTCTCGGCAGTGGCTCGATCGGGCTGCTGAGCATCGCCGCCGCCCGCCACCGTGGTGCGAGAGAAATCGTAGCTACGGCTCGCTACGCGCACCAGGCAGCCGCGGCGACCATGCTCGGCGCCACCACCGTGTTTGGCACGGATCGGGAGGGGCGACACGGGTTGCGCGATTTGGCCCTGGGCGGCGATATCGACGTCGTGATCGAGACGGTCGGCGGTACCGCGCGCACGTTGGAGCAGGCGGTGCAGGTGGTCGCCCCGGGTGGGCGCATCGTGGTGCTGGGAGTGTTCGAGAAGGCGCCGCTGTTTCCCGCCCTGATGCTGCTCTTCAAGGAAATCCGGGTCATCGGTTCGATGGTCTACAATCGGGTCGAAGGCCTCAGCGATTTCGACGTGGCGATCGATATTCTCGAAAACGCGGCGGGAAGCTTGCAGGGCCTGGTCACACACCGGTTCGCACTCGACGACTGTGATCGGGCTTT
>Ga0114931_10011987_pt1 | contig 10181 bp, 9 predicted proteins | sample 2SBtaG_FD_89579 | JGI IMG/M metagenome (GOLD analysis project Ga0114931, IMG submission 89579) | Deep subsurface microbial communities from Kolumbo volcano to uncover new lineages of life (NeLLi) - 2SBTROV14_V59a metaG | ecosystem: Environmental > Aquatic > Marine > Volcanic | place: Kolumbo... | reverse complement strand
GCGCTCGCATCATCGCGCTGCCGCCGCCATCGCGTCGGGCCGGATCAGCGCCGAGGTCGCGCCGGTCAAGGTCGGCAAGAAGTGGGTGCACACCGACGACATCGTGCGCGCGTCCACCTCGGTGGAGCAGCTGGCCAAGCTGCGCCCGGTGTTCGCCAAGAACGGCACGGTCACGGCGGGCAACTCGAGCTCGCTCACCGACGGCGCGTCAGCGGTGTTGTTGATGAGTGAAGAAAAAGCCAAGGCGCTCGGCATCAAGGGCCTGGCGCGGTTCGCCAGCTGGGCGTACGTGGGGGTAGACCCCGCCGATCAGTTGCTCATGGGCCCGGCCATCGCCATGCCCAAAGCGCTGGACGACGCCGGCTACCGTTTGGACCAGATGGACCTGGTCGACTTGCACGAAGCGTTCGCCGCGCAGGTTTTGTGCATCCTGAAGATGCTCGGCAGCGATGCGTTCGCGCGCGCGCGCCTCGGCCGCGACAAAGCCGTCGGCGACATCGCTCCGGACAAGCTCAACGTGCACGGCGGCTCGGTCGCGCTCGGCCATCCGTTTGGCGCGACCGGCGCGCGCATGATCACGACCATGGCCAACGAGCTGGTCGAGAGCAAAAAGGACACGGCGCTGCTCGGCATCTGCGCTGCCGGCGGTCTCGGCGGTGCCGCGGTGCTCGAACGCGTGTGACCGCGGATCTTGCGTTGCCGAAATATTAGAAGAGCTACCGATTTCCCCCCAGAAGCTCGGTAGCTCTTCACGCTTAGCGGCGGCAATCACCAGGTCCCCCCTCGCGGGTGACTGCGGTCGCTTATGTTCAATTGAGGCTAGTAGTGTAACCGAACTCTCCGGTTGTGCAAATGTACGTTTGAAAAACCGACCGGCTAAAGTTGCTGCTGTTGCTACGGTTGCTCGTGCTGCTGTGTGTGCTGGTGGTGATGCTCAGCATTCGAATGTACGTCTGACGCGTACAACCCCTTCGGTCCCTCGTTGAGCGTGTACTCGACCGTCGACCCCTGGGTCAACGAGCGGAACCCGTCACCATCAATGGACGAGTAATGCACGAACACGTCCTTGCCATCCTCCTCACGCGTAATGAACCCATACCCTTTTGCGTCGTTGAACCACTTTACTTTCCCGAGCGACATTCCCAAAACTCCTGATCATTAAACGTCCATGTCCCGCGTATATCGCGCGACCTCAGACGTTTGAACCGCTTTGGGAGGGGGTGGGTCAACGAGTTTGTCGGAAAACCCGACATAGCGGTGGAAAAGTCCAGTACGAGTGGAGCACCGATTGGTTGGTCGGTACAGGGCGGCTCTAGTACAAGCGTCGCAGCCGACTGCCGACGTAGTAATGCTGAAGAATTGCGCTATAGCTGTTGCCCTTTTTGGCCATGCCGATCGCGCCGATTTGGCACATGCCAACGCCGTGGCCAAAGCCCGCGCCGCGAAACACGAACGCGCTCGGTCGCGATGCATCGCCGACCGTTGTGACTTTGAACAGGGTGGATCGCAGTCCACCAAACAATCGGCGCATGTGTACGTCGCCGGTAACAACGATGGTTCTTTGGCTTCCGCGAATGCGCGCACGAATGACTCGACCCGAGACGCCGCGCTTCAGTGGTTCGATGGCGACGACACGGCCGACGCCCGGGTGCTTCGCGGCGACTCGCCGGCTCAGTGCATCCGCGCCGATGCGCTTGGTCCAGCGGTAGCGGTTCTTGGCGTACCGGGTGGACCCGCAGTAGGTGTACTTGCCCGGCAGGGCCAAAAATGCGTCCAGGTTGCGCTCGTTGATGCCGTGGGCGAACTGTCGTGCGGCACGGCCGCCGCGTGGGGCGTCTATGTGGCCGCGCAACGCGGGGTCGGGGGCACCACCCCAGATCTTTTCGTTGTGCTCCGAGTAGCCGCCACAGGCGGCGCTGTAGCGTGCGTCGACCAAGCCACCGGTACCCCGCAACAGCACCTGGCCGCGGGTGTTGTGGACCGCCCGCGTCGTGCGCGGGTGCTCGTGACCAGCACCGGAGTACACCTGGCAGTGTTGGTTGGAACACAAAAGGTAGGGGTCGGTGTAGTGGCGCGTACCGATCTTCTGAAGCAGCTCTGTTCGCGCGGCAATCGCTTGAGCTTCGAGCGCGGGGTAAGGGGCAACTGGAAAAATTTCCGCGGGCACCAGACCGGCGAGCAACTTGTCGGCGGGCACGGCGTTGACCGCCACCAGCTTGCCGTCGGTGCCGACCGTCACGCAGATCATGCCGAAGTACCGCCGGTTGGTGTGAGATGTGCGCAACTGTGAGCCACCGCCGCCGACGGTGACGTTGTGGAGGGTGAGGGTGCCATTGCGCTTGGCCGCGGCGAACCAGATCACCGACGGATTGGTGATGGTGACCGCGCCGTTGGTGGCGATGACCGTGCCCGCGGGCCGTTTGACCAGCTGCGGGTAGACGCTGGTCTTGACGTTGTACTTGCGCGCGATCCGACGCTCCCGCCGGCGGCCGTGAGGCGCGCGTACCGGTGATACGCCGATGAGCAGCTCGCGGCTGTCGATGACTTCGCCTTCGATGCCGAACACGGTGCCGATCTCGAACTGTTGTGGTTTGTAGCCGCGGCGCCGCCACTTCTTGATCGCGGCGCTGGCACCCACGTGGTCGTCGGCGGTGAGCCGGGCAACAACAGTCCACTCGCGGATGACCGCGCGTTTCGCGTTGGTCAGGCGAATGCGCCAGCTCGATCCGGCGCGCATCGTCGGACCGCCCTCGCCGTCGGGCATCACCACCATCCCGCCCTTTGACGACAGCTCGATGGTGTTGCGGTGGCTGGCCAGCTCGATGGTGACCAGGGGAACGCCCGTGGACGTAAACGTGAAGCGATTGCTGTACAGGATGCGCAGCTTGTCGCCGGTGGAGGTCTCATCGGCTGCGGCGTTGTAGCCAACCGCCAGCACGGCACCGAACAACGCGCCGAAAAATGCGGCGCGACCAAGTACGTTAAAACGCAGATGCATGGGCCGAGCGTAGGGCTCCCCGGTCGGCCGGGCAAAAAATCGGAGAACCTGACCGACGTGTTAGGGCGTGAACTTGCGCGGAAATTTTTGTCGAAGATTTCTTTCGCGCGGTGTTTGCCAAAGAGCTCGCAACGGGTGCGCACGAAACCACCTGGTTGCGTTTCACACATGCGCTCGAACGTAAACGACTACACAATTCTTCGGCTCGGGTAGGATATGCCCACATGCTTGGATACATTGAGTTTTTCTGGCCTGCACGGCATCACTGTTGGTCATGAAGCAAGGCTTGTTGGCGACTGTGCTCGCCGGTGGTGTCGTGGTTGCGTGGGCCGGTAGCGCGCGTGCGGATGTTTACCAGGTCGGCCCCGGTCGCGCGTATCGCCAGCTCCAGGACCTGCCGACGTTGTCTCCCGGCGACGTGATCGAGCTCGACGGTGACGCGACATACGACGGCGATGCGGAGTTTTACGACAACGGCAGCGCTGCCCAACCCATCACCATTCGCGGCGTCGAGGTAAACGGCGCGCGGCCGGTCATCTCGGGTGGCACCAACACGCTGTTGCTCGGTGGCAACCACTACCGCGTCGACAACGTCGAGATCACCGGCGGCAGTTTTCGCTGCGTATTTCACGTCGCCGACGACATCGTGCTCGAGCGCGTGCTCATCCGCGATTGCCCGCGCCACGGTTTGCTCGGTGCCGACTCGGGCTCCGGCTCGCTCACGTTGCGCTACAGCGAAGTGCGCCACTGCGGCGGCGGACTCTACGACCATCAAATCTACATGGCCACGGACGAGTCGGCCTATCCCGGCTCCGTGTTCCGCATGGAGTTCAACTACGTGCACGACGCCAACGGCGGCGCCAGCGTCAAGAGCCGCGCCGAGCGCAACGAGATCTACTACAACTGGATCGAGGGCGGCCACTATCACGAGCTGGAGCTCATCGGTCCGGACGGCCAGGACGAGAATCTCGCCCGCGAGGACGCGGACGTGGTCGGCAACGTGTTGCGCCGAACCGGGCCCAACGCCGACTTCTACCCGATCCGCACCGGCGGCGACGGCACCGGTCAGACCTGGGGCCGCTACCGGTTTGCGTACAACACCATCTTGTTGGCGCCAGGAAATACGTCGGCGGTGTTTCGCATCTTCGACGGCAACGAGAGCCTGGAGATGCACGACAACGTGATCGTGCGCCAGGGCGGAGACACTACCCCGATCAAGATTTCGCGTACCGTGGAGGCCAGCTGGTCCACCGGCAGCGAGGTCGTCGTCGGCAGGGCCAACTGGATTCCCGCCAATGCGGTGGACATCCCGGCGGGCTGGACCGACACGATCACCGGAGACACTCCGGGGCTGGTCGACCTGGCCGCCCTGGACTTGCGCCCGCAGCAGGGCAGCGTACTGATCAACGGTGCCGAGCCGGCCCAGAGCCCCAGCGGCTTCGCATTTCCCTCGCCGTTGCAGCAACCGACGTACCAGCCCGTGGCCCAGTGGCTGTTGCCCGGGCAACAGCTGCCACGAGCAACCGTGACCGACATCGGTGCGTTCGAGCTCGAAGGTGCGACCCCGCCCGATGGCGGTGGCACCGGCGGTGGCGGAGTCGGTGGTACCGGCGGTGGCGGAGTCGGTGGTACCGGCGGTGGCGGTGGCGGCGGTACCGGCGATCCGGGGGCCGGCGGCAGCAGCGACGTCGTCGGTGGCTGCCAGGGCAGCCCGACCCCGGCGGCCTGGCTTTTGGTGCTGCCGGGCCTGATCGCGCTGGTCCGAGTGCGCCGCCAGTCGGTCGAATAGGCCAGGATTTCGGCCATCTGCCCGGTTTTGCGGGCAATTGGGTATCCAAGCCACGGCTGGGCTACACTACCTAGCCATGGCGGGCGACGACGACCGAACCACCGAGGTGGAGGCTAAGGCCGTGTCCGTCCCCACGCCGGTGACGGAGGAGGCGAGTGTGCCGACGGCGATCGTGCCGGAGCACGAGCTCGAGCGGTTGGTGCAGGAGGCCGGCGGCGGCGCGTTGGTGACCGACACCGAAATCTCCGACCCCGCCGAGGTCGCCGCCATGGTCACCGCCGTGGACCGCGGGAGAACGGCCATCGATCCCGACGATGCACCCACCGTTGATCAGTCCGACACAATCGAACCGGTCCGGCGCCGGCGCGCCGCCGGCAAGACCCATTCGGACCACGACGACGACGACATCGTGACCGATGTCGTGAGCGCCGAGGCACTGGCCGCGCTCGACGTCGACGGGCTCCCGGTCGAGGACGAGCTGGACGAAGGGCCGACGGAGATCGCGATTCCGCGGCCCAGCCGTCCCCTCGAGCGACTCGAGCTGCCGCTGGCCCCCGACGACCTGGAGGCCACCGGCGTCGTCAACATCGAAGACGTGCCGGCGACCGGCACGCCGTTGCCCATGGACGAGCCTGCGGAGCCGCCGACGCTCGAGCAGTCGGCGGTCGCAAGCAGCGCAAAGCTGCCGGCGAACGTCGAGACCGAGCCGGTACCCAAGGTGGCGTCGGGCTCGGCCGCCCTGTTGGTGGCGGTGCTCGCCATCGCCGCCGCCGCGGTCATCCTGTGGCTCGTGTTGTCGTAGGATTACTTCGCGACGCAGCGGATCGAGTTGCCGTACACGCGTTTGCCCAGCTTGGACAGGTCGTACTTGGCGTTGACGAACTTGGTGTGGCGCCACTCGACCTTGTGGTAGCTGCCGGTGACGTGGCGGCGATGGACGTCGATGCTGAGCTTGTGGTTGCCGGCGGCGAAGTGGCCGCAGCGCATCGAGTTGTGGAAGCTGTCGTTGTCGCGCTTGCCGGCATCGAGCGGCACGACCGAGCAGATGGCGCCGTCTTTCTTGAGCACCTTGGCGTACGAGCCGTCGCCGCCGCGCCTCGGCGTGTAGACCACGTAGTAGGAGCTGGCGCACGGGATCGTGCCGCGCGCCGGTTTGCGCGCCACCCACTCGGCAAAGTACTTGTCGGAGAACAGGACTTTTTTGTGCCGGGCGATGCGCCACTGCTTGGCGACCATGCGCTTGACCAGGCGTTCGTAGGCCTTGCTGCGGCGCTGGTACAGGCGTTTGATCTGCGCCCTGAGCTTGTTGTTGCGACCCTCTTTGCCGAGCTCGTGGCGCAGCTGTTGCGCGATCTTGTAGGTGTTGCGGCTGACGAACGTACGCCCACCGGCGACGGTGACGACGATCGGGTAATTACCGGCAGCATCTTTTTTGAAAATCACATCGTCGACGCGCAGGTCGCCGCGTTCGCGCTTGCCGCTCCACGTGACCTTCTTGCCCCGGTACTCGAGGATGGGCGACGTCGCCTCCTGTAGAGCATGGAGCAAGCACCAGTTCTTGCGGTCATCGGAGGCGAACGAATACGGCTGGCGCCAACCGATGCCGGCCACGTCTTCGATCTTCTGGCACAGGGTGTACTTGATGTCCGGCTCGAGCAGCAGGTGGGCGAGCTTGGTTTTTGCCTGGGGGCTGTACTTGGCGTCCCGCGGTTTCTTCAAGAATCGAAACACACGGCCGTTGGTGTTGATGGTCAGGCGCTCGAGGGCGGGCAGGTACACTTCCTTTACATAGCGATTGAACCTGACCTGGGTAAGACCGCCGGGCTTGGCTGTGATGGTGACCCGCCGCCGGGACCGCTTGATGCGGAGGCCCTGGCCGTACAAGGCATGGGCCGCCTCGAGGGCGAATTTCTGTTTCGGGCTGAGCGCCCCGCCGGCTCGCGCCACCGACGGCGCGATCAGCGCCGCGGCCAGGACAAACGACGTGAATGCAAACTTGGGGTTCATGGCAATCCTTTCGGGCAGACAGAGTAGCCCAATGTGGTTTGCCGGAGGTATCGGCAGCCGCCGCCGAAAGTTGCGAAAAAATCACCCCGACGGCCCGAAGAACACTTCTGGCGCTCACGCGAGTGTAGGCCTAAGGCCCCTGATTTGGGCAGTCGACTGCACCACAGTGCTCGTGTATCCTTCCGGAAGGAGGCATCATGAGGACTATATGCTTGGCTTATTGCGCCGTATTCGCGATCGTGTTCACTCCTGGCTGTGGCTCGGTCTCGAGCAAAGACCCTGATGCCAGCCCCGGCGGCGGCGACGCCCACAGCAACGCCGATGCTTCCAGCCCGTGCAGCAACGGCACCAAGGATGGCAACGAGACCGATGTCGATTGCGGCGGCAGCTGTGGTCCGTGCTCGGCCGGCAAGACGTGTGCTACTGGCAACGACTGCGCCAGCGGCAACTGCCCCGGCGACGACCTGGTGTGCTGCGACACCGCGTGTGATTCGACTTGTCAGGCGTGCACGGCCGCCAAGACGGGAGGCACCGACGGTACCTGCGCGCCGGTGACTACCAATATGGATCCCGACACCGAGTGCACGGGTGAGGATCCGTCCACGTGCGGCGTCGCCGGCACCGGTTGCAACGGCTCGGCTGCATCTCCCGGATGCAATCTGTTCCCATCGGACACCGTGTGCGCGGCCGGGTCTTGCGCCGCGGGAACCGCCACCGAGTCGTCAATGTGCGACGGCGCGGGCAATTGCATGACCGGTCAAACTACCTCGTGCTCGCCCTACACCTGCGACTCGGGTGGCACCACGTGCCTCGCGGCCTGCGGCACCAACACCGATTGCGTGGCGAGCGCATTCTGCAACTCGGCGAGCCACTGCGCTCCCAGGCTGAAGATCGCGCTGCAAGCCGAGGCGGGGTCGTGCTTGTTCGACGCCGGGGACGTATACGCGCGCGTCAAGACGTTGCTCGAGCAGCGCGGTCACACGGTGACGTTCGTCAGCGCCGCAGATATCGATACTGCTGCCGAAATCAACGCCTACGACGTGGTCGTGCTGGGCGGACCGGGCGGCGCATGCGCTCAGCCGAACACCGACTGGCCTACCATCGATAGCTCAGTCGATACGTACGTGCGCGCTGGTGGCGGACTGGTCGCCGCCGGCTGGAGCGTGTACAGCACTTTTCTCGACTCGGCGCCAAAGATCCAGGCCCTGTTGCCGGCGGGCCAGGGCAACGGTTTCATCTCCAATCCAACTATGACACCACTGTCGGGCAGTTCGATCTCCAATGGGCTGTCGGCGTTCGTCGCCAACCAATGGGCGGTTTACGGTACCGGCGCCAAGATGGGGGCGGCCACCTTCCTCACGTCCGGCACCAATCAGATGGGCGAAGCGTGGACGGTGGACACCGGCCGGGTCGTCTACCTGGGGCCCATGTACTTCGAGGCGTACCAGAACTACGACAACGAGGACCTGCTGGACGGCACCAAACCCGACGCCATCGAGCTCATGCTGCGCGCGATCGAGTGGGCCGGCGGTTCGTTGTGATCAAAACCTAAGAAAACCAGTGCGAAGGGGGGGACTCGAACCCCCACAGGTCGCCCCACTAGATCCTTAGTCTAGCGCGTCTACCAGTTCCGCCACCTTCGCATGCCCAGATCACTCCGAGCAGAAGCTTGTTTAGACTTGGCAAGGGCGTGTGTCAAGCGGCACCATGTCGCTTTGTCAGCTGAAACACTGGGTCCACCGGGAAAAGACGGATTCAGCCCATTTGTAGTCATGGATTTACCCCGTCATAGGACCGAGCCACCGCTGTCACGAGCGGGACTCGTGCTCGGGCTCTACGGAGCGATGGCACTCACGGCCGTGCTGTTTTCGGCCGGGCGGGGCGACGTCGACCTGTACCGAATCGACGGCACATCCACGACCCGCATGTTGTTGCTGAGCCCCGTTTTGGGCGCCGCCATCGGCCTCGCGGTGGTGCTGTTGTCGCGCTTGTGTGTGAAGCACTTTGTGTGGGGAAGGGCGCTTCACCGGTCGTTCGCCGACATCCTGGGGCCGCTGAGCAACCGTGAGATTCTGGTGCTGGCGCTGGCGAGCTCGATCGGCGAGGAGCTTTTGTTCCGCGGTGCGGTTCAGCCCTGGTTGGGGCTGTGGGTACAGGCCATCATCTTCGCCGCGCTGCACGTGGGTCCGGGGGTACGCTTTCTGCCGTGGACGGCGTCGGCCTTCGTGCTCGGACTGGTGTTCGGCCGGGTGTTCGAATTCACCGGCGACTTGGGCGCGCCCATCGTAGCGCACTTCACCATCAACTACCTGAACCTGCGCTACATCGCGCGGGTCAAGTTGCCGGATGATGATGAGGACGAGGACGCGGACCCGGCGAATACCCCTGCGGTCGGGCCCGATGCGGCCTCGGCCGATTCGGATTCGTAAACTACTCCGAAAATCGCTGAAATTTCGGTATAGTTAAAAGCGCAGTGGAGACCTCGAACGGAAACAGCTGATGCGTAATCAGCCGCTATCGTTGTCCTGGCGCATCCGCGAGCGCCCGGGCATGACCACCGTCGAGTTTACGGGTGACATCGACGAGACGAGCGACTTTACCGAGCTGGCCAAGCGGCTCGAGGGCACGGTGCTGTTTCGCCTCAGCGGTGTCCGCCGCATCAACTCCAGCGGCGTGCGCGAGTGGGTGGACTTCGTGACCCGGCTCGACAACGTGTCCGAGTTGATTTTCAGCCACTGCTCACCGTCGGTGATCATCCAGATCAACATGATCTACAACTTCGCCGGGGACGCGACGATCCGCTCGTTCTACGCACCGTACACGTGTCCCAACTGTCTGGCCGAAGAAGCCAAGCTGATCGACGTGCGCAGTCACTATCCGGACGGCGTCATCACCAACGAGTTGCCCGAATACACCTGTGACGACTGCGGCGAGGGCCTGGAGTTCGACGAAATCCCCGATCGCTACCTGGCGTTTCTCACCGCCCACAAGGCGTAGCCGGGCCACTGTTATGATGTGCCGCCCATGATCGGCGAAGTCGTCGGTAACTACCGCATCGTCTCCAAGCTCGCCGAGGGCGGCATGGGGGAGATCTATGTTGCGGAGCACACCCGTGTCGGTCATCGCGTGGCTGTGAAGGTGCTGCACCCCCAATACTGCACCAACTGATCTGCGCCGACCACTACCCGGCGTACCGCAGCTGGCGCCCGGGCCGGCGCACGTCCATGCGCATCGAGCTGCGCGTGCGCCCCGACATGCCCACCGCGGTCGAGTGCGACCTAGTCCTAGTACCTCATGCCGGAAGTTCGATCCGGGTTCTTCACCCGACCCCTCTCAGGTGAGGGCCGGGCAAGAACCCCCGACACGGCGAACTGTGCATTCGGAGGG
>Ga0114931_10011986_pt1 | contig 10181 bp, 11 predicted proteins | sample 2SBtaG_FD_89579 | JGI IMG/M metagenome (GOLD analysis project Ga0114931, IMG submission 89579) | Deep subsurface microbial communities from Kolumbo volcano to uncover new lineages of life (NeLLi) - 2SBTROV14_V59a metaG | ecosystem: Environmental > Aquatic > Marine > Volcanic | place: Kolumbo... | reverse complement strand
CGGGCCGACCCGGGACACCAGCCCCGCGCCGACATGAACCCGGTACGCCCGCCCCGGAACGCTGACCGGCACGCTGCGTCCCGGGGTTGAGCCGACCGGTGTCACGTTTCGCCCCCGTCGGCGGAGTCGGGCTCCTCACGAGCGAACGGGACGCGCGGCGCATCGCCCCAGAGCAGTTCCAGGTCGTAGTGCGCCCGTGCGTTGGGCTCGAAGACGTGGACGACCACGTCTACGAAGTCGCCCAGCAGCCAGGCGGTCCCGGCGTCTTTGCTCGTGCGAAAGGCCGGCATGCCTGAGCGATCGCCCAGTTCTTCCACGTGCTCCAGGACGCTGCGCATCTGTCGATCGGACGTGCCCGTGGCGATGACAATGTAATCCGTCACCTGGCTCAGTTTCGTCACGTCGAGGATGACCACGTCCTCGCACTTGTCGTCGAGCATCATCCGGGCCGATTCGATCGCGAACGCTCGGATCCGCTCGGGGTCGGCCGTCGTTCGGGCCGCGAACGCGGCGCGGTGGCCGATCTGGTGCTGGGCGTCGCCGGTCTCTGACATGGGGCAAGCCTATGCGCCGACGAGGCGTGCTTCCGCCACGGGCGGCGGGCTCAGCCCGGGTTGCGGGAAAGGATCACCAGTCTCCCGGGCGTGTCGTCGCTGCCTGATCCAGCGGGGGCGCTTGAACCGGCATCCTCGGTGCCCCCGGCGAGCCGGGACAGTGCCGAGAGGAATGTCCGGGCCGCATCCGGGGCGTCCCCGCCGCTGTGGCGATCCGGTCCGGCAGCCCAGGCAGCCAGGAACCCGCCCGGGACCACGAGGCGCCACAGTTCGCCGGCGAGGTATTCGGCGCGATCGGGGTCATCGACGGGGTCAAACGCGAGCACGGCGTCGAAGGCGTGGTCCAGTTCGCCCGCCAGGGCCTCGATCCCGCCGATCTCGAATGAGACGTTGGTCAGGGGGTATCGGAGGCGGGCGTACCCGACTGACTCGCGATCGTCGTCCAGGGCGACCAACGCCCCGGACGGCCCGACCAGGTGCGAGAGCCTCGGGCACAGAGCGCCGGTTCCGCTGGGAATCAGCAGCAGGCGGTCGCCCGGGCGGATCCGGTCCTCGATCCGGGCGAGCACGTCGAGCCCGCGGGCGGAGCCCAGATCCGCGTAGCCGCGTCGGCGGGTGCAGTGGATCCGCATCCGGCGTCCACCGGGGAAGGTGACGGCGTAGTCCTTGGAACCACGCCGCGCCAGGGCTCGCTCGATCCGCTCGACGGTCAGGGGCTCATAGCGAACGCCGTCCACGACCAGTTCGCCCGGCCGACGGGCCAGCCGGCGCAGGCCCCGGATCAGGGCGGACCGGGGTCGGCGCGCATCGGTGTGTCCGGATGGGCTGGACATCAATCGCGTGGATTGTATGTGGGCCGTCGACCCGGATGGCGTGCCCCACCGAGGGGGGTCTATCCGTCGCCCGAGACGGATCCGCTGGGCTCGTTGCGGCCCGTCAAACCGGCGCCGGCAAACAGGGGGCTCGGATCGGGCGGCAGGGCGCCACGGGGCGCGGGCGGGCCGATCAGGATCCAGGGCGTGGGCTCGCGCTGATCGGCGATGGTGATCCCATACCGGCCGTCGGTGTGTAGTTCTGACACCAGTTCGGGACGATTGCACTGGCTGGACAGGTGGAGGAAGACCACGTGGCGGCGGGGGGCGATCCTGGCGACCAGGCGTGCGCACTGCTGGTTGCTCAGGTGTCCGGACCCGCCCATGATCCGCCGCTTGAGGAAGGCAGGCCGGTTCGAGGCCAGTTGCATCGCCGGGCAGTAGTTCGACTCGATCGCCAGCACGTCCACGCCGGCGAGCAGGCGGGCCAGCTCGGGCCTGACCCGCCCGACGTCTGTGGCGTAGCCCAGTGAGACGCCCGCGCCCGGGAACTCCAGGCGGAATGCGGCCACGCCCAGGTCGTCGTGGGGCATGAGCAGGGGGCGAACGATCAGGCCCGCCGCGAGTGGGTTCGGGTCCGCGAGCACGTGCGGGTCTGCCTTGAGCAGGCCGAGGTTTGATGCCCGTCGAGCGTGGGCCCGGTGCATGTACACCGGCGCGATCGCGCCCAGCGTGTCCACGAGCGGCGCGTTGAAGTGGTCCCCGTCCAGGTGCGTGATGACCACGCCGAGGATCTGACTCGGATCCAGATCGATCCGGTCCATGTGTCGCAGGAACCGTCGCCGAGAGATCCCCGCGTCGATGATCCACGCCCGGGGGCCGTCCTCCGTGGGCGTGAGCAGCACAGAGCAGTTCCCGCCCGAACCGCTGGCCAGGACGCGCAGGCGTGGGAGTCGGGCGCGGGATCCGGCGTTATCCATGCGCTGCGTTCCTGTGGGGCCGGGCACGGGCGGCGTCCTCAGACCTCCAGGCGCTGGGCCTGGGAGTCATCGGGGCACAGCAGTTCGGGGCGCCTTCGGCTCATGCTCAGCCAGGATGAGATGGATCGCGGCGGGCGGGCGGGCCCGGGGCAGATCCCCCTGCGCGAGGGGGCGGTGATGAACTCGTGCAGCCGCCCGACGGTGGGAGACAGGGAGGCCCGCTCCGAGAGCATCCGGATCGTTTCCTCGCGTGGCAGGCACGGGCGAAGGACCTGGCGAAAGGCCTGGCGGACCTGCGTGATGTGCTCCCGATCGATGCCGGCCCGACGCATGCCGACCGCGTTGATCCCGGTCAGGCGGTTTCGCTCATCGACGCGGCAGTAGGGGGGCACGTCCATGGAGACAGCCACGCCCCCGGCCAGAAACGCCAGCTCGCCGATCCGCACGAACTGGTGGACGCCGACCAGCCCCGAGAGGTTGGCCCGGTCGCCGACGCTCACGTGCCCGGACAGCTGGGTGCAGTTGACGATGGTCACGTCGTTTCCGACGACGCAGTCGTGCCCGACGTGCGCGCCGACCAGCAGGAACGCGCGATCGCCGACACTCGTGGGCATGTCGGTGCTCGTGGCGGCGTGGATGGTCACCTGTTCGCGGATGACGCACCCGCGCCCGATGCGAACGCCCGCGGTCGCGGCACCCGGCTTGAACTTGGTGTCCTGCGCAGGGAAACCGATGCAGACAAAGGGGTAGACCGTTGTTTGGGCGCCGATGCTGACCGGGCCGACGATGTGCACACTCCCGAGCAGGCGCACGCCATCACCGAGCGTGACCGGACCGTCCACCACGCAGTGCGCACCGATCTGGACGTCGGCGCCGAGGCTGCACTGGTCGGATACGGATGCCGACGGATGGATAGTGGACATGGGCCTATGGTAGCCGGAGTGGGCAGGTGCGGGGCTGGGGGGGTGGGGGGGGGGTGGGAGCGTTTCGTGACACCACGGGCGTTTGAGGTGAAGGATCTGGGCGTCCTGCCCTACGCCGAGGCGTATCAGATCCAGCGCCGGTTCCTGGACGAGGTGATCCAGGCCCGGGAGCGGGGCCCGAACGGATCGGTCGGCGTCGTGCTGCTGCTCGAGCATGAGCCGATCATCACGATCAGCCGGCGGGCCCGCGATGGGAACCACCTGCTGGCCGACGAGGCGACGCTCGCGCGACAGGGCGTGGGCGTGGTTGAGACGGACCGGGGCGGGGACATCACATACCACGGGCCGGGACAACTCGTCGCCTACCCGATCCTGGACCTCAACCGTCTGGGGCTGGGCCTGCACGGGTACATGCGGGCGCTGGAATCGGCCGTCATCGCCACGTGCGGGCGATTCGGGATCCACGCTCGTCCCGAGCCGGGCGCGACCGGCGTCTGGGTCGATCCGTCCGCGGGCGGGACGGCGGCCAAGATCTGCGCCATGGGCGTGCGTGTCCGCCGATGGGTCACGATGCACGGCTTGGCGCTCAACGTCACGACCAACCTCGAACACTTCCGCCTGATCGTTCCCTGCGGGCTGGTCGGACGCGAACCGACCAGCATGGAACGCTTGCTGGGCGACGCCTGCCCGCCGATGGATCGTGTCAAGTCGGCACTGGTGCAGGATCTGGCGGCGCACCTAACGGCGAAGACAGCCGAGGCCGAATCTGCCTGATTGCGGGTCGCGCGGTCGGTTTATTGGCCTTCGGCCTTGTCTTCGAGCGTGATGCCGAGTTTTTCGGCGACCGGGCCGGTGATCTCCTGGGCGGCGGTCTCCCGCAGGAGCGGGCGGGCCAGGATTTCCTGGATCGCACTGTTGACGCCGACCGAATCCCACGGGCTGGTCGGTGATCGACGGGAGATCACGAGGGTGAAGCCCCCCTCGTCGGCAACCGCGTCGGCGGCGGCCAGGATCTCGGCAAAGGCCTTGCCGATCTGCTTGGCCTTGAACGCGTCCGTCTCCTGGCGGGCCTGGGCGAGGGTTTTCTGGCGTTCGGCCTGCTTCTGCTGGTACTGATCGATGAGCAGTTTCTTCTCCGGCTCCTGGTCCGAGAGGATCCCGATCCTCGCCTCGAGGCTCTGGAGCGCTTCGGCGAGGTCCTTGATCTTGTCGAGCCAGGACTGCTCGTTTTCAGTCCGGGGCGTGGCATACCGGTCGGCATCAAGAAGCGCCGCCAGCAGGTCATATGTGTTGACTGTGGCGATCTTGAGCGCCGCGGGCTGGGCCGACCCGGACGGGTCCGCCACGGCCCGGGAGAACGGGTTGCGAGCGAGGAGGCCCAGCGCGATTCCCATCGCGAGGGTGAGGGTCACGGTGAAACGATGCGCGCGTGCCATGGCGTCTCCATTCGTGTTCGAGCGACACGGAGTGTATCGGGTTCATGGGCGGTTGGGCCCGGGCGTGGATCACGGGGAGGGGGGGAGCCACAGGTACCACGCCGATGAGGAGGCCCACGCCCACGAGCCCATGTCCAGATTGACCAGGCTCAGGTTCAGGCTCGGCGGGCCGGTGCTGACGGGCGCGGGGGCCGAGGCGGCGTAGGGCGATCGGGGTCGCGCCGAGCCGGAGGCGTACTTGACCAGTCGGGCCCGCTCGGCGCCGGCCAGGGTCCGTGCCAGTTCGTAGGCATCGCGGAGGGAGCCGACCGCGTCGACCAATCCCCAACCCAGCGCCTGGGTTCCGGTGAGCACGCGCCCGTCGGTCGCCTGCTGGACGTGGTCGGGATCCAGATCGGGCCTGCGCTTGCGCACGAGCGAGCGGAATCGGGCGTAGTGCTCGTCAACGATGGACTGGAGGATGCGATAGTGCTCCTCGACCGGGGGCGAGAGCGGATCGCCCATGTCCTTGTTGGGCCCCGAGGTGATCGCGCGGGCGTGGATGCCGATCCGCGCCAATCCCTCGCTGACGTTGATTGTCGGGAAGATCACGCCGATCGAGCCGGTCAGCGAGGTCGGCTGGGCGACGATCCTGTCCGCGGCCAGGGCGGCGTAGTAGCCTCCGCTGGCGGCGACCTCACCGAGCGAGGCGACGACGGGCTTGCCGGTACGCTCGGCGAATCGGCGGATCTCCCCGTACATCAGGTCGCTGCCCGTGACCGTCCCGCCGGGTGAGTTGATCCGCAGGACGATCGCCCGCACTCGCGAATCCTTCTCGGCCCGTTCCAGGCGCGCGACCAGTTCGTCCACCGGGCTCGGGCGTGAACCGAGCAGCCCCGGGCGGGGCAACTCGGTGATCAGCCCGCGGATGTCGATCAGGGCGATCTTGTCGCGCGAGGTGGGGCGCTCGGCGATCACCACCCGCTCCCGGAGCCGATCGCCATGGGCCCCGAAGGTGAACGAGACGCTCACGGGCGTGCAGCCCGTGGCGGCGATCATCGCGACCAGCGCGAGCGTTGAGGTCAATGAACGCATCAGTTTCATGGGCGAAGTATACCTGTACCCAACGCATGCCCGGCTTCCCGGGCAGGCGTCATCTCCATCACTGGGGAAGGTGCTGGACGGTGGGTGGCAGTGGGGCGGGGCGAGCGGTGAGCATGAACGAGACGCCCAGCGGGCACATTCCGGTTCTCCTGGATGGCGTGCTGTCGATGCTGGAGCCCGAGAGCGGGGGGTCAGGGGAGGCGGGGGGCGCGGTCTACCTGGATTGCACCGCGGGCTTTGGGGGGCATGCCGCCGGCGTGGCGCAGGCGATGGCGCGGGGCGCCCGCCCGGGGGATCCAGCCGGGACGGTGGTGCTCAATGACTGGGATCCAGCGTCGCTGAGCCGGGCCGGCGAGCGGGTCCGGGGCACGGGCACGCCGGTCGGGATCGAGTCGATCCGTGGGAACTTCGCCGAGGCCCCGCGCCGCCTGGAGCGGCTTGGGCTGTCGGCTGATATGGTCTTGGCGGACCTGGGGTTCGCGTCGGCGCAGCTGGAAGATCCATCCCGGGGACTCTCGTTCTCTCGGGACGGGCCGCTGGACATGCGGATGGACCCGGGCCTGCCGGTGACGGCGGCGGACCTGGTGGCGACGCTGAGCGAGGACGAACTGGCGCGGGTTCTCCGGGAGTACGGGCAGGAACGGCTGGCCCGGCGGGTGGCGGCAAAACTTGTGCAAGTGCGGCGGGGCGGGCCGATATCAACCACGGGGCAGTTGGCCCGGATCGTGCGCAGCGTCGTCGGGCGGTCGGGATCGATCGACCCGGCCACGCGGACCTTCCAGGCGCTGCGGATCGCGGTCAACGACGAGATCGGCAACCTCGAGGCGTTGCTGGCCCAGATCCAGCGGGGGTGCCGGCTCGTGGCCGAGGGTTCGCCCGGCTGGCTCCGCCCCGGGGCGAGGGTGGCGCTGGTCACGTTCCACTCGTTGGAGGACCGTCCGGTGAAGCGAGCATTCCGGTCATTGGCCGACGAGGGACTGGCGCAGTTGCTGTGCGCCAGGCCGATCCGCGCCGACCGGGAGGAGGCGAGGCTGAATCCTCGGGCCAGATCTGCTAGGCTCCGGGCGATCCGCGTGGGGACCGGGACCGCGCGGAGGGAAGCATTGACGTGAGGGGCTCCGCGTGGACGCGGGCTCGGGACATTCGCAGGGACGCGAAGCCGTGACTCGAGAACACAAACTGGCGTTGATCATCGGGTTCGCAGTCGTGCTGGTCGTGGGCGTGCTGCTCAGCGATCACCTGTCCGGGGGCGCACGGGAGCGAGCGGGGGGTGTGGAAGGCTCGAACTCCCAATCGGCGGTCGGGTCGGCGACCGGGCCGGCGTTTGAGTTGTCCGATCCGGGGCCGCCGGGTCCGCCCCGCGCTGCCAACCCCGGGGTCGGCCAACAGGTCGGCCCCAAAGCCGCTCGGGAGACCCCGGTCGCGGTCCAGGAGCCGTTGTTCACGCTCAACCAGGGCGCCGCGGACGCCTCCAACTCGGGCAATGGGTCCGACCGGGCCGGGGCAATAGCCTCGGGGGCCGCTGCGCTCGTTGCTGAGGCTCGCCGGCGTGGTATGGGCGTTCGGGGCGATCCGAGCGGTACACTCGTGATCGAGCCCCTCGCGGCCACGAATCGCCGACAGGGAAACGGGAGCAATGCGGGGCGACCCGGCCAGCCCGGGCGGGCGCGGGATCGGGTTCATCACGTTCGGGCCGGTCAGACGCTCAGTTCGATCGCGGACCGGTACTACGGTCAGTCGGGGCTGTGGCGCCTCCTGTACGCCTACAACCGTGATCGGATCGTGGATGCCAATCGCCTGCCGGTTGGTCTGGCGCTGCGGATCCCGTCTCGGGAGGTGCTTGAAGGGGCGGCCAGATCGCCGCCGCGGAACGCCGATCCCAAGGCGACGAAGCCCAAGGCGACCAAGCGCCAGCCCGCTCCGCGTGCCTACGCGACCTACACCGTGCGCTCCGGCGATACGCTCGGCGAGATCGCCCAGCGACTGCTGGGGACCGTTCGCCGCCTGCCGGAACTGATTGATCTCAACCGGGACAGGCTCGACGACGAGAACCGGATCCAGGTGGGCATGACGCTTCGTGTGCCGCCCAAGTGAGGACAGCGGACGCCCGGCTCCGGGGTCGGGCCGCGGGCGGGAGGCACGGTGCGAGAACGACAGACGTTCGTGAAGTTGGCGGTTGTGATCGTTGCGTGCTGGACGTGCGCTTCGGCGCTGCTGGCGATCAGGCAGCTGCGTCTCCAGGCGGTCTACGAGATGGCCGAGGCCCGGAGCCGAATCCTGCGGGACGACGATCGGCTCTGGCGGTTGCGTGCGCAGATTGCCACGCTCGTCACGCCAGATCGGGTCAACACGATGGTCGAGCGCATCGAGTCGGGGCCGAACTCCGAGGGGACGGAGTTCCTCGTGAATCATGACCGATGAATGCACGGCGTGGAACCTGGAGCCGGGTGGACCGACTAGCCGCTGCCGGAGCCTGCCTGATCACGCTGGTGATGGTGGTGGTTCTGGCCCGCGTGGTGCAGTTGCAGGTCGCGGGGCGGCAGTCCCGCGAGCGCGGCGTGCTCCGGGCCGGCGAACGGGCGGTTCGTGGGGCCATCCTCGACCGCCGGGGTCGCCTGATTGCAACGACGCGCTTCGGGTATCGGGTCTTTGTGGATCCAGTGCGTTTTCCTGCGCCGCCGGACGAGGCGATCGTCGAGTTGGCCGCGGCGATGGGTGTCGATCCGGGGCTGGTCGGTGATCGCCTGATCCGGCGGATCGTCCGGAATCTTGATGCAGACCACGCCGAGAGCGAACGCGGGCAGCGCGCGTCGCTGATTCGCTACGTCTCGATCGGGGGCATCCTGCCCGGCGACCGTGTTCGCGCGGTGCGGTCGGCCTCGATCCCCGGCGTGTACCTGGAGCGTCGCCCGGTCCGCCGGAGGATCCAGGACCCGACGCTGGCCTCGCTGGTCGGAAAGGTGGACGCCGACGGGCGGGGGCTCGTTGGGGTGGAGCATGAGTTCGAGTCGGCGCTGCGCGGGGCCGACGGGCAGGCGCGATTCGTCGTTGATGCGAGCGGCCGTCCGCTGTGGATCCCGCACGAGCGGTGGACCGCCGCCCACCACGGGCACGCCGTCACGCTCTCGGTGGATCTGGAACTCCAGCGGATCGGGCGCGAGGAGTTGTCGCGGGGGATGGAGGATGCCGACGCGGCTGGGGGGCGACTGATGATGGTGGATCCCCGCACGGGGGAGATCCTGGCGATGGTCGATCTGGTACGGACGATCCCGGATGCGGCCCCGTACCCGTGGGAGGATGCCGACGCGGGCAAGCGGGGTGTGCCACGCGTTCCCGAGCCGCTGGGCCCGGATCGCCCCCGGTATCGGGTGCTCGAGGCGGATCCGTGGCGGGGCCGCGACCCGGCTCTTGCCCGCAATCGCTGCATCCAGGACGTGTACGAGCCGGGATCGAGTTTTAAGCCGATCGTGTGGTCGGCGATCACCGCGGCCGGTGGCGCCAAGCCCGAGGAACGGATCGACACGGAAGGAGGGCGCTGGCGCACGCCGTACGGACGGATGATCCGCGACGTGACGCGCCGGGACCAGATGACCTGGGCGCAGGTGCTGGTCAACTCCTCGAACATCGGGATGGTCAAGGTGACCTCGCGGATGAGCCACGAGTGGCTCCGCGAGGTGGTGCTGCGTTTCGGCTTCGGGCGGGCGACGGGCCTGGGGCTGGGGGGTGAGGCGGCGGGGCTCGTGACCAGCAGCGGGGACTGGAGTGACTACACGCAGACCTCGGTGGCGTTCGGGGGCGAAGTGGCCGTCACCATGCCGCAAGTGTGCCGAGCGTTCTCGGCGCTGGCGCGGACGGGCGATCTGGCCGGGACGCTGCCGTCAATGCGGATCGAGGCGGTCGGGTCCGGATGGGGCGGGCAGCGGATCATGCACCGCGTGCTGCCGCCCGACGTGGCCGAACTGACCCGGCGAACGCTGGTTGGGGTCGTGGACAAGTTGGACCAGCATCTTCGGCGGGTGGATCCGGGCGAGTCGTCGTGGCGATATCGGTTGTTCGGCAAGTCGGGAACGCCGGAGATCCCGGTCGGGCCGGCGCCGCCGGGCAAGCGTCGCCCCCGGGGCTGGAGCGGGTACTTCGAGGGTCAGTATCGCCCGAACTTCATCGCGGCCGGCCCGGTGGACGATCCGAGGCTGGTCTGCCTCGTGGTGATCGACGATCCCGGGCCGGAGATGATCCGGCAGCGTCGGCACTACGGCTCGGGCACAGCCGGCCCGATCGTGCGCCGCGTCATGGAGCGGGCTCTGGCGTACCTCGGTATTGATCCGGGCCCGGCGCCGGAGTCCGGTACCCTCGTCCGGGCCGATAACTGACGCCGATCGGGGTGAGCGCCGGG
>Ga0114931_10011985_pt1 | contig 10182 bp, 5 predicted proteins | sample 2SBtaG_FD_89579 | JGI IMG/M metagenome (GOLD analysis project Ga0114931, IMG submission 89579) | Deep subsurface microbial communities from Kolumbo volcano to uncover new lineages of life (NeLLi) - 2SBTROV14_V59a metaG | ecosystem: Environmental > Aquatic > Marine > Volcanic | place: Kolumbo... | reverse complement strand
TCCTAAAAAGCTTATCAATTGATTACAGCCACTTTACCCCTTAATCCCCTAAAGGGGAAGTGGCTGAAAATCAGTGCACCCTTTAGGGATGGGGTATTCACTGATTTTCATTTTTTTCCTAAATTTACCTTTTTAGATTGTACTCATGATTGCAAAAATTGATAACAAACACTGGTCGGCTGTTTTTACAATCAGGGCAACTATCTTCAAGAAAGTACTACTTATAAACCGCCCGCACAAATTCTTCCACTTCGGGGACACCCCCCTGATAAATGAGGTAGCCATTATAGGGTTCGCGCAGGGTAATCTCATCATTGACAGGAGTGAGCATCATTTCTTTCACTTTTTTCGGGTCATTGGTTTGGCCCAGAATCCAGCTTAACTTCACCCAGGCCACTTCGGGCAGCATGTTTCCTGCAGGGATGATGCCTTTGGCCATCATATCACGGCCGGTGTCGTAAACAAACATGTGCACATATCCCCAGATGGTCTGCAAAGTCATAAACATGTGAACTCCCTTTGCCTGTGCCCTTTCGATGGCAGGATACAGTTCTTTGTTCACATGCCCCAGGCCCGTTCCCACAAAAATTATCCCCCGGTATCCTGCATCCACCATAGCATCCAGCACATCGGGTTTCATGCCGGGATAATAATACAGCATGGTCACATCATCGCTGAAATAAGGTAATATTTTAACATTCCGGTCATTGCGTCGCTTGTTGTAGTTTTCTTTGATGGGAAGTATCTCTTTGCGGTTGATGCGGGCCAGCGGAGTATCGCCGATGGTACGGAAAGTGGAACGGTAGGAGGAATGCATTTTGCGCACACGGGTTCCTTTGTGAAGCAATCCGTATTCATCCGAAGTGGGGCCAAACATACACACCATCACCTCGGCAATATCCGATTGTCCGGCGGCTTTCATGGCATGCATCAGGTTGAGGGCTGCATCGGAACTTGGCCGGTCTGAAGAACGTTGTGAGCCCACAAGCACCACCGGCACTGGAAGGTCCTGGCACATGAATGTCAATGCTGCACCCGTATGATGGAGCGTATCGGTACCATGCCCGATAACAATGCCGTCAATTCCTTTTTTGATCTCTTTTCCGATGGCCTTGGCCAGGGCGATGTATTGTTTCGGACCCATGTTTTCGCTGAAAACGGCAAACACTTTTTCTGTTTCCAGATTGCAGATATCGGCCAGCTCGGGCACGGCACCGTACAGCTCACCGGGGGAAAAAGCAGGGATAACAGCACCCGTCCGGTAATCAAGCCGGGAAGCAATAGTACCGCCTGTACCGAAAAGTTTTACTTTCGGCAATCCGGGGGTGTAAGGAAATTCTTTCTCAGGGATTTTATAATTGGCCTTTTTGTATCCGGTTTCTTTCATCTTTTTGATAGTACGGACATCTATCCCAATGTTATAACCTGTAACAATTTTTATGACAATGTGCTGATCATCATCATTTTCTGAACGGGGCAGCACGGTGCCTTCAAATGTGCCCCGTGTGGTATCTGCTTTCACCTGTCCCCACACACGCACTTTGTATTTTTTCAATACCTGAAGAGCGTCTCCTTTGTACCCCTGAAATATATCTTCTGTCATGTTTATATTTTTTTGCTTAGCTCCGTTAAATTCATGTTACCAACGGCCACACTTCTCAATTGGCCCATCACCCAGTTTTTCCGGTTGGTTTCATTATCATTTTTGTGCCCGTTTGCAAATTTTTCATTTAAAACAGGTATCTGTTCCAGGATGGTTTCAGGACTTACTCTTTTAAACTTCAGGAAGTTGAGAATGGATTCGAAATCCATCTTTGCATTTTGCATCACTACGGGAAGCATATCCTCCGCCAGGCTGAAATCCAGGTTCTCTTTTTTTAGAAAAGCAAACAGGTGATACAATATCGAATATTTAAAATCGCCGGCACAACATACTTTATTTTCGGTTGATTTTAGCGTATGCCCGAAGAAAGTACCGATAAATTTAGGATCTGTTTTCAATTCTTCAATAATCTTTTCGATCAGGTCAAAGTGATTTTTTGAAAAAATGTAGGTATAGGTATCTTCCGGTATTTTCCATGCTTTCAGTTTTTTATATCTGTCAATAATATCATCCGGCAGGTTCTTTTTCAGATTTTCAATATCATCATCATTCAATGGTATTGGTGCTGAATCAGTATCGGGATACATCCGGTTGGCACCGGGCAAAACCCGTTCAAAAATGGTTGTTCCATCAGAAAATGATTTCCGGGTTTCGTTGGGAATCCCTTCCATGGCCATACGGCAACGTTCTTCAATGGTTTCGATGGCTGTGGGCATGTCATCAGCCGGGCCTGTGATAATGATCTGTGCATCCTTTTCATCCGAATTCAACAATTCCCTGATTTCTTTCCACTGTGCAGGGCTTAGGGCAGGATCAAATTCTTCCGAGTGGATCATGTTGGGTTGTTCGATACAGGCAATGACCTTCAAGCGGCCTGTTATCTCATCGGCAAACATCCTGCCCGGCTGGGTAAACCACGACAAAGCGCCTTTGAATTCAGGGAGATTTACGGCCACAAGTTTTTCGGCATGGTTAGGTAACTTCACCCCCTGGAGTACACGTTTTTTAAGTTCCATCGTAACGGGTTTCCATTTTTCGGGATTCTTGACTCTTTCTTTCAATTCATCCCTTAACAACAGGAGTGACCATTGCCGGAAAACTTCATTGTGGGTCAGTTCCGGGATCCATTTTGTATGGGCAACACCTTTGATTTCAACCCTTGATCCTCCACGGCAACTAACGTTAACATCCTGCCTTCCGGCACCCATTCCGATACGGACTTTACCCGTGCTGCGGTTCAAAAAACGAATATAATCACAGGCATCTCTCACTTCGTCCGGATTAATACAATCGGGGTAGGTTACCGTTTCGATGAGTGGCATTCCCAGCCTGTCGGTTTTATACACCCGGGTATGGGCTATATCGGATATTTCACGGCAGGAATCCTCTTCAATACTCAACTGGATAAGCTTTATTTTCTTGTAAGGTAATTCGATCTCTCCTTCCACACCCAAAATGGCTGTCCGTTGAAAACCCGTGGGAATACTTCCGTCAAGGTATTGTTTCCGGGTGATATGCACCTCCCCAACGATATTCAGTTTTGACAACAGTGAGATCTCCAGTGCTATTTGCAAAGCTTCCCTGTTCATAGGAAAAGGGGGGGTGTCATCTACTTCATACGTACAGGCCGATTGGTTTTTTAAACGATAAAGAATTTCTTTCCGGGTTTTAAACTCCATGAGTGCCGTGCCATCATATTCTCCAAGTTCACTCAGTGTCGGCCGCATATGGCGGATCAGTTCGGCATCATAATCCTCATCCCGGTTAAATATCCCGGCAGGACAGCGGCAAAACAATTTTTCACGGGTCAGCAACTGTTGATGCACCTCCAGCCCAGACATAAATCCCACCCGGTCGTATTCTTTCTGAGTAGCCTTTTTTCTGGATACATAACCGGCCTTTTTTCTGCTTTCTAAATAATTGCGCTTCGGATCAAACTTCATCAACCTTATAATTTACGGTTAAAAAAATAAAGCGCTAATGTAGGAAAGTTCCTCTGTAAATCGTGCCGACAGCTAATTTCTTTCTTCACTTCCCCTGTGTTGTGGCATTGCTGCTCGAAAATCTGTTTCAATCCTAAAGGAATAAATGAAAATTAAAAAATCATTTGCACCCTTTATTTTTACTTTTGCATGATATCAAATCATAAAAACTCCTTTGAAAACAGAAATAAAAATAATTTTTCCCCTGCTCCTTGTTTTCATTTTTCTTTGGATAAGCCCCGTAATGCTCCGGGCACAAAAAAAGCAAAAGGTGTTTGTTGAACGTACCGATGTTCAGCGATATACAAAGAAGATTGGAAAGGAAAGATTGATAGGAAATGTAATTATCCGGCAGGGAAAAACACGTTTTTATTGCGACAGCGCCTACCTTGATGACAAATCAAACAGTTTTGAAGCTTTTTCAAATGTGCACATCAATGTAAACGACAGCGTGGATGTTTATGGTAACCGTATGCATTACGACGGGAATACACGCATTGCAGAATTGTTTGGCAATGTTAAATTGCTGGATAAAAAAACAACGCTTTCTACCGAACATCTTGTTTATAACCGCAACACAAAAACAGCTTTTTATGATTCGGGAGGCACCATTGTTAGTGGCGACAATAACCTGGTGAGCAAGAAAGGCTATTATAAAACACAAATTAAAACATTCTATTTTCGAAAAGATGTGGTACTGACCAATCCCCGATCGGAAACCTACTCTGACACACTGATCTACAATACCATCAATGAAACCGCTTATTTTCAGGGGCCAACGGTTATACGAGGAAAGGAAAGCACGGTGTATACGGAAAAAGGATATTATGATACAAAATCGGATTTTTCCAAGCTCACCAAAAAACCCATGGTTATGAGTTCGCAGCAAACCATAAGTGCTGACAGTATTTATTACAACAACCAGACAACTTATGGCAATGCCTTTGGCCGTGTTGAGATTAATGATACGTTACACAACGTGGTGATCAGGGGAAAACTTGGCAGCATGTGGGATAACCGGGGGATGTCGTACATAACAGACAGCGCCATGGCCATTACTTATGACAAAAAAGATTCCATGTATATCCATTCCGATACTTTATGGATGTTTTTTGACAAGAAAAAACAAGCCAAAAAGATGCTGGCTTATCACAACGTCCGGTTTTTCAGGGATGACATGCAGGGCAAATGCGACTCGCTGGCTTATAACATGTATGATTCCACCATAAGGCTCTATACCGATCCGGTGATGTGGTCCGGAAAAAATCAACTCACGGCCGATTCCATTCACATCAATGTATCGGGAAACCGGCTTGATTCGCTGGTCATGTACAATACCGCTTTTATTGTATCGCTGGACAGCCTGGACAATTACAACCAGATCAGGGGGAAGGACATGATCGGCTATTTCCGTAAAAACCATTTGTACAAGATATTGGTTGATGGCAATGCCCAAACGCTCTATTACATCAGGGATGATGACAGTACACTGATTGGTATTGACCTGGCAGAATCCAGTTCCATGCTCATCCGTCTGGCAGGAAATAAAATTAACAGTATTAATTATGTTTCAAAAGTTAAAGAAATAACCTATCCCGAAAAAAAACTGCCCCCGGATATGAAAAGACTAAAAGGTTTTAACTGGCAGGAGTCACTGAGGCCGAGAGATAAATACGATATATTTCAAAAAACATCCAAATAAAAAAAGTCCATCCGTTATTTTTCTTTATCAATCACTTTTATTGTTTGAAAGGGGGAAAGATGCTAAAACAATGAAAACTTCACGTACCGTTTGGGGTTTTCGCGAATATCTTTCAACAGTTTGTTCAATTCTTCAGCCGATTTATTAATCTCAATGTAAAGAGTATCGTTGTGCATGAGCATGCCCAGCGACCCTTTCCCGTCATTGATCTGTTGCAGCAAGAAATGCAACTGACTCAACGACTTGTTGGCCTGATCAACAGTGGATGTAATATCTACCTGTGCCAGGGAATCACTAAACTGATCAAGGTTTGTGATCATATTTTGTATCCCTGACCTGTTTTGTTTCAGGGTATAGGTAAGCGAATCAACATTTAAAAGAATGGAAGCAATTCTGTTGGATTGTGATGTTACCAGTGTATCAATATTGGATGAGGCACTTTCGAGGTTGCTGAATGTTTTCCTTATATCATTAAAACTGGCCGTAAGGTTATCCACTGCGCTTTCGGTGAAAACGGTATGTATGGCAATGACGAGTGAATCAATGGAAGATAACAATTTCTCAGCCTTTATTTTTATGGGTTGAACCTGCGCACTGACCGCTTCTTTAAGAGAAGCCTCGGTATTTGCCAAAAGTGTATCCCCGCTTTGCGCAAGGTTTTCCGAATTCCCTAATTTCAAATTAATGGCCTTTGAGCCCATTAAATCGGCACTAAAAATAAGTGCAACTGTGTTGTCAGGAATATGGAAATATTTGTTTATGGTCATCATAACCACAACATTGCCAGACATGTCGGGATTAAGTTCAACCCGGCTGACCTGCCCAACCCGCACACCATTGATCAACACCGGGTTGGCTTTTGTTAATCCGCTCACATCCTGATACTGGGCATAATAAACAATTTGTTTGTTGAAAAGGTTTTTGCCTTTTAAGAAATTATAACCCCAAATAAAAAGAACAAGGGCAATGATGAAAGTAAGGCCAATCAGAATTTGTTTATAACGTTTCACAATTATTATTTGGTGTTGTTAATATAACGAAATCTTTTTGAATATGTTTTCTTCAAAAATAAACAAAACTTTACTGATAGGGATTATTTTTTTCCAACAAACGGTTAACGCCTTTTTTCCAAACGTTTTGCCTCTTTTATACTAATCCTCTTGCTGCCGTTGAACGCCACAATAAAAGCATCGGAAAAGGCTGTCTTTTTAATCTTTTTCAGTTGTTTATTTGCATCCTTCATCGTTTTAAAAGAGCCTGTTGTATATTTATACAAGCCGTTTTGTTGATAAACGTTAATATCCCCGACCTTATTAAACCTTTTATCGGTCAGGGGTAATTTTTTTGGGCTTGTATAAAATTGTATCCTGTAATTCAACCCTTCTTCTTTAATAGTAACTGTGTCGGCCTTTACGGGAGGTTGTTTAGCAACAACCGTATTTTCTTTTTCAAAGTCCTGTTTATATTTTTTAAAAGCCCTGTAAATGGCCGAAGCCAGGTAAACCTGTCCTTCTTCAGACATCAGGTATTTTTCTTCTGTGGGGTTACTCAGGTATCCCAGCTCTATCAGGACACCGGGCATGGCAGTCCGCCACAATACCAGAAAACCGGCCTGGTGAACACCCCGGTCTTTTCTTTTTACCCTGTCGCGGAATTGCTCCTGGATATCATTGGCCAGTTCAAGGCTTTGGTCAAGATACTCATCCTGAAAAAGCGAAAACTGGATGTACGATTCGGCAGAGCCTGCATCAAACCCCCCATAGGTTTCGCTGGCATTGTTTTCAAACATGATGGCTGCATTTTCGGTCATGGCCACATCAAGATTGGCTTTGGATTTGTGCAATCCCATCACATAGGTCTCTGCGCCATAAGGTTGTGAAGATTGGTTTGAATTGCAATGAATGGAAATAAAGAAATCAGCATTGTTTTTGTTGGCGATTTCAGCCCGTTTGTATAATTCAATAAACCGGTCGTCTTTGCGGGTATAAATTACTTTAACATCATGAAGGTATTTTTCAATATAACTTCCCGTTTTTAAGGCAACGGCCAATGCAATATCCTTTTCCCTGGAATGTTTTCCCAATGCACCGGGATCTTTACCACCGTGCCCGGCATCAATCACAACCGTTTTTATTTTACTTCCCTTCTGTGCGAAACCCATTATGGTAAAAACAGTTAGGAGTAAAACTATAAATGGTATTCTAAGCTTTTTGACCTTCATGGTGTATTCAAGAAATTTGGAATTATATTTGCAATGATAAGTATCATTTTTCGTTAGTATCAAACATCATAACAAATATAAATCAAAGCATTTTGCCTAAAGGTTGGTTATCCGGTGAATTATTAACATGGCTCTGGTTATTAATCCTGACCTCATTGGTTAACGGTATTTTCGGCAGTTCATTATTAAACTCTTCCGGTTTTCCATTAGACACGATCACAAAAACACAGGATTCGATAGTATTGGCTGACACCCTGAATAAAAATATTGACCTGCAGGACACAACCCGGGCCGAAAAACAAGAAAATAACAACAGAATAGAAGATTTGATAACACGCGATGCGAAAGATTCTATTGTTCAGGACCTGCCCGCACGCAAAGTTTATATGTATGGCGATGCTGTAATTAAATATGAAGACATTACGCTTAAAGCCGCTTTTATTGAGGTGGATTTTAACAAAAACACGGTTTTTGCCACTTATGTAGTGGACAGTACCGGAAAAAAAATTGGCATTCCCGAATTTACACAAGGAAAAGAAACTTTTAAAGCCAAATCCATGACCTACGATTTCAAAACGGAAAAAGGGGTAATCAAAAATGTGCTGACGGAAAACAGCCAGGGATTTTTGCATGGCAAAAAGGTGAAAAAGATGCATGACAATACCATCAACGTGTTGCATGGGTCATACACAACGTGTAACCTTGAAGAGAATCCGCATTTTGCTTTTAAGTTTAAAAAAGCACGGGTAATTCCCAACAATAAGATAGTGACCGGCCCCGTATATATGGAAATAGAAGGTGTTCCTACCCCATTAGTCCTGCCTTTTGGAATTTTTCCAAACCAGACCGGGCACAAATCGGGGATCGTACTCCCCTCTTACGGTGAGTCTGCCGACAGGGGTTATTTCCTGGAAAACGGGGGATATTACTGGGCCATAAACGATCACATGGATTTCCAGGTATTGGGAGATATTTATTCCCGTGGGAGTTGGGCCATTAAACCCCGGTTCAGGTATAAAAACAGATACCGGTATCAGGGTACATTTGACTTTGGTTATGCTGTTAATGTGGTGGGCACCAAAGATGCACCCGACTATTCCAAAAGCAGTGATTTCAGGATCAGGTGGACTCATAGCCAGGACCCGAAAGCCAGGCCGCGAAGTTCTTTTTCGGCCAACGTGAATATTGTTACCAGTAATTATGTTAAATACAATGTGGTATCAACCCAGGATTATTTGTCCAACCAATTTAATTCAAGCATTGCCTATCAAACCAACTGGGCGGGGAAGTATTTCCTGACTTTAAACAGTAAGTTCAATGAAAATACCAAGAACCGGCAAATCAGCTTTGACCTGCCTTCGCTCACCTTTACGGTCAACCGCTTTTATCCTTTACGAAGAAAAGAAGGAGGGGGGAAAAAACGATTCTACGAGGACCTGAGCATTTCCTATACCATGAATGCCAGGAATACGGTTAATACATTGGACTCGTTGCTGTTTAAATCCGGAACAATAGAAAAGGAAATGCAAAACGGCGCTATCCATAAAGTACCAATAAGCCTTCCTGTGAGGGTATTAAAATATTTTACATGGAGCAATTCCATTAATACTACCGACCGGATGTACACTGAATCTTCAAAGCTATATTATGATCCGGATACATTAATCATAGGAAACGACACCCTCCCGCCAGGGGTTCGCAGTGACACCCTTCATGGTTTTTACAATGCTTTTGATTTTTCATTGAGCAGTTCCCTTTCAACGAAAGTGTATGGGATGCTCCGTTTTAAAAATGGCCCCATACGGGCCATCCGGCATGTTTTTACACCGAGCATTAGTTTTTCTTATGTACCTGACTTCGGGAGCGAAAACTGGGGATATTACCAGAGTTATGTGGATGAAAACGGCAATGAAGTAAAATATTCAAAATTTAACAATCAGTATTTCAGCTCCATTATCGGTGGGCCGCCCGGAAACAAGTCGGGCAGGATTGGTTTTAACTTTGGAAACAGCCTGGAAATGAAAGTACGCTCCCGAAAAGACACCATCACCGGGACGAAAAAAATCAAACTGATAGAAAGTTTTAACATTTCAGGAAGCTATGACCTGGCAGCCGACTCTTTAAATTTTTCGTTTCTCAACATGAATGGCCGAACCAGGTTATGGAAGAATTTTGTGATTCAATATTCATCCAATTGGGACCCCTATGCTGCTGATGCGTCAGGACAAAGAATTAATAAGTACGAATGGGAGGTCCATAATAAATTGTTCAGGATGGATAACACGGTATGGAGCCTGAGCCTTGGTTTGCAGTTGGCCAATAAGGATTTTAAAAAGAAGGCAAAGGAAAAACCAAAAGAGGCAACTGCCAACGAATGGAATGAAATTAAGAAAAACCCGGAAGATTATGTTGACTGGAGTATTCCCTGGTCGCTGAACCTGAACTATACATTTCAGTATTCCAACAATCCGAAATACATTAATTATGGCCGTGAAGACCAAAGGAAAGTTGTCCAGACTCTGGCACTTAACGGTCAAATTAACATTACCCCCAAATGGAAATTTACCTTCAGGACCGGTTGGGATTTTACACACAATGAAGTTTCTTATACTTCTATTAATCTTTACCGCGATCTCCATTGCTGGGAAATGCGTTTCAACTGGGTACCGCTTGG
>Ga0114931_10011984_pt1 | contig 10182 bp, 8 predicted proteins | sample 2SBtaG_FD_89579 | JGI IMG/M metagenome (GOLD analysis project Ga0114931, IMG submission 89579) | Deep subsurface microbial communities from Kolumbo volcano to uncover new lineages of life (NeLLi) - 2SBTROV14_V59a metaG | ecosystem: Environmental > Aquatic > Marine > Volcanic | place: Kolumbo... | reverse complement strand
ATCGCTTGCCTCGTAACGTCCGGGGCAATGAAATTGAACAGCGTCTTGTCGTTGGCAAACAGCACACACTTGCGCCGGTCGATGTGTATCAGGTTGGCATGCCAGGGACCGAGAAATGAGAAGCGCGGCTCCTCCGCACATAAATCGGACGACTTCAGCCCCATTTCCTTCTGGAGCTTTTTAGTACATCGGATCAGCTGCATTTTGCGCTCGTGAAGCAAACATCTAGTTCGACTGTTTTGTTGTTTCTGCAAGCGGCTTCGATAATATCTCTACAATAGATTTTGGTGCCGTTCCTTCACCATCACCACCCGGCTGCGCATACCCGGTGGCCTGGGGTGAAAAAATGCAACTTGCTGCCTGCACCATAATAGCTTCCCTCACTCCTGATTCCACGGCAGCCTCAACCAGGGCTCTATGCGTCATCAACGCATTCTGCCGATGCTTGTTTACGATGGCGTTATGTTTATGGCTCAGGAAGTTTCTTGCCGATAAAAAAAGCATATAGGCAATGACTGAAAATATTAGTACTTTGCTAATGCCAAGCTGTACCGAATCATAAAGGCTCTGAGGCGCCAGAAATGGAACCTTGTGGATAAATAGACTGATAACAGCAAATCCACCCAAGCCCCATGCCAACTTGATTGTGCGATCACGCCAAATTTCTGCTTGTTTATCATGCTCATCCGACTCTGCACGAAAGTGTGCTGCTTGCTGGGTCACACCTTCCTCGGCAGCTACGTTTCTTATTTCCTCCAATACACGATTGGCATCTTGTTCATATTGGGTCATCTGCTCAGCAAATGTAGCTGCTTGATCCTCAATAGATTGCAATGTGGCCCTTGCCTCACCATCAAGCCGCTGAAAGTCAGCAGCGCGATGCAGGGAATATGCAATCAGGGGATGTAGCGCAACAAATGCCGGCTGATATGCAGTTTCAAGACTACTAATAATGGCTTGCCTGGCATTATGTGGATTCTGTTGTGCTGCTGAAAACTCCAGTGCCTGGGTAAAAAGCTGAAAATGATTGTTTGCGTTGTCCCGTACAACGGTGAGGAAGTTATCTGGAAAATCTTCAAGCGCAGTGACTGACAGGCGCTTATACAGATCCACAAGCAGACGTGCGGGCTCAACTGCTTCTGTAAAGTTTAGTTCCTGGCCAAGCTCACTCGCTCGCGGCAACGCGTCTACATCAAAATCTTGCATCCGCCTCAGAGAGGCTAACGCCTCATCATATAATTCTTGCGTTCCTACTGGCATTGCACTTACCTCCCTAAGAATTGGCCCGCTCAGGTGCTCTTGCAGCAATCAGCCGTGTTTCCACTGGTAATGCACCTTGCATTTATTCAGCATATTCCAGGACAAATAGCCTTCCTTTTGCAAACGACCAACAACGATCGCTGGCGCCACACCAACTTCGTTGGCAAATCTCTTTACACTTGCATAGGTCCTATCAATATAAGCCAGCTGTTTTGCATAATTCGGAGGAATCAGCAGGTTGCTGGCGAACTGATCCGCCTCACGTTCATGTTCACCATCAAGACCATTGGTTTCCAGAAATACTATCCGCTTGCCATGGAGCAGCAGATGGCCTGCTTCATGAAAAAAGGCAAACCACAAATGATCGTTGGTCTTGTGCCGCAAGCTCAGCATGAGCAATGCCCTATCAGGAGACAACCAACGGGTTGCACCACTGACTGGACATCCCTTTGGTGTCGGGGCAAATACCACGGCCACACCTGCTCCCGCACAAACCTCGACCAAACGAGGTATAAAAACATCCGGATCTGACTCCAGAGTCAGTGCACGCAGCTCGATTAGTGCTTCCTTAAATTGCGCCTTGTCGAAAACATTACATGCCATTTCAGAAGCACAACGCTCCCCATATCGCAGCCAGGCTGATACAGCAGCACCGTCCTTTGCGAACTTTTCCGATGCCTTGAACGCAGCCAGGGGCTCTGTATATTGGCGCTGCCAGACATCTACCGAGCTAACCCCAAAATATTGCAGACACTCCGCCACTTGCTGTCCTTTGTGGGCATATTTTTTTACCCAGCCGAATTTGATCATATCTGCCAACGGAATCTGCTTGAGCCAATCGACCTGCTCCGCGAGCGCCTCAAATTCATTCTGGCGCGCGATAGTCTCACGATACTGCGCCTCGCGGACCAGCCAGAACCGGGCGCTCCCGCCCAGTACTCTTTCCAGTTTGAGCGCAGCATCCTCTGTGATAGAGGCCTTACCGTTAATTAAAAGACTGGCGTGCTTGGTCGTATAGCCACAACGCTGGGCAAATTCAGCCTGGCTCCAGCCCTTTTCTTCCAGCAAATCCGCAACCGTATCGCCTGGTGGAGAGACCCAATCAGGCTGAAAAACCGGTGCATGTTCAGTCATGATAGTCTCCTATGTAAATGATTCTTACCCGTGTAACTTGTGTCCAGTCGATACCACCATCCTCGAATATCGGAACAGAGTCATGATTGGGCTCGAAAACCAGTCGTACCCCACCGTGCAGGCTCACGGCAAACTGTCCCAGTCGATCTCCGACCAGTGGATGGGGATGCCCTGCAACCAGATCCTTAACATGGGATGCCGCCAGCAAGTCGGCCAGACGGCTGCGTAGTTTCCGTGCGCACAACGCACCCAGCGCCCTGACTGCAAGCCGCTGTTGTTCGCAGAGAGTCCGCAAGTCATCATCGGGTATATCGACTTCCAACTGGTATAACCTTAATTATGTTTACCATATTGGTAAACAATAATATAGACTCGTTGGGCCGCCTGTCAAGCGGTTAGCGGTGCCAGCATGCCCCTTCGGGATAGCGATCGCCGACTTTCTCTCACTTATTCAATGGCCCTCTGAAGGGACAAATACACCAGATCAGTCGATGCCAAGGTAAGATGAACCCGCAATTAGTTCCTCAGATTACCAATTCTTCAACCCAGCTTCTGTCTCGGAAACAGCGGATATAACACTCCGCTGCCTTGCTGTATTCCGCATCCGGCCTCATCAGCGCATTCAGGTCGTTCTGTACGTCACCTATCGCATCAATGCCGTCTACTAAATATCTGTCACCACGCTCCACCAATCCCTTGATCTTGTTATACAGGCTCTCCCTGCCTTCATTGAACGTCGGGGAGTCCAGGTTCAGCAGCAATTTGCTTTGCTCGACCCGGTATCTGGCATCAGCGTCAGTCTCGTGCCTCATACTCACGACGGGTCGGCCATCGGGCTGGAATTCGAGCAATTCAGTATCCGCTTCATTGCACGGATCAAGAATGACTGGCCGCTCATTGACGAGACCTGCCACGTCTATGGCTCGTGGAGTTCCAGCCATTAGCGGAAACCTGTTCCCTTTTCCGCCAGTCACTCCTAATATCGAGTTATGATTCAGGCGGTTGGACAGCTGACTGCTCAAGCGATAGTTGATCGGATTGAACGCAAGAAACCAGTACCAGTACTCAATATTTCCAGTCCTGGGCATCCTCGCCTTTGGGCGGAAATGCTCCACATCATTCTGGCAGCCGGGATTCTTCGATTCGGTATACCAGCACTTGCGGTTACTGGCATTTTCCAGGTGTATTTTGACGGGTGACCACTGTGCGTTTCCATTTGCTGCGGTATCGGCTTTTTCAGCATCCGACTTGGCCGGCATCGCATCATCAACTACCTGTAGAGCGTCTCGGATGCCTGCCGGGATCGAAGCAATAACCGCAGCCAGGTCAATATATCTCACGCGTCCTCCTGTGCCTGACGGAACTTCTCTTCTTCAAATGCCTTATAGGCCGGATCACGAAACGAGATGGACAAGCCCAAGCTGTCCAGTTGCGTATTGATCTCGGATAGTCGAGCCGATTCTTCATCCGTGAGCGCCTCCTGCTTATAGGCAAGTTGCAACCGTTCATTGAGCAGGCTCTGCGTATTCTCGTCCAGGCTCGAAGGCAGGCCGAAATACTCGCTCACCAGGATATTCGCCACCCCCTGCCCCCGTGGATCCCGGTGGGGTTGTTCGTAAAGCAGTTGATTCCCTTCATTCCTGGCGATGAATACCTGCTCCCGGGTCAGGCCGGATATAAGAATGGGATCATGCGTGGCGATGATAGTGGTCGATGTGGTGCGCTGCTGCGAGGTGAGTGCCTGTTTGAGCAGGTTGTCGTAGCGCCACGACCAGGCCGGGTTCAGGTGAGTGTCCGGCTCATCCAGCAACACCAGGCATTCGTTATTCTGGGCGAGGGTCAGTCCGCCAATGACACACAGCAGTTGCTTCTCACCCTCGCTCAAGGATTCTGTGCGGTAGCTTGCACCGTCTCCCTCATGGACAATTTCAAACTCGTTAGCAACCAGAATCTTTCTCGCCGCCAGCGCATGTAACATGCTGTAAAGGTTCGCGCCCCTTTTTTCGAGAACGGCGCCAACCTGTTGGAGTTGGTCGGTTTTCAGCCGGTAGACACGCGTCTCCCGGTTGGACATCCAGCTGTGCCTGGCATAGGGCTCATAGCGGTCTTCTGCTGCATTATCCACATCCGCCAGAAACGCCCGGATGCCACCCTGGGTGCCCCAATAGGTTGGATCATCCCGGTCACGCACATAGGACACTGGTGGCTAGAGGGTGAGCTTCAGTTCACCTAGCTGGGTAATGCCCATTTCTGCCAGCAGCGCATCATGCCGATGGGCAATCAACCCGAGCAGTATCCATTCGGCCTGGGTTACATCCGAAAAGACAAATTGCCGTTCGAGATCATCAGACTGATTCCTGAGTTTATACAGATAGCTGCGGTTATATTTTTTGACAATATTCTCAACCCGGTCACATGTGCCTGAGTAGTAGCTGAACACCTGCGAGGGGAATGGCGGCATCTGATTGGGCTCACGAACCCACCTGCTGAATCGGGCATGACTCAAGGATGCGCCATCGACAGTCACCTCATAGCGGCCAGAGTCAGCGCTGTTCCGTATTTCAATGGCTTTATTGTGCGCCTCGTATTGAAGGTGAAAGTTGAATTCAGGGGGCTTGTCGTAATAGAGACCGATAAAGATATGTAGCAGGGCCTCAATCAGATTGGATTTGCCGGTGCCATTGTTGCCGATAATGGTAATGGGCGTTTCGCTGGTTTTAAATGTGAGCCGTGTATCGACCAGGTTCTTGTAGCCGGCAATGTGAACGCTCTTGATATCCATCTCGACATCATCCCCTGTCGATCATGCGACGGCCTGATCGACGACGGCATCGGCCAGATGGACCTGGGTGATTTGGGCATCCTGGATGCGGGCCGTGAGGGCGTCGCAGAGGGCCATGAGTTCGTCTACCTTGGCGACCATGCGGTGTTGTTCTGGAAGGGGTGGGATAGGTATTGGTATTTCTTTGAGCTTCGCGGCTTTTATACCTGTCGCTGTCATGCCTGTTGCTTTATCATATAACTGCTCCTGAAATGCAGATGACATCATTGACCCTTTGAGGAAAGGGGCTATTTCCGGGAAGTGCAGTTGAAAGCAAATTACGCGTTGAGCTAGAGCAAACTTCTCGTCTATATCCACAAGGGCAACATTTCCTAACGGTGCCTCTGTTGTAAATAAGATATCTCCTATTCTTGGAAACCCACGAGTCATCCAAGAATCATATTCTTCTTCTGAAACAAACTCTTCTGGCTCTCGTGATATGAACCCAAATCGCACGTTCTTTGCAGTTATCAATGGAACACCCGATTCAATCTTCTTTGGTGTGCGACCTCTGTAATCAATAAACTTAGCGATATTACCTAAACGACAATACTGCCAACCATCTCTTTTATCGATATATTCTTCACTTTCCCCGATTTCTAGGCTCGCCTTGGTTTTTAAGCCTTCATCCCTAACCAGCCGCGCTTTTTCTTCAGCAATCTTTTCCAACAACACACTGGCCGGTTCGTCACTGGGATCTTGAGGAACAAGTCTGCCCATGACGGCGAGTTGGAGGATGGTTTGTTTGAGTTGGTCGATGGATGCTTCGGTGGTGAAGAGGGTGTCGAAGTGTTCGGCGATACGGTTCCAGGCTTGTTGGGTACTTTCTGCACTGTCAGCGTCAACGAGGGTGCGCAGCAGGGTTTCGACCAGAGTCTGGTGGGCCTGAAGGCTGTCGGTTTGTTGTTGTTCCAGTTGGTCGCACAGCGCCATGAGATTATCGACCTTGGCGACGATGCGGTGTTGTTCTGCGAGAGGAGCTACAGGAACAATCGCCATCCGCGCCTTATCCGTTCCAAGCCTAGGAAGATTCATTCCATGCGTTGACTCATTGGCATAAACGATGAAACTCGGAGCCTTAAGCAACAAACGCAAATATTTAGGAACAAAGCCCGCGTAACTTCTAACTGGCATTATTTCGGTAGTGCAAACTCCAGACTCATCAGCTACAAGCACCTTATCCAAATAAGGCCGCAATTTTCCATAGAGCACATCACCCACTTCAAACCTGTTTTTTGAACTTCTGAATACTCGGTTGGAATAACGAATGCGCTGAAGCAGAGTTGAAGTGACTTTTTCGACATCCTCTAACTCTAGAACCCACGTATCCGAGTCTACATCACCAGGTTCAGCTTTTTGTGTAATACCGTAGTTTGTAATATCTCCTAACCGCACCCACTCCCAACTCGCAGGGAGAGCATGCAATTGCTCATCTTCGATACCAGGTAATTTTTTCTGCTTTTTTAACTCGCCTTTTACGACCAACCCTGCTTTTATGTTGGCTATTTGTTTAACCAATTCACTGGCTGGTTCATCACACGGATTTTGTGACGCCAACTTACCCCGCACCGCCAGTTCCAGAATCAGCTCCCGCAGTTTCTGGATACCGTAGGAGCTGATCCTGCCGTTGCTGCCCCGGCCGGTGGTGGCCTTTTTTACATAGACACTGCTCCATAGGTCGAGGTGATCAATGACTGGATTCTCGCCTTCTCGGGAATGGCGAGGTCTTGTCATGCCTGCTCACCGCCCAACGCCTGCCGCAGGCTAGCCTTGAGCTGTTCGTGCAGGTCGGTGATGGCCTGTTGTTGCTGCTGGTACTGTTGCAGCAGTTCGTCCGGGTCGTGGTTGATCTGTTCACCGACGAGTGGGTTTTTAATATCGAGGTTGTAGTTTCGAGCCACGATCTCTTCGACGCTGACCGGCCATGCCTGCTCGATCTGTTCGCGACTGGCGAAGCCATCGGCCTCTTCGCCCCACCAGTCGATCTCGGCCTGGAATTCCTCGAAACGCATGGGTTTGGTCTTGTTGTAGCTCTTAACGCCTTCCGGGTAAGGGTGCTCGTAGTACCAGACCTGCTCGGTGGGCTGGCCCTTGGTAAAAAACAGCAGGTTGGTCTTGATGCCGGTGTAGGGGTTGAACACGCCATTGGGCAGGCGGACGATGGTGTGCAGGTTGCACTCCTCCATCAGGCTTTGCTTGAGGCGGGTCTTGACGCCCTCACCGAACAGGAAACCATCTGGCAGGACCACAGCGGCGCGGCCTTCGTCTTTAAGCCTCCTGATAATTAGAGCCATAAATAAATCAGCAGTTTCACGGGTACGTAAACTTGCTGGGAAGCTGTTTTCGATGCCGTCTTCTTCCATGCCACCAAAGGGAGGGTTTGTGATGATAACTTTTACACGATCTTTATTTGTGTAGCTTGTGTATGGTTTGCTTAGAGTATTGCCATGCTGAATATTAGTGGGTGTATCAATGCCATGCAGGATCATGTTGGTGACACATAACATGTGAGGCAAGGCCTTTTTCTCAACACCAGAGATGGTGGCTTGCAGGGTAGCCTCGTCCGCACTGGTTTTGACGTAGTGATCGCGCTTGTGGTCGATGGTGCAGGCAAGAAATCCGCCGGTGCCGCAGGCGGGGTCCAGAACCTTTTCATCAAGCTTAGGGTCCACCCGATTGACGATAAAGCGGGTGACGGCACGGGGGGTGTAAAACTCGCCCGCGTTACCGGCGCTTTGTAAGTCCTTTAGGATCTGCTCATAGATGCTGCCGAAGGTGTGGCGGTCTTCCGTGTTATTGAAGTCGATCTCGTTGATCTTGTTGATGACCTGGCGCATCAGGGTGCCGGACTTCATGTAATTGTAGGCATCCTCGAAGACGGTGCGCACCACCTGTGCCCGCATCCCCGCCGGACCGTGGGTGGGTAGTTTTTCCTTGAGCGTGGGGAACAGCGAGTCATTGACGAACCGGGCCAGGGTTTCACCCGTGATGCCTTCCGGGTCCGCGGCCCAATCGCGCCAACGCAGGTCATCCGGCAGTGGTGAGCTGTAATTGTCTTCCAGCAGTTCCAGTTCTTGCTCGCGGTCATCGAAGATCTTGAGAAAGAACATCCATACCAGTTGGCTGATGCGCTGCGCGTCACCATCGACGCCGACATCCTTGCGCATGATGTCCTGAATAGATTTGATGATGCCGCTTACATTGCTCATTGGCGTTGCTCATGCGGATTGGTCCGGTTCAAAGAGGGCTTGTTCGAGTTCCTGGATGGCGGCTTCGTATCTGGCCTTGCCACCGAATACCTGGTTGATGATTTCTACGGGTGTACCTATCTGATCGAAGGGCTTGAGTTTGAGCACCCGGGCACTTTCCAGGGTGATGATCCCTTCGTCGGCGTATTTTTCCAGCAGGGCATCGAGGACGGCGCGCGCCTGATCGCCGTATTTAGTGAAATAGTTACGTTTTTTTACCTTGTTGGCGCGCTCTTTTCGGGTGAGCGGCGGCTGGCCGAAGGCGATGTGGCAGATTAGGTCGAAGTCACCAACATCCTTGCCGATTTCGGCGGCGAGGTTATCGAGTACTATGCCATGTTCTTCCAGTTCGTCCAGAATCGCCTGTTTTTTCTTCTCGCCGTTCCAACGCTTGAGGAAGTCATCCAGCGAGGCGTATTCGGATTGAATCTGCTTGCGGCTGAAATCCTTGTAGGACTCGGTCATCAGCTCACCGTCGGGGCCGATGTATTCGATGCGCTCATTGATGATTCGGGCATCGACACCACTGACGCGGACCTTGTAGACACCGCGCTCTTCTTCGATGCCATCGCGATCAAATTCATCGTCCGGGTAGTCGGGATCCGGGGGTACGGGGTCATCGTCATTGTCCGGTTCGTAGATGACAACAGGCTCACCGTCGAAGTCCGGATCGCGGAACAATTCGGTAGCCTTTTTGAAATCCATGATACTGAAAAACCATTTTCCGTTTTCCTCGTCGATACGGGTGCCGCGGCCAATGATCTGCTTGAAACTGGTCATGGAGGTAATGGTCTTGTCCAGCACGATGAGTTTACAAGTCTTGGCATCGACGCCGGTGGTCAGTAACTCCGAGGTGGTAGCGATCACCGGATAACGGCTTTCCGGGTCGATAAAGTTGTCCAGTTCAGCCTTGCCCTCGACACTGTCGCCGGTAATGCGCATGACGTACTTGGGATTGTCGATTGCAATTTGACCCGCAGCATTCACAATCGCAACCCGCATGCGTTCCGCATGGTCGATGTCTTCACAGAAGATGATCGTTTTGGCATAGGGATCGGTGGCGTTCAGGTACTGAATGACACGATTGGCAACCAGCCTGGTGCGCTGGTTAAGGACCAGAACACGATCCATGTCGGCCTGGTTATATTCACGGTGTTCGATTTCCTGACCCAGGTCATCCTTCATGCCGGGTGGTGGCACCCAGCCGAGCACATCCTTGTCAATATCGATACGCACGACCTTGTAGGGTGCGAGAAAGCCGTCTTCGATGCCCTGCTTGAGACTGTAGGTATAGACCGGCTCGCCGAAGTAGGTGGTGCTCGAAACGTATTTGGTTTCCTTCGGCGTTGCCGTGAGGCCGAGCTGGACGGCGCTGGAGAAATACTCAAGAATTTCCCGCCATTGGGAATCTTCGGCGGCGCTGCCGCGGTGACATTCGTCGATGACGATCATATCGAAGAAGTCGGGCGAGACGGATTTGAAGATCTTGTCTTCCTCGTCCGGCCCGGTGATAGCCTGGTAGAGGCCCAGATAGATTTCGTAGGACGGGTCGATCTTGCGGTTCTTTATCTTGGTCATGACAGCGCCAAAGGGCTTGAAGTCATTGACCAGGGTTTGATCGACCAGGATGTTACGGTCGGCCAGAAACAGCACTCGCTTGATGCGCCCTGCCTTCCACAGGCGCCAGATGATCTGGAAGGTGGTGTAGGTCTTGCCGGT
>Ga0114931_10011983_pt1 | contig 10183 bp, 9 predicted proteins | sample 2SBtaG_FD_89579 | JGI IMG/M metagenome (GOLD analysis project Ga0114931, IMG submission 89579) | Deep subsurface microbial communities from Kolumbo volcano to uncover new lineages of life (NeLLi) - 2SBTROV14_V59a metaG | ecosystem: Environmental > Aquatic > Marine > Volcanic | place: Kolumbo... | reverse complement strand
AATTTCTCTGTCCTCTTTAGTCGAAAGTAATGAAAAATCGATATTTTTTTCAAAGGGTTTTTCCGCTTTTCTTGCAACACTGTTTAAACGAGCATATGTGTATTGAATATATGGTCCTGTTTCGCCTTGAAAGTCAAGCCATTCATCTTCATCGAAGATTATTTCTTTGTTGCTATCAATTTTTAGCATTCCATATTTTAGTGCTCCTAGTGCTATTTCATTAGCTGTGCTTCTTATTTTTTCATCAGTCCATTCTTCATGTCTTGTTTTGGTTTCTACAATTAATTTTTTTATCAAAGATTCTTTTAAATCTTCATATAGGTAAGTATTACCTTTTCTTGAGGAAATTGCTCCGTCTTTTGTTGAAACAAAATCGTATGGAATATGAATCATATTTTTTTCAAACCCCATTTTTTCAAGGATTTTGAAGACTTGCTTAAAATGCAAAGACTGTCTTGTGTCAACAACATATACAGATGTGTCAATTTTGAAATCGTTAAACTTCTTTTGTGCAAGAGATAAGTCTTTTGTAAGATAGAGAGTTGTGCCGTCAGTTTTCAAAACTAACGCAACACCCAACTTGTATTCTTCCAAATCTACAATTATTGCGCCTTCACTTTTTTGTGCAATTCCCTCTTCTAATAATTTTAATGCAATTTTCTTACCTTCTTCGTCTTCTTCGCTTTCAAAGAAATACTTTTCAAATTTTACCCCCAAATCCTTATAAATTGCTTTGAATTCATCTATAGACCATTCTCTAGTTTCAAGCCATCTTCTAGTTATATCGGGTTTTCTTGCTTCCAAATCCTGCAATATTTTTGAGATTTCTTTCTTGTAATTCTCATTTTCCTCTAATTTTTGGTTTGCCTCAACATATACTTTTCCCAGATATTTACCTTTGTTTTTTGGGACAACTTCTCCTTTGTGAAATTTGTCAAGACACCAAAGTGTCTTTGCAACATGAGTTCCAATATCTCCAATATAGTTTACTGGAACTACTTCGTGCCCTATTTTTCTTTGAATTCGCACTATTGAATCTCCTAAACACACATTTCTTAGATGACCTACGTGAAATTCTTTGTGAGTATTGGGTTGACTGAATTCCACCATTATCTTCATCGGCTTATTTAGCTTAATTTCTTCTTGAACTGTAAGTAGTTCCTTTGCGAAATGTTCATCCTTAATTTTTATGTTTAGATATGGTCCAACAGCTGAAACTGAAGAAATTGATTCATGAGAAATTTGCTCTGCTAGTTCCCCAGCTATCTGATTTGGTGACTTTTTAAGTTCTTTTGAAAGAATGAAACAAGGAAATGCATAATCGCCAAGGTCAGGCGTCGGAGGAACTTCAAGTAATTCAACTATTTTGTCTGAGGAAATTCCAGTAAGTTCACTTATCACTTCACTTACTATTTGTTTATGACTCATATATTTAGAAATTAGTTCATTCTATAAATAGATTTTGATTAAAATGATAAAAAAAAAGAATTTAAAAGGTTTATTCCTTCTTTTCAGCAGGTTTTTCTTCTGGTTTCGCTTCTTCCTTCTTCTCTTCAGGTTTTGATTCTTCCTTAGGTTTTTTCTTCTTAGATTCAGGTTTTGCTTCTTCCTTTTTTTCTTTAGGTTTAGCTTCCTCTTTAGGTGCCTCTTTCGGAGTTTTTTTTGCTGCTTCTGCTGGTTTTTCTGCAGGTGCTTCCGCTTCTGCTGGTTTTTTTTCTTCGAATAGAGGTGCTTTTCCTACTTTTAGAACTTTTAGATTGATTTGAGCTGTTTTAGAGTAAATAGTGTTTCCTGCAAGAGTTCTTCTTACTTTTCTTCCTGCCCTATTTTTTCTTATTCCAATACCTTTTACTATAAGAATTCTTTTTCTAGCAGTACCAATAACATCCCTTCTCATTGGAGTTCCTGTGTAGTCACTTCCTCCTGTAATTTCAAATTCATAGCCTGGATGACCAAAACCTTCTCCTGTAATTTTGTCTCCAATTTTCTTCTTTAGAAAAATATCAGCTTCACTGTCTTTTACTTCTTTTTTTAATGTTTTTTTGGACTTCGGATCCCCTATATTTAGTTTGAATTCGACCATTTTTTCATCTCCCCGAGATTTCCTTGCATCTTGTGAAGGTCTCAGTAGTTGTGTGGAAAAAAGGGACATTTTTAAATGTTTTCAAAAAAAAAATCTCATATGACGTCTAAAAAGCTTCATTTCGCCAAAAAATAGCTTCTTTTGGAAAAGATTTATATAGTATTTACTTCAGGAAATATGTGTATGAGAGGGGGTAATGACTACGATGGCCTGTTTAAGGCCTACGATATCAGAGGAGCATATCCAAAAGAGTTAGATACAAAGTTCGCATATAAACTTGGAAAAGCCTTTGCCACATATACAAAAGCAAAAGAGGTTGCAATAGGTTTTGATGGTAGGAGTAGCGCTAAAAAACTATTTGAGGCTCTTTCTAAAGGCATTATGGAACAAGGAGTAGATGTTATTGAACTTGGACTCTGCAGTACTCCCGGATTTTATTTTAGTCTTATTCAAGGAAAATACGCTTCTGGAATTATGATTACAGCCAGCCATTTGTCTAAGCAGTTTAATGGATTTAAACTTATGAAAAAACTAAGCCCCGTTTTTCTTGAAAATGGTGGTTCTGAAATCATGGAACTAATTAAAGCGGATGATTATGAAAAAGTAAAAGGCAAAGGAAAAAAGAAGAAGAAAAGCTGGGAAAAAGAGTATTCCAAATATTTGACTAAAAATCTTGTCAAAACAAAAACTTTGAAGGAACAGCTTAAAACACTAAAAATAGTAGTTGACCAAGGCAATGGTTCAGGTTTCGTTGAAGCTGAAATATTAAACAAAACAATACCTAATGCAAAAGTATTATTTTCAAGAGTATCAGGAACTTTTCCAAGCCACGAACCAAATCCCCTGATTCCTTCATCTAGAAAGGCACTGATATCTGAAGTAAAAAAGAGAAAAGCCGATTTTGGAATAATGTTTGATGGAGATGCAGACAGAGTATGTTTTGTAGATGAAAAAGGTTCTTTTGTTCGACCAGACATCATAATAAGCATTATGCTTTCAGATTACAAATCTGGCAAAATTATTTATGATACCCGTTCAAGTAAAACAATTCCTGAGTTGGCTAAAAGAAAAGGATTACATGGAATTATGAGTAAGTCAGGAAGATCTTATATTATTGATGCAATGCAAAAAGAACAGGCCGAGATGGGTGGAGAAGGTTCGGGACATTATTTTTTTAAGGAATTCAAATATCTCGACTGTGCGGGTTTGGCTGCAATAAAGGTTATTCAGCGATTCTTACTAAGAAATTCAAAAGAAGAAATTAAAATGTCTTCACTTGTTTCAGAACATGATTTATACCATCATTCCGGTGAAATAAACTTCAAAGTCAAAAATCCTAGTAAGGCATTTCTTATTGTTGAACAAGGATTTAGGGATTCAAATAAAATCCTTTTTATAGACGGTCTATCTGTATATTATGATGATTATTGGTTTAATGTAAGAAAGAGCAACACAGAACCTCTGATAAGAGTCAATGCTGAAGCTAATACAAAAGAGGGTCTTGACAAAATCATTGCAACATTAACAAAAGTCATGAATTTATCTAAATAAGTATATATCAGATTTCTTGTTTGACCAATATTTTTTGTAACAAAAACATTGGGTTCAATTATAATGAATGTAAACCCGTAAATTTATTCCCCATTAATAACACCTACATTTTTCTTAATATCATTGTTGCCAACATAATTATCTTTGCATGGTAATTCTGTTTTTTTAAGCATAAATTTACTTTCCGTTTCTTTAATACTTGAAGAAGGAATATTTGCAAGAGGTTTCGAAAAGATATTTACATCAAAATATGGTTTTTTATTGTTAAATTTTGCTTCGTAATATAAACTATCCATATCACTAATTTCATATTGTTCGCTTCTATTAAAAAAGGCATAAAATGTAGTCATGTCTGCTTCAATTCTAGGAACTTCTTTTGGATTAAATTTTTTTGAGAGTGGATGAGAAGACATTCCTCCTGTAGCAAGCATAATAATATTGTGTTGACTTTCAAGATATGCTTTCACAAAAGGATCTCTTGGAACAGCGCCGTAGGGATGTGCATATGTTCTTATTTGTTTATTCATATCTACATCTGTATGATACTGAAGTAATGCATTCATCGTTATTGTTTGTTCTTTTATATCTTTAATTGTTGCATTTCTATTATTATTATGAATTACTGTGTGTGAACCAATATTATAACCATGCTCAATTAGAAAATCGTTTTTCTCCTTCATATCTCCGTTAAAGGGTTCTATGTATTCTCTATCAATTCCAAAATAACTTTCATAAAAAACTGCTCCTCTGCCAAAGTCTCTATTATTATTAAAAAAATCTTCCATTATTCCAACGGCGCAATCACTGTCTATTTTTCCATTAATATATTCGAACTGACCCTTACTTGCATCATCAAAAGTTATTAAAAATGGTTTTTTTCCAACCGGTATTCCTGAAAAGTTTCCTGTATAAAATTGTTCCAAACTGAGAGCAAAGTAATCATTTCTATGAAGCTTATCTAAAATATATCTGAAATTAGCAGGTGATACTGAATATCTTTTTCCAGATTCGTTTATTCTGTGAAACATTAAAACAGGTATTTTTTTCCTTTCAAATTTTTCTTTAACTAAGTTTTCCAATGAGTAAAATTCCTTTTCTAAAACAGGATTGTTTTCTATGTGTAAAACATTGGATTTACTGGGAACAATTTCCTTCATTTCTTTTTGAATTCCTTTTGAATATGATTGAGGATATCCTCCAAAATTCATACCAACAATAGTTCCTATAAAAGTGGAGGAGAAAATTGTAAAGTAATCGTTAAAGAACTTACATAATTTTGACATTGTAACTCCTCCTTGATTCAATAATTTTTTTCTTTAGTGCAGAAAACTGTTTAGAGTATTTTCTCCGCACATATTTGTTTGAGTTGAGAGTACAAAGCATAGCTTCCAAGCCCTCATCATTCTTTCCCGTTTTTTTTACACTATCAAAATAATTGTTTAGAAGTTTGAATCTTTCATTCCACCTCCAAGCAGTCTTTTTTATTCCATTCATATTGTACTGTGATTTTCCAGATGCAATTTCTTCGACATCCTTTGCTATTCCAGAATAATTTTTAACTACATATTCAATATTTGCCTTGTATGAATTTGTAAGTTTTTTTAATATTGATTCGTTACTCGAGGTTTTATCGCTTGAATAATTTTCATTTCCTATTTTCATATCTAAAGTAATATAATCATTTTTCGTTTTATTTTCTGTTTTTTTTGAAATTGCTTTTTCATTTTTTATTGAATCGTCAATTGAATTGTAGGTTTTATTTACAAACATATTTTTCTTTGCAAAATTATTATGTGATGCATACTTTCCAGGTCTGTTTATTTTTCTTAGCCATCTTTTACGAGGAATCACTTTATATGCTGAATTAAATCTGCTAGCTAAAGGTGTTTTTATTGCAGATTGCTCATTTGAAATTTCAGATTTCGATTCAAACTCTTCGTTATCTGGAGTTGTATTCTCAATTACGGGATTAGTACTATTTGAGTTTTTGTTTTCATAATTTTTGTAATCAAACCTGGGTTTAATATCTGATAAAAAATCTTTTTTTATAGTTGGTTCAGAAGTTGTGAAAACTGATTTTTTATTTTCATCAGAACTTTTTTTTGGACTACTTTTAGATTTAGCATTTTTTGGATATGAATTTGTAGCTGTCGATATTGGAAAATAACTCAAAATAGTGTCAAGACCACTAACTGTTTTTTCAAATGAATTTAATATATCTTCACCTAATGAAAATAAATTATTCTTATATTGTGTTGTAGTTTGTCTATCTGTAAAAGTATTTCTATTAGGAAGTTGAACTGAACTTACTTTGTTTATTGTATCTCTTCCATTCGAATAAATGTCTTGACCTGCATCAAAAATGTTTTCGGCAATAGACATATATTTACCAAAATCATTTCTGATACCTGATATTTTTGCACTCCAATTTTGCATTTTTCACCTTTTACTTGATATAAACAACTGCTTTATTCACATCACCGAATCCTTGCACAGGAATTTCATTTCCTTTATGCTTATTATATTGCAGAATTTCATTTACTTTGTTTTGGTCATTCTTTCCATAAAGACGCTGAACTAAATGTACAACTGTTTCCCCTTTATTCAAAACACTAAATTTAGTAGGCATGTCATCTGTTCTTAATCCTGAATATTCTTTTACCAGCTGACTTGGTATTTCAAGAGGAAAACCTATAGGCACATCGTTAGGATTGTCTAAGCCATTGAAATCAGCGATTTCTTTGAACTTATACAAATCCCCAGTAAGCTTTTTAGAAACATCTCCTAGCATATCTCCTTTCTGAACAACATACCACAAAACTCCCTCAGCGTATGTTTTGTTAAATGGTTTTTCAACTTGTCTGTTAACAGGTTTTGAAAATTCATATGTGGGTTTGGTTGATTTTGTCGATGATTTTTTTTTGTGTATATATTTCTCTAATTTCTTTTTAGTTTCTTTAACTTCAAATTTTAATTTTCTAGCTTCTTCATTCGCAGAATATGCCTTATTGTTTGCATCTTCAACCCTAGTCAAAACTTTTTCCTCAAGTTGACCTATTCTATTGTTTTTATTACTTATCAAATAATCTTTTTTTACCAATAAAGTTGAAAGGGAATCGTAAACTTTGTTTTTTTCAGCTTTCAATTTTTCAACTTCTGATTCAAGCATCACCTTTGATTCATAGTTTGAATTATTCCACCATTCATCCGCCTTTTTTTGAGCAGAACCAAATGCACCATCTATTTGGTCACTACATGAATTATATGCAAACAAAGTTAATAAAGATCCATAGAAAAGTGCTTTTCTCCAAGGTTTTGGAGGACTTCCAAAAATAAAAGACTTTACACCATTGTACAGAACTGTGCCTCCAACAATTCCAGTTATAATGAGTTTTGTACCTATATTCTTTTTCTTTTTGGGTTGTGTAGGTTGCGGTCCAGAACTTTGATTTGAAATATTCTGATTTTGATTTTGGAAGCTACCTTGTACATTTGTAGAGTTATTTGTATTTGAATTATTTTGATTTGATTGATTTTTATTTACATTTTCATTATCACTCATTTTTAACCACCTTTCTTCATTTAAATTTGTTTTTACGTAAGGAATCATAATATTTGTTAACAAAATCCGATATATCTGGAGAATATTTCTTTACAAAATCACTAACAAAGAATTGTTCTACAATATCATCAGGTTCTTGAAAATTTTCATATTTTAATCTTGATAAAATGGTGTCATGATTTTCAACCATATATTTCGCCACTTCTTTTATATCTTTTTTATCTGACAATTCTCCGTATAACATTAAAAGATTTAATGAGAAACCAAAAGGAGATTTGGTTTCGTCATTGTTTTTCTTTGAACTCATTGTGATATACCTCAAGGATTATTTTGAGTTGTTGCATTTGTTGCGTTAGCATTTTTGTATGTGTTCGCCATTTTTGAAATTGGATTTTTCAAAAGAGAATATACACCTGCAGTTCCAACTCCCCCAACTACTCCTGCTTCAATCGTTTTTCTTATAGATTCATACTGAGGATCCTTCAAGAAATCTTTTGCATGTTCCTTAACACTTGGACCATAAACGCCTCCGAGAGCACCCGCAACGATTGCTGAAGCAGCTCCCCACTTTAGTTTTTCCTGTACTTCTGGAGTTGCATCCTTATATTCATCATAAGCAACTTTAACTCCTAAAGTTCCTGCGACTAATGTTAAAAAATCTATATCTTTCCCCGCTATGTTTACCATTTTTTTGCCTCCATTGTATGCTTATACAAGCTAATTGTTTGTAAACATATATCTCAGAATTCTTTTAATACGATTTTGACTGATAATCTGCATACTTTGCAGAAATCACGAAATAAAGAACTAATATCTTGTAATATTTCTGGAAAAAATAATTTCTATTGGATAAAAAAATAATCTATTAATATTAGAGAAACAATTTTGCATAACTAAATATAATAAAAGTTAAGTTAAAATGTCATACAAAAATAAATAGTAGAATTTATTCAAAAGCAATTAAAGCATATTCCTTATTGCATCGACATGTGAGGCTAGGTCCTGACCTTTTTTTGTTAGAGCAATAATTTTTAATCGACCTTGTTTTTGAAATGAAACTATACCTGCCTTTTCCATTTCTTGCAAGATTTTAACAACGTGACTATATGTACAATCAACCATCTTAGCAAGGGATGAAGCGTATACTTCAGAATTACTGTTGAGCAAACTAACAAGCATCATAGCTGGTTTTTCTCTAAAGAATATTCCAAAAACTTTTTTATTTCTCAAATTTAGTCCCCCTATAATTTATTGTCTATAACATATAAATTGAAAACAACACATTCAATTATACTATTATGAAGTATTAGTTTATTTATATACTTTTTGATTTTAGAGAATTGAATATTTCTTTAGTAAACATGAATTTTTTAAGTATTACTAAAAACTTAAATACTAATAATGAATATAGTACTAAAAATGGATATAAAAATCTCCAACACTCTTTCCGGCAAAAAGGAAATTTTTAAACCTATTAAAAAAGGAGAATTAAAAATATACTCTTGCGGACCTACTGTGTACCATTATGCACACATTGGAAATTTAAGGAGTTTTTTTGTAGCAGACACTCTTAAAAGAGCATTTCTTTACAACAATTATAAAGTTAAACACATCATAAATATAACTGACGTGGGTCACTTAAGTGATGATGGTGATGAAGGAGAAGATAAATTAGAAAAAGGTGCAAAAAGAGAAGGGAAAACTGTTTGGGAAGTTGCTGAATACTATACTAAGTCATTTATAGATGATTATGATGCGCTAAATATTATAAGACCAGACCAGTTTACAAAGGCAACAGACCATATACAAGAAATGCAGAATATGATTAAGACTCTTGAAAAAAAGGGATTTACATATATTTCTGAAGGAAATGTTTATTTTGATACTCAAAAGGATAAAAATTATGGATGTCTAATAAAAAGAAGTTCTGAAGATGAGAGTCAAGAAAGAGTAGATATTGATGAACACAAAAAGAAAAAATCTGATTTTGTTCTTTGGTTTACAAGACACAAATATGGTAATCACGCAATGGAATGGGACAGCCCGTGGGGTAGAGGATTTCCTGGCTGGCACATAGAATGTTCAGCAATGTCAACAAAATACCTAGGAGATACATTTGACATTCACACAGGTGGCGCAGACCTCGCATACGTCCATCATACAAATGAGATTGCTCAAAATGACTGTGCCTATGGACATAAGACTGTAAACTATTGGGTACACACAGAATTTTTAGTTGAGAAAGACAAAAACAAAATGAGCAAAAGCTCAGGCGACTTTTTGAGACTTAAATCATTAACAGATAAAGGATATACGCCTTTAGAATACAGATATTTCTTGCTTGGAACCCATTATAAAAAGAAAATCATGTTTTCTTGGGAGGCAATGGATTCTGCAAAAAATGCTATGTCCAAACTAAAAAACAAAATCCTTGAATTAAGAAAAGAATCCTTCACTAAAGTTGATAAAAAAGAAATAGAAAATATAAAGAAAAAAATTCTTGTTGACATCAATGACGATTTAAACACGCCTAAGGTTCTTGCAACATTGTGGGATTTACTGAGTTCAAATGTTAGTAGTACAACAAAACTTGAATCTTTAAAGATATTTGATGATGTTCTTGGATTAAAATTATCCGAAATAAAAGAAGATGAAGTTCCTCAAGAAATTCTTGAATTAAAAAAACAAAGAGATAAAGCCAGAATAGATAAAGATTGGGCAAAATCAGATGAATTGAGAGATTTAATAAAGGAAAAAGGATTTCAAGTTCTAGATACAAAAGATGGTTCTGAACTTAGAAAAAGTTCATAATACAAATATTTATAATAAGCTTATTTTTGCAAAAATTAGATGGGTATTAAACATAAATATTTAACTAAAAGTGTTTTAGATGTAATTTTTATAAAAAAAAGAAAATAAAAAATAAGATTTACTTCTTTGATTTTTCTGCCACTTTGGCTATCCAAATTGTAGCCACTACTGCAATT
>Ga0114931_10011982_pt1 | contig 10183 bp, 7 predicted proteins | sample 2SBtaG_FD_89579 | JGI IMG/M metagenome (GOLD analysis project Ga0114931, IMG submission 89579) | Deep subsurface microbial communities from Kolumbo volcano to uncover new lineages of life (NeLLi) - 2SBTROV14_V59a metaG | ecosystem: Environmental > Aquatic > Marine > Volcanic | place: Kolumbo... | reverse complement strand
GTCACCGCGTTGGTAACTTTCGCCATTGAAATAGCAGACACCGGTTTCCAGCTCCAGGTCGAGCGACAGCTCGTCGCTATCGCCTTCATCGAAAATGGGTGAATTTTTCACTTCCGGATCCGGCGCGCCGACCTGGGGTGCCTCGTGCGAGATTGACATGATTTAACTCCCGTCAGTTTACGACCTGGGTTAAGCGTAGCTGATCCCGGATAGACGTCCAGCGCAGGGTTTGAGCAGGGTCAAAGACAGCGTAAATATGGATTATAAAAAAGGGGTCGCCGAGTCCTTTAGCCAACGTATCCTTTTCCACCATTAAGCGTGGGTTTTAGAAATACACGATTTTTCGGGCAAACTGTTAGCGACACGAAAGGCGACTCAAGCTCAGCCGCCGATTGTCTTAAACAGTTGTTTATTTTGGGGAAACCCCACTTTTTGTCTAACTCAGATAGCCCTCCCGGTCAGAGTTTGATGTGGTGCCACCAGACCCTTAAAGGCAGCCGAGCTTGAAACGGGTCGAGATAAGGCAAAGTCGGATCGGGATGATCCAGCTGGAGTGACTGGAAAATTAGAAAAAGTTTCCTATGCTCCTTTTAGGTGTGCTAAGCCCAAGTGGCAGCCCCTATCTGGTGGTGAGGGTGGGTACTTTTTCTTGAGGAGACAAGTCATGGCCCAGAAAACACTTAAAGGAACTAAAATCGCAGTCCTTGTTGAAAGCGAATTCATACCTGAGGAAATTTCTGCCTATCAAACACGGTTTAGAGACCTGGGTGCCGATGTGCACTTTATGTCGAGATTGTGGGGGAAAGACAGTGTCACCTTTGTATCCGATGTCGTAGATCCAGGGCAGAAAGCAGAAACACTGACCGTGACGCTCGATTTCCAAAATGTGAATATGAGTGATTATGCGGCTGTCATCATGGCGGCAAATTACACCAGTGTGCGTCTACGCTATTTCGAATCGGCAAATGGAAAACCGCTATCACCTTTAGAAGCGCGTAATGCACCTGCTGTAAAATTCTTCGAGCAGGCGATGTTGGATCCGAATCTTGTTAAGGGCGCGCTGTGCCATGCGTTGTGGCTATTGACGCCTGTACCTGAATTATTGCGAGGTCGGCGTGTGATCTGCCATGAAGTGGTGATGGCCGACATTGCCAATGCCGGTGCAATTTACACTTCGTCGGATACCGGTGTCATAACCGATGTCGATCTAGTGACAGGTCGATCAAAAGATGAAGTCAATGCGTTTATTAATGCAATTACCAGCCTTATTCTCAAAAAGAGAAGGGGTGAAGCAATGCCATCTTATGAAGCGCAAGCTCAATCAATGCGGAGTGGTGAAAAGAAAGTCCTAATCGTACTGAGTAGTTTCGGGTTCTGGGGTGAAGAGCTGGTAGCCCCTATGGAGGAATTTGACAAGGCAGGTATCGACTATGAGTTCGCAACTCCTTACGGGCACAAACCGGATGTCGTTGATGTCAGTATGGACCCGGATTATATTGATCCCAGGTTGAACCGAAAAATAACGAGCCCGGAAATGGCTGAAAAAGTCAGAGCAGTCATTGACTCCGGCGTTCTGGACGCCGTTAAACCTATCAGCGAAATAGAGCTCGATACCTTCGATGCATTGCTGTTAGTCGGTGGTAGTGGCCCGGTGATGGATATGAACAATTGCCGTGAGTTGCATGCGCTGATTAATCAGTGTGTTGATGCCAACAAACTGGTTGCCGCCGAGTGTTACGCTGTAGGTGCGTTGTGCTATACCCGTAAAACGAGAGATCCCTATTTACACTCTGTAATCTGGGGTAGACGGGTGACGGGCCACCCGATTCCACACGACTATATCACGCAATATGGTTACGCAAATGTAGATACGAAATACCCCCTCATTGGCCCAGCTATACCCTTGGAGTATGCGCTGCGGGATGCGGTAGGCCCTGATGGCGAATTCATTGGCAATATCGACAAAGAAATATCAGTCGTGATCGATTTGCCCTTGATAACCAGCCGCTCTGTTGCTTCCTCCCAAGAGTGCGGTAAACAAATCGTTAATTGTCTTGTCTCGTAAGCGGGTAGCGATCAGGACAATTATCGGATTTATACGGTTATCGCTGAATGTGGGGAGGGAATGATGAAATATTTTACTCACAGCATACGGATTATGGGCACAGCACAGGAATTTGATCCAGAGCAACTGAGGTTTAAGCTTAAGTGCCAAAGTGGTGATACTTTTGATGTAAATGTCGGCGAAGGAACTGGATATTATTTTATTCGAAACTTCGACGGTTTGAATCGGGACAGGACGCCTACTCGTGAAGGTTATGACTACAATAACCCGCGCGATCAACTCAAACGCTATATACGTGATGATATCCTCGTTTCCGCCTACGGTATTTATCAAGAACACGAAGAAAATACGCGCTTTGACGCCAAGGAGATTTGGCTGTTCCATAATATTAATAACGAATATCTCTTCGAGGAAACACACTGGTGGCGAACACAAATTACCGCACTTGCGGATCGCTGGCTATTTAACCAGCTTGGCCCGAGTAATATGTATGACTTTTCGAATTATCAGACAAACTTGAGTTTTGTAGGTGGCAAGGTCGGTAATACAATTCAGGAATGCGCGACCCTTTCCCGGTTGATCTATGGTCTATCTTCAGCCTATCTAATGTCCGGCAACGAACGTTACTATCAAGCGGCGCGACATGGAATAGAATATCAACGTAACATGTTCCGAACCGAGAGCCACGACGGATCTTTCGTTGTTTGGTCTCATGCCTATGACAAAGAAAATGTGAAGAAGATCCTGCCATCGCAGTTTGACGATGATAAGGACGCCATTCCACTCTATGAACAGATCTACGCCCTGGCTGGGCTTACACAATTTTATCGTATCTCGAATGACTGGGAAACGCTGGATGATATACAAAGAACAATTCACTTTTTTAACGAGCGATTTCTGGACAATGAGCAAATGGGGTATTTCTCACATATAGATTGCGCAACGTTCAAACCTGATTCGGCCGTTCTGGGGGATAACTGCAGCAAGAAAAACTGGAACTCTATCGGTGATCACACGCCGGCATACTTGTTGAACCTGTTGTTGGCGATCGAGAATATCCCAAACAACGAATTATCTACACTCAGCAAGCAGTGTAAGAAAATGCAGAAGCAGATGGCGGATTTAATTACGGAGAAGTTTCCAGACCCCGATGCCAGCATCCCTTACGTACGTGAGCGCTTTTACCGCGACTGGAAGCCGGATTTGACCTATAAATGGCAGCAGAACCGCGCTGTAGTCGGCCACAACTTGAAAATCGCCTGGAATCTGACTCGCACCTTCAACTATCTCGATGACAGAAGCTACCTCGATCTGGCGGTCAAGATCGGTCATCTTATGAAGACTTACGGCTTAGATCAAATACGAGGCGGCTGGTTTGATGTTGTGGAGAGAGAGCCCAAAAATGGGATGCCGATGGATTTTACCTGGCATAACCGCAAGGCATGGTGGCAACAGGAACAGGCGATTCTTGCTTACCTGATTTTATATGGTTCAACTGCCGATGAAAGTTTTCTGCAATTGGCGCGTGAATCGATCGCGTTTTGGAACATGACATACCTCGAATTGAGTTACGACGGTGTGCATTTTGATGTTACCGACGATGGCCTGTCTTATATCAAGGATGACCGTGCTATGAAGGGCAGCCATTCTAAGTCTGGTTACCATGTCTTCGAATTAAACTATTTAGCCGATTTATACATGCGTACTTTTGTAACAAAGGAACCCTTCCGACGCTATTATAAGCCCTGCCCGACACGTAAGAGCAATATATTCAACGTAATGTTGGACTATCTACCCAAGGATTCATTGCGCATGGGCAAGGTTTACGTCAATGGTGAAGAATGGAACGCGGTCGATCGGGATAGTTGTCAAATACAACTCCAAAATTCGCAAAAAGACGCCTCTGTCGCAGTGGAGTTTGTCCCTAACAAGGATTATCAACCACAGGAGGTGGCCCAATGAGTACAACGCCTGTTCATTTCACTTACCGGCCCGGTCTTAACAGGGCTATATTCAACAATGCGCGACTGCAGATAAGCTGTGACGCGGATGGACATTATTCCGATAGCTGGCGAACCATTCCGATGCAGGGTTTTAAAAGTGAAGACGGCTGTCCAAGCTATGAAGCTACTATTGATATCGATGAAACAGAGGTTGGCAGGCAATTTCATTGGGGTGTGGTTGTTGATGGCCCAAGGGGCGACGATGTTTGGGGTATTCCCTCAGAGGTCAATGATCATCTTTCAAATGCGCAATACCGAGACTTTGCATTACTAGCAAACGGTGGCGCAAGGCCGCAGGAAGAAGACTATTATCTAACCCATTGTCGGCGGCTTGGTGCACAAAAAGTTTACAGGCCGGGCCAAAACCGGCCGGCTATACGGTTTTCGGTATGGGCTCCTAATGCGCAGAAGGTCGAAGTCCTCATCGCTACATTTTGGAAAAGCGATGATACTCAACATACGCCGAGAGAGGATCCTCTTCCTGTTGGCGAAATAGGTGGCGCCTATATTGCGGATGACGGCACAGGAATGCACCCCGCGCTAGGCCCTTATGCGATGATGCGACAGAGCGATGGCATCTGGACGACCGATATCAACGATCCGGAATTGAGTGACTTCACGCGATTTGATCACAAGCCGTATATGTTTCGCATAACTAAGGACAACGGCAATGTGGCCTATCGCACGGATTTGTATTCACGTTGTCAAATAGGTCGCGGCAAAATCAATCCCCATGGTAGTCCGTATTACGCCCGAATCGATGCCCTGGACGGTTCCATAAGTTGTTCCGCAGTGGTGGATCCTGACAAGATCACTGAATATTCTCGTGAGCCCGTCTGGCCGGAAGAAAATTGGCTGACGCCCAGTGAGTTCTGGGCAAACGAATTTAACCCGGCTAAGCCCGTGCCGCGTCGCGTGGAAGATTTGGTTATTTATGAGTTACACGTTGGTGCGCTGGGGTTTGGTACGTCAAGTCCCGGTACGCTGCAGGATGCCATTGAATTGCTCGACTACCTGGAAGAGCTCGGTGTAAATGCCATTGAGTTACTGCCCATGTCTGAGTTTTCCGGCAATGAGAACTGGGGTTACGCAACATCTCACTATTTCACTATCGAATATAGCCAGGGCGGGCGGGATCAGTACAAGTTCTTTATTAGAGAATGTCACCGCCGGGGTATTGCTGTAATACTGGATGTGGTTTACAACCACTTTATCCACCAAGCTGAGCGAGCCGAGTGGCTGTACGACTCCGATACGCCTGAAAATAATATTTACTATTGGTATGAAGGTAAGCCAAGCGACTATCCTGACTATGAACGCGTCGCTGCCAATAGCAATAATCCCAATGCGCCGGCACCGGGGCATGGCGGCTATCTAGACAATGTTTCGACAGCGTATGCGCCGCGCTATCATGAGGAAATGGTAAGGAAGATGTTTATTAGTAGCGCGGCTGCGTTTGTGGATGAGTTTCATTTAGACGGGTTTCGTGTCGATCAGACTACATCGATACATGCCTATAATGTCCGTCATGCCGATGGTCGGCCGGTCGCAAATGCAAATATTTTTGGCGCCAAGATGTTGCGCGAGTGGACGCGGACTTTAAGATTAATCAAGCCGGACATAATGTTAATCGCAGAGGACCATTCCGAGTGGGACAAAGTTACCCAGCCTACAGAGAGGGGCGGGCTTGGATTCGACGCCACCTGGTATGCGAATTTTTATCATCATTTGATTGGCGATACCGATAAAGGCCCCGATTTTGCCAAAATTATTAAGACGGCGGGCCTGGGGGACGAACAACCCCTGGCAATGGACTATTTTGCAAGCGCACTGGCGGCCAGTGGTACGAATCGGATTGTCTATAATGAATCGCACGATGAAGCAGGGAATGGCAAGTTAACCCATCGAACCATTCTCGTTGCTGTAAACGAGGCTCGACTACAGGGCGACACCCGCCGTTATGCCGAGGCGCGCTGCCGTTTTGCATTTGGTATGACCGCCTTGTCTGCAGGTACACCTATGTTTTTATTTGGCGAAGAAATCGGGGCCACGAAAGATTTCATCTATAACCGAATCATCGGTAGTCGAGAAGATTTGCGTATGGAGCGTGACACTACTGGCAGACGCCTGTTTTCATTTTATCATGATCTCATAAAAATGAGGCTTGGTAGCGCTGCATTGCGGGGCCATATCATCGATATTATCCATGTCCACAACACAAACCGCGTCATCGCCTTCCGGCGCTGGAATAACACAGAAGAGTATTTAGTGTTAGCAAGCCTGAATAACTACCCTTTTATTGATGGTTATGCCATTGAGCATGCGAATCTGAAAGACGCGCAGTGGCAAGAAGTGTTCAATAGTGATGCAAGGGAATATGGCGGTGATGATATCGGAAACATGGGCGCCACCCTGGCTTCTTCCGGCCACCGGTTCAACGTTGTGATACCTGCAAATGGTTTTGTTGTTTTTAAGGAGCAATCCTAAGCGGAGCAAGCGATGACTTAATGTGGCAGGCACGGTCCCAGCGTCTGTACCTACAGAGAGACTCGATGTGGTCCCGAGGAGAGGACTTGAACCTTTCTTGAAGAATGGATATTTAATTAATAGAACGACATGTTGTAAATCTTGGATGAAGCTGCGTTCCACCCGCGTTCCACGCTGATTATCCCGGGACACTGGCTGCCCGATCTTGATCCAGAATTTTCAACGTATCCAAGGGGCTTGCTGTATTAAATTCAGGTGGCACGACAGCATTGCTGTGTGACAACACGCTCGATGCGTTGCAGTGAGGGATATTCAGCGTACTGTGCTTCGAACGACGCCTTTGTTTGACCGACTTGTTCGAGTAATGAGGCCGCAGTCTCTTGTAACAGTTGGCGCAGGAAACGTGCCCCCACGTCGCATTGCCCGGCCAGCGACTCCCAGTGTTTGGCGGAGATTTGCCCGGGCTCTCTTTGCACACCCGAATTCCGGGAATTCCGGAAATTCCGGAATTCCGGGGACAGTATACTTAACCACCTAAGTTGGCTTCGGAAACCCCGGAATTCCACTATGATGCCACCAGTTTCTTATTCGCAGAATGCGACGCCGAAATGCTCCAGATAGATGGTGACCAGGTCGGGGCGGTCATGCGCACACTGTTTCAGCAGCTGAAGAAACTGTTTCCGGTCGACCTTCGTACGTTCTTCAGTGGTCGGATGACTGACCGTCGCCGGCCGCGATACTTCCTCGTCCTCATTTGCGCATCTTCGGTCTCTTCTTTCAAGGTGCCAGTGTACTGCCTCGACGGCTGTGTGATATCACGTTCACGACCGGCTGAACCAATTGAGCCCTTCCCTGGAGACCAACTGGATCTCTCCCCGCGATAGCTGGATGCATTGCTGGTGTTCGAATTCCTTCAGGATCCGGCTGATCATCTCGCGGGTAGTGCCCAGTTCGCGGGCAAGTTTCGCATGAGTAATCTTCAGAGGTTTACCTTGCGAGCGTTCGAACAATTGGCCCAGCAGACAGGCCAAACGCAGGTCGAGCCGCTGGAAGGTCACCTCCGATACCAACTCCAATACGTCGTTGATACGACGCGACAAAACTTTAAGAAGATAACGCCGAAAGTTGCCGGATTCATCGATCGCCCGGTTGAAGTCCTGTCTGCTCAGTGCCAGTCCTATGACATCGGTTTCCGTTTCGGCCTCAGCCGGGAAACCTTCGTCACACAACAAGCATTGCAGGCTGAGGACACAGAGCCCACCTGGGTTGACCCGGTACAGGGTAATTTCGCGCCCACCCGGTGAGTGTTTGAACACGCGCACCGTGCCTTCCAGTAACCACATGAACTGTCGGCAACGCTCGGTTTCCCGAAACACGCGGGTGCCGGCGGGGATCTGCGTCTGTCTTGCACAGGCGAGAATGGCCTCCGAGGCATGGTCAAGCAGCGTTTTTGCTTCCGGGTATCCGCTGTTCAGCAGTTCCCTCAGTTCGGTAGTTGCATCCATCCTGTTTTCAGTGCCTCTCTCTTCTGGCTCGCCGGTGACGGCGGCCGGCCCGGTACAGAGATTCCGCTGCACGCTGGAAAGGTTTTCTTTTGCGGGGGCTTCTGACGGCCTTTATCGAGAGCTTATCACGCAAAGTGTGTGACGAAAGTTACAAAGTATGATTTTATTCAGTGTTCCCGGAAGGAAGGCTAATTTATTTACATTAGACAGTGTATTACGAGTTTACACGGGCAGAACTCGTCCAATGGCATGGTCGGCTATTGCGCAATGATCTGTTGCAGATGATCAGGTGCTGATATTTCGATTCGACCGCGCGTTAGACACACCCAGCCTTTTTCCTCGAACTGCTTGAGGTGTCGGGATACCACTTCCCTGGCGGTACCTATTCGTAGCGCCAGTGCCTTGTGTGTGGTGGAAATCACGGCTTTGTCCGCGGAGGCGGAAAGATCCAGTAACGTTTGAGCGAGATAGCGTTCGATAGACGGCGCGCAGACCTGCTCCATGCGTGTCACGACATCGACCAGCCGCGCACCAAACTTTCTAAAGACGAATCGCCGAAAACAGGCCGAGGTGTCAATCGCCCACTCAAACAGATTGGCGTTTACGGACAATGCTGTCAGATTCGTTTCGGCTATAATGCCGGCGGGAAAAGGTTCGTGGCTTAGCAGGCAGGAAGTCGTTAATACACAACTGTCACCCGCACTCACATAATAGAGAATAACTTCTCGTCCACTTTCAGTCAGTATGTGTACGCGCGCCTCCCCTGCAATCACAAACAAATATTGTTCGCACACAGTGCCGGGAGAGATCACAAGGGAACCGGCCGGTACTTCCATCTGTATCGCGTTATCAATGATATTTCGGATTGCGGGTTCGGTAGAGCCGGCGAATTCCGGATAGACCTTCTTCCAGAGCAGGTTTTTTGGATCGGCATAGGCGTTCATGGTCTGTGCTCCCCGGCAAATCAACGAGTCTGATGGGCGGATACTAACGGATTCGCTCGTCAAATCTCTGTACGTATAGCCACACAGCGCTACGACTGGAAGGACTCAGAGACGCCTGCGCGCCACGGCAAACAAACCAATCAGGCCCGATCCCAGCAGAGGCAAGGCGGTGGGAAGCGGTACTGCGCTGACCGGTTTGAAATTGCCGCGGATCTCCACAAAGGGAAAACCGTCAGGCTTGTTGGTATGTACGGCGACAAACATATTTCCGGACAGTAGGGCGTCGATAATTTTGTCGTCGCCTGGGTGCATGCCGGGTGCGGTGACATTACCCTGATCAGCGGCCAGTATGGAGATACCCTTGCGTTCAAAAGTGAATCCGTAACCGTAGCCAATAGAACTGAAATCGGACGGACTCGCGGTAAATGTCGGGTCAATGGCGATAGGACCGAAATTACCGGGGCTGCCGGGGGCTGCATTATGCAGGTGAATGGGGGAGGTGTTTGGCCCAAAGTCCTTTAGGTCACTGAGCTTGATTCCGATCACCTTCATCTGGATATCCAGCGTGTTTACGACATCATCCAGTTGCAATGCAATAAACCCTTTGGCGTAGGTCGGAACAACGCCATTCGGATCCGTGACAAGTGCGGGGTCAGAACCGTTCTGGTTGGCGGCGCTGAGCGTGCCGGCCAGTTTGATGACAGCGGCTTGCGCCGGCAATGGGAGCAGCGCTGCACACAGTGCGAGACGCTTGAGCAAAGTTATTCCGGTATGAGACATCATTAAATTCCTCCGTCGTAGAATCAGTGGTTTTATTTTTTGTCGGATTAGTATAAAAACCTGCCGTCAAAAACACGGTGACTGCGTCACACAGCAGGGCTTTTTTTCCATGCGTCCGGTACGGATTGACTGAGTTGCACATTCCGGGGCGGTGAGGCAGGTAGAATTACTGGCCACAGTTGCCAGGAGAGCGCAATGTTGCGGTAATGCCGGTTTACGCATCCGCCAGATCCAGAGAGAGTTGACACAGATCTCCTGTAATGACTATATTTGCACCGTGACTTGCACGCCACCGGTCCGCGGAAAGGGCAACGCCCGGCAAGAATGATCGTTACAAGTATGGCTGTTCATACGATTTCCTTAACCTGATAAGCGGACACAGGTCATGATAGGGGAACT
>Ga0114931_10011981_pt1 | contig 10183 bp, 13 predicted proteins | sample 2SBtaG_FD_89579 | JGI IMG/M metagenome (GOLD analysis project Ga0114931, IMG submission 89579) | Deep subsurface microbial communities from Kolumbo volcano to uncover new lineages of life (NeLLi) - 2SBTROV14_V59a metaG | ecosystem: Environmental > Aquatic > Marine > Volcanic | place: Kolumbo... | reverse complement strand
TGGCGTAACAAAACAACTGTATCCTCTCTCATGGCGTATCCTTTTCTTTGGAAAACCGGCGTCTTCATCAACGCCAGGATACGCCACCCAATTCCTCCATCACCAAGATTCAGTCATAGCTCCTCTCCAAATGGGTGGGACCAGATCAATATTCAACGGGAACGGATGGCCTTCTGAATGGCATGGTGAATCGTCGCGGCAACCGAGTCGATGACGGGTATGCCGATTTCGCGGCTTAGTGATTCCGCCACCGCCGCTGCTCGGAGGTTAGTGCACATGATAACTATTGCGCTTGGTTTTGATCTAGCGGTGGCTTGGCACATCTGCGAGATCTGCTGAGGTGTTACCGCAGCGTAGTCTGTGTTTTTCGTCAGGTCGAGCCGTTCGGAAGAAACCGTCTCAATGCCGATGGCGGCGTAATTCCGCTTAATGCTGCTTTCCAGTCCGGCAACGTAAGGGGTGACAAGGCCAATCCGTCGCGCGCCAAGGACCTCGAGCTGGGCATTGATAGCAAGCACGGCCGTCAAGGCGGGTATCGATGTCCTGGCTTGAATGGACATGCAAAGATCTTGGTCGCGGTCGACTCCAAGCCAACTGGCCGCCGTTCCCGCCCATGCTATGCAATCGACTTTTGCATCCGCTAGCAAGCTTGCGGCGTCGAACATCTTCTCCTGTTCAAACTGAGATTGAGAAGTCGAGGACTCCGAGATGATTGTCACTCGGAAACGCGAGAAATGAAGCACGATGGACCCATCCGCGGGAATGAGCTTCGGGGCTTCGGTCTCAACGACAGTATTGGAGGAAGGTAGTAGTATTCCCAAGTGCTTGGCGCCAGGTTCGCCGGCATTTTCCGCTCGCGCCATCATCCGACTCTAAGACCCCTTACAAGAGCCACGGCATCCTCACCGAGGATTCGAACATGATCGCTCATGGCGGCCTGGGCAAGGCTCGAATCCCGCTTCTGTAGCGCACGCAGAATCTGGTCATGCTCTTTCAGGGCTGTTTGAGTTCGACCCGCGCGGAATGTAATAAACCGCCGATACGGTGACAGCCGCGTGTCGAGCGCCTGGAGTTCCTTACGGAGGACTACGTTCTTCGCGGCCTTGTGAATGGCCAGATGGAAGTCGCCATTCACGCGATAGTACGCCGCGTCGTCGTCTCCCCTGGCGGCCTTCTGACAGATGGCATGCGCTTCCTCGATGGCCGCAAGGTCGGATCTGTCTAGCCGCTCCGTCGCCAGGCGGGCCGCCACGCCCTCGAGCTCGGCGACAAGCTCGAATAAATCGATGATTTCGCCGGCCGTGGGGCTCGCAACGACTGCGCCCGCTCGGGGCCGGATTTCCACCAACCGTGTCGAAGCCAGTTGTCTCAGCGCCTCTCGAATGGGAGTGCGGGACACCGCGTATTTTCGGGAAAGAACTGGTTCCTCCAGGCGATCGCCCGGGCACAGCCTTCCTTCCAGGATATCGCCTTGAATCGCTGAGCTTATCCGCTCGACCAGCGTTCGCTGGTCGCGCGCTTCGGCGCGGTCGAAGGCGCGCATCGCGACTATCGTCATGTACCGGCTCCCGCCATCGCGATAAGCATTGCACTGAAGTGTCAGCCACCCTCAGACGCAAGCGAAAATATCATGTATACACGGCGTGTACAATCGGTATTATGTTGATCAAACAGTCTCGCTTCGGGAGAATTGAATGGATCTGGGGCTCAGCGGCCGCGATGTCCTGATCACCGGCGCCTCCCAAGGGATCGGCGAGGGTGCTGCCATGGTCTTTGCCGAAGAGGGCTGCAATCTGCACCTGACGGCGCGCAACGCCGACAATCTCCGGCGGGTAAGGGACGAGATTGTGGCCGAGTGGCCGGTCGAAATCAGCCTGCACCCGCTCGATCTCGGCGAACCAGGGGCAGCCGAGCGGCTCGAAAAAGCCGTTAGCGATATCGACATCCTCATCAACAATGCCGGGGCGATCCCGGGCGGCAATCTCGCTTCCTTCAGCGATCGATCCTGGCGCGATGGCTGGGACCTGAAAGTTTTCGGTTACATCAATCTGACGCGCGTTTTCTATACCCGGATGAAGGCGCGCAATCGAGGCGTCATCATCAACGACATAGGAAATGCTGGCGAGCGGTACGATGCCGACTACATCGCGGGGACCGCCGGAAACGCCAGCCTGATGGCGTTTACCCGTGCGCTCGGCGGGCGCAGTATTGACGACGGCATTCGCGTCGTCGGAATAAATCCGGGACCCGTCTCTACTGAACGGATTTACAAGCTCCTGAAGCGCCGAGCTATCGATTGGTATGGTGACGAAAGCCGATGGCGCGAGTTGATGGCGCGATATCCGTTGGGAAGGCCCGCCAAGATTCGGGAAATCGCGGATCTGATGGCTTTTCTCGCATCAGATCGTTCGGCCTATACGAGCGGCGCGATCTTCACGGTGGATGGCGGAATCACTTCGCGTTCGTCAATCATTTAGAATGGCAATGACTGAAAACTTGCTCACGCGTCGACATTATAACCTCCACTATGGCGGCTCTCCGGCGGGCGCGAAGAGCGGTAGGCGCCTCGAAATGCGCGGCCCGGCGACACCCGATCTCATTACAACGGTACCGGATGCCTCGGTTGCCGATGTGGCTGCGGCCGTGCGGGCCGCTGCCGCCGCCTTTCCGGCCTGGTCGCGGACCGACCCCAGGGAAAGCGTCCGATCCTTGCGCCGCTTGGCTAACTTACCTCGGAGCCGGGTTCAGCATCCGGCCGCTATCGAACCGGCGGTGACGGGCCGGCCGATACGGCAGATGCGCGCGCAAATGACGCCCATTGCCGGCCAACCGAAGGCAGGGGTTATCTGGGTGAACGATCACCCCATGAACGACCCCCGATCCGTCTGGGGCGCCTGGGGGGGCAAGCGGCTACGGCGCGGAAAACGGTTGGAATGCGCTCAAAAGCTATCCGAGCAAGAAGAAAGCTATCCGCGCAAGAAGAGCGTGATGGTCCGGACCGCGCCTGCCTTTGACGATTGGTTTCCCTGCGGAGGGTGCAACAGATGAGCTCTCAGCCGCGCGACCAGGCGGATCAGGTACAATCCGATGCGGCGACTGCCTGTGTCGCTCTATCGAATATCTCGGTCGTTTACCCCGGGCAAGAACATCACCCCGCCGTGCAAGCCCTGGCTGGATTCTCGCTCAGGGTCCGCGAGCAAGAGTTCGTGTCGCTCATCGGGCCTTCGGGGTGCGGCAAGAGCACGCTGTTACGCGTCGTTTCGGACCTTATCCCACCGACTGAAGGCATCGTGGAAGTGAATGGACGCAAGCCGGCGGAGGCCCGGCTTGCCCGCGATGTGGGTTTCGTGTTCCAGGATGCGGCACTTCTGGAATGGAGACGCATCCTCGAGAACGTTTCCTTGCCGCTCGAGTTGGCTGAGATGTCCCGCATGGAGCGCGAGGAACGAAGCCGTCAGCTCATCGATCTGGTCGGGCTGAAGGGCTTTGAAGCGGCGTGGCCGCGACAGCTTTCCGGCGGCATGCGGCAGCGCGCGGCAATCGCGCGCGCATTGGCAACCAAGCCACGAGTCTTGCTGATGGACGAGCCGTTCGGTGCGCTCGATCAAATTACCAGAGACCGAATGAACATGGAGCTGGTGACCATTTCGGAGGCCACGCGCGCCACCGTTCTGTTCGTGACCCACTCCATACGCGAAGCCGTCCTGTTGTCCGATCGCGTCGTGGTCATGTCGCCACGCCCCGGGCGCATCTTATCGGTCATCGACGTGGGACTACCGCGACCGCGCTCGCTCGCCACGCGGGAGGATCCCAACTACATGGCTCTTATCCGTCTTGGCGCTGCGGAACTTGAGAAGGGATACGCGGGTCATGACGGATAGGTTCGCTGATTCCGAGCGCGTCGGTATCGGCTGGTTGGCAAAGGCCTGGCCGCTGATCTGGCCGCCGATCGCGACGATGATCATCGTCGGGGTCGTTTGGGAAGTGACAACGATCGCTCTCGAGATTCCCAGTTATTTTATTCCCGCTCCAAGCAAGATCTGGAGCGCATTCTGGGGAAACCCCAGCGCGTTGATGTTTCATTCGGGAGTTACGCTGCTTGAGGCGGTCAGCGGCTTAATCATCGGTTCATTTCTGGGCGCGCTTCTGGGGACGGGATTCGCTTATTCGCGTCTGCTCACCCGCGGACTTCTTCCCTTTGTCATTGCCGCCAACACCATTCCAGTCGTGGCTGTCGCGCCAATCATCATTCTGTGGTTTGGCCACGGTATCGAGTCCAAAATCGTCGTGACGGCCTTCCTCTCCTTCTTCCCGCTAGCCCTCAACATGATGAAGGGGTTGCAGTCCTACGATCGTACGGTCATGGACGTATTTCACGTCGCCGCTGCGACTCCGGCGCAGCGATTCTTCAAGATGCGATTACCGAGCGCTCTGCCCTTTGTCTTCGTCGGCATCAAGATCAATGTGACCTTTTCGGTCATCGGCGCGATCGTCGCCGAATTCGTGCAGGCGGACAAGGGGCTGGGATTCGTCATCATGACGACTTACCGCACGTTGAACATGCCGCGTCTGTGGGCGGCTCTTATCATCTCGGCCGTTATTGGTCTCGTGTTCTTTGCCATCGTCACGGCCGTGGAGAGATTGACTATTCCCTGGCACAGCTCGATGCGAGTTGAGCCCTAACCAAAGCTGTCGAAACAGAGGAGGACATACAATGTCACGTATTGGATGGCTGGTTTTCACGGTTCTCGGTTTTCTGTCGATTGCCGGCACCGCTTACGCCGACGAGACGATGCGCCTTGAGTGGGTTATTCAGGGTCAGTTCGCGGGTCCGTTGGTTGCTCTAGAGAAGGGCTATTATAAAGAGGCTGGCGTGAATATGGAGTTGCTTCCCGCGGGGCCAGATCTAAAACCCGCGATCACTGTCGCACAAGGGTCGGATTCCTTCGGTATTGGTCACCCAAATCAAGTCATCGCGGCACGTTCATACGAGGCGCCCCTCGTGACCGTTGTTCAGTTCGGCCACAAGAGCGCATCGGTATATATCGCTCGGAAGGAAACCGGCATCAAGTCGATCAAGGACATGAAGGGCCACAGTGTCGGCCTGTGGTTTGGAGGTGACGAGTACGAATTCCTGGCGATGCTGCATGCGGCGGGCATCAAGCAGTCGGACGTGACGATCATCAATCAGGGGTTCGATATCATTGCCTGGCTGCATGGCGACTACGAAGTCATGCAGGCAACGATCTACAACGAGTTGCAGCAGGTTTATGCCCAAGGTATCAAAAAGGAAGATCTCGTGTTCCTCGATCCCAGCGATTCCGGGGTAGCGATGGTCAACACGGGTATCTTCACGACCGAGAAGGTGATCAAGGAACGACCCGAGGTGGTACAGGCGGTCGTGAATGAGACGCTACGCGGATGGCAGGAGGCTCTGGCCAATCCCGAAGCCGCGGCGAAGATCGTCGTGAAGTACAATTCGGAGTTGAAGGTCGACGAACAGGTAAATCAAATCAAAGCCATGGGAGAATTGTTCTGCTCCGGGCCGACTCTCGAGGGCAAGTTCGGCCAGTCCGTGATGGCCGAGTGGGAAACAACGCAGAAGGTCATGCTCGATGCAAAACTCATCGATCAGGGCATCGATCTCAGCAAGGGCTTTACCAATGCATTCTGGGATAAGGCCCCGGCCAAGTACAAGACCATCAATTGCCCGAAAGGTTAACGAGGGATCGGGGCCGCCCGCAGGCGGCCCCGAGCTCATATCATGAAGGAAGTACGAATTCGACTGCTCTGGCGCCCGCAAGCTCAATTCGCGGGCTATCACATCGCTGAGCGGATGAACCTGGCTCGAGAGGCGGGGGTCAGCATTGTCTGCGAGCCGATCCGAGCCGATCAGCCAGGCACCGAGGCCTTATTCTCCGGTGATGTACAGATGGCGGTCGCAAGCCCTAGCCATCTCCTGGAATCGAGGTATCCCGCCGATCTCCGCTTCATTCTCGCCATTCAGCAAGAGAGCTCCCTAGTCTATCCGGTTAAGATGAGTTCCGAAATAGAGTCGGTCGCCGGCTTGCGGGGCCGGCGTGTCGGTGTCTGGCCGGGCCATGAAGACCTCGAGCTTCGATGGATGCTTCTGAAGGCTGGTGTGGCTGACGGTGGCACCGAGCGAATTCCACTTGCCGACACGGTCACGCCGTTCCTGGCGGATGAGATCGACTGTGCGCAAATGACGATTTATCACGAGCTTCATCATGCAGAGGAATCCGCAGGCCACGACCGTTTGCGGATCTTGACGGCCAACCCGCTGGGCGCGTCGCTTCTCAAGGATGGTCTGCTGGTGCATCAGAGATGGATCGAGAAAAACCGCGATCTGGTGCAGGTCACCGTCGACGCGATACTTACAGGGTGGTCACTCGCCTTCACGAACGAGAAAGCCGCTCTCGATGCTTGCATGGATGCCCGATCCGACATGAGCAGGGCCGAGCATGCCCGGCAGCTTCGGGACATCAGGGGTCTCTCGCTTCAGGGGGCATCGCTGACTCACGGTTTGGGTTATCCTGACCCTCGCCATATCAGACGGGCCCTCGATGCAATGCGTGATCTGGGCATTCCGACGACGGGTCTGCCGGGGGAGGACGCGGTCGATACGAGCTTCTGGCACAATGCGCCCGTCGAATGGAGATCAGCGAATTGGCCGCCAAATTAGTTGTCGTTGGCGGCGGTATCGTTGGCGCGACGATCGCCCGGGAGCTAACTCTGCGGCGACACCGCGTGGTACTCATCGAGCAAGGCAGTCTGGGTGGCGCGGTGACGGGCGCCAGCCTAGCCTGTCTTGGGACTCATATGAATAGTAGGGCGGAGATCGAGATCCTCAAGTGGTCCTGCGCGGCTTGGGCGGAGTTCGATGAAGCTCTCAACCATGGCATCGACTATGTCCGACGTGGACAAATCCGTTTCATCGACTGTGCGGAAGACATTCCGGTGGCGCGCGATTGGATTGAGTTCGAACGCGGGGCCGGGATCGAATCGACGCTTCTGGAGCCTTCCGAGGTTAGGAAGATCGAACCTCATCTCACCGGTCCGATCGTGGCGGCGACCTGGGCACCGAACGCCGCCACGGTGACGCCGTTCCTGGCGGTCAGGGCTATTGTCAGGGACGCCATTCATAAAGGGCTGAAAATCCATTCGCATACGGTTGTCCGGGACGTAATACGCTGCGGTGACGCGGTCATCGGCGTCAGGACCGATCAGGGGTTCATCGAAGCCGATGGGATCATCCTTGCCGCAGGCCCTTGGACCCCTGAACTCGCGGCGATGGCTGGATTGGACCTCCCCATTCAGCCGCGCAAGGCCCAGTGTCTTGCAACGGTAGGTCAGCCCCCGATCATTAGAACCGTGGTCGCGGCCTGCGAATCGGCGGGTGGCGTGACCGCAGGCTATACACAAATCCAGCAGGCCCCGGCCGGTCAGATTCTGTTCAACACGGTACTTTCGGGGGGGGTATCCAAGGTCGGCGCACAGAATGCCTCATCGGAAGTGGATGCGGATTTTGTCCGCAATTCTATCCGCCAGCTCTTGTCGTTGTTTCCATTCTTATCGGACATCGAACTCCTGAGATCATGGGTCCGCTACGAGGCGGTGACGCCCGATGACCGGTTCATCGTGGGATCGTCGGGACTGCCGGGTCTTTACATCGCTGCCGGTGATGGGGGCAGCGGCTTTGGCCGCGCCCCAGCCATCGCGCGCGTTATTGCCGATACGATCGATGGCGCCACGCCCCCGTTTGACGCCCGGGTCTGGCGTCCCGACCGTTTCAGCTTGCGGGTGGCGGCGTGATCGGCTCGGTTACCGTTCTCATCAACGGGAAGGAGACGGTCTGTCGAGATGCCATATCGGTTGCCGCCGCGCTGCTTTCCTCCTTGGGCACGGCACAGCTACGCCGGACGGCGCGAACCGGCGAGCCGCGCGGGATGTTCTGCGGCATGGGTGTTTGCTTCGATTGCCTGGTCACGATCGACGGACGGCCGAACGTCAGGGCCTGCATGGCTCGCGTGCGGCAAGGAATGCGGATCGAGGTGGAATGAACTGCCAGCGGATCGACACGGATATCGCCGTCATAGGCGCCGGGCCCGCCGGGTTGGCGGCGGCCATTGCAGCGCGGGACCGTGGGGCGCGTGTCCACTTAATCGATGCTTTTGGAACCGCTGGCGGTCAGTATTATATGCAGCCGGCTCATGACGACGGACATCCGAGTTCGCAGGTCAGCCGTGGCAGAGAGGTGATCGCCAGGGCAAGGCTGGCCGGCGTTGAGTTTCTAGGTGACTGCGAGGTCTTTGCGGCCTACCCGGGGTTTCGGCTGTTCGCCAGCCGCCCACGGGGGCCGATACGCATCACATGCCGGTCGGTGATCGTCGCTACCGGAGCGCATGATCGCACGATGGCATTCCCCGGATGGACCCTTCCCGGTGTCATGACGGCCGGCGCTGGGCAAAGACTGGCCAAGGTCAATGGCGTTCTGCCCGGCAAGCGCATCGTCGTCGCGGGAAGCGGTATTTTTCTATTCGCCGTGGCGGAAGCATTGATTGGCAAGGGTGCGCGCGTTGCCGCCCTGGTGGAGGCGCGGCGGCCGGCCGTACGACTTGGCTTACGGATGTTGAGTTACCCCGAGCGCTGGATGGACGCGTGGCGCCTTGTTCGGCCAGTGACACGTGGTGTGGAGAGGATCTTCCATGGCAAGATCGTGGCCGAGGCCCATGGCAGCGATCACCTGGAAGGGCTTTTAATTTCAGCGCCGGACGGAAGCGCGAGCGAAGAGATTCCCGACGTTGACGCGCTATTGATCAGCTATGGGTTTCAACCGTCCATAGACATCACATCAATCCTTGGCTGTTCCCACGGATTTGACGATGCGCTTGGTGGCTGGTTCGTGGATGCGGACCACGCGACGGGACTGACGTCAGTCACCGGTATTTATGCGGCCGGTGAGGTATTGGGTATCGCGGGAGCGGGGCCGGCGTCCTTGTCGGGGACGCTGGCCGGCCTATCGTCCGTCCGCAGTCTTGGATTTGCCGTTGATGAACTGGAGATCAATAGCATTCTCCCAAGATTAAGGCGCGGGCAGCGCTTTGGACATGGGCTCGGCCGGCTCTATGCGCCGATGCCATCTATTGCCGACTTAGCACGTGACGACACGGTGCTGTGCCGATGCGAGGACGTATCTCTTCGAGAGATACGGGATGCCTGCGCGGAAGGGGCGCGGAGTGCCTATGGGTCCAAGATTTGGACCAGAGCCGGAATGGGTCGCTGCCAAGGGCGAATCTGCCGGATGTCGATCACTCGGGCCATCGCGAAACAGACTGGCCGAACGATTAAAGAAATCGGTTTCAACAAGCCTCGGATACCCGTGCGACCGACTCCGCTTGACGATGTTCTTGCGGCATTTTCCGATGAGAACGAATGATGCGCTCCATGCAGTCGATCCCAGAGGTCTTGCAGGCAACGATCGAGGTGGCCCTGGAGACCGAGACGGTGACGCCGTCGAGCCTGGAGCGCGTGACGATCGACACCACGGTGCAAGAAACAGCGATCGCGCACCCGAGCGATAGCCGGCTTTATCTCAAGGCGCTCGATATACTGGTGCGCCAGGCCAAGATAGCCATAGGTTTCGAACTCCTCGCGGATCGTCTTGATGCGAGCGGCGATCTCGGCTTCATCGGCCGGGATCGCCGGGACGTCATAATAGGCGGAGCGCGGCAGGCCCATCAGACGGCATCCTTCGGCGATGGAGAGACCACGGGGCCGGCAATCACGGATGTAGGCGCGCTTCTCGGCCGTGGCGCGCTTTTCAGAGCCCCCTTTAGAAACTCGATCTCAAGCGCCCGCCGGCCGACCAGGCGTTCGAGGGCGGCGATCCTCGCCTCGTATTCCTGGAGGAGATCGGCCGCCTGGGCGTCCTCGTCGAGCGCCCCGGCCGCGAACTTCGCCACCCAGATGCGGATCAGGTTGCGCGAGACATCGTGGCGCCGGGCGAGCCCATGAAGGGTCTCGCCGGCGAGGAACTCCCGCGCGACCTGGCGCTTGAATTCGATGCTGTAAGTACGGTGCTTGGCCATGGCTTTCATCCTCTGAAAGCCCGGCAGCTCCGGTCAATCCTTATTGTGCAATCTGTCCACCCCCAGGGGCGCAC
>Ga0114931_10011980_pt1 | contig 10184 bp, 6 predicted proteins | sample 2SBtaG_FD_89579 | JGI IMG/M metagenome (GOLD analysis project Ga0114931, IMG submission 89579) | Deep subsurface microbial communities from Kolumbo volcano to uncover new lineages of life (NeLLi) - 2SBTROV14_V59a metaG | ecosystem: Environmental > Aquatic > Marine > Volcanic | place: Kolumbo... | reverse complement strand
CGGCCGGCGCGGCCGCCGGTGAGCCCTGTGCGGCGGCGGCGGCATGGTCGGGAATGCGGCAAACCGCGGGCCGCGACGCGGTTGCGGGCCGCGGCGCGGAAGGACGCGGCCACGTGCGGGCACCCACCTGCCGGGCGTCCACATGAAGTAGCGACCGCGGCGCACCCACTTGCCAGCTGTCCAGCGGTGGCCGGCGCGTGGGCGTACCCAGCGACCGCGTTGCCACACCCAACGGCCGCGCTGCCAGGTCCAGTGGCCCACTTGCCACTGTGTGAGACCGGGACGCTGTCGCGGTCGGCGCAGGCGTTTGCGTGGCGGCGGTGCCGACATCGGTTGCGTGCCAAAGTGAGGAGGTCGGTGAACTACCGGTCCACGAACCCACTTGCCGGGCTCCCACACGTAGCGGTTGCCACGCCTGACGTAGCGGCCGCGTTGCCACCGCATGCCGCGACGGGCGCCGACGTAGCGACCACGCTGCCATACCCAGCGACCATTGCGCCACACGTGGCGGCCGCGCCGCCAGATGAAGCCACGGCGAGGCGGCACATTGCGGCGGAACCGCGGTGCCGGCGGTGCCGGCATCGGGCGCGGTGCTGCGCGCATCCACCGGCCTTTTTCCCACACGTAGCGGTTGCCACGCCTGACGTAGCGGCCGCGCTGCCACCGCATGCCGCGACGGGCGCCGACATAGCGACCACGCTGCCATACCCAGCGACCGTTGCGCCAAACGTGGCGGCCGCGCCGCCAGATGAAACCACGGCGAGGCGGCACGTTGCGGCGGAACCGCGGTGCCGGCGGTGCCGGCATCGGGCGCGGTGCTGCGCGCATCCACCGGCCTTTTTCCCAGACCCAGCGGTTGCCGCGCTTGACCCAGCGGCCGCGCTGCCACCCCATGCCGCGACGGGCGCGGACGTAGCGACCACGCTGCCATACCCAGCGACCGTTGCGCATGACGTAGCGACCGCGCCGCCAGATGAAACCACGGCGAGGCGGCACATTGCGGCGGAACCGCGGTGCCGGCGGTGCCGGCATCGGGCCGCGCGCGACCCACTGTCCGGGTTGCCAAATGTAGTGACCGTTGCGCATGACCCAGCGGCCGCGCCGCCACATACGTCCGGTGCGAATGCGTTTCCAGCCACCGCCCTTCCAGCGATAGCGGCGCGTGCGCATATCCCAAACATAGTGACCGTGGAGCCACACTTGGCCACGGCGATGGCGCATCCAGCGGCCGCGGCGCCACGCCCAGCGGTTGCCGCGCCATACCCAGAAGCCACGCCGCCAGGTGTACCCGGCACGCGGTGCCGGCCTGGGCTGTTTGGCCCGGCGAGGCGGACGCAGCGGTTGGGTGAGATCACGGCGCACGTAGTGGCCGGGCATCCACACATAGCGGCCACGGCGCATCACCCAGCGACCGGGCTGCCACACGCGGGACTTGCGCAGCCGAACCCAGCTGCCGCGCGTCCACTGCCACTTGCCGTTGCGCCAGGCCCAGCGGCCGCGGCGCCAGTGGAAGCCGGCGCGCGGAGCGGGGTACTCATAGCGCGGTGGGGGCGGTGCCGACGTGGGGTACACACCCCTGCGCCAGTAGCCGTGGCGCAGCACGTAGCGGCCGTTGATGAAACGCCAACGGGCCGGAACCCATAGCGCGTTCTTGCGCTCGCGGATCCAGCGACCGTTGCGCCACTGGTAGCGGCCATTCGCCCAAACATGGTGGCCCCGCAGCCAGATGTAGCCAGCGCGCGGAGGCGGCAGCGGCTTGGGCTGGGCGATGGGCGGTGCGTCGGTTGGCCACAGCTCTTGCGACCAGTGACCGGCGACCCACACGTAGCGGCCGCCACGCTGCGCCCAATGACCACGCACCCAACGCTTGTTGGGTGCTACGGTGATGACGCGACCGGCCTTCCACACCCAACGGTTACCGGCCCAGGTGAAGTGACCACGCACAAAGCGCTGGTTCGGCTGCAGTGTTGGCACCGGCTCGTACGGCGCCGGCGGAGGCGCTGCCGTCGGATACCTGGGCTGCGGCGGTTGCGTGGCGACTGCGATCTGAACCCAGCGGCCCGGAACGCGTACCCAGCGACCGTTACGGTTTACCCAGCGACCCGGGTTCCAGCGGAAGCCTTGCCGTTTCGCTTCGAAGCGACCAGCTTGCCAGACCCAGCGGCCCCCACTCCATTCCCAGTGACCGCGCACCCAGATTTGCCCCGGCTTGGCCGCGGCGTTCTCGGTTTGCGGCGCGGGCGGTGCGACGGTTGGGCCCATGCTGGCTCCCCCCTCGACCGCGACTCTCGCCGGACACGCGGACAGCAAAGCCACGCTGCCCACGAACGCGAGCGTCGTCATTAATCGGCGCCATGGAACTCTCATTTGTGTTGTCTCCTTGTGAGTAAGTCAGGCCAACGTGTTCGGTTGGAAGACCCATTCCCAACATTGTTTCAATCGCGAATGCCGGCGAATCATCGCCAATCCCCCACGCGCGATCTAGGTCACGGAACCTAACATTGCAATCTGTACCTCGTAAGCGGTTAATACAGACGAAATTGCCGCACGGGTATTCGTCCCGAATCCCACATCTCCTCCGCCGCGGCCATAAGTATTCGGAAGCGCGCTCCTTTTTCCCGACCGCGCCAACCCACCCGCTTCGCACTACGAGTCATCAACACGGCACAACGCACTCCCGCCGCAAAACTTACGCACTTGGGACAAAAAACTGTCTGCCTGCGAGATCTCGTCTGACTTGTGACGCTGGCGTCACCGTCCGGCAACGCGGCTCATCAAGCACTGATCTCGCCGCTGGCGATCATCGCGTACAGCGCGATGTCCACGGGCACGTAGCGATCGCCGTCGAGGAAGTACATCGGGTCGTCGATCACTTCCGGATCGAAGCCTTCGCGCCGGTAGTCCACCTTTTGGTGTTTGAGCGTCGACGTGGTTCGCATGGCCTCGGCCGGCAACATGCGCACGAAATACGGCCGCTGGTATTTGGGCAGCTTGTCGACGACGAACCGGGCGAATGCGTCGATGTCGAATTCGGCGTCGGTGGCCAGCGCCGCCATACCGGCGCGGCCGTCCGCATGGGGAATCTTGACGCCGTAAACGTTGGCCTCGAGCACGCCCGCGGCGCCGTTGAGCATCTCGGCCACTTCGTTGGTCGATACGTTTTCGCCTTTCCAGCGGAACGTGTCGCCGATGCGATCGGCAAACGACAGCCAACCGTTGGGGTGCAGCTGAATCAAGTCGCCGGTGTTGAAATAGCGGTCGCCCGGCTCGAACACGTTGCGCTCGATCTTCTTTTCACTGGCGCGCTTGTCCACGTAGCCGTCGAATTTCATCATCGCGTTGATCTTGCCGAGCATCAGGCCAATTTCGCCGGGCTGCACCTCGTCGCAGAAACCGTCGTCGTTGCGGATGATGTCTCCTGTGGCCTGGTCGCAGCGCACGATCACCTGGCCGCGACGCAGTCGGCCCACCATGCCCGGGCGGCCTTCGAAATTGAGCACCGGCGCGTTACCTTCGGTCGCGCCGTAGAACTCGCGCACCATGGGCACGTCGAAACGCTCCTGAAACGGCACCCAGATGTCCGGGCGCAGGCCGTTGCCCACGGCAACTTTGACCCGGTGGCGCTCTTCGTATTCGCTCGGCGGCTGGTTGAGCAGGTAGCGGCACAGCTCACCGATGTACAGAATCGCCGTGGCTTCGTGGTCGACCACGTCTTTCCAGAACCGCGACGCGGAAAACTTTCGCGCCAGGGCGATCGAGCCGCCCATGGCCAGCGCCGCGCCAAAGCCGATGTACATGGCGCTCGAGTGATACAGCGGCAACGAAACGTACGTGCATTCGCCCGGCCCCGATTCGATCATCACCTCGCCGAACAAGGTGCTGGCCGCGAGCATGCGCTGGTTGGTGATGACAGCGGCTTTGGGCAAACCGGTGGTACCGGAGGTGTAGATGTAGCAGAACACCTCGGAGTTCCGCGGCTGGTGCAGCGCGGCGGCCTCCCAGGCGACCTTGGGATCCAAATCGTCATTGATCACGCGTTGGCCGTGGGCGTCGGCAGCGGCGGTCTCGGCCTGAACCCACAGTCGGTCGCCGTCGCCGTCCAGCTCGGGCAGCGCCCTGAGCAGTGGTCCGACGACCTCGGCACCGGCCAGCACATATTTCGGCTCGGCGATCTGGATCGCGTGAGCCAGCGGGGTTTCGATGAGACTGGCGTTGATCAGCGCAGCCACCGCGCCGAGCTTGTTCAGCCCGAGGATGGCGAACACGAATGCTGGCCGATTGGTCAGCATCAGCGCCACCACGTCTCCGGCGCGTACCCCTTCGCGCCAAAAGAACGCCGCGTAGTCGTTGGCCTTCGCGTTGAGCTCGGCCCAGGTGTAGCGCTGGTCCTCGAACCGCAGCGCCTGGGCGTTCGGGGTGGTGTCGGCCCAGTGCTTGGCATAGCGGGCCGGGTTGTAGGCCGCGAACGGCAGCAGCTTCCCGATGTTGCGGAACACCTTGACGTTGGCGCGCAGCTCCACCAACGCCGTGCGCACACGCTCGCGAAAGTCGGTCATCATGGCGCGCGACTCTAGCAGAACCGGACCGCGCCCGGTCAGGGAGTTTCTTAGGTAACGGCCCGGCGCCAGGCCAGCCCGTTGCAATTTCCGGCGAGTTGGCCGACTCTGAATACAGAGTGTCTGGCTCCGCGGCGCAGCGTAAACGCAAGATCCTGTTGGTCGACGACAATGAGGTGAGCCTCCATTTCGTCGCGAACACGCTGCGTGAGGCCGGCTACGAGGTCAACACCGTCACGTCGGTCGAGGGCTTCGAAAAGCTGGTGGCCAGCTGGGCACCCGATGCGGTGCTCACCGATGTGAAGATGCCCGAGATGTCGGGCGTCGAGTTGTGCCAGATGCTCAAGGCCAGCTACGAGACGGCGCACGTCCCGGTGATCCTGTTTTCGTCTCACGAGGAAGACGAGTTGGCCAAGATGGCGAGCAGCTGCGAGGCGGACGGCTACCTGAGCAAGGTCAATGGACTCGATCGTCTGACCGAAGAGCTCGACGCGCTGATGCAGTCGATTCTGTGGTGACGATCGCCGGCGTGAACAGAATCCGCCGCGACGACCCGGGGCAACAGTCTGCGCAGCCGCCCAGTGGGTAGACGTGCCCGCCCACCCACACCGGCTCATCCGGGAGCTGCCACGGCGCGGTGTAGCGCCCGCACCCCGAAATCGTTCCCACCTGGTCGTTGCCGCCCTCGATGCCGTTGACGTACCAGTGCAGGCCGCAAGCGAACGCCTCCGAATAGCGCCGGTCGCCGTAGCGCATCTCGAACTGCACCGATTGTCCGGGGGCCACCGGCAGTTGGCCGTCGGTGATCGGCAACTCGTCATCGGGGCAGATGGGACAGCCGGGGAGCAACATCGGTGCTGCTACCAATATGCCTCGACCCATGCTGCGAGTGTGTCGTAGCCAATGCTACGCCGCCAGTATCGTCAGCTGACAGATCGCGAGCCGCGAGGTTCGCAAGCATCAGCGCTACCAGCGCCGGGTGACCCACATCTTGGCTTCCAGGTGGAAGTGGTCCTGGTGGTGCCGGTCGTTTCCCGGGTACAGGATCGACCGGAACATCTTGGTCTTGCGCATCAGGCGGATGAACTTGTGCAGGGTGCGGCTGCGCCGAAAGTCCCGGGCGACCACCAGGGTGCGCCCCGACTTGGTGCGAAACGACCAGATGTCGATGGCGAGGCCGAGATTGTGTCGACTCAGGCGTCGGCTGCGCGGCATCCGACTGTAGCGATGGATGCTCGAGAATTGGATCGCCGTGATGCCGAGGTTCAGGATCGCCGGCGCATTCATCGCGATTGCACGGGCCAAATGGCAGTCCATGACCGTGCGCCGTTTGAACAGCGAGACGATCTTGACGCCGTTGAGGTCCGAATCCCGAAGTTCCACGGGGGTGGCGATGCGGCCAATGACATTGCCGCGGCGCCACTTGACGTTCAGCTGGGTAAGGCTGCGCAAACACTCGTAGCCGCGCCGACGCATGGCGGCCGTGGGCGGATACGCCCATTCTTTGGGCAGCCGCGGCAGGCGCAGGGTGCTGTGGCTATAGCGGTGCCGGCGATGCCTGCGCCGATGTCGACGATGCCGCCGCTTGCTGCGCGCATGGTGGCGGCTGCGGCGGCTGCGGCGGCTGTGGCGCCGCTTCCGCCTGCGCTGCCGTTTCCGCTTGGCCGCTGCCTTCTTTTTGCTCGCAGCAGTCTTGTTGCTCCGTTTGGCCGGCGTTCGGGCGTCTGCCGTCGCCGGCCCCGCAAGCCCGAGGGCCAGTACGAAAATGAGCACAATCCGTCGCACCGGGCCGGACTATAACAACTGGGTGCGATCGCGCTAGATATTTGCGCGCCGGCGTCTGATCACCAGCACCAACAGGAGCAGAATGAACGCCGCTCCGGCCGGATCGCCGTTGCTACAGTCGGTACAGCCCTTTTTGGGCTCGGTCATGCCGGCGTCCACACCGCTGCTTCCGCCGTCCCAGATCGCCGCGTCGGCGAGGCTCACGCCCGCGTCGGCCCCCGGGGGGGCGCTGCAGTCGCCCACAGACACCGAAACCTTCACCATACCCCACCGATCTCCCACACATGTGTCGGCCTGAATCGAGCCCGCCGGGCACGACAGCGGCCCGCGGATGTCGCAAAAGCGCATCATCGGCGTCCACGTCTGGCCGTCGGTCGACGTCGCCAGCGCAAAGTAGCTCGGCGCCCAGTTGAGCCCACAGGCGAACAGCAGTCCGTCCGAGCGGACGCCCAGGCAGTTCATCGGCGGCTGCTCGGTGGGCATCATCCAGGTGTCTCCGCCGTCTTCGGAGATGCGCACCCCGTCGTTCAGGGTGCCGACGATTACTTTGCCGCCGGCCTGCACCAGCATGGCGCGGATGATGTCGGACGTGCGCAGTACCTCGGTCCAGCTCTGACCCTTGTCGATGCTCCTGTACAGAATGTCGCCACTGGGCACGTTGGATTTTTCCGAACGCGCGTACAGCACGTCGGGGTCGTCCGGGGCGACCGCCTCCATGACGACCTGCGGTGTGTTGCCGACGATGATGCTGTCCATGTTCAGGGGCGTCCAGCTCTGGCCGCCGTTTTCGCTGCGGAAGCCGACCGTCACCACGGTCGGGAACCCCGCGTCGGCCGTGGCTGGAATGACTTGCTGGCCGACGGTGTACAGCCGGGTCGGATCCGACGGCGCCACCAGCACGCTGCGAAACGCGACGTCGTTGCGCGCCAGGTTGCTGGGCGAAAACGTCGCGCCATTATCGGTGCTCACGAAAATGTTGTTCTCGTAGCCGCTGCTCAGCGTAAACGTAGACGCCCAGACCTTGCCGTCGCTGTCCACCTTGATGTCACTCACCCACTGGTTGGCCAAATCGGGCACCGCATCCCAGGAACAGAAGCCGTTGCGGGCGATGCGCACGCCTTCGAAGTTGGTCGCGAGGACCGCGCCGTCGGCGGCCACCGCGTAGACCGGGTCGTAGGTGCCCACGTAACCGACGGCCTGCTCGCAGATCCAGTCGAAGTGGGCACCGCCGTCGGTCGAGACCAGCAGGCCGAACGTAACCGGCACGATGATGGTGTCAGTCTGGCCGGGATGGAACTTCACCGCGGTGGATTGCGGGAAGCGCCCGTTCGCCTGGGCCCTGGGCGCTGCCAGGCCCAGGAGCAGTGCAACGCTAACGGCGATAGACAGTTTGGACATCGGCCGCACTATAGCCGCCAAGTCGTTGTATGCGCGGCGAAGTACCTCACAACTAACGACAGTTGTCGAAATCTGCAAGATCGCGCACGCCTGGCGTGCACGCCGGTGTCGAGCCACACTATCGCTATGCGTATCTGCATGTTGTGCAGCGCCATGGTGGTGGCCGGCGCCTGTGGCCAACCCGACGGCGAAACCAAACCGCGCCCCAGAGCGCCGCTGGGGCAAGCCAAACCGGCCGCGTCCGTTGCCAGCTCGGCCGGCACGTTTTCCGCCGCTCAGTACAAAGCGCGTCTGGCCCAGCTCCGCCAGCTGGCCGCAGCCAAAGCGCCCGATACCGAGTTTCACTACGTCGTGCAAAAACCGTTCATCGTCATCGGTGACGAGCGCGCGTCGTTGGTCGAGCAGCGCGCGCTCCGCACGGTCAAGTGGGCCGTCGATCGGCTCAAACAGGCCTACTTTTCCCGCGACCCCAAGACCATCTTGAGCGTGTGGCTGTTCCGCGACAAGGCCAGCTATCGCAAACACACCCGCGCTCTGTTTGGCGATACCCCCGACACGCCGTACGGCTACTACTCGTCGTCTCACAAGGCGCTGATCATGAACATCGCCACTGGTGGCGGCACCCTCGTGCACGAGATCGTGCACCCGTTCATCGAGTCGAATTTCCCCACCTGCCCGTCCTGGTTCAACGAGGGGCTCGGCTCGCTGTACGAACAGTCCAGCTCACGCGCAGGCCACATCGTCGGTTTGACCAACTGGCGCCTGGCCGGGCTGCAAAGAGCCATTCGCGCGGGCAAGGTCCCCAGCTTCCGCACCCTGACGGCGACCACCAGCAACCAGTTCTACAACGCGGACCCGGGTACCAACTACGCCCAGTCGCGCTACCTTTTGTACTATCTGCAGGAGCACAAGCTGCTGCGCCGCTTCTACCGCCAGTTCGTCGCCAACGCCAAAGCGGATCCCACTGGTTACGCAACCCTGCAAAAAGTCCTGGATCGCAGCGATCTGGCCGCGTTCAAGCGCGACTGGGAGCAGTACGTGCTCGGCCTGCGTTTCGGTGGCTGACGACTGCGCGCTTGTGCCGCGCTCGGTTCGCGTGCCATACAACTTGGTGGCACCATGCGCACTTCGACTATCCTATTGTTCGCCTGCTCGCTGGCCGCTGCCGGCTGTACTGCCTCGGAGGCCGACCCGCCGGCCGAGGTGAGCACCACCAGTCAGCCGTTGCTCAACGGCGACGTGGTTCAGAGTGACCCGGCGGTGGTCGCGCTGCTTCTGTCCAACGGCGCGGTGTTTTGCACCGGCACCCTGGTGTCGCCGAGCATCATCGCCACGGCCGCCCACTGCATCGACGATGCCGGTGGTGACCCGGCGCTCGCGGCGTTTTTCGGCAACGACGTGAACGGCGACGGCCGCCGCGTCGCCATCTCGGCCGCCAAAGGGACCGTCGGCTGGGAGAGTGACCCGCGCGCAGCCAACGACAAGCTCGGCCGTTACGACCTCGCGTTGCTGCGCCTGCAGTTTCCCCAGGACCCCGCCCTGCCCGTGCCCATGTGGACCGGCAGCCTTCAGGTGGGCGACCAGGTGCGCCGCCTGGGCTTTGGCGGTTACGAGCCCGCCGGCACCATCGATGGCAAAAAGCGCAGTGGCCTCACCAACGTCATCCGCCGCTGTGACGAAGGCACGTGTGGCAACCAGTTCGGCACCGACTCGGACACCTACGAGACCGGCGGCACCGATGTGAGCACGTGCGGTGGCGACTCGGGCGGCCCCGCGTTCATCACCGATCCAGACGATGGCAACGAGTATCTGGTGTCGGTTCACTCCTACGGCTATCGCAACGCCAACGGCGAGTGCGTCAGCGGCGGAGATGGCAGCACGCGCATCGAGGTGTTCCTCGACAGCTGGGTGTTGCCCTACATCCAGGACAACGATCCGGCGTGCGGCATGGACCAGGTGTGTGGCTACATCGGTTGCACCAACGACCCGGACTGCACACCATGCGGACCCAACGGCGAGTGCGTGAGCGATTGCCCCCTGCCCGACCCGGACTGCACCACCCAGGAGGTGGGCGAAATCTGCCGCAAAGACACCCAGTGCATCAGTGGCACGTGCATCTACTACCCGGGCGACGCGCAGTATCACTTCTGCAGCGAGGAATGCGATCCCGCGGCCGACACCTGTCCCGCCGGTATGGCGTGCCAGCTCGTCGCCGGCAAGAACTACTGCAACTTCGTCGAAGACCCGCCGGGTATTTTGGGCGACAGCTGCGAGCAGCCCACCGACTGCGGTTCATACGTGTGCGAGCAGAACACGTGCGTGTACGAGTGCGACATTGCGGCCGGCCGTGGCTGCCCCGACGGTTTCGAGTGCAGCAGCGTCGACGGCAACCAGAATTACTACTGCCACGCAGTCGAGCGCGGTGGTGGTGGCGGCGGTTGCTCG
>Ga0114931_10011979_pt1 | contig 10187 bp, 10 predicted proteins | sample 2SBtaG_FD_89579 | JGI IMG/M metagenome (GOLD analysis project Ga0114931, IMG submission 89579) | Deep subsurface microbial communities from Kolumbo volcano to uncover new lineages of life (NeLLi) - 2SBTROV14_V59a metaG | ecosystem: Environmental > Aquatic > Marine > Volcanic | place: Kolumbo... | reverse complement strand
CGTATACCCAAGGCGAGATCGACAGACTCGCCGACTTTGCCGAACGAGAAGGGTTCCACTTTTGGCATCGCCCCGATCGCGCCGTCGACCATCAGGTCTCGCGCTTTCTACTCGCGGATCCCGCCGCCCGGAAAGACTTCATCGCCGGTCACTATCTGCGCTTGGATGCAGCGACGGACAATAGCCCCTTCTTTTTCAATTTTTATAAATGGGGCAGCCTTCTGTTTCGTCACGCCGACGATCCCGGCACCACGCCGGCTACCGGCCAGAGGATGCTGATGTTGATGGTGGTGCAGGCGGTATTGATCTCGCTCGCGATGATCCTGTGGCCGCTGCGGTCGCTGGATCGCGGTGCCAGGGTGCGCAAACCGCTCGGGTTCATTTTGTATTTCGCAGCGTTCGGATTCGGTTTCATCCTGCTCGAGATCAGTTTGCTGCAGCGCTTCGTGTTGTTTTTGGGCTTCCCCACCTATTCGTTGTCGGTGGTTCTGTTTTGTTTGCTCACCTTCACGGGCATCGGGAGCGCATTATCCACGCGTATCCACGGTTCCCCCCAGCGCGCCATCGTCTGGTTGGCGGTACTGCTTGCGCTCGTCGTTTTCGCACTCAGTATGACGTTGCCTGCGTTGTTTGATGCGTATCTCAAGGAGGCCCTGTCGTTACGCATCGCCCTCACGATTCTGGTGTTCGCACCGCTCGGGGTGATCCTGGGAATGTTTTTCCCACTTGGCATTCGTGTGATCGAGCAGATCGACACTCGATTGGTTCCATGGGCGTGGGGAATCAACGGCTGCACGAGCGTGGTGGGTACCATCACGGCGGTGATGTTAGCGATGGCCTACGGCTTTGACGACGTCATGTTGCTCGCGGTGGCAGTGTATATCACGGGTGCGCTTGCTTTGTCGTATCAAAACCGTAGTCCGGCGCCGCATGCCGTGCGTGTCGTCGAGCCCGTTGAGAGCATGGGGGCGGTGGGCGCTTCGGGCATCGCCGCGACAAACACGGCGGTCGACGAGCCGCTCTAAGCTGCGACCGGCGAGGCGGATCCGAGAGGACGGACATGGCGGCCAAAGCGAGAACGTTTTATCGATGCGGGCAATGCGGACAGCAAAGCTCGGGGTATCTCGGCCGTTGTCCGGGGTGCGGAGAATTCGGATCGATGATCGAAGAGGTCGAGAATCGTGCGGCGGTCACCGACAGCTTGGCGCGGCGCGCGAGCATCCGTGCCGGATCGGCGGCGCCGGGGGGCCTGCCGGAAGCCGAGGTCGTAGCGCTGGAATCGGTCGCATCGGGGGGCGAGGCGGCGCGCATATCGACCGACATCGGCGAACTCGACCGCGTGCTCGGCGGTGGTTTGGTCTCGGGCGCGACGGTGCTCCTCGGCGGCGATCCCGGAATCGGCAAATCAACGCTGGCTTTGCACATGGCGTCGGGGGTCGCACACGGCGGTCGTGGGGTTCTTTACGTATGCGGAGAAGAATCGGCCGCTCAGGTCGCCTTGAGAGCCGAACGTCTGGGTGCCCACAAGCAAGGCATCGTCACCTTGTCGGCCATCGATACCGGATCGATCATCGCGGCGGCGCAAAAACAATCACCGGCGCTGGTCATTGTCGACTCGATCCAGACTGTTTGTTCCCCGCATCTAGACTCGGCGCCGGGCTCGGTGTCGCAGGTACGCGAATCGGCGAGCGAGCTGGTCGCGGCGGCACGGGGTTTTGGTGCTGCCACTGTTTTTGTGGGGCACGTAACCAAAGAAGGCTACCTGGCCGGCCCGCGAGTACTCGAGCATCTCGTGGATACCGTCTTGTACTTCGAGGGTGATCGTAATCACGCCTACCGGATTTTACGTGCAGTTAAGAACCGCTTCGGCGCCGCCAACGAAATCGGCGTGTTCGAGATGCTCGCGGGCGGCCTCGCAGAGGTTGCCGACCCCTCGGAGGTGTTTCTTCGTGACGCCGACCGGGCGGTCGCGGGCTCGGCGATTAGTTGTGCGATGGAAGGCAGCCGGCCGATGGTCGTCGAAGTACAGGCGCTCGTGGCACCCAGCAACCCCGGAAGCGCGCGGCGGACGGCGTTAGGTGTGGATCATGGGCGCGTCGCCATGTTGGCCGCGGTCATGGAAAAGCGTTTGGGTCTATCAATGATCGCGCAGGATATCTTCGTCAACACAGCGGGCGGAGTGCGGGTGGCCGATCCCGGTGTCGATTTGGCGGTGATGGCCGCGTTGGCCTCGTCGTATGTTGACCGTCCTTTGCCGCCGCGGACCATCATCGTCGGCGAAGCCGGGCTCACCGGCGAAGTGCGGCCGGTCGCGCAACTGCAAGCACGGCTGAAAGAGGCGGCTCGACTCGGATTTGAATCCGCCGTTACTCCGGCCGGCGGCAACGCGGAGGCCGGCGGCATCCGTATTCTCGAAGCGCGCAGCGTAAGCGAAGCCTGGAGCTTGTTGTCGGGGCAAACCCCGTCCGCCTAGCGAAGTGCCGGCGTCTCGCGATGAGAAAGTCGGCGCTCGATGAGAAGATCGCCGCCCAGTCAGGGGCGACTGCCGATCAAATCTTTATTGTAGCTGATTTCGGTTTTCGCACGCAGCTCGCCTATGAAGTCGGCATAGGCTCGACGGCTTCGCTCCTCGGTGGCGGCGTCGATAATCTCGTCCTTTTTTTCGTCGAACTTCGTTTTGTCCACGTCCTGCCGTTTACTCAGTACAAACAGGTAGGCATCGCCGTGATTTTCGAACGAACGCGGAAGCGGGTCACCGACTTTTTTTGCGGCGAACGCCAGGTCCTTTAGGCCCTTGATGGCTCCGATGCCGGGAATGAAATCGCCGCGCCTGGAAAAGGGTTCGGTGGTACTCGGTTTTAAGCCGGCCGTTTTGGCGACTGCGTCGATAGACTTGCCGGCTTTGATTTCTGACAACAGCGTATCGGATTTTTCCCGCGCCAACTCCGTTGCACGCTGTTTACGGTAGTCTTGCTCCACCTGTTCGTGGACTTGTTTCAACTCGGGCACGTGAGCCGGGCTGCGTTGTTTCAGTCGGAGGATGTAGTAGGTTTTCCCGGCCGCGACGGGCTCGGAGACATCGCCTTCGTTCAGCAGTCCGTCGGCCGCATCGATAAAAGCGGGGGCGGTGCCGATGCCCGGAACCGCGTCGCCTTTTTTCAACAACGGTGTGGTTTCGATGGGAACGCCGCGGTCACGAGCTACGTCGTCGAAACTCTTGCCGTCCAGAATGGCGGCCTCGTCGTCGGTCGCCGCTTCAAAGGCGGCGGTGGCACGCTCTTTCTTTTTCAAGATTTCGATAATCTTCGGTCGCGCCTTCTCCAACGGAATCGTGCCGGCCTTGGTGTGGGCGTAGACTTTGATCAGATGCAGCCCGAAACGGGTTTCGATGATCCCGCTGGTTTCCCCGACCTTCAAAGCAAAAGCCGCGTCTTCGAACGGTTTCACCATTGCCCCGCGCTTGAAGGTGCCGAGGTCCCCACCGGCTTTGGCGGAACTATCGTCGGATTCTTCTTTCGCCACCGTCGCAAAGTCCGCGCCGGCTTTGAGCCGGGCTTGAATGGCTTCCATTTTTTTCCGGATCGCGGCCTTGGCGGCATCGTCGGCCCCGGCGGGGATTTTCTTTAGAATGTGGCGGGCACCGACGCTTTCTTGCCTCGTGAACTCATCTTCGTTCAGGGTGTAGTATTCTTCGATCGCTTCGTCGGTCGGTTCCGCGACCGGGAAATCGGCTTTCGGCGAGTACGTGATGTACTCGATGGAGACGGTCTCGGGCAGCTCGTAATCTTGACTGTGGTCCTCGAAAAACGTTTGCAGTGTCGCTTCGTCGACGGCAACCGAAGAGCGAAGGGGTTCGCTCGGGATCGAGAGGTAGGAAAGCGTCACCGTCCGCTCGGCGCGCTCAAAGTCTTTGAATGCCTCGCCCTCGGTGACGCGGGCGCCGCGCGCGATCAAATCACGCATCTGTGCCGTGAGAATGTCGTCGCGGATGGAGGCCTCGAATCCGGTCGGTGTGTAGCGCTGGCGTTGCAAAGCTACGCGATAAATTGCCGGGGAGAACTTTCCGTTGCGCTGGAACGCATCCATCCCTTCGATGATCGAGCGCACCGCATCGTCGGGGATCGCGAGTCCGAGCCGGGCGGCCTCCTGGCGCAGAAGCGCGCTTTCGACGAGTTGACTCAGCGTCGTCGAAGGAACGTCGAGGGCACGTAGCAACTCGGGAGTGAGCTTGTCGCCGTAGGTGTTGCGGAAGTACGCTTCGTTTCGAATCTGCGCCTGCTGGTAGCTTTGCAGCGAAATCTGTTCGTCGCCGACTGTCGCAACCGCCTGCCGGCTACGGCCGATCTGTCCTCCGCCGCCCAGGAAGAAAACGAAAGTCAGGCTTATAATGCCGAGCGCGACCTTGACGAACCACGATCCCGCATTTCGGCGCATGAAATCAAGCATGCGTCGTCCTCATTCCGATCGTTTAGCCGACCACTTCGTCGAGTGCGTCGCTGAGCTTGGCCTTGGCCACGGCTCCGATGATTTGATTGGCGACGCTGCCGTTCTTGAAGACGATCAGGTTCGGAATGCTGCGAACGCCGTAGTTGGCGGCCACCGCCTGGTGATCATCGACGTTCAGCTTGACGATTTTGGCTCGCCCGGCGTATTCGCTCGACAGCTCTTCGAGTACCGGCGCAATGGCCCGGCAGGGGCCGCACCAAGGTGCCCAAAAATCCACGAGAACCGGGACTTGCGACTCCAGGACTTCGTTTTGAAAGGTGTCCGAACTCACTTCCGTGATATTGCCCATGCTTGCTTATCTCCTACGGTATTCCCGCCGATCTAACCACGATCGGGCGGTGTCGCAAGTGCCGCCGCACCCGCGGGGTGGTGCCGGAGGTCGGATTCGAACCGACACGGAGTCGCCTCCACCGGATTTTGAGTCCGGCGTGTCTGCCAATTTCACCACTCCGGCTAGCGTTTTTTCTTCTCTTGCGGCGGACGAAAGCGGCGCTCCAACTCGATCAGCGTGGGCTGGGTGTTCGGTTTCGCCGTAACCTTGTTGCGAATTTTTTTGGCCGCGTCTGACGCTACGCGTTGTATCTCTGAATTATCCGTCGTATCGCGAATTTTCTCCACCCCCGCAAGCGTTCGCTTGGCGCCGATCTCTCCCAGCGCATACAACGCGGCGGTGGCCAGTAGTTCGTGTTTGGCGTTCTTGGCGAAGTTGAGCAGCGGGTTTGCCGCGCGCGGGTCTTTGATGCGTCCCAAGGCGACGAGGATTCTTTGCTTGGAAAGTGTGTCCACGTTTTTCAAGAACAACGTCTGTGTGAGCTGCAGGGTTGCTTTGGGGCTTCCGATCTCGCCGAGGTAGTCGCAGGCCTTCAGGCGGACCCTCTCGTCGGGGTCGGCGGTAGCTTCGAGTAGGGGCTCCACGCTGGCTTCCGTGCCGTCCTCGCCCAGCGAGGTGACGGCGTCTAGACGAACCTCGGGATCTTTGCTCGAGAGGCGCTTGGTCCACTCGCCGACGTTCTTGCCTTTGGCGATTTTGTTGTAACGCTGTTTTACCCGATTGGGCCGTGGTTGTGCGCACGCCTTTTCGGCGAATCCATGGCCGGCAAGCAGGCAAGTGAAACCGAGCAATGCTATGATTGCCGCCGAGCGTGAAGTCTGCCTCGTGCGCATGTCCAACCTAACAGTTTTTCGCGGTGGCGGAACGGTTGCAAGTTCCGGCCTCGGCGGGGGTGGTCGAGAGGCCGGCGGCGTTCGTTGGTTCGCGCCAGTCACCTTGCGGCCGCTCGTCCTAGCGGCGTTGGTGTGGCTGGTGGGCACGTCGATCGGCACGGGAATCGGGCTCATCCCGGCGGCTTGGGCCGAGCACCGCAGTCCTGAGGATGTCCACGTCAAAACGCCCGTGTACCATATAAAACACAGTGCGTTTCGGGCCGGCGAGCGATGGATGTTCGAGTTTCGCTGGTCGGGCATCCCCGTGGGCCGCTTCGCCATCGAGTTGACCGAGGGCGACGGCGGTGCCGGTAAGCGCCTGAACATCGACGTGACGGGCCGCACCAACTCGTTCATCGATCTCCTGTGGCGCTATCGGCTCCACGCCCAGGGCTGGGTGCTCACCGAACCGTTCGCACCGGGGAGGTTTCACTCCGAGGAACACGAGAATTCGCGTTTCAAGACCACCGACGTTCGTTTCGATGCCGACAGGCGCATCCACGCGGTACGAAAAAAGGGCGATAACGTCAGCACGGCGGAATTCGCCGCTCCGAATACCTACGATATTTTGTCGGCGGTGTTCATGGTGATGAGTCTTGATCACCACCTTGGCGACGAGTACTTCGTCGACGTTCTCACCGGGATGGCCCGATATCTGGTGACGATCAAGGTCGAAGAGCGAGGCTCGGTCGAAGTGGAGGGCAAACCCGTCGACGCATTTCGCTTGTCCCTACGCAGCTACGATCTCACCGACCCGGAAAAGAGTTCCAAGCACCGAGGCACTTCGTTGTGGGTGTCGGCCTCCAAGCCTAAGCGGCTGCTCAAGGCGGAGAGCAAAACCTTCGTAGGCTCTATTTATGGGAGGCTGGCGGCCGTACAGTCGATCCCCAGCAAGGAGCCGGCGAAATCGTCGCCGGAACCGGTGGCGAACTCCGCCGCGGATGCAGCGGAAAGCGCCGCCGCGGATGTTCCGGCCAAGGCTGACCCGGCCGAGGCGCCGTAAGGACGTTTTGGAGGCCGGGCAGGGCCGCTGTCAAGGCCGCCGTCGACCTTGACACGATGGCCGACAACCCATATCAGGATGGGCCGGGTCCGCCCACGGCGGGCCGTTGTAATTCAATACAACCGAAGTTTTCGTATCGAAGGAATTTGGGGGCGGGGGCGCCTGTATAATGAGCGAGGCAGATCACCACGAAGAGCTGAGTTGGTGGCGCCGGTACGTGTTTTCGACCGATCACAAAGTGATCGGCATGCAGTACGGCTTCACCGCGTTGTTGTTCTTGTTTTTCGGATTTTGCTTGATGATGCTGATGCGTTGGCAGTTGGCCTACCCGGGCAAGCCGCTTCCGCTCATCGGCAACCTTTTCAGTGACGCGACGGCACCCGGCGGGGTGCTGCTGCCCGAGTTCTACAACCAACTCGGAGCCATGCACGGCACCATCATGGTGTTCCTCGGCGTGGTGCCGCTCAGTGTGGGAGCGTTCGGGAATTACATCATGCCGTTGCAAATCGGCGCCCCCGACATGGCCTTTCCCAAGCTCAATATGGCGAGCTACTGGGCATACTTCTGCGGCGGTGTGATCATGCTGCTGAGTTTTTTCGTGCCCGCAGGAGGCGCGGCCCAATCGGGATGGACCTCCTACCCGCCACTCGCCGACATAGCAGCCGAGGGTCAGACCTGGTGGCTGGTGGGAATGTTGTTTTTGATCTTCTCGTCCTTGCTCGGATCGGTGAACTTCATCGTGACGATTTTTCATCTGCGCGCGCCGGGGCTCTCGATGTTTCGCTTGCCTATCTTCGTGTGGGCCCAATTGGTTACCAGCTTTCTGCTCTTGCTGGCGTTTCCGCCCTTGCAGGCGGCGGCGACGCTGCAGTTCATGGACCGCGTGTTTGGTTCCAGCTTCTTTCTGCCCAGCGGACTGGTGGTCGGCGGCGTTCCGGCCGCTGTTTCCGGCGGCGGCAACCCATTGCTCTGGCAGCATCTGTTTTGGTTTCTCGCCCATCCCGAGGTGTACGTGTTGATCCTGCCCGCTCTCGGGATCGTCGCGGAGATCATCGCCAACAATACGCGCAAACCTCTGTGGGGCTACCGTTCGATGGTGTACTCGATGATGTTTCTGGGTTTCATGAGCTTCATCGTGTGGGCCCACCACATGTTCATGACCGGAATGGGCACATTCATGAGTGTGTTCTTCCAGACCACGACGATGATCATCTCGATCCCGTCGGTCATTTTGCTGACGGCGTTGTTAATATCGTTGTGGGGAGGTTCGATTCGCTTTCGCGTTCCGATGCTGTTTGCGCTGGCGTTCTTACCGATGTTCGGCATCGGCGGGTTGACGGGGCTCCCTCTCGGTTTGGCCTCCTCCGACATCCCTCTTCATGACACCTACTACGTCATCGGCCACTTCCACTACGTCGTTGCGCCCGGAAGCATCTTCGCTCTGTTTGCCGGTATCTATTACTGGTTCCCCAAGGTTACCGGCAAGCAAATGAACGAGTTCCTCGGCAAGATCCACTTCTGGGGTTCCTTCGTCTGTATCAACGGCGTGTTCATGCCGATGTTCTTCCAGGGCATGGCCGGGACCTCGCGCCGACTCTACGATCAGACCTTTTACGCGCATGGTGCCGGTGTTCAGGGCTTGACGATCTTCTCGTCGTGGAGTGCGTGGGGCTTAGGGTTGTTCCAAATTTTCTTTATCGTGAACTTTTTCATGACGCTGTTTGCGGGCAAAAAAGTCGAGAGCGACAACCCGTGGCATGCGACGACCTTGGAGTGGGCCACGCCCACCCCCCCGCCACACGGCAACTTCCTTACGGTGCCGCACTGTCATCGTGGTCCGTACGAATACAGCGTGCCGGGCATGAGCGCCGACTTCTGCCCGCAGAACCAAGCGTGAGGGGGACAGCGACGTGAGCGTGGAAATTCCTTACATCGAACAGCCCAACCCCGATACCGGACTGGTCAACTCGAAGCTCGGCATTTGGCTGTTCTTGAGTTCGGAGGTGATGCTGTTCGGCGCCCTGTTTTCTTCCTACGTGATCCTGCGCGTGGGTGCGACGACGTGGCCGCACGGAGCGAGCATCCTTAATGTGCCGCTGGCGACGGTCAACACATTGGTCCTGATCGCATCGTCGGTGACGATGGTCATGTCGTGGGCCTCGCTCAAGACGAAGAATTTCAGCAAATACCGTATGTACATGAGCCTGACGGTCGTGTTGGCGTTGGTGTTTCTCGTGCTCAAGTTCATCGAGTACGGTGCCAAGTTCGAACACGGGTTGTATCCGTCGACAAGCACCTTCCTCGCGATCTACTTCACGCTGACGGGGCTGCACGCCCTTCACATCGTCGGTGGAGTGGTGGTGAACAGTTACCTACTCGGGCCGGGTTCCAAACTGTGGGAGACCAGGCCCGAGATGTTCACCAATCGAGTGGAAGCCGCGGGCTTGTACTGGCACTTTGTAGACCTAGTCTGGATCTTCCTGTTTCCGGTCCTGTACCTGCTGTAAGGGGGAGTCGATGTCCGATCACGACGCCGAACACATTCGAAAACAAGTCCGTATCTACGTAGCCGTCTTCGCGGCTTTGGCGGTGCTGACCTTGCTTACGGTAGCGGTCTCGTACCTCCATCTTTCGGTTGCGTCTCATATAACGCTGGCTCTATTGATCGCCATCCTGAAGGGGAGCCTCGTGGTCCTCTTCTTCATGCATCTGATCAGCGAGCGCAGGGCGATCTACTACGTTCTCTCGTTGGTTCTCGTAATGTTTTTTATGGTGATGTGGGTCCCCACCCATTGGTGGGACACCGAAGTGACCACCGACAGCATTTGGAACAAGATCCCGGTAGCGGAGGCCGCGGGTCACGGCGGCGGGCAACATGGTGACGGGCACCACGGTGACGAGCATCACGAATAACCGACTCGAACGATGTCCCTGAAAGCCTTCCATCTGTTTTTTATTTCGATCTCGGTGCTCATGTTTTTCGGCATCGCGTATCGGCAGGGGGCGGCCTACTCGGGAAACGGATCGGTCGTTGATCTCGTGTGGGCGGCGGCTGCCGCGGCCGGCGGACTCGGACTCATCGCTTACGAGGTAGCCTTTCTGCGCAAGACGAAACAGATTTCGTACTTGTAATTTTACGGGTTGTAACAGTTCGCGGGATTTTGCCATGAGGATACAAAAGGAAACGGAGAGACCAACCAAATCGCTGCTCGCCGCTGCAGCGCTCGTGCTTTTGGGCGTGCTCGCCTCGGCGGGGACGGCGCAGGCGTGCGCGGTTTGTTTCGGTGATCCGAACTCGCAGCTCACCAAAGCCATGGCGCCGGGCATCTTGTTTTTGCTCGGCTGTATAGGAACGGTCTTGAGCGGGTTCGGAGTGATGTTTTGTTACTGGGCGCGGCGGATGAAGCGTGCGCATGCGCTCAACGACGGAGCGATAGGCTAAATGGAACACGCATACAAGTACGGTTGGTGGTTG
>Ga0114931_10011978_pt1 | contig 10187 bp, 17 predicted proteins | sample 2SBtaG_FD_89579 | JGI IMG/M metagenome (GOLD analysis project Ga0114931, IMG submission 89579) | Deep subsurface microbial communities from Kolumbo volcano to uncover new lineages of life (NeLLi) - 2SBTROV14_V59a metaG | ecosystem: Environmental > Aquatic > Marine > Volcanic | place: Kolumbo... | reverse complement strand
TTCCTTCATTAGCCTATGCTCAATCATTTCTTGAAGATCCAGAATACTTGCCGGTCGCCGATATTCGACATGCTTCAGCCTCTACAAACCTCGTGATCGCAGAGGGGTACTAAGTGCTCCCGTTGTCTAACAAATGCATGAACTACGTTCGCTGCGCTCACCGGACTCGCAAAAGTGTCACCCTTTTTGCTTTCACAAAAAGACCGCCACTGTTCCTCGCCGGTTATGCTTGGCGTTAGGCCACAGCAGAAACATTGTCAATTCCGCGAGTCTGCTATGCTTCCGAAAACGTACCCCGGCGCTGACATTGCGGATAGGGCGACTGATGATCCCAACCGAGTTTTCGGCTTCTTTGGAGGTATAAATGAATAGCGAGACCGTTAGTCGATGGCTGGGAGTCGGCGCTAACTTTGGCGTCTTACTTGGGCTCTTTTTATTGTGGACAGAAATTAGCCAGAATAAGCAGATAACCAGAGTTGAACTCGGCGCTGGACAGGCCGACTCACCTTCCCTGACTGTGGCCGGTTGCGCTCGCAATGGCCGTGCCGGATACTGGTGAATATTGAGATAACTCGTCAGGTGCCGTAATGTCTCGCAGGTTTATTCGAATCCGCCACGCCCCGTCTGGCAGTGTCATTGCGGAAGGGCCCATCGGCTGGGAGATCACTCCGTTCGAGGGGAACTACTACATTCGACGAAAGTGCCTGGTTTCGGGCCGATTCCACGTTAATTATATTCCGGGCTTGTGTATCTATAAGTTTCTTTATGTATGGCTGGATTTCGTGACTCCCGAGGAAGAGGTCATCAAGAACTTGGCGTGGAAGTACTGGCTGCCGAACCCCTTATTTCCTTTCATTTGGTATAGGGTCGGAATAGCGGCAATGCATCCTGATATTCAAATCGAGGAATATGAAGGAGCAAGTGAGCAGGTTGCGTGAAGCCTTAAGCAACGACGTCCTGAAAAGTGTCTACCATCGTATCGCGAGACGATACGACTTCCAGCACGGCTTGATTACGGCTTGGACGGATCAGAAAGCCAGGAAAATGCTGATCAATAACGCCGTGACCGCAGGTGACCACATACTGGATTGCGGTTCTGGCACCGGTACGACCGGTATCATGGCGGCGCTGAAGGCCGGCCCTGACGGTAGCGTAACGTTTTTCGACCTGAGCGACGACATGCTGCGTGTAGCTGAAAGAAAGGCTGATCGAGAGGGCCTGCAAGGCAGAATATCGTTTCAGACGGGAGACATGGTCCGATTGTCATATGATGATGACAGTTTTGATGTCGTTCTTTCAACCTTCAGCCTTTGTCCCCTGTACGACCCACATAAAGGTGCATTGGAGCTGTACCGGGTAACCAGGCCCGGAGGAAAGATTGGAATAGCGCATTCCACGGAACCAGAGAGTAAAATCGTGCGCTGGCTTGCCGATCGGGTTGAAGATATCGCCTGGCACTTCCCCTTGCTTTCAATGGGATGCCGTTCCGTCAGTGTAAAATCGGCATTGCAGAAGGCGGGCGGGAAAGTGGTACTTTCAAGGAACATGGGTTTTCCGCTGTGGCCGTTTCATGTTTTCATCGTACAAAAGCCGGCAATCTGACGGAGACAACAATGATCGACTACCCGATAAGCCGCTACCCCGTTCCCGAGATCAACGAGCTGCCAGACGATATCCAGCAGCGCATCCTCGAGGTTCAGGAAAAATCAGGCTTCGTGCCGAATGTGTTCCTGGCGTTTGCGCGCCGACCGGATGAGTTTCGCGCCTTTTTTGCCTATCACGATGCATTGATGGAGAAAGACAGTGGGCTGTCGCAAGGTGAGCGCGAGATGATCATCGTGGCAACTTCCGGACATAATCAGTGTACCTATTGTGTCGTTGCGCACGGCGCTATATTGAGAATTCGGGAGAAAAATCCGCTGCTTGCAGACCAGGTCGCAACCAATTACCGCAAAGCCGATATCACGCCACGGCAGCGGGCGATGCTCGATTTTTCTCTCAAGGTCGCGGCGCAATCATGTGAGATTAATGACAACGATTTCATTGAGTTACGGAAATACGGGTTCTCCGACGAAGATACCTGGGACATCGCTGGAATCGCCTCGTTGTTCGCATTGTCGAATCGCATGGCAAACTTCACGGGCATGCGGCCGAACGACGAATTCTATCTCCTGGGCCGGGTACCGAGGGAGAAAGCATAAGCGTGCTGCCTTTACGCCATGTCCAGGAATTATCGATACACAGGTAAATACCAGCTAACGTCGCACATTGCTACGATCCTGCTTGTCCTGATTCTGTTTATATCCATCAGCTACTTCTTTTTTTTCGCCAGGCCTGACGAGCGCGCGCAGCAGCTCGCGTTGCAGAAAGAGCTCGGGGTAAATCAGGAACTCTGGGAGAATCGTCGCCCTGGGTCGTATCGCTACGTGGTGGAACGAGACTGCAATTGTCCGGATGAAGATAAAAGGGCCTACACGGCCACCGAACAAGCGGGCCAACGCAGAGCAAAATTCCCGATACCAGTGGAGTCCGTCACTGGTATATTGCTCACGGCGCCGCCACGGCCCGTGTGGATCGACGACATTTTCGATGTCCTTGCGCGCGCACTCGGAAATGGGAGTAACGTCGACGTGCGCTATGATAATGCACTCGGTTACCCGAAAACGGTCGTTATATCGCCGGATGAGCGATACGAGATTCGCGATTTCGAAGTATTCGGCTCGCGTTAATGGTCAACCGTAATGCGGAACATTCGCAAGCGCATACAGGTAGCTGGCGGTGCCACACGCCTCCGATTCAATATGCAAGCGCAGGGCATCATGGTGGAGAGGTACTGGCAATGCATACGCGGTTATTGATGGGTCTGAATGCGGCGTTTATGGGGGCAATCGGGCTCGCAGCTTCTTTCCTGCCTCAGGAATTACTGATCAGGACGGATTTGCCGCCTGTGCCTGCTCTCGTCGTTCTCGTCCAGGTCACGGGCGCCCTCTATCTGGGCTTTGCCTATCTGAACTGGATGGCCAGGGGCGTACTGATCGGCGGCATCTATGCGCGGCCGCTGGCACTTGGTAATTTTCTGCACCACATACTGGTCGCAATGACCCTGATCAAGGCGCTACCGCAGTTTCACGCGATCCCGGCAATTACGCTGGCGTTTGTTTACGCGGTCTTCGCGGCCTGGTTTGGCTCTGTGATTTTTGCGAGCCCGATCAAGAGGGCACACGGTAACGGCCGGAGCGGGCAGGAGTGAAAACGATCGGGCTGCTCGGTGGCATGAGTTGGGAGAGCACAGAACTCTACTACCGGGCTATTAACAACGAGACCAAACGACTGCTGGGCGGGTTGCACTCTGCGCCTGTTGCCATGGTCAGCGTCGATTTCCAGGAAATCGAACGATTGCAGCACGATGGCGACTGGGCAGCGTGTGCCCGGATACTCGCTGACGCTGCCAGGCGGGTCGAGGCAGCAGGTGCCGACTTCCTCGTCATCTGTACAAACACGATGCACAAACTTGCCCACGAGGTAGAAGCTGCTATAGGCATTCCGCTGCTTCACATCGCGGATCCCACGGCGTCCCGGATTCGTGCCATGGGCATCGAGAAGGTTGGCCTGCTGGGGACCGCCTTCACCATGGAACAGGAGTTTTATACGGGCAAGCTAAGGGAAAATGGATTGAACGTGTTGGTACCGCCGAAAGAGGACAGGGAGATCATCCATGTCATTATTTATGACGAACTCTGTCTTGGTGAAGTGCGCGACGAGTCGCGGACACAATTTCTGAGGATTATCGATGATCTCGAGGCGCGGGGCGCAGGCGGCATCATCGAGGGATGCACGGAAATTGTGATGCTGGTGCGGCAGACACACACTGAAGTGCCGTTGTTCGATACGACGGCAATACACGCATGTGAGGCGGTTGCGGAGGCATTGCGGTAGGCACGAGGCTGGCCTCGGCGCTGCAACCCTGAATCCTCGAATGTCGTGCGCAGGTGTTGATGCCGTCACGGCAGCCACAAATGGCTTATCATTCTTGGCTAGGGTAGAAACGGAGGTAAGGGTTTGAAAGTAGCGCTCATAAACGCAATGTTGGTCGGTTCCGGTGGCTTCGTCGGTGCCGTCTTTCGTTACGGGCTCAGCGGTGTCGTGCAGCGGAGCACGACACTTTCGGCCTTTCCGTATGGAACGCTGTTCGTCAACATGGCGGGATGCCTGCTAATGGGCACTCTCGTCGGCCTGGTCGACTCGAGGCAATTATTTGGCCCGGAATTCCGCCTTTTTGCGCTGATCGGCCTGCTCGGCGGCTTCACAACCTATTCAACCTTCGGCTACGAGACGTTCGCGCTCTTGCGCGACGCTGACTTCCTGAGAGCGTTGACCAGCATCACCGTGCACATCGTTTTGGGTCTGGCCCTTGTCTGGGCCGGCTACGGACTGACATCAAGGTAATACACAAATGATTTTACCAAGCGAAGGAAAACTGCTGCGAATTTTCATCGGTGAGAACGATAAATATAATCGGATGCCGTTGTTCGAATGGATAGTGCGCAAGTCGCGGGAGGAAGGCCTTGCCGGGGCGACCGTTTTGCGTGGACTCGAAGGGTTCGGCGCGCACAGCCGTTTGCACACAGCAAAAATACTGCGGCTCTCCAGTGACTTGCCCATCGTGATCGAGATCATCGATACTGAAGAGAAAATCGAAGCCTTCCTGCCGCTTATCGACAACGCCATCAGCGATGGGCTGGCAACGGTCGAGAAAGTCGACGTGCGTTTTTATCGCTCCGGGGAGAGGTAAAGCGAGAAATGACCACCGGTAGCTCTGACATATGTCGCGATAAGTCCGGTCCCGAGCCCGGGCCTGTTGAAATCATCGACGCGGACGCATCGCACGGTGAGGCCATGCTGGCGTTGATGCCTCGCCTGGCCGACTATGAAGTGCCTGAAACGCGAAATCCGGATGACCTGTGGCAGCACGACGCGCAAATGATGCGAGACTGGCTTGCGGGCAAGGAAAAATGCCTGGTGCACGTCGCCGTAGATGACGGGAAAAACGTGCTCGGTTTCAGCATGGTTCGTTTACGAGCCGAGTTATTGAGCCACGAACCGAGTGCGCATTTGGAGGCGATCGCGCTCGACAAACGTGCAGAAGGCAGAGGCATAGCCAAAGCGCTGCTGGCGAGGGCCGAACAGGCGGCGAAGGAACATGGAGCCCTGTCGATGTCCTTGCACGTCTTCTCCGTCAATACCAGAGCACGCAGGCTCTATGAACGCGCCGGCTATGATGGTGAGCTGATGCGTTATATCAGGCATCTCTAGCCGGCGATGACCAGGGTTCGGTTACTGCGAGAAAAGGACTGGCCGCCGGTCTGGCGCCTGATGGAGCCGGTCATTCGCGCCGGAGAAACCTATCCTTATGCGCCGGACATGGATAATGCGGGAGCGCGGCACATGTGGCTCGAGCAGACCGAAGTCGCCTATGTCGCCGAGACCGAATCAGGCGAGTTGGTGGGTACGTATTATATCAAGCCGAATCAGCCGATGCTGGGTGCGCATGTCGCCAATTGCGGCTACATGGTCTCGGAGAACGCGCGCGGGCACGGCGTTGCGACGCTCATGTGTGAACACTCCCAGGAAGAGGCTGTCCGGCGCGGCTATCGTGCCATGCAGTTCAACCTGGTTGTGAAGACGAACGAGGCCAGCGTTCATCTATGGAGAAAAATGGGCTTTGACGTAGTCGGCACATTGACCGGCGCATTCAAACATGCCACACGCGGTTATGTCGATGCCTTCGTGATGTACAAAGTGCTGATGACTGACTGAAGCCATCTGCTTGTCCAGGCATGCTGGCCGATAAGGGCAACGAAAGTGCCTCCGGCCTCTTGGACAGCCGGGCTTTTGCATCGGGGACAGGGTGCGATGCCGGGGGCGACTAAGCAGGTGGCCTGTACGCCCTCGATCCCTGGTCCGTCATCTCTTGCGTATTGATTCGCCGGCAGAAAACGCGTATCAACAGGGCCTCGTCCCAGATTAAGTCAAATGAAAACCATTCCCAGGAGCAAGGACGCATGACCGACATCCTGCAAAAATGCCAGCTCCGCCGGGCACAATCGGATGATGCCGGTGCGTTGTCGTCGCTGGCCTTTCGTTCCAAGGCGTCCTGGGGCTATGACATCGAGTTCATGAAGCACTGCCGCGAAGAACTGACTTACCGGCCGGACCAGATTGACTCGTCGCAGTACCGGGTTGAGGTATGTGATATCGAGGGTGAAGCGGTTGCATTCTATGCACTTCGCCTGCTCGACAACGGCACCGCCGAACTGGAGGCGTTGTTCGTTCGCCCGGAGTTCACGCGCAACGGCATTGGTAGTCTGTTGATCGAGGACATGACGGCGCAAGCGAGGCTGCTCGGTGTTCAGACCGTTACGATACAGGGCGATCCGAATGCCGAAGATTTCTACCTTGCGATCGGCGCTGTACCCGGCGGTTATCGGAAGTCTGAAAGCATTCCTGGCAGGTATCTGCCAGTATTCAGGTTGTCGATTGAAAAGGGCAGGTAGCCATGCCTGAAATCAGCTGGGGCGATTTTCAGAAAGTTGAATTGCGCGTTGGCACGATAACAGCGGTCGAAGCTTTCCCTGCGGCGCGACGGCCGGCATGGAAATTGAGCGTCGATTTTGGCGAGGAGGTGGGTGTCAGGCGCGCTTCGGCACAGATAACAGATTTGTACTCAGCCGATAATTTACTTGGGAAACAAGTGGTTGCAGTTGTAAATTTGCCGATGAAACAGATCGGTCCGTTCATGTCAGAATGCCTCGTGACGGGCTTTGTGACCTGCGACGATCCGGTTGTCCTGGCAGTTCGGGACAAGCCGGTGAAAAATGGTCTCAGGCTCGCCTGAAAGGAGAAGATTGCGAGCAGACGTCTGCGGGAATGACACCGAGCCGCGATTAGAAAAATGTCTGAATACACAGCAACAGTCAAATGGCTGCGTGGTGAGCAGATTTTCACCGACAATGCCTACAGTCGGGCCCACAAATGGATATTTGATGGTGGCTTGAGCATACCGGCGTCCGCATCGCCCCGGATAGTACCATCGCCGATGTCGGTGGCCGGCAATGTCGATCCGGAAGAAGCCTTTGTTGCGGCGCTGTCGAGTTGCCATATGTTGTTTTTCCTGTCACTGGCCGCCGCGGGCGGATTTGTTGTCGATGCTTACAGCGACGATGCGACCGGATTTCTGGAGAAAAACGACGACGGTAGAACGGCAATGACCAAAGTGATATTGCGGCCCGGCGCCACCTATGGTGGCGTCAGGCTGCCAAACCGGGAAAAAGTAGAAATATTGCACCGCGATGCACACGAACTTTGCTTCATTGCCAATTCGGTCAATACGATAATCGTAACAAAAATCATTTCCTGACAGAAAAATAAAGGGGCCAAGGTCGATGTATCAGGAAGTTACCCACCCGTGCATTCAGCACAAGCTTGCGCTAATCCGCGATATCGAAGCGGGCCACAAGAAATTTCGTGAACTGGCAACCGAAATCACAATGTTCGTCTGCTATGAAGCACTGAAGAACATCAAGGTACGGGAAGTGGACGTGCAGACCCCGATGGCCGTCGCAAAATGTCACATGATCGATGAAGATATCGTCGTGGTGCCTATCCTGCGCGCCGGCGTTGGTATGCTGGACGGCATACTCTCCCTGATCCCTTCGGCGCGGGTCGGATTTTTCGGACTGGAGCGCGACGAGGAAACCGCGCGCCCGACCACTTACTACGAGAAGATGCCCCGCGAGATTAACGATGGCATCACCATCATCGTTGACCCGATGCTGGCTACCGGTGGTTCGACGATTGCTGCCATCGACATGCTAAAGAGGCAGGGCGCCAGGCGGATTGTCGCGGTGTGTATCTTGACCTGCCACGCGGGGCTAGCGGCCGTGCAGGATGCGCATCCGGATGTGCGGATTTATGCAGCAAGTATCGACCCGGAACTGAACGAAAAAAAATACATAGTGCCAGGGCTCGGAGATGCTGGTGATCGGCTCTACGGTACTACCTAGCAGCACAAGCAAAAACATGATCCCGGGTATGGCACGATTTGTCTCCGGTAAGCAAAGTGAAAGGAGTGACTAACCCATGACTGTGACGACAAGAAGCCGCCGCCAGTTCCTGCGTTACCTCGCCGCGAGCCCGATCGCAGGAGCAATGTCCGGCATCAGCCTGGCAAACAGTGCCCAGCCGGTGGGGGCCCCGGCAGACGCGATCGACATTTTCGATCTCGAAGCGACGGCGCGTGGCAGTATCCCGACGGCACATTGGGGATATCTTGCGACGGGCGTCAACGGCGATGCGACACTGCAGGCGAACAGGACCGCGTTCGAGAACTACTACGTTCGCTCGCGCCGCTTGCTCGATGTGTCCGGTGTCGACACCGCGGTAGACATCCTCGGCACGAATTGGCCAACGCCGATAGTGCTTGCACCGGTTGGCTCACAAAAAGCGTTTCACGCGGAAGGCGAGTTGGCTGCGGCGCGCGCGGCGAAATCAAGAAATCACCTGCAGCTCCTCTCGACCGTGACGTCGACGCCGGTGGAAGAGGTTGCCGAAGCCCGGGATGCGCCGATCTGGTTTCAGCTCTACACGATGGGTGGTTGGCAGGGAGTGCGGGCCAGATTACGTCGTGCCGAAGCGGCTGGCTGCCCGGTTGTCGTATTGACCGTCGACATGGCGGGCGGCGTATCGGCGCGGCATACACTGCAACGTGCCATCAGAAAAGATGCGCGCGACTGCAGCATCTGCCACGAGGGTAACGGCATTGCGGCACGAGGAAAGCCGATGCTCGAGGGTGCCGATATCGATATCGAAATGAATCTTACCTGGCAGTTTCTCGACCGCCTCAAGGACGAGACATCAATGAAAGTGTTCGTCAAAGGAATCGTGACGGCGGAGGATGCCGAACGGTGCCTGGAGCATGGCGTCAACGGTATCATCGTATCGAATCATGGCGGGCGTGGAGACGATTCGGGCCGAGGTGCGATCGACAGTCTCGCGGAAGTCGCGGCAGCCGTGCGTGGCAGGACAATCGTCTTTATGGACAGCGGCATTCGCCGTGGCGTCGATATATTCAAGGCATTGGCACTGGGCGCCGATGCGATCATGATCGGGCGCCCGTACATCTGGGGTCTCGGAGCCTTCGGCCAGGCAGGTGTGGAGCGGGCGCTCGATATCCTCACCCAGGAGCTTCAGGTTGCCATGAAATCCTTCGGTACGCCCGGGATTGCCGATATTGGACCTGATAACATAGGCGTCGCCTGACGTGGTTAAATCAAAATGATCGAAGAACCCAAAAAACCACTTTTTGAAGGTGACGAAATGTTCATCGAGACGCAGAACTCGACCGAAGTTTACGACGCCAGGTATCTTGTAGCGGCGCTGCTGGTGTTTGTTGCCAAGGGCGATGGCGGTATTTCGGGCCAGGAGACGGCGGAGATGATCGAACTTGTAAACGATCATTTTGGCCTGGACAGTTCGGAGTCGCTTGCGTTGCTGACGAACGCGATGGAAGACCTGACCGGGAACCCGGATTTCGAGAACCTGATGAAAGACCTGTCCAGGCTCCTTAGTCTCGAGGAAAAGGAAGAAGTCGCGCTGATGATGCTGAAGGTCGTCGCTGCTGGCGGACGTAAGGATGCTGAGGAAATGGAAAAACTGCGAACGGCGGTAGACATCGTCGATATCCCGTCAGCCACGCTGCACAGGGCATACGATCGATATTTCGAAGAAACCCAGGCCTGAATTAAGGTAATTAAGGGGACAGTGACCCTAATTAATTCAATACCTGTAGACTGGGAATGCGTGATCACGCAATTAGGGTCACTGTCCCCTTAATTCGAGAACAGCGAAGCATTCAGCCACAGGTGCGACCAGATACTGGCGGCATAGCCGATCACGATCGTCCAACTCCAGCGGAGATGCCCAAAAAACGTGTACACGCCCCTTGCCTGGCCCATCACGGCAACACCCGCCGCGGATCCGATCGCGAGCATCGATCCGCCGACGCCGGCAGTCAGCGTGATCAGCAACCAGTGGCCTTGGCTCATGTCCGGGTTCATTTGCAGCACGGCGAACATCACAGGAATGTTGTCGAACAGCGCCGATGCCAGGCCGACGAGAATGTTCGCGAT
>Ga0114931_10011977_pt1 | contig 10189 bp, 8 predicted proteins | sample 2SBtaG_FD_89579 | JGI IMG/M metagenome (GOLD analysis project Ga0114931, IMG submission 89579) | Deep subsurface microbial communities from Kolumbo volcano to uncover new lineages of life (NeLLi) - 2SBTROV14_V59a metaG | ecosystem: Environmental > Aquatic > Marine > Volcanic | place: Kolumbo... | reverse complement strand
GCTGCGCGATCCTCGGTCGGGAGTTATGAGATATGCTCTGGGCTTCGCGTTTTAGACGCGGCATACTCTCGCCTCGATGCTGCGATTTCTGAGCGAGCGGCGCGCATGGGTGTTCGCGGCCTTAGTCGTGCTGATGCTCGTCGTCGGTCTTTGGATCTGGGGTGCGCCTCGTGCCACGGCGCGTGCCTCCGGTTTGATCAGCGATCGCCTGGGAGTGGATGCGCACATCGAAGAGGCGCATCTGACCTGGGGCGGTGTCGAGCTGCTTGGCGTCGAGATGCGCGGTCGCCACGGCGGTTTCGTAGTGCGCGTCGATGAGGTCGACGCACAGCTGAGCCTGCTCGGCGCTCTTTTTAGAGGGTCGAGATCAGTGCGCGCCTTGTCTGCCCGAGGTCTCGATGTGACGGTCGATCTCGCAGATCAAGGGTTCCTCGATTCCATCGTGGAGCTGCGCAAAAGTGCTTCCACCGGATCGTCCGCATCGGGTTCCGCGACCGCCGGCAGTGGACGGAGGAAATACACGATCAGTGATCTCGCCGTTCACATCGTGGATTCCGACGGCCCATTGGTTTCGATGAAAGACGCGCGTTTCGACATGCAGGCCGACGTTCTGCGTGCGAGCGTCGGAGCAGCCCTTTTTGGTCAGCGAAGCGCGGATCATGCGGCTGTCGGACCGTCTAAAGTCACGCTGCGGCGAACCAACGGTGCGTGGATGCTTCACGAGCTCGACGTCGAAGGTGCCAGCGTGCGCTCGCTTCGTGACGGCGAAGGTGAGCAACGAGCCTTGGCACTGCGACTCCGTGCAGCCGCCTCCTCGTTGCGATCCTCGGAACCAGCGAAGCGAACCCCTGCGGCGCCTCGGCAACCCGGCCGTTTGTTCGGCCGCCTGACTCGTGACGCCTACATTGCGGTGTCCAACGTAGAGATCGAAAGCCGCACCGCCGAGGGCGACGTCGAGCGAATTCGGAATTTCGAATGGGTTCTGCGCGGAGGCGAAGATGGTTGGTATCGCATCGCGGTTGGCGGTCAGACCTCCAACCGAGGCACGTTGAAGGTCGACCTCCGTGTCATGCCCCGCGAAGCCCGCGCAGAAGGGACCCTTCGGCTCCGTCGCATCTCGCTTGCGCTGATCGCACCGTTCACACCCGATATCCCTCTCTACAATGCGAAGCTCGGCACACTGAGTGCCGAGCTCGAGCTCGCCGCGAGCTCTTCGGACCAGGTGAGTATCGCCGGTAGCCTGCAGTTGCGCGAGCTTGCGTTGGCTTCCGAGCGGATCGCGCCTGAGCCCGTCGAGAACATCAACATCGACGTCCGAGGGAAGGGTGTGTGGCATCCCGAACAGCGCTTGCTTCGAATCGAGTACAGCAGGGTTCGGATGGGCAAGGCCCGCGTGTCGATCGATGGGGAGCTCGAACGGACGGCCGATCACTATCGCGTGGATCTCACGGCCAAGCTTCCCCCCACCTCTTGCAATGACGTGGTCGGAGCCATTCCGGAGGACGTCCTAGGGCCGCTCGCGCAGTTCGCATGGTCGGGTAACTGGAGTGCAGTCACTCACATCCGTCTAGACTCACGCGACTTCGACGCGACGGAACTGTCGATTCGCGTCCGCAATCTCTGCCAGTTCGAGCGAGTGCCCAATTGGGTCCGCGTCGAACGATTCCGGCAGCCCTTTCGCTATCGCGTGATCGAGCCCGATGATTCGGTGGTCGAGATGCGTACCGGCCCGGGCACCGAAAACTGGGTCGCCTTCGTGGACATTAGCCCCTTCGTGCCTGCGGCTGTGATCAGCCATGAAGACGGCGCATTTTATGAGCATGGCGGTTTTGCTCCGTGGGCGATTCGCGATGCATTGGTGCGCGACCTCAAAGAAGGTCGTTACGTCGTCGGCGCCAGCACGATTTCGATGCAGCTGGCCAAGAACCTCTACCTGCAGCGTGAAAAAACCATCGCGCGGAAGGTTCAAGAGGTCATTCTTACATGGTGGCTAGAGAACGCCCTCAGCAAGGATGAGATTCTCGAGCTCTATCTCAACGTGATCGAGTACGGACCGGGTGTCTACGGGATTAGACATGCAGCCGCGTACTACTTCGGCAGGGAGCCCATCGACTTGAGCCCTGCCGAGGCTGCCTTCCTCGCGTGCATGCTGCCGTCGCCGACGAGGTACCATGTCTCCTATGAGCGCGGTGCCCTCACTCGGTCGATGAAAACCAGGATGCGACGCTTACTCGAGCACATGGCGAAGCGCGAACGCATCGGTCCCGAGGCACTGTCATACGGGTTGGCCGAGGTCGATGACTTCCACTTCCACCGTGACACCGACCCGTCACCGCCTCCCCGGGTGCTGCCGCCTCTGGGCGCACCCCAAACGCCCGACCCGGAATCGCTCGATCCATTCGAGGCTCTGTTCGTCACGCCTTAGGCGCGCCCTGGTTCGAAAATTCTTCCCTCACCGGAGGTTCAGCCCGTCATTTATTGGGTCGAGGTCAGCGCCGGGGGTAAACACGAACGAGGCGCCGGGTCCGGGAGTGAATCGGTTTTTTTTCGGTGCGTCTGAGGGATTATGCAACGGTTGCTTAGCGTTGGTGGATTTGTGCGGCTCGCGTTCTTGCTTGGCTTGCCCGTCATCTCATCCGCGGCGCTGGCGCAGGGAGCGTCTCCCGCGGTCGTCGTCATCACTGCAAGCAACGATGCCACGTCGGGGGCAGCGATTCGCATCGATGGCGAGCCGTCGGGCAACGTCCCATTGCGCAAGACGCTCAATCCCGGCCGGCATCTGGTGCAGGTCGGCAAACGGGGATTCGTCACTTTTTCAAAATGGGTGGACTTGGTTGGCGGTCAGGTAACGACATTGTCCGTCGCGTTGCAGTCTCAAGAGGCAAAGACCGGCTCGCTTCTTGTCACGGCAGACGTGACCGGGATGCCCGTGCTCATCGATGGGCAGCGGCGCGGCGCGACCCCTCTGATCATCGACGGGCTCACCGAGGGTGAGCACGTTGTCGAGATCCGAAGTCCAGGCGAGGGCTATCAACCCTTTTCGAAAGTCGTGACGATCAGGGCGAACGAGCGCACGACTGTGGAGGCAGCGATTCGTGTCGCTCCCGATCTCGGTAGCTTGCGGGTCATCACAAACGTACCAGGCGCGATCATCAGCCTCGACGGCGCCGATATAGGTGTTGCCCCTGCGGCAAAGGGCGCCCTCACGCCTGGCGAGCACCTCGTCATGGCCCGGGCGACAGGTTACGAGGACGTCGAGCAGACGGTGACAGTGCTTGCGGGGCGCGAGCGCGTCGTCTCACTCCGCTTTACCACTACGAGCACGGACCTCGCGCGGATCCTCGTTCGCGCCAGCATTCCTGATGCGACCGTGACGATCGACGGCGTAGACATGGGCAAGCCGCCGATCACGATCGAGCCCGCCAAGCTCGGCACCCACTCCGTTGTCGTGCGTGCTCCGGGCTACCGCGAGCTGCGTCGATCTTGTTCGGTCGCGCCCGGTCGCAACTGCGACATCTTCGCCGAGCTCAATCCTCTGGGGGTGACGGTTCGGATAGAGGCCAACGTGTCGGGCGGGCAGCTGTTCATCGACGGCGAGCCGTACGGCCCCGTGCCATGGGAAGGGGACTTGTCGGCGGGCACTCATCGACTGGAGGTCAGGGCCGACGGCTACAGGAACCACGCTGAACAGATCCGTCTCGAGAAATCACCGCGGGTCCGCCTGATTCAGGTGATTCTCAGCAAGGCTGACGTTGGGATCGATCACGAGAAGCACGACAAAGACGCAGAATGCAAAGATCCGCTTCGCAACACCGTGACGCATGCAGGTGCGCCTAATCCTGTCGGAGTGGCAACCCTGGACTTTTCGACCGGCTGGCCGTGGTTGGCATCACTCGGCATGCGTGCAGGGCTCACGAAGTTTCTCGACGCCGGGCTCTACGTCACCACGTTCGGGAGGCTTACGGACTTCGCCGTCAGCACCAAAGCAGGATGGCGCCTGTCCCGACATTTCTCGTTGGGCGGAGACTTCCGGGTCGGCGGGGGCATCGGGCCTAAGCAAAGCGACACATCAGGCGCGAGACATCCGACGAACAACTTCTTCATGAGCCTCGATGCGATCTTCAGCGTGCATTTTCCACCCCGTGGCGCCCTCTCGATTTGGGTGGCTGGGGACTTCAACAGTGACCGATGGGACTTCGCCGGTCGCAATAGTCGCATAGCCGTGACAACCTCACGTCAGAATGTGGTGCGCGCCCGGCTGGGAGGATCCCTGGAAATCGTCGTGACGCGGAAGTGGAACGTGTGGATTGAAGTACAAGGAATCATAGCCGGAGATCACCGGCGCGTTCTCGGAGACATCTTTGGCGGCGGTCACGACGACCCCCTCGTCTATGGGCAGCTCGGGGCGACCTTCAAGTTCGGCGGTGCGAAAGGAGACTCGTGATCGAGGGTCACTTCATCGTGATCGAAGGCATCGACGGGTCGGGAACCACGACGCAGTGCTCGATCCTCGCAGACCGCCTCATCGATAAAGGCCTGCCCGTGCACGTCACGCGCGAGCCGAGCGATGGCCCGATCGGTGTTTTGATTCGTCAGATTCTAACGGGGAGGGTGGTAGTGCCCGGCCGCCGTGGTGCCCGCCCGCCCAGCTGGGCGACGATGGCGACCTTGTTCGCGTCGGACCGCCTCGATCATCTGGAAGCAGAGATTATCCCCAATCTGATCGACGGAGTCACGGTCATCTGCGACCGCTATGACTACTCCTCCGTAGCCTACCAGAGCGTGAGCAGCGGCGGCGGCGACGATGTCTCCACATGGCTGTGTGATCTCAACCGGCGGGCGAGGCGTCCCGATTTGACCCTGGTGCTCGACGTCGATCCCGAAGTGGCGGCGAGCAGGCGCAGCACCCGGACAGGCAGCCCGGAGCTGTACGAAGTCCACGAGCTGCAGATCGAGCTCGCGAAATTCTATCGGAAAATCGACAGGCTTTTCTCTGATGATACGATTCGACACGTCGATGCGAACTGTGGCATCGAAGGAGTGACCAAGGCGATTTGGTCCGAGGTCATGGCACTCCGAGGAGAATCCGCATGAGCCGTCAAGTCCCCCTATTGTTCGCCGCCCTCATGCTTGTGATCATGACGAGTTGCCATGAGAGCAAGCTCCAACAGGAGGTGGAAGATGAGTCCGATTGGGAGCAGTCCACGGGCGACGAGGCGCCCAAACCCGAGAGCAACCTGGACCAGCCGTATCAGCGGGTCTCGACGGGCGTCATTGCACGCAACAAGCTCGTGGCGGTGCTGGACGGGGGTCTGGGCCGGTTCCTACAGCATGTCGAGACGGAGCCTGCGTTCCACAAGGGCGCCTTCGTCGGCTTTCGGCTCGTGAGCTTGTTCCCGGGCGAGCCTGCCTTTGCATCGCTCGATCTTCGGCCTGGGGACACGGTGACGCGCATCAATGGCAAGTCCATCGAGCGGCCTGAACAAGCCGCAGCCGTGTGGGAGAGTCTCCGAACTGCCTCGAATTTGGTCGTCGACTATCGGCGCAACGACGAGGAGCACGCGTTGCGCTTCACGATCGTCGACGAGAGTTGACGTCGACCCCATCGCGCGGCGGTGCTTGGGTCCGGCCTCCTGGTGCTGATCCAAATAGCAGTAGGCCTGTTGAACGTGGCAGTTTCCTCACCGCCTCCCGTCTCCGGTGCTAATCTGCTTTTGTGAGCGATCCGTATCTGGGCAAGGAGGTGGCTGGGCAGTTCCGCATCGTCGAAAAGATCGGCAAGGGCGGGATGGGGGCGGTCTACAAGGCCGAGCAGCCCGATATGAATCGCTACGTCGCGATCAAGATCCTCCATTCGCGCTACCTCTCGCGGAGCGACTTGGTGTCGCGCTTCCGCCGAGAGGCGCGCGCGATGAGCCAACTCTCGCATCCAAACACCGCGCGCGTGTTTCTCTACGGCCAGCTCGAAGACGGCGCGTGCTATTTCGTGATGGAGCACCTCGTCGGTCAGAACCTCGCACAGCTCGTTCGAGCCGAAGGCGCGATGGAGCCCAAGCGGGCGATGCGCATCATGATACAGGTATGCAGCGCCCTCGAAGAAGCGCATCAAGCGGGCATCGTCCACCGCGACCTCAAGCCGGAGAACATCTTCGTGACCGCGCAGGGCGGCATTCGAGACTTTCCCAAAGTTTTGGACTTCGGTCTCGCCAAGGTGACCGAGCGGCAGATGAGACCCGGCTCGATGGTGCTCACACAGCAGGGGATGGTCTTCGGCACCCCCGAGTTCATGAGTCCCGAACAGGCGCACGGGAAGACCCTCGACGCCCGCTCCGACATCTACTCGTTGGGTGTCATTCTCTACGAGTTGCTGACCGGGAAGCTGCCTTTCGATGCCAAGCAACCGATCGAGTACATTCAGCTTCACGTCAACGCAACGCCGATCCCGCTTTCGCAGCGGCGACCGGACGTCACATTTCCGCCAGGCCTCGAAGATGTGCTCATGGCTGCATTGGCCAAGAAGCCAGAGGAACGGTACGCGTCGGCGGCTGAGTTTGCTGCAGCGTTGGAAAGCGTCCTACGAGCTGAAGCCGGGCAGGGCGGTCCGATCAGCTTGCCGACGCCGATTCCAGCGGTGCCTGTGTCTGAGCCGGCTCCATCCATCGAACCGCTACGCGGTCCCGTAAAACCCAAGACACCATGGATCATCCTGACGCTGGGTGTTCTCCTGGCCGTGGCCGGCGTGATCGCGCTCCTCGCCGCCTTCGGCTCGCACTCTTGACCGGCTGCGGACCTGCCCCTACGCCGGCCCCCTAAGGGAGGTTGACCGCTTTGAGCGGTAGCGTCAGAGTGGCGCGCCCGCCGAGTTAGAGACCATCATGACCGCAGCGACCCAACCAGCCACGATGATGCTGACCGTGAGCGACTTGATTGCGCTCACCAAGCCCCGGATCACGCTGATGGTTCTCGTAACGGCTGCCGGGGGTATTTGGCTGGCGCCGGGATCGCTCGATCTTGCTTCGATGGCCGTCATGCTCCTCACGACCGGGATGGTCGTCGGCGCAGCGAACACCTTGAACTGCTACCTCGAGCGGGACAGCGATCGCCTCATGGCCCGCACGGCCGACCGTCCGCTCCCCGACGGCCGGCTCGAGCCCTCGTGGGCGCTGGCCCTCGGTGTTCTCATGGGGCTCTTCGCCGTTCCGACCCTCGTGCTGGCTGTCAATCCGGTCACCGGCTTGCTCGGCTTCATCGCGCTGGTCAGTTACGTCGCGATTTACACACCGATGAAGCAGTACACGCCTGCGGCCCTGTTTGTCGGCGCGCTTCCAGGTGCCCTGCCGCCGCTCATGGGCTGGACGGCCGTGACCGGCAGCATCGAGATGCCCGGGCTGGTGTTGTTTGGTGTCCTGTTTTTCTGGCAGATCCCCCACTTCATTGCGATTTCGATTTTCAGGCAGGAGGAATACGAGCGGGCCGGCCTCAAGGTCTTGCCGTCTGTTTACGGCATCCACTCGGCGAAGGTGCAGTCCCTCGCCTACGCGGGCGCGCTTTGGGCGGTGTCGCTCCTTCTCGTGCCCTATGGACTGGCCGGCACGATCTACCTCGCGACCGCCATCATCCTCGGCGGCTATTTCTTCTTGACCGCGCTCCGTGGCTTCAAGGCCGAAGACGCAAACATTTGGGCCAAGAAGCTCTTCGTCGTCTCCCTCTTTTATCTGACGGCTCTGTTTGCGGCTCTGATCATCGATGCGCTTTAGTATTCTTCATCTTGTTCTCCATCCTGTTCCCCATCGTGGGCTGATGACCCTGCTCGTCCTGGCGGTCCTGGCCCTGGGGAGCACGGGCTGCTCCAAGAAAAGCGCCAAGGACGTTCCGGTTCTCGGCCAGCTTCCCGAGTTTTCGCTCGTGGACCAGGACCAGCAGGTGTTCAATCGTGCGTCGATGGAGGGCAAGCTTTGGGTATCGGCGTTTGTCTTCACCCACTGCCGTACTGTGTGTCCCAAGATCACGGCCCACATGAAGGGGATCCAGTCCCGGCTCTCGGACGTTCCCGGCGTCCACTTGCTTTCCGTCACCGTCGATCCTCGCAACGACACCCCCGAGGTCGTCAAGGCGTATATGACCAAGAACGGGTTGGATGAGCGCAACTGGCGCTTTGTGACGGGCCAAGGGGACACGATTCGGCATCTGGTCGTCGACGGATTCCGGGTCGGGCTCGGGGACGAGGACAGCACCGCAGCGGGCGCCGATGAGCTCATGCACTCGAACTCCTTCGTGCTGGTTGACGACAAAGCACAGGTCCGGGGCTACTATCGGGCCAACAACGACGGTATCGCTGACCTCGAGCGAGATATTCGCGCCCTGGCCACCACACTGCCCTCCAAGCGTTGATAGCGTCCCGCTTCGGTGTTAAGCCCGCGGCATGAATGAGAGGATCCCCGTCGCGGAGCGGCTCAGCGCCGTCAAGCCTTCTGCCACCGTTGCCGTCGCCCAGCGCGCGCGAGAGCTCAAGGCGCAAGGCATCGACGTGCTTTCGTTCAGCGTAGGCGAGCCGGATTTCGAGACACCGGCGCACATTCGTGAAGCAGCCAAGCGGGCGATCGATTCGGGCGCGACTCGCTACACCGCGGCGCGCGGCCTCGTCGAGCTTCGGGACGCGATCTGCGAGGCTTCTGCGAAGCGGCGCATCGGCGTCACATACGAACCCTCGCAGGTCGTCGTTTCGGTGGGTGCGAAGCATACGCTTTTCAACCTGGCGTTGGCGTTGTACGACGAAGGGGACGAGGTCTTGATCCCTGCGCCATATTGGGTGAGTTACCCTGAGCAGGTGCGTCTCATGGGTGCGAATCCCGTCATCGTGCAGACCTCCGAAGACGAGGGTTTCCGCATGACACCGGAGGCGCTGCGCGGCGCCGTCACACCCAAGACGAAAGCCTTGCTCCTGTGCTCGCCCTCCAACCCGACCGGCACGGCGTACACAGCTGAACAGCTGGGCGCACTGGCCGGCGTGGCCGCGGAACACAATTTCTGGATCATCGTTGACGAAATCTACGGACAGCTCGTATACGGTGGGTTCGATCAGAAATCGATTGCCGAGGTCGCACCTGATCTGAGAGACCGCATCATCATCGTCGATGGCGTCAGCAAGACGTTTGCGATGACGGGCTGGCGCATCGGCTGGATGCTCGCGCCCGAATACGTGGCTAACGCGTGTGACAAGATCCAGGGCCAGTCGACCACCAATCCTGCGACAGTTGCCCAGTTTGCGGCGATTGCAGCGCTCCGGGGTCCTTGGGAGCCCATGGAAGAAATGCGGCGAGCCTTCGAGGCGCGCCGAAGCGTCATCGTCGATGGGCTCAACGCGATCGATGGCATTAAGTGCCGACTACCCGAAGGCTCATTTTACGTCTTCGCGAACGTGCGGGAGCTGGTAGGCAAGCACGGCGGCGGCAAGAAGCTCGAAACCGACGTCGACGTCGCGAGCTACCTCTTGGAAGAAGCGCGCTGCGCCGTCGTTCCAGGCACGGCCTTTGGCGCCTCGGGTTACCTACGTATCTCCTACGCCGCATCGCACGACATGCTCCGCAAAGGACTCAGCCGGATCGGCGAAGCGGTGGGAAAGCTGGCGTAGACCACTACGAGTCGGAGCTGCCGTCGGCATTCGAGTCCTTTTTGGGGAGTGTGATCGTCAAAACACCGTTGTCATATTCGGAAGTCATTTTCGCCGGGTCGACTTCACTAGGTAGCGGGATCGCTCTCTCGAAACGACCTTCAAACCGCTCCTTGCGCACGACCTGGCCCGCCGAATCATCTTCATTGACATCACGTTTGGTTTCGCCACGAATATAGAGCACGTTGTCCCTTACTTCGACGTTCAGATTCGCCTTATTGGCTCCTGGGACGTCGACCCTCGTGATGTACGCGTCCTTGGTCTCCTCGACATCGATGCTCGGGCTAAATGTGCGGTTCTCGAACAACGAACCAAACTTTGGACTCGTCTGAAATCGTGAAAACGAGCTCCCGAACAGCTGATTCATTTCGTGCTGCATCCGCTGCAGCTCAGCCCGCGGGTCCCAACGATCGAGGTCTAAATCTTTCCTGTCCAATGGCGCCCCACTGGGCGCATGAGGAGCAGCGGGCGCCGCGGCATTCGCGAAAGTGCGCGCCCAGGTCGCGGAGCCTGTTGGCG
>Ga0114931_10011976_pt1 | contig 10191 bp, 5 predicted proteins | sample 2SBtaG_FD_89579 | JGI IMG/M metagenome (GOLD analysis project Ga0114931, IMG submission 89579) | Deep subsurface microbial communities from Kolumbo volcano to uncover new lineages of life (NeLLi) - 2SBTROV14_V59a metaG | ecosystem: Environmental > Aquatic > Marine > Volcanic | place: Kolumbo... | reverse complement strand
TCCCCTCTGCTCTAAGCTCTGCTATCATCCCTCGCTCATCTATTTTCAGCTGATTGTATTTCTTTCCCATAACCACCTAGATTATCCTCCCAGGTGGTGAACTTCCTCTTTGAACTCAGTAACTACTTTTAAGATGAAAAACTTTTAACATGCCAAATCTCTTTTGCGTATTCTGTTATAGCACGGTCGCTTGAGAATTTGCCTATACGAGCGATATTCAAAATCGCTTTTTTAGTCCACATGGCCTTGTCGATAAATTCATTCTCGATGTTTTCCTGAGTTTCAATATACGATTCGAAATCGGCAAGATGAAAATAAACGTCTCCATTAAGTAATAGCGATTCGTATATCCAGTTGAATAAACCAGGCTCTTTCTGACAAAAAGTATCTGATTTAAAAGAGTCTATGACCCTTTTGATATAGTTGTTTCGCTCATAAAAGTGATAGGGATTATAGCTGTTAGTTTCTTTTAGTTCCTTTATTTCCTCAACTCTCAAGCCAAATATAAATATGTTATCTTCCCCAACCTCTTCCATGATTTCTATGTTCGCTCCGTCATATGTCCCAATGGTAAGTGCGCCGTTTAGTGCAAACTTCATGTTACTGGTTCCAGAAGCTTCTTTTCCCGCAGTAGAGATGTGTTCGCTTATATCTGCGGCGGGAATAATTTTTTCGGCAAGAGATACTTTGTAATCGGGTATGAAAACGACTTTAATCTGATCATTAACTCTCTTGTCGCTATTAACAAATTCAGCTACGTTGTTAATAAGCTTTATAATGTTCTTAGCCACCCAATATCCGGGTGCGGCCTTCCCGGAAAATATGTATGTTTTTGGTACGGCGAGTATACGATCATCCTGAACTATAGAAAAATATTGATGAATAATGTTCATTATGTTAAGGAGTTGGCGTTTGTATTCGTGGATCCGTTTTATTTGTATATCATAAAGAGATTCCGGGTTAACCGCTATCCGTGTTGTATCGAAAATAAATTTGGACAGCTCCTGTTTATTGTCTTTTTTGATTTGCTGAAATTCATGTACGAACCCTTCATTAAGAGAATATTTTTCAAGCGCTTTCAACTTATAAAGATCGGTGATCCACTCATCGCCGACTGTACGTGTAATTAAGTTTGATAATCCGGGGTTAATCTTTAGCAACCACCTTCTCTGGGTAACGCCATTTGTTTTATTATTGAACTTATCGGGAGTAAAATTATAAAAATCGGGTACGAGATCGGTTTTAATAAGTTTTGAATGCAGAGCAGCTACACCGTTTACTGAATGACTACCCACAATGGAAAGATTTACCATCCTTATTTGCTTGGAATCACCCTCTTCTATTATTGACATTCTACTTATACGATCCTTATCGTTTGGCCATTTTGAACTGATTTTATTGAGAAATCGCTCATTGATGTCGTAAATTATTTGAAGATGACGCGGCAGGATTTGTTCAAATAAAGATAGAGGCCATTTTTCCATAGCTTCCGGGAGTAGGGTATGATTGGTATAGCCAAATGTCGAATGTGTGATATTCCAAGCTCTGTTCCATGATAAACCGTTTTCATCAACTAATATCCTCATTAACTCTACTATCGCAAGTGCAGGGTGCGTATCATTTAATTGTATCGATACCTTAGAAGCAAACTTTCCGAAGCTTTTATATCTTTTGATATACCGTCTCACAATGTCGCGTACAGCACAAGAGACCAAGAAGTACTCCTGAATAACACGCAACTCCTTACCCTGTTTGACTGTATCTGACGGATATAAAACTTTTGACACCATTTCCGATGACGTTTTTTGTTCCAGCGCCTTCAGATAATCTCCACTGTTAAATATATTCATGTCAAATTCGTTTGACGCCCTTGCCGAATAAAGTCTCAGAAAATTTACTGTTTTAGCTCCGTATCCCACTATAGGCATATCATATGGAACACCGTACAGATATTTCCAATCTTTCCAGAATGGCCTAAAGTTACCATTGATGTCTTTTTCAATCTCCACCCTGCCATAAAGTGGAACGATGCAGGCTTGATCAGCCTTTTCAATCAGCCACGGTGATTCTTCCCGTAACCAATGATCAGGTTGCTCGACCTGATAACCATTGACTATCTTCTGTTTAAACAAGCCGAATTCGTAATTTATACCATAGCCGAAACCAGGCATTCCTAGAGTAGCTATCGAATCCAAAAAGCAAGCAGCTAGCCTTCCCAAACCCCCGTTCCCAAGAGCTGGGTCAATTTCAGCTTCAATTATGTCGGATAGCGAGCTGCCGATTTTTTTTAGTGCATTATTACAGATGTCGTAGATACCAAGATTGATCAGGTTGTTGGATAATGATCTCCCGACAAGGTATTCTATAGATAGATAGTATATCCTTTTTGCCTCTTTCTTATCGTACAATTCTTCAGTCTCAAAAAGCCTATCAATTATCAATTCTCTTATTGAAAGTCCTAAAGAACGGTAAATATCCTCCAAGGATGCATTTGAGATTTTTTTGCCCGTACAATATTTTAAATATTTTAGTATTCTCTCACTTAGATTTTTCGCATTGAATCCTCGGTACTCGATAGGTTCAATCATAAGCACATCCCTTTCAGTATCTATAAATAATAATGAGTATATAGATTCTCAAGATGATTCCAGACAAGTGTTTGTAAGGATATTTTTCATTTTCCTAACATATAACCCTAAACCACTTATAAATTTATCCTTACAATGTATAATTAGAAGCATAATATCACTAATCTGATCAATTACTACAGCTTTATGGCAATTAATGAAAATGCCGTGAAACACATAACACTATTTACTGAATACGATATATATCTATTCAAACAGGGTAGCAATCACAAAATATATAATAAATTGGGCTCACATTTAATAGAATATGAGGGTTCAAGGGGTACTTATTTTTCAGTATGGGCTCCCAACGCTGAATCCGTATCAGTTATAGGAAATTTTAACGGCTGGAACGGTAAAGCGCATCCGCTTGAAGTCAGATGGGATGAATCTGGAATATGGGAGGGGTTTATACCCATCGTGGAAGAAAGCTATTTGTATAAGTACAATATTGTCTCAAAAGCAAACAATTATAAAGTACAAAAAGCAGACCCGTTGGCCTTTCATTGCGAAACACCACCGAAAACAGCTTCTATAGTTTGGGATTTATATTATAAATGGAACGATAAGGAATGGTTTAAAAAAAGAGAGAAGCGAAATTCCCTCAGCTCACCCATATCTATTTATGAAGTCCATCTGGGCTCTTGGAAGAGACGCTTGGGGGAAGATAATAGACCTCTTAACTATCGTGAACTAGCATTAGAACTCTCTGAATATATTAAAGAAACAGGTTTCACACATGTGGAGTTTTTACCAATTATGGAGCACCCGTTCTACGGCTCCTGGGGTTATCAAACCACAGGGTACTTATCTCCGACCAGCAGATACGGCACACCTCAGGATTTTATGTATTTAGTTGACTACTTTCATCAGAATGACATTGGAGTTGTCCTTGACTGGGTACCCTCTCATTTCCCTGGGGATGAGCATGGCCTTGTTTTTTTTGACGGAACTCACTTGTATGAGCATGAAGATCCGCGAAAAGGCTTTCACCCTAACTGGGATAGCTATATATTCAATTACGGGAGAAATGAAGTTAAATGCTTTTTGATGAGCAGTGCGCAATTTTGGTTTGATCTGTATCATATCGACGCTCTCAGAGTGGATGCCGTCTCATCAATGCTATACCTTGATTACGGCAGGAAAGAGGGAGAATGGATTCCAAATGAGTACGGCGGGAACGAAAATATAGACGCGATAAATTTTCTTAAGGAACTTAACAGATCGATTTATACCGAAAATCCTGGCGTTCAGACTATAGCGGAGGAATCCACTGCATGGCCTATGGTAACTAAGCCTGCGGAAGTGGGTGGATTAGGGTTTGGAATGAAATGGAATATGGGATGGATGCACGATACTCTTGAATACTTTTCAAAAGACCCGGTCCACAGGAAGTACCATCATGATACGCTTACTTTCAGTATGGTATACGCTTTTGATGAAAACTTCGTTTTGTCTCTTTCTCACGATGAGGCTGTTTACGGGAAGGGTTCATTAATAAACAAAATGCCTGGTGATAAATGGCAAAAATCAGCGAATTTAAGGACCTTATACGGTTATATGTTCGCACATCCAGGTAAGAAGTTGTTATTTATGGGAGGGGAATTCGGACAATGGAATGAATGGAACCATGAGGGAAGCTTGGACTGGTACTTACTGGATAACCAGCTAAACAGCGGTATTAAGCGATGGTTGAGTGACCTTAATAATTTATATAAAATCGAGCCTGCATTGTATGAAGGCGATTTTTCAGCTGATGGCTTCGAATGGATAAATATGGATGATAAAGAAGGAAGTACAATTAGCTTTTTGAGAAAAGCCGTTAACAACTCTGATATTATATTAGTAGTCTGTAATTTTACCCCCGTAACCAGAAATATATACAAAATCTATGTACCCGAATCCGGTTATTGGAGAGAATGCTTAAATAGCGACGCGGAAGTCTATGGGGGTAGCGGTATAGGCAATTCAGGGGGGGTTATGTCTTTATCTGACGCCGAAAATGAAGGACGACATTATATTGATATATGTCTCCCACCTTTTGGAGTGATATTTTTCAAATGCGATTCGTGAATAATGAAAACTTGGGCGCGCACAGATTAAAGTGCTTCAGGGATAACGCTCTTAAACGATATGTCTCAAGAATTAGAGTACATTAATAACATACAGCCAGGTAGCCCAGAGCCTCTTGGTGCGAGCTGGGATGGTCATGGAGTGAATTTTGCTATTTATTCTGAACGTGCCCAGATGATAAAATTATGCCTGTTTACTAATAATAAAGTAGAGAGAGAATACGCTAAAATCGGGCTTAACTCTAAAACAGGCAACATCTGGCATTGCTACATTCCACATCTTCGTCCGGGGCAGTTATACGGGTATAGAGTTTACGGGCCGTATGAACCGGATTATGGGCTAAGATATAATGCTAATAAACTTCTGTTAGACCCATATGCGAAAGCGATAACTGGTGAAGTACATTTAAATGATTTTCATTATGACTATATAGCGGAAAAAGCCAGGACTGATACCATTGCCGATTTAAGAGACAATGCACTATTAATGCCAAAATGTGTCGTCATTGATACAAAGTTTGATTGGGGAGATGACACGCACCCTCAAATTTCGTGGGGAGATACAATAATCTATGAAGTACATGTAAAGGGATTTACAATCCTAAATCCTGAGATTCCCGAGTCTATCAGGGGTACATATTCGGGCCTATGCTCAACTCCGGCTATGGAATATCTGAAATCTTTAGGAATTACCGCTCTCGAACTGATGCCGGTTCATCACAGGGTTTCCGAAAGAAGATTAGTAGACAATGGTTTAACAAATTACTGGGGTTACAACTCAATCGGGTTTTTCGCTCCGGACTCACGTTTTTCAAGCGTTGGGAAATACGGGCAACAGGTAGTAGAATTTAAAAATATGGTTAAAGCTTTTCATAAAGAGGGAATCGAAGTAATACTAGACGTAGTTTATAACCATACAGCCGAAGGAGATGGTAAAGGGCCGACTTTATCTTTTCGTGGGATCGATAATATTTCTTATTACCGTCTAAAAGATAATGATTTGAAGCTCTATGAAGATTATACCGGAACTGGTAACACCTTTGCGACAAACCACCCCTGTGCTATTAAGCTTATTATTGACAGCCTTAAGTATTGGGTAGAGGAAATGCATATCGACGGATTTAGGTTTGATCTTGCCACTGTTTTAGGGAGAGAGGAGTTTGATTTTCATAAGCATCATCCTTTATTGGAATCCATATGTGAAGACCGTATTTTATCCAAAGTGAAATTTATAGCTGAGCCCTGGGACCTGGGTCATAAAGGTTATCAAGTCGGCAATTTCCCAGACCCATTTTCCGAGTGGAACGATAAATACCGTAATACAGTAAGACGCTTCTGGAGAGGCGATCGTGGACAAGCGGCAGATATGGCTTATCGAATAAGTGGATCGAGTGATTTATATGAGCTCAATTCAAAAGGTTCGAATAGCAGCATCAATTATATAACCTCTCACGACGGATTTACGCTTGAGGATCTTGTTTCTTATAACCATAAACATAACCTAGCGAATTTGGAAAATAATAAGGATGGTACAGAGGCTAATTTCAGCTATAACTTCGGACACGAGGGACAGACGTTAGATAATACAATTTTGGAAAACCGGGAAAAGCAAAAACGTAATTTTCTGGCTACTCTTTTTCTTTCACGAGGCGTTCCGATGCTGCTTGCAGGGGATGAATCGGGTAGAACCCAACGTGGCAACAACAATGCTTACTGCCAGGACAATAAGATCTCTTGGGTCAGTTGGAGTTGGAACAAAGCAAACAAGGATTTAATTGAATTTACAAAGCGGCTCATTAAAATCAGATCAGACTATCCTATACTAAGAGAGGGGAAATTTTTTCACGGCCACTTTATTAATAGCGGCAACTACAGGGATCTGGCATGGTATAAGCATAATGGAAATGAAATTGTATATTCTGACTGGGAAAACAACAGATTGCGTTCATTTACTTTACTAATGGCTAATGAAAAAGTTGATAATACGGAAGAAAATGATAAAACAGTTTTAGACAATACCTTCATGATATTACTAAACGCCTCTTCGGAAACCATAGATTTTATTATTCCGGAAAATAATATTGCTAATTCATGGGAGATATTAATAGACACTTCAACAAATAAAATCAATATGGAGTTTGCTCGGCACACACCGGGGGATAAATATACTATGGTTAATAAATCATTATCAGTATTGAAACCCCTAAGACCGGGTCCCACAACTAATTGGCAAGAAACCGATAATGAATAAAAGAGCAAGCGGCTTATTACTACATATAACATCCTTACACTCTAAATTCGGAATCGGAGATCTCGGACCCCCTTCTTTTGAGTTTGTGAATTTCCTTTCTGAAGGGGGTCAAAAATACTGGCAGATACTACCTCTAAATCCAACAGAACTTGCCTACGGTAATTCCCCTTATAGTTGTCCTTCGACATACGCTGGCAATCCTCTCCTCATTAGTTTCGAATCGATGAAAGTGGATGGATACTTGTCCAGTTCCGATTTAAGGTACAAGCCCACGTTTCCTAAAAACCGTGTTAATTATAATAAAGTGTCTTTGTATAAAATGGATCTTCTTAAAAATACATTTGAACACAATAAGAGAGGTATTAGTGAAGATCGTGATTTTAATAAATTTTGCATGGACAATGAATGCTGGCTTGCTGATTATTGCTTATACACTATGTATAGAATTAAATATAATTCTCGGACATGGCGAGATTTCCCGATCGAACTAAAGTACAGAGACAATAAAGAACTTGTAAAACTGAGTGAGAAAGAGGAATCAACCGTTCTTTTTTATAAATTCCTACAATTTATCTTTTTTAAACAGTGGTCAAATTTAAAAACGTTTGCTAATGACAGAGGTATACAATTTATAGGAGACCTCCCTTATTATGTTAACTACGACAGCTCCGACGTATGGGCAAATCAGGAAATATTCAAACTTGATAAAAATAAAAACCCCGAATTTATAGCTGGTGTCCCTCCTGATTATTTCAGTGAGACCGGACAGCTATGGGGCAATCCTGTCTACGATTGGGACAAGCTGAAAGAGTCGGGTTACGCATGGTGGATAAAACGAATCAGACATAATCTATCAATGTTCGATAAACTAAGGTTTGATCATTTCAGGGGATTCGTCTCTTTTTGGGAAGTTGAAGCAGGTGAGAAAACCGCACTTAATGGAAAGTGGGTACATGTAGACACCTATAATTTCCTAAAAGAATTATTTGCTCATTTTGAAAAGTCTAATTTCATAGCAGAGGATCTGGGGTTAATTACCGAGGATGTAAGAGAGGTGATAAAACGATATCACCTCCCTGGCATGAAGATCTTGTTATTCGCTTTTGGTGACGATTTCCCACATGGAGATTACCTACCTCATAACATAGACGCTAACTGTGTCATTTATACAGGCACACATGATAATAATACGGTTATAGGTTGGTGGAAAGGAGAAGCAAGGGACATAGAAAAATGTAGAGTTTGTGAGTACATAGGCAGGGAACTGAATGAGAGTTTAATTAATTGGGAGTTTATAAAGCTGGCTTTGGAATCGAGGGCAGATATAGCAATAATTCCAATGCAAGATATACTGGGGCTTGGGGAAGATTCACGGATGAATACTCCTGCTACTGCGTATGGAAATTGGGAATGGAAGCTCTCGGAAGAACAGTTAAACTTGAATCTAGCTAGAAGACTGGAGCAGCTGACTGAAAAAAGCAACAGGTCAGGCTCGGCTTCAGGTAAAGATTAAATGAACTGAAATACGCAGTAGATACGAAACAAGATCAATAATCTTGAACTACATATTAATCAGGAAATCATAATCAAATGAATGTACTGTTCGTTGCTTCAGAAATGGAGCCTCTTGCGAAAACTGGTGGCTTGGCAGATGTAATAGGCATTCTGCCAAAACGTTTAAAAGAGTTGGGCTTGGACGTAAGGGTAGTAATTCCATATTACAAGGAAGTAGAAAGAAATCTAAAACGTCTTAAATATAAGGTCAAAGCTCTAAGAGCTAAGGAAATAATTATCCCGATTGATTGGATACCTTACAAAGGGAAGATTAAGGAAACTACAATCGGGGGCGTTACTGTTTATTTTTTGTGTAATGATAAATTATATGGCCGTGAACAGATATATGGGACATCAACCGGTGATTTTGAAGACAACGATGTGAGATTCGGTTTTTTATCTCTGGGCGCTCTAGAAATAGCAAAGTTATTAAGCTTTAAACCCGATATAATTCACTGTAATGATTGGCAAACCGCACTAGTCCCTATATCTCTTAAGTGGAAAAAGCGCTATAAAGACACCCCATTTTTCGAAGAGAGTAAGGTTGTATTTACTATACATAACATAGCGTACCAAGGAATATATCCAAAGGAATTCATTGAGAAATTCGGCTTTCCAACCGATATTTATAATCCCAGTGAAATGGAATTCTATGGGAAAGTAAATTTGTTAAAAGGTGCAATAATCTCATCCGATTTAGTTCTTACTGTGAGTCCTCGATATGCCGAAGAAATTAAAACACCTGAATATGGTTACCGGCTTGACGGTGTTCTAAGATTGATTTCAAACCAAAATAAATTAATAGGTATTATGAATGGACTCAATTACGATATATGGGATCCCGAGAGAGACAATGCGATATTTAAGAAGTATAACGTACGCAATCTCGAAGGGAAGACTGTTAATAAGTTAAAATTAAGAGAGCGTCTTGGATTTAAATCTGGAGACGATAAACCTTTAATTGGCATTGTCTCAAGACTGGCTGACCAGAAAGGTATAGACTTGGTTGTTTATTCCCTAGAGCAAATATTGGCATTGGGCGTCGAATTGGTCGTGCTCGGAGAAGGTGATAGAAACTACGAGAATTTATTAACACAGAAAATAGAAAAATACAGCGGCAGCTTTTCAGCTATAATCAGATACAATGATAAAAAAGCTAGATACATCTATGCCGGGAGTGATATGTTTCTGATGCCTTCTCGTTTTGAACCGTGCGGGCTAGGTCAGTTAATAGCGCTGAAATACGGAAGTATACCAATTGTAAGAGGCACAGGAGGGTTACTAGATTCAATTATCGATTACAAACGTAATAAAGAATTGGGAAACGGTTTTGTGTTTCATGGTTTTGAAAGTAAAGAATTGTTAGATGCAATCAAAAATGCCATTCATGTTTATAATGACCACGCACAGTGGAATGAGCTTGTAAAAAGGGCAATGACAGAGAACTTTTCATGGAGAAAATCAAGTAAATTATATTTAGAGCATTACCGGGACTTGCTAGGGAAATAATTGAATTGACCGGTTGCCCCAAAATACCCGCCGTTTAATTTAGTTATTCTCTCATAATCTATAAATATCACGAGTTCCGTTTACAGAAGAGATGAGTTAAATTATCAGTAAAGGAGGTCGTGAAATGGATACAGCACAGAGAGAAATAAATCATAAACTCAAGATACTTAACCATGCG
>Ga0114931_10011975_pt1 | contig 10191 bp, 10 predicted proteins | sample 2SBtaG_FD_89579 | JGI IMG/M metagenome (GOLD analysis project Ga0114931, IMG submission 89579) | Deep subsurface microbial communities from Kolumbo volcano to uncover new lineages of life (NeLLi) - 2SBTROV14_V59a metaG | ecosystem: Environmental > Aquatic > Marine > Volcanic | place: Kolumbo... | reverse complement strand
AGTTTTTTTCTATCAAGTGATTTACTTTCTTCTTCTGTCAGCCACTGGAAGTGCTCGACCAGTTCCGCTGCTTCAGCGATCAGTGCCATGGACAGATTTTTTGGTGAATGAAATTGATCCCAGTCGCGGTCAGCAGCAAATTGCGCAAGGCGCTGGCGTAACTGGTCAAGACTGTCCTGATTCATCAGTTTATTCTTGTAGTGATTTACGTGCGCGAGCAATAGCCGATTGCACCTGATCAGGGGCCGTGCCACCGATATGGTTACGCGCAGCCACCGAACCTTCCGGAGTCAGCACATCAAAGACATCATTTTCTACGACAGACGAGAACTGTTGCAGGTCGTCAAGGCTGAATTCAGCGAGATCCTTGTCTGCATTGACGCCATGTAACACTGTCTTGCCAACGATTTCATGCGCGTCACGAAAGGCCACCCCTTTACGCACCAGATAATCCGCCAGATCAGTCGCGGTGGTAAAACCTTGTGCCGCCGCTTTTTTCATATTGTCAGCATTGACCTTGATTGCCAGCATCATGGCAGTGAATACCGGCAAGACGTCAGCCAGCGTATCAACCGCATCAAATACGGGCTCCTTGTCCTCCTGGTTGTCCTTGTTGTATGCAAGTGGCTGGCCTTTCATGAGCGTCAACATCGCCATTAAATGGCCATAAACACGTCCACATTTTCCTCGCACCAGCTCCGGCACATCGGGATTTTTTTTCTGCGGCATTATCGATGAACCAGTACAAAATGCATCGCCCAGGTCAACAAAACCAAACTGGACCGACGACCACATGACCAGCTCTTCCGAACAACGTGACAGATGCAACATGACCACCGACGCGCATGACAAAAACTCGATAACAAAATCGCGGTCGCTGACAGCATCAAGTGAATTCATGGACGGCGCATCAAAGCCGAGCTCGTTGGCCGTGAACTCCCGGTCAATCGGAAAGCTGGTGCCGGCAAGAGCCGCCGAACCCAGCGGCATGATATTGATGCGTTTGCGACAGTCGGTAAAACGTTGTTTGTCACGCACAAGCATTTCAAACCAGGCCATCATATGGTGACCGAAAGTCACGGGCTGTGCAGTCTGCAAATGGGTAAAGCCGGGCATGATAGTAGCGGCCTCCCGTTCAGCAACGTCCAGCAGTGCCGATTGCAGACCGGTAATCATTGAGTGGATGCGGTCGATTTCATCGCGCAGATACAAACGCAGGTCAGTCGCGACCTGATCGTTGCGTGAACGCGCGGTATGCAGTTTTTTACCAATGTCGCCGATGCGGTCAGTCAGGCGGGCCTCGATATTCATGTGCACATCTTCCATCTCAATTGACCAGGCAAAATCCCCGCGTTCAATATCAGCAAGAATATCATTCAGACCATCAATGATTTTGTCACGCTCATCATCGGTGAGCACACCAACATGTGCCAGCATGCAGGCATGCGCAATCGAACCGGCGATATCGTGCTTGTACAGCCGGCGGTCGAACCCGACAGATGCATTGAAGTTCTTGACCAAATCATCAGTGGGTTCTGTAAATCGCCCTGACCAGGTTTTATTGCCTGTCTTGTCGCCAATTTTGTCGTTGGTAGCCATGATGTAATCTGTAAAAAGTTCTATGAATTGCGCAGTATAGACGATTTTTCCGCAGTCGTGCGATGTGGATCACGCCCTGGTCGCCTGTGATCACCAGCGGGCTGCTAAACTTAAGGAACCACTGGTTAATTCCGGGTCGAGTGGATGATGAGGTAACCTCTTTCAGGTCAAGGCGCCCATCGCAGGTAATAGCCAGGCTATTGCCAGGATTGGCAACGTAGAGAGGGGAGATTTTAACCATCAGCAACCGATCCATGAATTTACCAGTGGTTCTTTAACGTAAGCACACGATAACGGGGCAGTGACATTGACTGAAGGTGGGGCCACTAACAACGATTCCAATCGGGTCTTTCTCCCGAATTTCTGTAGCGTCAAGCCACTACTCGTGCTGGTCATTATCAGCGAGCTGCTCGCTTTTGTGCTGACACTGGCCTCGCTGACAGCTGGCGATTTCTGGCAACAGCTCAGTATGATGTCCCTGTTTATCCAGTGGGTGACACTGCTGAGTGCTGGTTTGTTGTGCCTGTTGCGTCCGTATTTAAGCAGATTCACCAATGTTCATGTGGGCGTGATCAGCTATTGCCTGTTGCTGGTGGTGACGCTCTGCGTCAGCGAACTCAGCTACCAGATATTGGAAGCGTCTGCAGGCGATAGCGCAGGTCCAGGTGGCCGTCATTTTGCCATTCTTGTCCGCAACCTGGCGATAAGCGCGATCCTCAGCGCCGTTGTCCTGCGTTATCTTTATATCCAGCATCAGTGGAAACTGAAAGTCGAATCAGAATTGCAGGCGCGCATCCAGGCATTGCAATCGAGGATCCGGCCCCATTTCCTTTTTAATAGTATGAATACCATTGCCAGTCTCATTCGCTCACAGCCCCAACAGGCCGAACGTGCTGTCGAAGATTTGTCTGACCTGTTTCGTATTAGCCTGGGCGATGCCAGTTCTCAAATCCAGTTAGCGCAGGAGCTGGAGATCTCGAAACAATATCTGAACATAGAAAAGTTACGCCTGGGGGATCGATTACAGACTGAATGGCAAATAGACAATGTGCCCGGCGATGCCATGGTGCCAGCGCTGATCTTGCAGCCGCTTCTGGAAAACGCTGTTTATCATGGTATTGAACCCCTGCCTGGGGGTGGCAAGGTGGCGGTGACGGGGAAATTGAATAACGGTGAAATACGGTTATCGATTACCAATCCGGTGATAGACAAGGGCAAGGACAAGGAACATGAAGGCAACCGGATTGCACAAGAAAATATCAGTCAGCGGCTTGATGCCGTCTATGGCATAAAAAACGGGTTGCGGGTCAGCCGTTCGGATGCTGGTTATGAGGTAACGATCAGGTTTCCCTACACAGTGGACTCTGTATGAAAATACTGATCGTTGATGATGAAGCCCTGGCGCGAACAAGATTGCGCACATTGGTCGAGGAAATTGGCGGCCATGAAGTGGTTGCTGAGGCAGACAATGGCGAGCTTGCCTTGTCGCTCAGTCATGAAAAAGAACCGGATGTTGTGTTGCTGGATATCAGAATGCCAGTGATGGAGGGCATTGAAGCGGCCATGCACATTTCAAAACTGGAGCATCCACCGGCGATCATTTTTACCACTGCCTACAACAAATACGCGCTGGAGGCCTTTCAGTCACATGCGGTGGATTACTTGCTCAAGCCGGTAAAAAAAAGTCGGCTGGCGGAAGCACTTGAGCAGTCGAACCGGCTTAACCGTGCCCAGTTACAAGCAGTGGGCAAGGCAGAGACAGGTGACTTCAGTCGTACCCACATCAGTGCGCGTTCGCGTGGCACCATCAATTTAATTCGTGTCGATGACATTATTTATTTTCAGGCGGATCAGAAATACGTCAAGGTGAGGCACACGAGCGGTACTGTGCTGATTGATGAGTCCGTCAAATCGCTGGAAGAGGAATTCAGTTCAGCCTTTCTGCGAATTCACAGAAGCGCGCTGGTAGCACACAGTTTTATTGAAGGGCTGGAAAAAGACAGGGGTGGACACTGTCAGGTCATACTGCGCGGTGTCGATGACCGCCTGGAAATCAGCCGACGTCATATGGCCGAAGTAAGAAAGGCGCTGAAGCAAAACGAGCGTCGTGGTAGCAAATAGTGAAAATTAAAGCTCAGGTTTAATCCCGGGTTTGCTTCCAGGTTTGCTGAGGGAAGCGACTTTTCCGTTCTTGCGAGAGCGTAACATGGCCAGGGAATTATCAATCGCCTGGTCGAGATACCAGCCGTAGAAATCAATGGTGTTGATCCCGATCATCCTGGGGGCAAGTTCCTTGCCCTTGTCGTCAAAGAATTTGATAGTTGGCGTGACAAAAATGCCATTGTCATCGGCAAAATCATCAACGTCAACCGACTCATTGTTAAAATCACGAATGGGATCGGAACTGTCAATGCTGACAGTGCGGATGATGACCTTGTCCACGTATTCCTTGCTACGAATCATGGGTTTTACGATTTCTTCTTCAAGCAGTACACAATAGGCGCAACTATCGGCCCTGAAAATCAGCATAATGGGCAGGTTATGCTTGCGCGACAATTGGGCATCAGCATAGAGACTGGTGCTTGCCGTGACTTCCACGCCGTCATCAATGAATTCATTGTTCTCAGCGGTAAAGCCAACGGTACTCGTCAGGAGCATAAGCACTGTGGTCATGTAAGCGGATATACGCATCGTTTTTATCTTCCAAGGGGGTTTAATTGTTTTGCACGAACCAACTATATGATTATAATATAGTTTTTATAAAAATCCTTTATAAAAGGGCATAAAATTCAAAATTTCCAGTAAATTCCACTAATTAGCAGGTTCCCGAATCCATACAATGGGTTCTATGCAATGGGCGTTGGTAGTACTCTTTAGAGACCAACCATAACCCAAGGTTCCATTAATGACCGTCAAATTCAAGCCCGGATTGCGCCTGGCCACGCGTAAAAGCCCGTTGGCCATGTGGCAGGCCCTTCATGTCCATGAGCGGTTAACGGCCGCCTGGCCAGCGCTTGAAGTCGAGATTGTGCAAATGACGACCCAGGGCGACAAAATTCTCGATACGCCACTGGCGAAGGTCGGCGGTAAGGGGCTTTTCCTCAAAGAGCTGGAACAGGCGTTGCTGGACCAAAGCGCAGATATTGCCGTGCATTCCATGAAGGATGTGCCGGTCGAGTTGCCTCCTGGCCTCCATATCCCGGTGATCATGACGCGCGAGGACTCTCGTGATGCCTTTGTGTCTACACACTTTCCCGATCTGTCCTCATTGCCCGCTGGCGCCCGTGTGGGCACTTCCAGTTTGCGCCGGCAGTGCCAGCTACGTGCGCGATATCCTGATATTGAAGTGGTTGATGTACGTGGCAACGTTAATACCCGGCTGAGTAAACTGGACAACGGTGACTTTGATGCCTTGATTCTGGCCGCTGCCGGCTTGAAACGGCTAGGGCTTGAAGCACGCATTACTACGCCGCTGTCAGTAGAAGAAAGCCTGCCCGCGATCGGTCAGGGTGCCATCGGTATCGAGTGTCGCAGCGGGGATGAACAGGTGATGGAACTGATCAGCGTGCTGGATGACAAAACAACGCATATCTGTTTGAGTGCCGAGCGCGCCATGAACAAGCGCCTGCAAGGTGGTTGCCAGGCGCCTGTTGCCGGCCATGCCGTGCTTGAGTCCAACAACTTGCTCATGTCTGCGCTGGTGGGCATGCCCGACGGTTCACAACTTATACGAGGAGAGCGTTCAGGTGCAGCGAGCGATGCTGAAGCGATTGGCCTGGGCCTCGCCGAATATTTACTGGAACAGGGCGCAGGACCCATACTGGAAACCCTGCTGGCCAGTGCATCTTAAACACTGATGGGGGCCGGATTATTACAAGAGGGATCGTTGAAAGGGATTAAAGTGTTAGTCACGCGGCCACTGCATCAGGCGCAGGCATTGTGTGCCCTGATCGAGCAGAACGGTGGCACAGCAGAGCGGTTCCCTACCCTTGAGATCCTGCCGCCACAAAATATTGATCCAGTACTGGAGGTCATCAGTCGACTCGGTGATTTTGATACGGCGATTTTTACCAGTACCAATGCAGTAAGCGAAACCTGCCATTTTATCAAATGTGACCATTTACCGGCGTACCTGAAGATTGCCGCTGTGGGGCGACAAACAGCAAAAGCGCTTGAGGCGTCGGGGCTGCACGTTGATATTTTACCAACAACCGATTTCAACAGTGAGGGGTTACTGCAAACAGCTCATTTGCAGAATGTGCGAGGCAATCGCATAGTTATCTTTTGCGGCGAGGGGGGACGTGAGATACTGACCGACAAGTTAACCGGGCGTGGTGCCGAGGTGACCAGGGCGGAAGTCTATCGGCGGGGGCAGCCTGAAAATGATGCTGTCCCCCTGATCAAACAATTTAACAATGACAGCATCGATATCATCACGGTCACCAGTCAACAAGCCCTGACTAATCTGGTGGCGATGGTGGGTGATGATGGCAAAAAGGCGCTGATGGATATCCAACTGGCAGTCGTCAGTGAACGAATAGGTCGTCATGCCACACAACTCGGCTTCACACGACCACCTGTGGTCAGTGAAACACCGGGGGATGAAGCGCTGGTCACCGCCATTCGTCACTGGCATGCAGTCCATTCGCCGGCATGAAATGAGCACAATAATATGAGTGAAAAAAATCCCCAACCACCGGCCCGGAAATCTGCCCGTAAGCCAACAGGCGAAAATCATAAACAACGCGCTCCGGACAAGCCGGCCCGGCGCAGCCAGTCATGGCCAACCCTGCTGGCAGCAATAGCTGTGGCCATCAGTGTTGCCTTAAGTATTGCCGGGATTGCATTCTGGCAACAATATAACGCTGCAGCGAAAGCTGCTTCCACAGAGCGCGCCAATACTTTAAGCCGGTTGAATGAGTTAGGCACCGTGATGACACAACAATCAGCGGCACTGACCAATAATCTGCAAACCCTGCGCGAAACCGAGCTCGGCATGCAGGCTTCTGTGCAAGCCCTGCATAACGACGTTGGCCGTAATCGCCGGGACTGGATCCTGGCTGAGGCCCGTTACTATATGGAGCTGGCCAACCAGCGCCTGTTGCTGGCAGCCGATGTCAACACCGCTATCACTGCCTTGACACTGGCCGACAAAAGTTTGCTGTCGTTAGGTGATCCTGGTCTGTACAAAGTGCGTGAGCAAGTGAACGCGGATCTCAATGCATTGAAAGCCGTTCAATCAAGCGACACCACCGGCATGGCCATCACACTGGGCGGGTTGATTAGCACAGTGGATGATCTGGTTCTCATCAATCGTATAACCCGGAACAAGGTGACTGCACCCACGAACGCAGTGACAGACTCCGCTACAGACACAACGACGCCCGGTTGGTTAAAACATGTGGCAGGTGTCTGGGAAGTCATTAAACAACTGGTTGTCGTCCGGCGCACAGACCAACCCGTAGTACCTTTATTGCCGCAGGAGCAAAAGTTTTTTCTTTACCAGAACCTTCGCCTCGAACTGGAATCGGCCAGGCTGTCAGTGTTGAGACGCGATGCTGCCACCTTCAAAGCGAGCCTTGCAACTGCCCGGTCATGGCTGGACCAGTATTTTGATAAGGCGGCCCCTGAAAACCAGACGATGAAAGCAGCACTGACAGAACTGACAAAAGTTAACATTGCGCCCGAGTTACCCGATATCTCAGGTTCATTGCTCGCACTGCGAAAAGCCATGCAGGGGCTTGAGGACAATAGTAAAAAGAAAAACACCAAAACGCCTGCCGAAACCGGAGTGAACACACCCGGAATGCCGGCATCTGGAGAGCCAGTATCGGGAGCAAGGCCACAATGAAGTACATGCTCATGTTTATTGTAGTGCTGGTGCTTGGCGTAAGTGCTGGCCTGATTGCGATGAATGATCCCGGTTATGTGGTCATCAGTCGGGCGCCGTGGGTGATGGAAACCAGTCTGTCCATGTTTGTGGCCATAATGATCGCCGCTTTCCTGGTGTTCTATGGGCTTATCCGTTTTATTGTCAACAGCCTGCACCTCTCGGGGCGCATGCGTCAATGGCAACATCAGCGGCGGGCCAGTAAAGCACGTCTGGCATTGACAGAGGGCTTGATCGCGCTGGCTGAAAAAAACTGGAAGACGGCGGAGCGTAAAGTCACCCGATATATCGATGACAGCGATACTCCGCTGATAAATTATCTGGCAGCGGCGAGCGCCGCACAGGAACAAAGCGCACATGAACGCCGCGATGAATACCTGGTGAAAGCGCACAAAAGCATGCCCTCTGCCAACATCGCAATCGGCATGACCCAGGCCGAATTACAAATCCGGCACCAGCAAACCGAACAAGCATTGGCAACCTTAATGCGCTTGCGCAAACTGGCACCCCGGCACACGCATGTGCTCAAGTTGTTAATGGAGCTGTACCTGACGTTGAAGGACTGGGCACACCTTAAAGAATTATTACCGGACCTTAAAAAACTGAAAGTGGTCGATGAACAACATTATCATTCAGTTGAGTTAAAGGTCTTCAGCGAGTTATTAAAAAATAATATTACGCAGGACAAACAAGAAGCGGTTGATGCCTTATGGGCACAGGCTCCTAAAAGACTGCACACCGATGCAGGCCTGTTATGTGCGTATGTTGAATACCTGAACCGTCATGGCAAAGGGGTAACAGGTGAAATACTGTTGCGTGAAGCACTGAAAAAGCACTGGCACGATGACCTCGTCTATCTCTATGGCCTGACAGAAGGGAAGGATGCCAACAACCAGCTTCTCCATGCGGAAAAAATGCTGGGCGCACGACAGAAAAACCCGCTCTTGTTACTGACACTCGGCCGTCTGAGTGCACGTAACCGCTTATGGGGCAAGGCGCGTGCCTACCTGGAAGCATGTATCAACAACGGCGGTCCGGCAGAAGCCTATCAGGCGCTGGGTGATTTACTGGAAATGATGAATGAACACGAAGCCGCCACAGAATATTACCGCAAAGGCCTGGCACTGGCCGCTGATGGTGAAGGGCTGGGAGTGTCCAACGAAGAAGATGCCAGTGAGAGCAGGAAATCAGTGGTTACGTCGATAGCATCGGCGAAACATTAAGGAACCTCTGATTAATTCATGTTCTAGTGATGCGTATGCTAGCAGGGAGATGAGTATTTTTCACATAGTACTACTAGTAACAATGGCAATAATTTTTATTTTTATGCCTTTGGAAGATTCTTCCTACTTCCCGCCACTTAGAATATTTGCACTAGGAATCCTATTTTTAATAATAGATTTTATTTTGGGAAGTTTCTTATTCATATCAGACTGTAAGATAAATGACCAGTTGTACTTGGCACCCAATCCAGAATATTGCCCATTTTCGTTACCAGGTTATGGAATGATAATATTTTCTATCATTATGATGATTAAGGGCTGGTTGAAAAAAACAGAAATAATCAGGTTAAAGCACATTTATTAGGGAGCAAGAGAGAATCCCGTTACATCCTGTCAATCTTGTCTATTTTCTTTTTTGCTTATCATCAGCAAACTCAAACGCATCGGAATAATAATTTTCCGAGAGCAGCCCTTGTGTGATAAAGGCATCATGGCCGGCGTGGACCATGGCGGGTGGGCCGCCGGCATAGATTTCGTAGCCTGAAAGATCTTTGTAATCCGCGACAATGGCATCGTGGACATAGCCTGTTCTGCCAGTCCAGTTGTCTTCGGGTCGTGGATCCGAAAGCACGGGAGTGAACTGAATATGCTCATAAGTTTGCGCCCACTGTATCGGCAGGTCAACCATGTAAAGGTCACGTTGCGCACGCGCGCCCCAGTACAGGTGCATCGGCCGTTGTGAGTTTTGGGCCAGCGCGTATTCGACCATTCCTTTTATGGGTGCGAAGCCAGTGCCGCCCGCCATTAAAATAATAGGCCGGTCGGAATCATCTCGTATAAAGAAGGTGCCCAGCGGCCCTTCGATGCGCATGAGTGTTTTTTCTTTCAGTTCGCTGAACAGGTAGTCGGTAAATTCGCCACCATCGACATTGCGTATGTGCAGTTCAATAAAATTATCGTCATGGGGCGCATTGGCGATAGAGAAAGCGCGTCGACGCCCATCCTTCAATAGAAAATCGATGTACTGTCCGGCCAGAAACGGCATGCGTTTGTTGTCGGGCAGCTTGAGGTCAATGCGCAGGACATCGTGGGCGAGTTCTTCAATATGAGCGATCCGGCAGGGCAGCCTCATGATTGGAATCCCCTGTGCTTGATCGACCTCCTTTACCTTGATTGACAAGCCACTGTCGGGGTGTGCCTGACAAAAGACCGCAAGGCCATTATTGATATCTTCTTCGGACAAGGCCTCAGGCTGGTCGCCGTCATAATGGACCTTACCGGCCAGGATCGCGCCCTTGCAGGTTCCACATTTGCCGTCACGACAACCATAAGGCAGGGTGATGCCCTGGCGCAGCGCAGCATCAAGCACGCTTTCGCCTGATTCCACAGAGAACTCATGTCCGCTGGGGCGGCATTGAACCTTGAATGTCATGGTGAGTACAACAGTTGATTAAAATGGTGAGGTATTATGCGGGATCT
>Ga0114931_10011974_pt1 | contig 10192 bp, 7 predicted proteins | sample 2SBtaG_FD_89579 | JGI IMG/M metagenome (GOLD analysis project Ga0114931, IMG submission 89579) | Deep subsurface microbial communities from Kolumbo volcano to uncover new lineages of life (NeLLi) - 2SBTROV14_V59a metaG | ecosystem: Environmental > Aquatic > Marine > Volcanic | place: Kolumbo... | reverse complement strand
TTGGGCGCGGTGCCATGGGTCGCCTCGAACAGCGCCATGCCATCGCTCTCATTGGCGCCCGGCGCCATGCCCAGGCCGCCGACCTGTGCGGCGAGCGCATCGGAGAGGTAGTCGCCGTTGAGGTTGGTGGTGGCGAGAACGTCGTACTCGGATGGGCGCAGCAAAATCTGCTGGAACATGGCGTCGGCGATGCGATCCTTGATCACCACCTTGCCCTCCGGCACGCTGCCCCCATGCTCGGACCATAGGACGTCTTCGCGGATCGTCCGGTCGCCGAACTCGTCCTGCGCCAATGCGTAGCCCCAATCCTTGAAGGCGCCCTCGGTAAACTTCATGATGTTGCCCTTGTGCACCAGTGTGACGCTCTCACGACCCTCGGCCAGGGCGTACTCGATCGCCTTGCGCACCAGGCGCTGGCAGCCTTCCGGCGAAATCGGCTTGAGCCCGATGGCGCTCAACGGCCTCAGGGTCTTGTCCAAATGATCGCTGACGAAGCGCACCAGATCGGCAGCCTGCTCACTGCCCGATCGAAACTCGATCCCCGAGTACACGTCTTCCGTGTTCTCTCGGTAAATCACCATGTCGACCTTCTCGGGATGCTTGACCGGCGAGGGTACGCCGGCAAAGTAGCGCACCGGCCGTACGCAGGCGTAGAGATCGAGCTCCTGGCGCAGCGAGACGTTGAGGCTGCGGATACCACCGCCGATCGGCGTGGTGAGCGGCCCCTTGATCGCTGCGCGGTAGGTGCGGATGGCCTCGAAGGTCTGCTCGGGAAGCCATGAACCCGTATTCTCGTGCGCCTTTTCGCCGGCCAGCACTTCCATCCAGGCGAGCCGGCGGCCGCCTTGGTAGGTTCTCTCGACCGCGGCGTCGAGCACCCGCCGGGTGGCGCGCCAGATATCGGGACCGATGCCGTCGCCTTCGATGAACGGCACCACCGGCCGGTCGGGGATGCTCAGGCCGGGGTCATGCCAGGTGATCGGCTGGCCATCGGAAGGTGGCTCATAGAAGGCTCCATTCGCGCTCACAGTCACTCCTCGGGATCGAAATGGGTTTCCGGATCTCTCGCGCGGCACGAAGCCGACGGTCGGGGGATGCAAGCTATCACAGGCCATGCCTCGAGGCTGCTATGCTCCGCCATCCGATGGACTGGCGACCACTGATCGACGCTGCGCGCGCCGCGCGCGAAAAGGCCCACGCCCCCTATAGCGGCTTTCGGGTCGGCGCCGCCTTGCTGGCCGGCCATGGCCGGGATGACGGAGAGCGCGACACGGGGACGGTGATCGCGGGCTGCAACGTCGAGAACCGCAGCTTTGGCCTGACGCTGTGCGCGGAACGCAGTGTCGTGGCCCAGGCAGTGGCGCGCGGTCTCCACCCCTTTCGCGCATTGGTGGTCCTCAGCGACCTCTCGCCACCCGCCGCGCCTTGTGGCATGTGCCGGGAAACCCTCGCCGAGTTTGCACAGGAGCTGCCGGTACTGTTGGTCAACCTCGAAGGCGAGCAGCGGCAGCTCACACTCAGCGCGTTGCTGCCCCACCGCTTTGCCTGGAACGGTCCGGTTCCGGAGTCGCCCACAGGCGCAGGAGGCGTGAAGGACGCGAGCGACTGAGGCGCCATCAGCGCTGTTCGCCGGTAGCCCGCGGGCCCACCACCAGCTCCAGGCGCGACCCCAGGTTGCGCACCTCGAGCAGGCGGAACGCCGGGTCGGCGAGGTCGAGCACCACGTGCAGCTCTTCGCTCTCTCGCTCGCGATGCAAACCGGTGCGGATCGCGGCCAGTCCGCCTGCTCCGACCGTCATCAGATTGCGGTCGAAGGGCTTGCGCATACCGGCCAGCACCACCACCTCACGCACGGTGGCGCCACCGAGACGGAAGCGCTTGATCCGCGCATCGTCGATCGGGCCGTCGGCGAACAAGCTGACGATCAGCCCCTCGCCGCTCGTTCGCCAGCGGATGTCGACCAAGCGGCTCATGGCCGTAGCGCCCGCAGCGATCGCCTGGCCCGCGGTGGACGCCTGGGGCTCGGCGGGCGCCGATGGTGGCTCGCGCGCAGCACCCGGCCCGTCCGGAGTCTTCGCTACTGCCGCCTCTGCGGGCTCAGCCACACTGTCCGCCGTGTCGCGTGGCGGTTGCACGGCGGCTGACTGTGCTGACTCGGCCTGTGCTGACTCGGCCTGTGCTGACTCGGCCTGTGCTGGCTCGGCCTGGGCTGGCTCGGCCTGTGCTGGTTCGGCCTGGGCTGGCTCGGCCTGTGCTGGCTCGGCCTGTGCTGGCTCGGCCTGGGTTGGGTCCATGCGTCCATGGTCCTCTTGCGCCACCTTCTTCGCCGATGACAGTTGCGAGAAGAAGCGGTCGCCGAGCAGGTAGGCAGCAGCCGCAGCAGCCACCAGCACCAAGGCCACCAACCACCATCCGCCGCGCTCACGGCGGCCGGGCCGGCGGCGCGATCGACCCCTTGACCGACGGCGGTCGACCCGACCCGATTCGGAGCTGGGCGACGCGCTGACGGGCGCGGGCACCGGGTCTGCCAGCGGGGCATCGGCTTCGCGGTCGCCGTCGGGATGCAGGTCCTCGGCCTGTCGCGCAGGTGCTTCGGGCGTCGGGGTTTCCTCCCAGCGGTCGAACAAGCTGGCCTGCGCGACCGACTCCCCCACTGCTGGCGCGCGCTCATCCGCCGCGGGCGCGCGCTCGCCTTGCGCGGACGCGGTCTCGGCGGGCGCTCGCCCGCCGGTGGCGTGCGAACGGGCGCTGTCCTCCGGTTCGCCGCTCACCTCCGGCCCTGGATCCGGCATCGTGAGAGAACCCGTCGCGCTGAAGGCGGCCGCCTCAGGCGCCTGCGGCTCGGGCGGCGTCGCGGACAACCCGGCCTGGTTGTCTCGTTCCAGGCGCGCCTTGATGTGCTGGCTGACAAGCTTGAAGATCAGTTGCCGATCTCGCTGCTCGAGAAAGCGAAACTTGATGCCGATGGATGGTGTCTTTCGGTCAGAATCCTTTTTCCATACGACTTCACCAAGACCCCGGATCGATTGCCGATCTTCGAGCATGATCTCGAAGCGCACCAGCGTGCCAGCCGGACGCGGGGCGGCGGTGTGCACGAACAGGCCGCCGATCGAGATGTTGATGCAGTGGCCCTCGTCGACCTCGAGGGAGTCATCGAACTGCAGGCGTATCGGCCGATCGACCGGCGCCCGGGTGGCGGATCGCTGGGAGGTGGGCGGCTCGACCATGAGATTTCGTACCAGAGCCCATCGTAGCGTAAAGTCCCCCCCGCATGTCTTCCCCACTGGCACCGTCCGACTCGATCTACGAACGGCTGCTGGCAGCAGACGCTGATCACCCCCGCCCGCTGCGGGTGGCCCGCGCCTCGGCCTCGGTGGTGCTCTGGCGCCAGCAGCCCACCGGGCTCGAGGTGTTCTGGGTCCGCCGTTCGCCGCGCCTGCGCTTCATGGGTGGTTGGTGGGCCTTCCCGGGCGGCGGCCTGGAGCCGAGCGATGCCGAGCTCGCCATCCACGGTAGGCCCTCGGGTATCGACGCGGACGCCTGCCACCGGCACCCGAGCGAGGGCGGGCCCGGCGATCCCATCCCAGCCGCCGTCGATCTGATCCCAGGGCTGCTGGCCTGCGCCCTGCGCGAGCTGTTTGAAGAAACCGGTCTCCTCATGGGCATGCGCAGCGACCCCGACGCAGCACTGCGCGCGCGCCGACAGTTGCTGGCAGGTGAGGTCACGTTTGCTGATCTGGTGCGCGATCTCGAAGCCCGGCCAGATGCCCGGCCCCTCACCTTCGCCGGCCGTTGGCTGACCCCGGCGATCGCGCCGATGCGTTTTGACAACCGCTTCTTCTTGCTGCCCTGGCCCGCCACGCGAGCACTCCAGCCACAGGTGCTTCCCGGCGAGCTGGTCGCGGGCGCGTGGATTCGGCCCGCCGACGCGCTCGCGCGTTGGGGCCGCGGCGAGGTGCTCGCCGCACCGCCGATCTTGCACATCCTCGCGGTGCTGGCGGATGCTGGGCCCGAGCGCGGTCTGCCTCGCCTGCACGACACCCGCGAGGCTGACCTCGGCCCGCTGCGGCGGATCGAGCTGCTGCCCGGCGTCCTGCTGCTGCCGCTGGCCACGGTGACCCTGCCGCCTGCGACCCACACCAACGCCTACTTGTTGGGCCGCCGTGATGCCGTGCTGATCGACCCCGCGCCCGGACCAGGCGACGAGCAGGACCGATTGTTGGCCGCGCTCGACGCGGCACAGCGCGAGCATGGGCTGCGCCTGCGCGCGGTGTGGCTGACCCATCATCACCGCGACCATGTGGGCGCTGCCACCCGCGTTCGAGCGGCCTTCGGCGTGCCGATCGCCGCCCATGCCGCCTCCCGCCCTGGTCTAGGTGCCCAGGGCATCGAGATCGATCAAACCCTTGAAGAGGGCGATCGCCTGGTGCTCGAGGGTACGCCGCGGCTCACCCTCGAGGTGCTGCATACGCCCGGCCACACCCAGGGTCATCTGGCGATGATGGTCGAGCCTTGGCAAGCGCTGGTCGCAGGGGATTTGGTCTCTGCGCTCTCGACCATGGTGATCGATCCACCGGAGGGCGATATGGACGCCTACCTCGGCTCGCTCGAGGCAGCGCGCGCTCATGCCCCCCGGATCCTGCTTCCGGGTCACGGTCCGCTGATCACCGCCGCGGGCGAGCGCTTGCGCTGGTTTCACCGCCACCGGCTGGCCCGCGAGACGCAAGTGCGCGAGGCCTGGCAGGCCGCTGCCAACGACCACCAACGAACGGCTGCGATTCTTGCCGACACGGTGTACGGCAGCCTCGATCCATTGCTCCGCACGGTCGCCGCACGCCAGGTCGAAGCCCACCTGGTGCGGCTGCGCCGGCAAGGAGCGCTCTGAGTCCGGCTGCTTTGGCCAACGATCATCCCGCCCTGGCGCCCACGCCATACGCCTTCACCACCAACGTCTGGACACTTCGGCCGACGCTTTCGTATCCTGATCTTAGGAGGTTGTATGCCACAAACACGACCAGCTCGCTCCGTGCTTTTGACCGTTGCCGCGGTCTGCCTCGCGATCCTAGCGCTCGCGGTACTGCCCGTGCGCCAGGTCTTCTCCCAGCAGATGCGCGAGGTCCTGGTGCGCAACTTCCCGCAAACCCAACAGGTGCGCGGAAACATCCGTATCAAGCACCCGATCCCTCATACCCGAACGGAAGCGATCACCGAGGTGGTCTCGCCGGTACGGCGCGACGAGACGGTGCATCTGATCGATGGCGGCACAGTCGAGGCCGAGGGTTTTGCTTCCGTGACTCTCAGCCTGTATGGCTTCATGAAGAGCGGCATCTTCCAGCCGGGCGACATCGGAGTGCTGCTGATCCCGGATGAAGCGTTCTTCAAACGAGCGTTGGACGAGTCGGGCGAAATCCTGGTGCCGATCGAGCTGAGCGCGGCGGTCGAGCATGAGCGGGACGGCTACTTCGCGGCCCAAGCATCCTTCCCTGTCGGGTTCAGCCGCTACCGGGTGCTGCTCTACAACTCGAGCGACAAGAGCGCCGAATCGCATGTCCGCTTCTATTGGAGTCATTAGGCCGGCTGTCGCTGCCTGCACCCGCCCGCCACCAGCCGGGCTGCGACGCCATCTGCTTCGCAACGCAGCAGCTCGACACTGTCGCACCGGCCCACCTGCACCTGGCCCGCATCGCCTTCGAGGTACACCCGGAGGTAATGGTCGCTGAGGCCGTGCATACGTCCCTGTTTCACCGTCTCCCACACGACCCCCGCGCGCGCACCCAAGCAGCGTTGTGCAAACGCCGCTCGGTGCTGGCGAGCAACCACCAGCATCGCTGCGGCACGCTCTTTCTTCACCGCGTGGGGCACGGCATCGGGCAGGGTCGCCGCGTGGGTGCCTTCCCGCGGCGAGAAGGTGAACACATGGGTGCGGGCAAAACCCATGGCATCGACGAAACGGAGGCTCTGGTCAAACTCCGCGTCGGTCTCGCCCGGAAAGCCGACGATCACGTCGGTGGTAATGGCCATGCTCGCCACAGCCGTGCGAATGCGATCGACCAACGCACCGTAGGCCGCGGCCGTAACGGGGCGGCGCATCCGGCGCAGGGTCGCCGAGCAACCGCTTTGCAGCGACAGATGGACGTGCCGACACAAGCGCGGGCCCGCCTGTTGCCACAGCGCGAGCAAACGCGGATCGAATTGCCAGGGCGCGATGGAGCTCAGGCGCAGGCGTGTCACATCGGTGCGCTCGAGCAACGCCTGCACCAAGGAATGCAGCCGATGCTCGCCGTCTCGGTAGGCGGAAATCTGCACGCCCGTGACCACCACCTCTTGGTAGCCGCCATGCGCCAGCGCCTGAACTTCCGCCACCACCGCCTCCAGCGGGCGGCTGCGCTGGCGACCTCGGGTCGTTGGGATGATGCAGAATGAGCAGTGCATATTGCAGCCGTCTTCTACTTTCACCAAGGCGCGGCAAAGACCGAAGTCTAAGGGTACATAGGGGATCGGAACTTGGCACTCTCCTGCGGCAGGAATCGCATCCGGAAAGGCTTGGTGGACGCGTTCGACCAATCGCTCCTTGTCGGCGTTGGGCACCACCAGGTGAACGCCTGCCAGCCGTGCTGCCACCTCCGGCTGCTCCGTGGCGTAGCAACCCGTGAGCACCGTGCGGATGCCGGTATCCATACGACCGGCGCGCCGGGCCAGCTTCCGCGAATCGCGCGCCGCCAAGTGCGTGACCGTGCACGAGTTGACGACATGCAGATCCGCTTCGGCCAGAGACGGCGCCAATCGATGCCCGGCAGCGACAAAGTGCCGCTTCATCGAGTCGACCTCGGCTTGGTTGAGCTTGCAGCCGAGATTGCTCAGGAACACCCGCATGGAGAACCCTCCGAAGGTCGTTGGGAGCGTGCGACTGCGACCGCGGCTCAGGCGCGCGCGCCCGCCTGGCGCAGTCGTTCGACGATCAGATCCTGATCCCGCCGCGTGGCCCAAGCGAGCGGCGTCGCCCACGGCGCATCGTCCTCCAGCCGGGTCGGCGCGCCACGCGCGAGCAGCAGCTCGACCATATCGGAAAGGCCGTTGCGCGCGGCCCAGGCCAGCGGCGTCGAACGATACTCCTCATCCCGGGCCGAGAGCGTCGCGCCGGCGTCGAGCAAGAGCTTGGCGCAAGCGATACGCTGCGGGCGCGGCCGGCCACGACCATCGCGCGCGCACAGCTCGTGCAACGGGGTTGCACGCTGCCAGTTGGGCAGATCAGGGTCCATGCCGCTGGCCAGCAGCAGACGCAGCATGGCAGGCTCCTCGAGCAGGTAGGAGCGACACGGCGTCAGCACCGGCGGCACCCGCACCCCGGCCTCCAGCAGGCGCACCAACAGCGTCTGCTTGCCCATCGCACAAGTCGCGGCGAGCACGCCACCGCAACCAGCATGCGCCGAGCGTGGGTCGGCGCGCACGCGACGCAGGGCCTCGTCGTCCTCCTCTAGCCAGATCAGGTCATAGGGGTCGAGGCTGCCGCCATGCTCGAGCAGCAGCGCACGCACATCCGGCGTGCGCGCCGCAAAGGTGGCACTGCCGGAGGAATCGAGGGTGCTCTGCGGGTCGGCGCCATGTGCCAGCAGCAGCTCCACCAGCGGCCGATCGCCCACGCGCGCAGCCGCATGAAGCGCCAGCCCCCGCGGGGCGTTCGCCCCTTCGGGCCAGCATGGATCCGCGCCCCGTTCCAGCAGCAGCCGCACGAGGGCAGGATGCCCGAACTCAACCGCCGAGGAAAGCGCCCGTTTGCCACAGGGCCGCATGCTCGAAATCCGCTCGGGATCCTCGTCCAAGAGACGTTCCACGCGCGCGCGGTCGCCCAGCGCGGAAGCGATCGCCAGATCGTGCGCAGCGCCGCGCGCGATCAGCAACGCCGCCATGGCAGTGTCCCCGCGCAGACCCCAAAAGGGTCCGGTCCAAAGCGCCAGATCGATGGCCTGGAAACCGGCCGGCGCATTCGCCGCGCCCCGGCCATGCACGGCATCGACCCGCGCGCCGCGGTCGAGCAGCAAAGCGACCACCGCGCGCGCTGACGAAGCAACTGCCCGATGCAGCGGCGTCGCGCCCGCCGCGTCTCGCCATTCGATCCGCCCCGGCTCCGAATCGAGACAGGAGCGCACGCCCGCCACGTCGCCCGCGGCCGCAGCCGTGTGAATCCCAGCCTCGGCCAAGGCCTCACCAGCACCATCGCTCGTCGCCGAGGCGGCGGAGGGCCCCATCAAAGAACAGGCCCTCTCGAGTACGCGGGCCACGGCCAAGTGACCGCGATCTCGCGCGATGGTGACCAGATCCTCGCCCGAAAGACCCACGAAGCTCGCCTCCGCACCCGCCTCGAGCAGCACCTGAACAGCCGCGACGTGTCCTTCCCGGACTGCGAAATGGATCGGCTGCGTGTACCAATACTCTGCCCGGCAAAGATTCGGATCACGCGCCAGCAATGCGCGAAGTGCCACAACATCGCCGCGCGCCGCAGCACAGAACGTGTCCCACACATCACAACCGCGGCACGAGCCCGGCCCGTGCGGCAGCGCGGATGCGAGCTCCAGCGGCTGGATCATGCCCATGCCTCCATTCTCGCACAGGCATTCGGAGCGCTGGCACTGGCCAGCGGCACTGAAAGAAATGCTGCCGGAAACTCCCTGCCCGGCTCATGGATCCAGCGGCACCGTGGTTCGCACCCGAATCCCCTTTTGGCCACGCACCGCGACCTTGATGGCTTTGCGGGCGTTGCCCGGCAACTTGTCGGTGTAGTAGGTCAAGACGTATTGGTTGCGCAACTCTTGGTTGATCTGGGCGAAGGCGCGGTCCATGGCGCCAGGGTCGGGGATGCGTAGGGAGCGGCCGCCAGTGGACGCGCTCAGCAGGCGGAGAACGGCGGCGGGGCCGGCGGCAGCGACGCCAACGCGGGCCATTGCAGCGGTGGCGTCGCTGCCGCGCGACCCCACCGCGACGATGTAGATCGGGATCCCCAACCGCTGCGCCACGCGGGCGACTTGCTCGGGCTGGCTGCGGCTGCCGAAGTCGGCGCCATCGGTCACCGCCACCAGCGCGCGGCGTCCAGGCACACCGGTAAGCTGAAGCAGCGCGAAGAGCAAGGAGTCGTACAGCGCGGTCGCCCCTCCGGGGCGAACGTCGGCCAGGGAATCGATCGACGCTGTCACGTCGGGCGACAGCGCGTGGGCCAAGCGCACACGCTCGTCGAAGGTCACCATCAGCGCGCGGTCGCGGGGGATGAGCGTGGCCCGGAGGAAGCCCCGCGCCGCGGCCAGGGTCTGCTGCCACACGGGAACCATGCTGCCCGAGGTATCGACCAATAGGGCGACCGACAGCGCCACATCGTCGGCCAAGTAGAACCGATCGATTTCTTGACGCTTGCCCGCCTGGGTGATCTCGAAGTCATCGCGTTCGAGGCCCGAAAGCGGCTGACCGCTGCGGCTGGTGACCACAGCCTGCACTTGTACCAGGTTCACCGCCACCTGTTCAGCAGCAGCGGCGCCGATCACCGCGGCATCGTCGACCGAGCGGCCGTCGACCAATGTCGCCTCAACGCGAACGGCCATGCCCGGACCCGGGTCGGTGACCTGCAAGACGGTCTCGAAGCACGGGCCTTCGAGGACGGCGACAAGCTCGTCGGCCAGGTAGACCTCGACCGACGCGAGCACGGCGCCGCGCGGCACCGACACCGAAGCCACCAGTTCGACAGCGTTCGCCAAGGGCGTCAGACGATCGATGCGGACACGCAAGGGTGGATCATGCCGGTTGACGATTATATCGTCTTCACCGAGACGCTTGCCCCCCTGTCCGTAGGCGATAGCACGCAGAGCCTGCTCACGGGGTGGGTCGGCGAATCGGATGTGGACCGTAAAGGGTGGTCGGTTGCGCGAGGCGGCCCTTTCGCCATCGAGCTCGAAGTCGACGCGGACCACGTCGGGATCGACCACCAGGGTCTCGACCTCGGCCTTGCCCGCCAACGTCCCGGCGGCTGGGATGATGCGGACGATGGCAGGATCGTGTGCCTCGCCGACACCTTGATCCTGGCCCTGGGCGGCCGCGGCCAGCGCCAGGATGGTGCCCAAGACGCCGGTGGCCACACGAGTCATCGGACGGGAACTCCGCAGACGGGAACTTCGCATCGCTTGCCTCCTCGGGGGAAGCCTACGGCCCC
>Ga0114931_10011973_pt1 | contig 10193 bp, 12 predicted proteins | sample 2SBtaG_FD_89579 | JGI IMG/M metagenome (GOLD analysis project Ga0114931, IMG submission 89579) | Deep subsurface microbial communities from Kolumbo volcano to uncover new lineages of life (NeLLi) - 2SBTROV14_V59a metaG | ecosystem: Environmental > Aquatic > Marine > Volcanic | place: Kolumbo... | reverse complement strand
GAAGAAATAAGAAAATAAATGTGAAAAAATTCAGTCAAAAAATAAAGAATGAGTACATTAAGTCCCGTTCCAAAAGCCCCGACAACTCCAAACTTCAGAAAAATCTTGAAGGTTGCGCTTTTATTGGACATACTTCTCTATCTCGCTCCTTTCAGGAATTGATGTGAAGACTTTATTTTGGTCCACAATTACAGCAGGATAACTTGTTATATTGTATTTTCTTGTTAAAGCGTCCAAAGAAGTTGAATTGCTATCCTGGGCGATTGGTATAAGTAAAACCCCGCTATTCCCATTCTTTATTTCAAGGAGAAGTTTTGACCAAACATTTTGCTCTGCCCTTTTAGTCAAATCCTGTTCGTCATGAGTGTACAAATAAACAATCGTAGAAAAATTGGTTTTGGGGCATTCTTTCCTTATATTAATTGAATTTATCCAAAGATAAGTTCTCAAAACATCATATTTTGTATGGAGGTCCTTAAGATTATTAGTCAATTTTCCAGATTCTTCGTATTGCCCGAGCAAAGTTGCCTCTTCATACACTTTGTTTAAAAGATCTTTATTGGATTCAACCAGTTCCGAACAGGAAACAGATTTTGCTTTTACCATACTGTTAAGAGCAAGAATGTCTACTAGCGAAGTTTCTGATTGGGTGTAATAACTGTTTATTTGATTAAGACGCCCCCCTTCAACACTTATTCCAACATAAAAGCCCACTATAAAAACGACAACCGTTATAAGGAAAGCTTGAATAAACACAAAATAATTTCTTTTCATTTTTGATTTACCATTTAAAGTTTTTTGTTAATAATTTATACACTGAAATTACCAAAAGAACCGGGTAGGTTAAAAGGTAAAAAAATGTATACGCTAAAATATCTACAATCCGGGGATTTTTAAATCCTTTCTCTTTATCATGAAAAATCGAAACCAAAGTAAACAAAAAACTAAAAACAAATAAAATTATTCCAAAAATAAATAAGATATCTGGGTTAAGGGAGATGTCATTCATGGACAAAATGGCGGCACTTGAATGCAAAGAATAGGTAGTTGTTAAATAAGTTGAAAAAGCCCATCTTACTCCTCTATAAAGTAAAAACCCCAAACCTAAAATCCCAATAATCCAGGAAGAAACAAAAAGGGGAAGAACAAAATACCCTAACATTCCTTTTTTAAAAAATTTGTTTTTATGTTTGAAAATTGCTTGAACTCCCCCCAAGTTCCAACGTACTCTTTGTTTGAACCAAGGTTTCAACTTATCTGGAGCAATTGAATAAACCCTAGAAGGAATACTCATTTTAACAGTATAACCTGCATCTAAAATTCTCCATGTAATTTCAATGTCTTCAGTCAAATTTTTTTCATCAAACCTTCCAACTTTTACAAAATATTTCGTTCTGTACATTGCAAGCGGACCCGGGGTCACATAAATTGCATCAATAAATTCGAAAAGTTTTCTTGTGAATTTTATAACAATATACTCCAAAGCTTGGAGTCTAAGCAAAAAATTATTTCTATTCTTAACAAAAACCGAAGCTGTAACTGCCCCAGTATTTTCTTCGTCAAAAAAACCAATCATTTTTTTTATTGCGCCTTTCTCGGGAAAACTATCTGCATCAGTGAATAAAACTAAATCTGTGTCAACAAACTTTGAACCATAATTTTTTGCTCCAGCAGCATTCCCTGTATTCCTTGGAGTCTGAACCGCTTTTACAAGTCCAGGATATTTTTTTTCATACTCTTTCATAACCTGGAAAGAATTGTCTGTTGAACAATCATCAACCGCAATTATTTTTTTTATGTTTGAATATCCATTCTCAGCAAGCATCTTAATCGTTTTGCCAATACTCTTTTCTTCGTTGTAACAAGGGATAACACAACTAACTGAATATTCTTTTGTAATTTTTGGAACCAAAAGAAGTTCTTTTCTATGTTGAAAATAAATTAAAACAAAAAGAAACAAAGAATAAAAAGCTAAAAATGAATAAAAAAGATAAAGCCCCGTCAAAAAGTCCATTCTATTCTTCCTCCTCTTCGTTTGACTTTTCTTTTAAAGGATTCTTTGAACTCGAAGAAACATTAAAATAATCATAAAATTCTTCAGACAATGTTAAAATATTTGTGTGGCCTTCTTTTTTCGCTTTAAGTAAATCCAACTTCAAAAACTTGTGAATATGTTCGTATGCTTTGTTTCCCCTAATTTTTATTATAACTGATTGCTTTATCGGCTGCTTGTAAGCAATTATTGCTAAAGTCTCTTGCTCTGCTTTTGAAAATTCAACTGAACCAGTCGCAATTTTATTAATTATAGTGTGATACTCTTGCTTAACATCCATTTTCCAAAGATTATCTCTCTCAACAATTTCAAGAGCAGAATCCTCTTTAGAATACCTTTCCTTAATTTTTTCAATCGCCTCTTTTATTACAAGTGAATTTAAATTTGAAAGGTTTATCAAGTCCTGCATAGAAAGAAAACGCCCCGAAATAAAAAAAATCGCTTCGACAAGCCGAGTATTTTCTTTTTCTTTAGACCAATCTATCTCCTCGACCGTTTTCTCAGTTAATTCCATCAAGAACAAAAGAAAAAGAAGTTTAAAAAATATATCTTAAACCCTCTTAAAAGTCCAAAATTTATTCCCTGTAAAATTAGATATTAACGTGAATCCGCTCGCAAGAATCTGCGAAAACAAATAATAAATTCCAATTATAGAAGTAAAAAAGTAAAGAAAAAAAATATTCACAAAAAGAGAAACACTTGAAACAATGAAAAACTTAGTCCCCTTAAAAAGAAGAGTGTCCTTCAAATTTTCCTCAAAAGTCCAAACTTTATTTAATAGAAAATTATTAAGTGTTGCAATTGCAAAAGAAAAAATAGAAGAAATGAGGTAATAAAGATGAAAAACCTCCGTAAAAATATAAAGAAAAACTATGTTTATTAACAATCCTGAAACCCCCACAATTGAGTATTTTAAAAACTCAGTAAAAGATTCCCTATTAAACATAAAAAGAACAAGAAAAAGTAGGATTAAAAAACTTGTTATGCTTAATAAAAAAAATGAAAATAACCCTCAAATCCAAACCTAATTTGTATTTTTGGTTAATTGCATTTGTGTTTTTTATTTTAAAATTAACACAAATTCAATTCAAATTTAGTGATGGATATCTTTATATGTACATGGCAAAGGCTGTTCTTGAAGGAATTGTCCCCTACAAAGACTTTTTCTTTGCAAGTCCCCCATTACAAATTTATTTAATTGCAATCATTAAATTTTTCACGGGAAACAACCTTCTTTTATTAAAATTAATTCCTATCTTTGCGACTCTTGGAAGTGCGTTTTTCATTTTCAAATTCATGCAAAAAAAATTTGGAAATTTAGAGGGCATTGTAGCCTCAACTCTTTATCTTTTTAGCTTCCTTATTTTACTCACAACAGATTACATGACTGGAATTCACTTAACAACTTTTTTTATTTTTGGAATGATCTATTTTCTTGAATTTGATTCTCCTTTCATTGCGGGAATCTTTGCAAGCTTTGCACTTCTAACCCGCCTTTATGCCCCCTTCCCCATTGCCGGAGCACTAGTTTATTTATGGATTTACAAAAAGAAACAAATTCTAAAATTTTTAGGAGGAACAAGTATATTCTTTATTCCTGCAAGTCTTTTTTTTGATGCAATTTCAAGTGGGGGATACTTAAATCAAATATTCTTTTTCAGACTTAAATTAATTTCAGGGATTGGGCTTTCAAAATTTTCTGTGATTAGTTTTTTCATACTGGGGGACCTTTTTCTAATTTTAGGCTCCACCCTCTATATCTTTTTTGATAAAGAAAAAAATAAACTTGCTCTTCCAATTTTAGCAACTTTATTTTCTATAATATTATATCTTGTTTACTCCGACATTTATTACCTTTATTTTGGATTGATTATTGGTTTTCTTGCGATATTCACAACAAAGATTATTTTTGAATTTAAGGATTTAAAAAGTTTTAAGAAAGTTTTAGGAATAATTTTGATTTTTGTAGTATTAATTAATTCATTAATTTATGTTACAAATTATGGATCTACTTCAAATATTCCCTTTCATAAAGATATCTCAGACTTTGTAAAAAATAATTCTTTAGATAATGAAACAATTTCTGGGAGTTTTGAAATTGCTCACTTGGTAGCTTTAGAATCTGGAAGAAATCTTGCAGGAAACTTAATAGACACAAACCCCAAAAATATTATAACCAATGAATTTAAAATTTCTGACGTGGTGGAAAAAATTAATGGAGTTAGGTTTATGATTGTAAAAGGTTATTTGCTCCAAAATGGAGAATTAATAAATGTTGACCAATCAATTCCAATGGATTTTATAAAACAGAATTGTAAAGAAATTAAAAGGTATACTGTGGTTAACGACTTGAATGGTGCAAACGCAGTAATGGTATATGACTGTAAAAAGAAAAATTAAATTCCGAATCTTTGAATTGCTCCAAGGCCACCAAGATTAAAAAATTGCTCTCCTTCTTCAGTTTCATTTGAAACCATTTCAATTTTTGTTCCCATTTGTTCCGCAATTTCCTTAAGTTCATTTAATTTTGATTTATCAAATTCTTTAGAAACAATCAAAGTGTCGACCGCCCCATACTTGAGTGCTTTTTTAATGTCCTCAATTTTGTAAGGAGTCATCTTTGGATCTTTTCCAAGCCGGTTAAAAAAATCTTCAAGAATTTTTTTCTCTTTTATAAATTCTTGATTAACCAAAGTTTCCTGACTCAAATTAACAAGTTCATGAAGTCCTGATTCCGAAGTGTCACCTTGGTCTTTAATCCCAATAATTTTCTCTCTTAATTTTGTAGGTAAATATTCTCCTTCAACAAATTCGTCTTTAGTTGGTATCGGACCTCCAATTAAAATTCCTTTTAGTTTGGGTTCTTCATAAAAAATATTTTTCATTTCATCTGCAATCCTCTTATAAAATTCTTTAGTCAAACCTTCCGTAATTCTGTGAAACCTCTGAGAACTCTGTCCTCCTGCCCTAACTTTACTTGGAATTCCGGAAGTCATCTTCTGCAAAAGTTCAATTCTTTTTCCAACAAGTCGACCAATTGATGCTTCTTTTCTGTCCATCACTAAAAGCCCATAAATTTCTGAAACTTCAGTCATGGATTCTAAAGGTTCCAACACAAATTCCTTATCACATCTATAAAGACGTGTTCCAACTTCATATGGCGGATGAATTTCCCAAATTTGTATATCTGACTGGCCTTCAACAGGACTAACGTTCCCAGCAAAAAGAGCCATTCCTTTCTCAGGAGTCACCTTGTAATCTTTAAGAGCACGAACAATTTTGTCCAAAGAATCAGAAACATTCTTTCTTGTCGAAGTGGATTTAATATTTTTGGCGGTAGATTTTTCTCCTTCAAGCTGACGCTGAACCACGTTAACGTCATACCCTGCTGGAATGTAAACCGAAATCAATTCTGTTGCACGTCCACGATGAACTTTCATCTTCTCGAGAAATTCCTTAAGTTCATCTTTTGTTAAATCTTGTAATGCCATATTAAAATAAAAAAACAAGGGATTTTAAACATTTGGGGCTAAATAAATTCAACTCCAAAATCTTTCCCTTCCTTAATATCCTTAGAATTTGTAACATTTTTCAAATCATCCAACATCCCTTCAATTTTTTTGATTTCTCCTTTTTCCAAAGTCAAAACAATCTCAGAATTCATTGATTTTTTGTTGTTTGTTTTTTCCTGTCTGACTTTAGACAAAATTTCAAAAAAATCATCTAACAATTTTTCTTCTTTAGTTTCTTTATCAAATTTTGGCCAAGCACATAAATGTATACTTTTACAATTTTCATTTTTTTTATAATTTTCCTGATAAATTTCTTCTGTAATATAAGGCATTATTGGTGCAAGAAGTTTTAAAATTGTTAAAAGACTTTTATATAATGTATATTGAGCTGAAAGTTTTTTATCTCCTTTCCCTTGATAAACTCTCTTTTTCACGATTTCTAAATAGTTTCCAGTAAAAGAATACCAAAAAAAACTCTCAATTGTTTGCCGTGAAGCAGAATACTCATATTTCTCGAAGTATTTGGTAACATCCATCACCAACAAATCTAATTTTTGTAAAAAAAGTTCGTCAACCTTTTCTAATTTTTTAGGTTTTTTCTTTCCATCATAATTTTCTAAATTCATAAAAATAAAATTTGCAGCATTTATAATTTTTGTAATCATCTTTTTTCCAGTAAGTAAATCTTTTTCATTGTAATCCAAATCTTGACCCAACTTTGAACCGGCAGCCCAAAATCTTAAAGCGTCAGCTCCATATTCTGCCATAACTTTTTTCGGGTTGACTCCATTTCCTTTCGACTTACTCATCTTCTCTCCGCCTAATGAAACATTTCCAGAAATAATGATGTCTTCCCAAGGAATTTTTCCTTCATGTAAATAAGATTTAACAATTGTGTAAAATGCCCAAGTTCTTATAATGTCATGTCCTTGAGGTCTAAGAGAATATGGAATTTTAATTTTTCCTTTGACAAGTGAAGATGCAATTTGAGGAGTAAGTGAAGAAGTCGCCCACGTGTCTAAAACCATTTTTTCTGGTTCTGCTTTTGTTTTACATTTAGGACAATGTTTTTCCGTTTGCAAAGGATCAACTGGAAGTTCTTTTTCATCTGGAAGGATTATTTCTCCACATTTAGGACACTCCCAAATAGGAATTGGAACCCCAAAATGTCTATTACGTGAAATAGACCAATCCCACTCAAGACCTTTAACCCAATTGTCGTAACGTTTCTTCATAAATTCTGGATACCAATTAATTTTATTTCCCTGTTCTAAAAATTCTTTTTTCTTATCAATTATTTTAACAAACCATTGTTTAGTCGGAATAAATTCCACCGGAGTGCCACATTTGTCATGCACATTGACAACATGTTTAATCTCTTTTTGTTCCAAAATTAAATTCTTTTCCTTCAATTTTCCAAGAATATCCTTTCTAAATTCCTTCACCTTAATTCCTTCAATAGTTCCATTTTTTTCAATTATAACCTTTGGCTCAAGACCATGTTTATTTATGGAATCAACATCAAACTTGTCTCCATAAGAACAAACCATCAAAACACCTGTTCCTTTTTCCTTTTCGGCTGAGGAATCTGCAATTATTGGAACTTCAAAATTAAACAAAGGAACTTTTGCTTTTTTTCCAATAAGATTCTTGTACCTCTCGTCATTGGGATTAACAAAAACCGCCGCGCAAGCGCCTAACAATTCTGGCCTTGTAGTCGCAATTAGAAGGTCCTTTCCTTCGCAAGAAAATTTCAAAGTTGAAAAAAAACTTTTTTCTTCCTTGTCCTCTAACTCTGCCTGAGCAATCGAAGTCTGACAGTCAGAACACCACATAGTCGGAAAATTTTTTTGATACGCATTTCCGTCTTTATATAAATCAATAAAAGATTTTTGAGAAATTTTTCTTGAATTGTCATTAATTGTTGAATAATACATTTCGTAATCTGCAGAAATTCCTAAATCCTTAAAATCTTTAATATGTTCTGGAGTAACTCTTTTCAATGTATCCAGACAAAGTTTAATGAATTGCGTTCTACCCATGTCTTTACTTTTAACATTGTTAGTTTTTTCTATAAATCTTTCAGTAGGAAGCCCATTGTCATCAGTTCCAAAAGGATAAAAAACATTTCCCACAAACATCCTCATAAACCTTACAATAAAATCTTGTTGAGAATAACTAAAAGCATGACCGATATGCATATTTCCCGAAATATATGGGGGAGGAGTGTCTATTGAAAAAGTATTTTTGTCATCTAAATTTCTAGTTTTGTAAATTTTTTCTTTTTCCCAAAAAGTTTTCCACTTTTTCTCCATTTCTTGAATATCTAACTTAGCCATAAACAAATTAAAAGAAGGGAATTTAAAAAATATCCGTTTGATCCACACAAAACCTTTTTATACTTTCATTAACTAAATTCAAAATGGCAGAACAAGGAATTAGCCTTCCATCTGGATTTGGTGGGCTCGTTAGCTACAAAGAAGAATATGCAAGTAAATTTATGCTAAAACCAACTCACATAGTGGCTTTTGTGATTTTAATAGTCGCTTTCAGAATTGGCCTTAGCTTTTTTCTAAAAGTTTAAAATGTTTGGCGGAATAAATCCTAAACAAATGCAAGGAATGATGAAAAAGATGGGAATATCTCAAAATGAAATTCCTGCCAAAAAAGTTACAATTGAAAAAAAAGACGGAACTCTTACAATTATAGAAAACCCCAATGTTGTAAAAATAGATATGAAAGGACAAACAAGTTTTCAAATTACCGGGGAAATAAGTGAAGGGTCAAAGGAAGTTGAAATTTCTTCTGAAGACATTAAAACAGTTATGGAAAAAACAGGCTGTTCAGAAGAGAAAGCCACTAAAACCCTTGAAAAAACCAAGGACCTCGCTGAAGCAATACTCGAGCTTTCATAAGATACTTATAAAAAGGTCTAAACCTTCTGGGAAGTTACATCATAAATTTAAAATATAAAGAGAACTATGCAATACAAAAAAATTACTCTAAAAACTAAGAGAAAGAACTAAGTATGGAAGATATAATTAAAGAAAAGATAAGTGCAGATCATTTACTTTATGTTAGTCTTAAGTATACAAAAACTTGTGATGTCATAATGAATCTTCTTCTCAGATGGCGAGAAATGATTGACACTTGCATAATTCATCTCCTAAAAGACGCAAAAAAACAAGGAAAGATAAAAGAAGTTTCAGACAATGCAATGGGAAGGATAGCTGAAATAAAGAAACTTCTAAAAAAGGATAAAAATGCTATTGAAACAATTGATTTTTTTATGATGCTTCGAAAAATCGAAACATTAAAAACTGAAAGAATCGGTGAATTTAGAAAGAACGTGAATCTTAAACTCACGTTTAGAGGTGAGGAAGTCAATATAAACCTTGAAAAATTAAAAGAATATGCGGAAATGCTCGAAAACTTTATCGACATGACAAAAAATAGATTAAAATGAAAAGAATGATTGTGATTGCTTCAGGCAAAGGTGGCGTTGGAAAAACAACAACTGCAATAAACCTTGCAGCCGCAATGAAACATTTTGACAAGGACGTTTTAATTATTGACGCGAACATGTCTACTCCAAACGTGGGAATCCATCTCAACTCACCAGAAGTTCCAATAAATTTAAACCACATTTTACAAAAAAAGGCACAAGCTCACGAAGCAGTTTATTCCCATGAATCCGGGATAAAAATAATTCCTTCTTCTCTTTCAGTTAAAGAACTCAAAAAATTGAAAATTGAAAAACTTAAAGATTTCAAAAAAGATTTTCAAAAGTTAGCAGATGTTGTTATTCTGGACTGTTCTGCAGGCTTAGGAAAAGAGGCAACTTCTGTAATGGAAATAGCTGATGAGATTATTCTTGTTTCAAATCCTGAAATGCCTGCAATTACAGACGCACTAAAAACAATAAAAGTTGCTAACGGCATGAAAAAAAATGTGATCGGCGTTATAATGAATCGTGTGAGAAAAAACCGTTTTGAACTTTCTCCAGAAACAGTTAAAGAAATGCTAGAAATTCCCGTTCTTGGAATGGTTCCCGAAGACATCCTAGTTCAAGATGCTCTAAGGAAAAAGAATCCCCTTGTTTATGTTCATCCAAAATCAAAACCTTCAAGAGCATATAAAGAAATTGCAGCAAGAATTTTAGACGTGGAATACGATTCAGATAAAGACAAACCAACAATTTGGGAAAGAATTTTTAGAAAAAATTAAGAAATTTTTAGTGGAAATTAAACTGTAAAACATATACTAGAAAATATATTTTAAATTATATGCTTTACAAAATATCTTTTCTAAAATCTATTTTCCACAAGTTAATTTTACTTCATCTCCTTGAGAATTATAATTTGCACAAGTTACTCCTAAAAAATCTGTAGAAACCAAACAAACCTGACTTAAAGGTTTCAAATAAGGAGTCTGAAAATGATTACAGGTGTTTGGATTTAAATCTTGCTGGGGAGAAGTTCCGTTTGCAACCGCATAAACTCCAACAGCAGTCCCAAAAACAATTAAAATTGCAAAAAGTATTAAAGTAAAATCAATTTTTTTAGATCTTTTATTCATTTTTATCAAATTCAACCAACTGTTGCCCCCAATTCAATTTCTGAATCTGG
>Ga0114931_10011972_pt1 | contig 10193 bp, 7 predicted proteins | sample 2SBtaG_FD_89579 | JGI IMG/M metagenome (GOLD analysis project Ga0114931, IMG submission 89579) | Deep subsurface microbial communities from Kolumbo volcano to uncover new lineages of life (NeLLi) - 2SBTROV14_V59a metaG | ecosystem: Environmental > Aquatic > Marine > Volcanic | place: Kolumbo... | reverse complement strand
CGATTCGCGGTGAAACCACGCTCGAGAACGCAGCCAAGGGCAATACGTTCATCATCTGGACCGGGGGCGTGTTGAACAACTTTGAGCTGCGGCTCTCGTTTCGCTGCAATGCCACCAATAACTCAGGCATTCAGTATCGATCGCGACACATCACCAAGGGCAAGGTTCGCAACCCTTGGGTCGTTCGCGGCTATCAACATGAAATCCGCAACGAAATCGATCTGCCCAGTGTTTCCGGTTTCATCTACGACGAAGGGGGCAAACGTGGTCGCATCTGCCTTGTCGGCGAACAGGCCATCTGGGGCGAAAACGGTAAGCAGGTTACCGACACGCTCATCAATGAGGAGGGGTTCCGGAAACTGTTTCGCCTGGACGACTGGAATGACGTGGTTATCATCGCCAAGGGAAACCATATCCAGCATTTCATGAACAACTCGCTGATCCTCGATTTCACCGACGCCGATCCACATCTGGCGCTGACTGAAGGTATCCTTGCCCTTCAACTACACGCGGGTAAGCCGATGTGGGTGGAGTTCAAGGACATCCGCATGAAGGAAATCGAGTAGCTGTTCAAGCTTCGCGAAAAATCGTCCTCTGTTCCGATTCGACTTGGTTGCTGGAGATACCCATGCGTCTAGGGACCGTACTCACACCGATGTCGGATGAGAATCTTCGCTTGGCCATACAGTGCGGCGTGACCGATATCACGACGAGATACCCCGGCCCTCAGCTAGACGACTTGTCGCGGGTCAAGCGTCGCATCGAAGCGTTCGGGCTGCGTCTGTCAGTGATCGAGGGCTATTTGCCCATCGAGAACATCAAAATCGGTCGCGACGACGGGAGTGAACTCGACGAACTGAAGTCGCTGATTCGAAACATGGGACAGGCCGGAATCGGCATTCTTTGTTACAACTTCATGGCCGGGACCGACTGGGTCCGAACGCGGCTCGATATTCAAGATCGCGGAAGAGCGAAGGTAACCGCGTTTGATCTGAACGAAGTCGAACAGGCCATCCGACTCGGTCACGACGGGGCGGGAACCATGGCACCGGTAGATGCTGAAACGATTTCCGTGGACGCTTTGTGGAAGAATCTCAAGTCGCTGCTCCGGGAAATTGTTCCCGTCGCTGAAGACGCGGGCGTGGTGTTAGCCATGCACCCAGACGATCCGCCACTGTCGGAATTTCTCGGCAAAGCCCGGATCATGAACAGCGTGGAAAACTTCGAGCGGCTCGTGGAACTTTCGCCCAGCGAAGCCAACGCAATCTGCTTTTGTCAGGGAACGTTCGCGGAAATGGGTGTCGATATTCCCGGCGCGATCAAGCGGCTGGGCAAGCACATTCGTTACGTTCACTTTCGCGACGTTCGCGGTACCAAGGAGTCGTTCACCGAAACCTTTCACGATGACGGACCGACCGATATGGTCGCCGCGATGCGCGCGTACCGAGAAATTGGCTTCGACGGTCCTATGCGTCCCGATCACGTTCCGCAACTTGTGGGTGAAGACGAAGGCGAACCGGGCTACACGATGAAGGGTCGGTTGTTCGCCTTCGGCTACATGCGCGGCCTCATCCAGGCAACGAAATCGTGCTGAAGACGTGCCAAGAACGAGCAACTATTAACTATTGGAAGGATGGATGCCGGACCGGCACCCAGGGGAGCGCTATGGTCACGTGTTGCAGATGTAGGGGCTACCGCTGCTGAAGCCGCTGTTTCCCCGGACCACGGTTTGACGGTTCCCCGATTTGTATTTCACCAAAGTGGTCACCCACTCTTCGGTGGTGAAGGGCCCCGTCTTTTTGAAGAGTTTCACCGATGCGGTGTTGTCGATAATCACCGTATGGGGAAACTGATCGGCGTGAAACGCCTTGGCGAGTCGCTGTCCATATTGGGTTCGGACATCGACATGGCACAGCTTGTAGTTCGACAGCAATTCGATCTGTGTCTCGTCCGGCTTCCGACGGCTCACCTGCTCAATGCGGTGCTCCGCTTCAGCGGGATTATCGAGCACGACCAACAGCGGTACGCCTTCGGCACGGGTCTGACGGTATGCGGTCGCATAATCGGAGAGCCAATTGACCTGCGAGTGAGGGGCTTCGGTCAAGACAAACGACATCACGCTCAGTGTGATCCAAGTCACCATGGTGGATTCCCTTCTTCAGCACGCAACACTCGAAGCGGCTAGCTCTATCATGGCCGCGCGACGTTGCTTCATGCAGTTGCACAAAAGTTGTCTCGATCTCCTTGAATGCGTGAGTTCACGACAAGGAGATCCCGGTTGCCTGAATTGCGCAAATGTCGCAGCGTGCCTAATCCACAAACATTCTCTCAAGGCAATCGTCGCAGGGTATCGTCCGATATGCTGGCATTCAAGCCCCTACTTTGGATCTCGATTTGCCTGGGGCACGTACTTCGATAGCTTCCGTGCGGCATAAATCGGTTCAAAGCGTGTCAGCCGTTGTCGTCCGTCGACCAATGGCAGGCTGATCATCTCTTCTCCGACGAGCGGTTTGGCATAGCGAACGAATTCGTCGGTCACGTCACACCCGTTGGAGGCGATCCAATCGGTACGAAATTTTCGTTCGCTGTTGGCCACCTCCGCCAGCGGCACTTTTTCGTAACGCACGTTGTAAATGGGGCCAGGTTCTCGAAGAATCGTCGACATGTATCCGCTCTCGCCACGTGCCGCCAACAAGGCGGCCATTTGACCGCAACGATAGGCTTCGTCGAGATCGACCGTCGAGGCATAAGCCATTGAATGACGTTGGTCGGTGCCAGGCACATTCCCACGAGCAGCCCCCTTGGTGGCCAACCCGTGTCCGTTGAGATAGTTCACGACCGCTTGTGCCACGGTCAAACGGCTGGAACTGAACGACGTGTGCCCGAAGGCATCGCGAACTTCCCCGACGTCGCCCACATCGAACCCTTCGCTGACAACGACCAGGCATCGCCCGTCTTGGCGCAGTTGGTCGTTGACCTGATCGGCGAGTTGCTCCATGGGACATGGTCGCTCGGCAAGATAAATTTGCATTGGCAATTCACGCTTTGGGTCGGCGAGTCTTGCCGCGGCGGGGATAAATCCGATCTTGCGCCCCATGGCTTGCATCACGAGCACCGGATCGGCGGGAGACGAACCAGCGTTTTCCTCATTGGCATTCTGAACCATGTGCAACCAATACTTGGCCACCGATCCATAGCCAGGGGTGTGATCGATTAGCTTGAAATCGCTGTCACCCACATCGTTGTCGATTGTCTTAGGAACCCCGACAGCGACTATATCAAGGCCCTGTTGATGAGCCAACTCCGCGATCTTGTTGGCGGTGTCCATCGAGTCGTTCCCACCGATGTACAAAAAGTAGCCGACATCGTGGGCTTTCAAGACTTCAATCACCCGTTGAAAATCTTCCTGTTGATCGGCCTTCAACTTGTACCGGCAACTGCCAATCGAACCCGCCGTGGGGGTATATCGCAGCAAGGCGACTTCGGCGGGGGCTTGAGCCGTGAGATCGAGCAACTCTTCTTTCAACACACCTTCGATTCCGTGTCGGGCACCGTAGACGGTGGCGATTTCCGACATCTCTCGGGCGGTCTCAATGATCCCGCGAAGGCTGCTGTTGATCACATGCGTGGGACCGCCGCTTTGTGCGACCACCAAGTTGCGTGCTTTGTTCATCATCGCCCAATCGATTTCGGCTCTTTCAAAGTGTGAAACAGGTGCCCGAAGAAATAGATTCAGCGAAACCGGCTACGCTCCGCGCGAGTCGGTCTTGTCCGATCTTCGCGTCAGAAAAACCCGGACGCATCTTGTGTCTTGCTATCGAGAGAGAACTTCGGTCGAACTGTTTGGGGGCCGAATTTTACCGGGCAGAAAGCCGAGTCGCAATTCCCTCGTTTCTCCAGTTTCCAGGTAATGCAACCGTCGCAATCGTTTCCAACGCGATCTCGCCAACACAGATTCGATCATCTCCCCCGCCCAATTGTCGGGGGTGATCTATCCTTTCGATAATCGCGAATTCGGACGTTCAGTTCGAATGACCAACACGAATCCATGAAGCGTCCCCCCGTAGCCCCGACCCCCCGATTCGATGTCACGCCCTTCGGTTGAGCATGCCTCCGTGTCGCCCGAGCAATTTCGCCGTCTGGCGATGTGCATCGTGGCATTCGTGGTGGTGGTAACGGTTGGAACGCTGGGCTTCTGTTACACCGAAGAAGACTGGACGGCGTGGGACGCGTTGTTCTTCACCTTGATCACGGTCACGACCGTCGGATATGGCGACGAGAATATCTCGCTGGCGAGTGAACGTTTTGCCGTCGTCCTGCTAATCGTTGGAATCGGCACCGCAACCTATACGTTCAGCAGCCTGATGCAGGTTGCCGTGGGATGTCAACTAGCGTGGAAATCAAAAATGCAAAACCGTATCAATCACCTGCACGACCACGTCATCGTCTGTGGATTTGGTCGAATGGGAAAGTACATCGTCGAACAACTCCGAGAGAGTTCCGTGCCCACGGTGGTCATCGAACACGACGAATCGGGTTATCTCACCGCCGTTGAAATGGGATATTTCGCCGTGCATGGATGCGCGACGGAAGACGAGACGCTCATCGACGCAGGCATTCGTCAAGCCCGCGCGGTTATCTGCGTCGTCGATTCCGACTCCGAAAATATCGTTATCACCCTCAGCGCGCGAGAATTGAACAAGAATCTGTTCATTGCCAGTCGTGCCGATGGCGAATCGGTCGCCCACAAGATCGAACGCGCCGGGGCTTCGCTCGTCGTATCGCCGCACGTTACGGCCGGACACAACATCGCCACCGCTATTTTGCGTCCCCATCTTGCCGAGTTGCTGCGCCACTCTCAGTTGCGGATGTCGGGTTTCGAGATGAGCGAAGTGACCGTCGAACCGGGCTCCCCGTTGGCCGGCCTGACTGGCAAGGAATATGGGCGTCGTGAAGAAAATATCGTGTTCGTGGCGGTGAGAAAACCCCACGGCGAAATGCGACTCCGTCCGCGGGGCAACACGCAGTTTGTCGCCGGCGACGTGATCATCGTCGCCGGACCGACAGAAGACTTGGCCCGTATGCACGATTCTGGGAAAGCCCACTGCAAAGAGGAATCGTCTCAGCCCTCGAACGTGTTGTTCAATTCGGACGACGTGCCGACCGAAGCCGATCACGGCATGGTATGATCGACCGAATCAGATGCACGGCCCCGATCTTCAGCTTCTCCCCCCGTTGGCGCAGGTTGTGGAGAACGCCTCCGGAGCACGCGCCACGCCGCCCTTCGCCGGGAAAGGGGCCATCGCCGGCGAAGGACCACGTGGCATCCTCAATCAAGCGCGCATAATCGACTCGCCCTTTGTATCGGCTAGAATGACCATGCCATTTGTGGATGATCGTGAAGTTCCTCCATCGCGGGGGGGCGATTTCCTCACCGGATGTGGAGATTCATTACTGACAGACCCGGCGGATATGGTGAGAAAATCGATTTGGCACTGAGTGGGCCTTATCCCCCCCTGGCCGTCACGCTTGAGGCGAATGGAGGGGGGGCGGGGATGACGCCGGAGGAAGTTCTTCGCCAACACCGCCACGGTGCGGTATGCTGTGTGCGACTAATGAGTTTCTTTATTGTCGTGAAAGCACGCTCGCGCCACGTTCACTATTCGTGAGGAAGTCATGAAGCAAACAGTCGGGTTGCCAGTCTTACTTACACTCATCCTTTTCATGTTAACCCCGGGGGCTGTTGTCGTGGCTGGCGAGAAAACGGTCACCATCGTCGCGGGTGGCGAGGTGATCAAGATCGACAATGCTCTGGTCGAGGGTCAAAATTTGTGGGTCGCGGCCCGGGATATGATCAAAATCAATGGTTTTGAACCGAAGCCCGAGGGCTTCTGTTCGGCCGATATTTGTATTCCCATTCCGAAGTCGGAGGATTGGGTGCGAACGCAAGATGGCGAATCGTATTACTGCGTGACTCGCTTCGCCGAGAAAATCGACCAAGCGGTCGTCGTCGACGCCCAACGGAGAGTTTATGGTTTTGGGACGGTGCCCCTGCTCCAGCAATCGCTGTTCACCGAAGCGATGGCCCCCGATTTTGCCCTTGAAGATCGCGAGGGCAACACCGTGAGACTCTCCGATTTTCGTGGTAAGAAGGTGCTCCTGCTCACTTGGGCATCGTGGTGAGGATGCAGCTTGGACCTGCCCGGGTGGCAGGCGATTTACGAAGAGTTGAAGGACAAGAATTTTGAGATTGTCGCCGCCGCGCAAGACACGGCCGGCGAAGCGGCGTCGGGTAAGTTCTACGACCGGGCGAAGGCTACCTTCACGACCCTCAACGATCCACGGCACAACGTCAGTACGCTCTACCACATGATCAACGTGCCGACCGGCGTGTGGATCGACGAAGACGGACGGATCGTGCGCCCGCCCGAAGTCGCCTATTCGAAAGAGCAGAAGGTGCTAGGCCAAACCATCGGCGACGATCGCTATATTGAAGGTCTCTACGATTGGGTCGAGAAGGGAGCCGACAGCAAGTTTGTCGTGCCCGTCGAGAAGCTTACCGAGCAGTTCGCGGTGGTCGATCCGAAACTGCAACTGGCCGACACACACTTCAAGCTCGCGGTCTACTATCACAATCAGGGTGACGAAGAAGCCGCCGCCGAACATTGGCAAAAGGCCCAGAGCCTGAACCCGGAGAGTTGGAACTACCACCGGCAGCAGTGGTCCTTCGAGCCCAAGACCGCGATGAAGCATTGGTTTGAGAAGTACAAGGCACTCAAGGGTAAGCCCTATTACGCGCCCCTTGAATTGCCCGGGTCGGAGGAGTGACTGCGCTGAGTTAGAGGGGGGTTAAGTTAGAGGGGTAAAAAAGAGGCGCCGGCCGGATTCGAACCGGCGATGGCGGATTTGCAATCCGCTGCCTTAGCCACTTGGCCACGGCGCCACGAGCGATCATTCTAACAGTTATCTTCCTCCAGCTTCTACGCCACGGGGAAAAAGACTCTGCCATCCAGTGCCGCGTCGCGTGCGAGCATGTTGACGTTGGTCGGTGCGTCCATCTCACACTTGAAATCTGCGGAACTTGCAAGCCCCCCCAACTTACCGGCTTCCCAAAGAAGCGACAAGGCCGGTGTAACAGGTTTTGGCGATGGCTTGCGATGGGGGCAGAAGGCATGGCGACGACGCGGCAACCGCGGCGCGATTGCCTACTTAGTCCACCGGCGTGCGAGCGATAAAGTCGACGATCCGTTTGGCGATTTCCTCGCCCTTGTCTTCTTGCAGGAAATGTCCGCCGCCTTCGATGGTGATCTCTGGTTGGTCCTTCGCCCCGGGAATGAGTTTGCGGAAGAAGCGGTCGCCGCCTTTGGTGATCGGATCACCATCGGAGAACATGACCTGTACTGGTTTGGTCCACTTTCCTAACACCTCCAGGGCACGTCGATTGGCATCCGAGGCTGGATCGTCGGGCGTAATTGGCACCAACAGCGGAAAGGCCGTCACACCGGCCTTGTAGGATACATCGGGGAAGGGTGCCTCGTAGGCCGCGATTACGGCAGGATCGGTGTCTTCGCCGGAAACGAATGTGCGTTTCATGAGAAACCCGACCGGCAAGTCGGGCGTTCGCTTGGCGAACTCGCGCCACGTGGCGAACGCTTCGGTCATCTTCTGGTCGCCGGTGGGCAAGCCGGTGTTCATGATGACCAGCCGCGCGAAGCGGTCGGGATGTTCGGCGGCGAGCCGCAATCCGATGAGCCCGCCCCAGTCTTGACACACCAGCGTCATATCGGTCAGCCCCACGGCGTCGAGCAGCCCCATCATCGAGTCGCAGTGCATCTGATACGTATACTCTTCGACTTCGGTGTATTTGTCAGACCGCCCAAAGCCAATAAAGTCGGGAGCGACGACGCGGTGCTTCTCGCTCAGAATGGGGATCATCTTGCGGTACAAGTACGACCACGATGGCTCGCCGTGCAGACAGAGAATGACTTCGCCGGTTCCCTCGTCGACGTAGTGCATCTGCATCCCGTCGACCTCGACAAAGTTCGGCTCGTAAGGAAAGTCGGGCAGGTTCGCGAATCGATCGTCGGGAGTACGAATGACCGGCATGGTGGTTCCTCGACTGGAAAAAGTGGATGCGCCACCGGGTCTGCTTTGGAGAACCGGTCTCGCGAGGACGGGTGTGCCTTGAGAACGCCCGGTAACTTGGCACAAGCAATGGCATGATGCAAGGAACAAGCGATGGCTTGTCCGCCATCGACCTCCGCTCCAGGGGGACCACCGGTGGTGGCGTCTCCCTCGAGCGGGAGTGTGCATGACAACCCTTGGGTTACATTCCGACGACACGATAGCTGCGTTTGCCTTCAACGGGATGGGTGACCGGCGGACGCATGAGAGGAATGGCGATATCTTCGGGGTTCGTGAGTGTTTCAACCACTTGGGATTCGACCGCCGGGATTTCGACAACTGGTGCGGGGGCTTCTTTGGGCACGGGCTCCGTCGTCCGTCGAGGCTCGAAAACACACCCCAAACGGCTTGTCAAGATGGCCGGCAACAGCACGAGATCGCCGATCAAAGCTGTGGCGAACAAGGGGACCATCAGCAGGCCGAATCGCTGCGTTGGCGTGAAGGTGCTCGCGGCGAACATCAACATTCCCAAGCCGGCGATAATGGTCGTTTGTGCCATGGCGACCGCACAATGTTGGTAGGCCTGTTTCGTGGCGGTCGTCCGGTCGAGCCCTTCGCCCAGCCCGCGACGAAACCAAGTAATGAAGTGGATCGTATCATCAACAGCCACCCCCAGCCCGACGCTAGCGGCCATCATAGTACCAACATCGATGAGAACGCCGGACCACGAAAGAATGCCGAACACGATTGCCGTGGGAAATAGGTTGGGAATCATCAACAGCAACCCCGCCGGCACGCTGTTGACCGTGCCGACAACCCGCCACAGCAAGGCGATCATTACCAGGGCGATGAGCACGAAAGCCAAACCATAGCTCTTGAAGAGCCCCTTCAAGAGTTCGTTCTGTGCTTTGTAGACCAAGGGGATGACACCCGTGTAGGTGACATCGACTCCCGCGTCGCCCGCTTCGGCGATGACCGGATCAACCGCTTTTCGGATTTCCTGAACAAAGTGGCTGTAGTCGACATCGGAGAACGCGCCCAGCCGAAGGCTCACGCGGTACAGCAACTCGCCCGTGTAGTAATCATGGGCGATAAATCCGGAGCGATAGTATTCTTCCATGTGCCGTTCCAACACGGAGTCGACCGAAGCGCGCCAGACGAAGCGTGGGGTTCGCCGGGGCTTGATCAAGCTTGGCGCGAACGTGACGGCGGAGAGTGTTGTGTCGACGTCGTGCAGCGATTCGATTTTTCGTCGCACTCGATCCACGAGACGGAGTGAATCGAAGATCCGAAGGGGATGCTGAATGTGAAGAGACGCACCCTTCAGTTCGCCCACGGCGGTCATCACCGGCGGCGGCAGATTGTTGTCGAGCGTGATGTGAAGCACGCGCCCGGAATTCAGGTCCGTCTGTCTTACCCGAGCGTCCTTGAGGCCAGCGGATTCGAGCTCCAACGCGAGATCCGATGCCGTCACGTTGAAGGGTAGGGGGGGCGTCGTCACGCGCCCCGTGGAGCTGTCCCACTGTAGTTGGAACTGCCCGGCGCTGGGGGTCCCGTCGATCGTCAGCCGTTCGGCTTGGCTGGCGTGGACCACCACTTCCATGGGAACCAGCGCTCCGAGGGTTGACTCGAGCCACTGATAATCGTGGATGATCTTGGCGTCGCTGTTGAAAAGTTTCATCAGCTTGACGGTTGTTTGCATCTTGAACATCGCCGCGTATCCGAACAAGATAATCAGCACCACCGAAACGGTGACGGTGATCGCGTTGCGACGGATGATCGAGTTACCCAGCGCGCCGAAACACGCCCGAAGCCGGGTGGCATAAGGGCTTGTGGGAGTGTCCGCCACGGGGACGTTGGCAATTGCCGGCGGCCAGAACGAAAGCCATGCGGGCAGAAACAGGAAGACCCAGGCTAGCGAAGCCATTACGGCGGCAGCCGAATAGATGCCGAAGTTCCGAATGGGTACTAGATCCGAAATATAGAGCGACACCAACCCAACCGCCGTGGTCAGGGATGCGAGTGAACAGGGTACGAATCCTTTAGCAACGGCGTGTGCGACGGCAGTG
>Ga0114931_10011971_pt1 | contig 10195 bp, 10 predicted proteins | sample 2SBtaG_FD_89579 | JGI IMG/M metagenome (GOLD analysis project Ga0114931, IMG submission 89579) | Deep subsurface microbial communities from Kolumbo volcano to uncover new lineages of life (NeLLi) - 2SBTROV14_V59a metaG | ecosystem: Environmental > Aquatic > Marine > Volcanic | place: Kolumbo... | reverse complement strand
TGGCTCCAGCGGTAGGACTCGAACCTACGACCAAGCGATTAACAGTCGCCCGCTCTACCAACTGAGCTACGCTGGAATGGCTGCGAGGGATAGCGTGCCTGTGGCCGCTGTCAAGGGCGGTCGCCGCTCGATGCGGTTTCCGACTTGGCCTTGGCCTCTGCGGTCGCCTCTGTCTCGGCCGCGCGTGCCTGGCTTTTGCTTCCGCTGCGCCCGGTCCAATGCGCCATCGAGGTTTGGACGCCGAAGAGGGCGCCGAGCTTGTCGGAGAGCTTGGTCGGTAACAGGTCGCGCAGCAGAGGGGTGATCTTCACGAGCCACGGCTCCACCACGTAGACTTGGTTACGCTCGACGGCTTCGACGACCTTTTCGGCGACGAAGTCGGGCTCGAGGATACGCGTGGTCTTGGGCGCCTCGGCGCCTTTGAACATGCCGGTGCCGATGTAGCTTGGACAGACGATCGTCACGTGTACATTCGCGTGGCCCAGTAGCTCGAGCTCGGACCGGATTGATTCTGAAAAACCGATGACTGCCCACTTGCTCGATGCGTAGGTCGAGCCAAAGGGTAGGCCGATGAAACCCGAGGCGCTCGAGATGTTGACCAGGTGCGCTTCAGGCCGCCCGATCAGGTCGGGCAGAAAGGCGTGCGTCATGGCGACGACGCCCAGGGTGTTGACCTCGTAGGTTTTGAAGTGCTGGTCGAGAGGGGTGTCTAGGAAAGCGCCGCCGAAGACCACGCCGGCGTTGTTGACTAGGACGTCGATGGGGCCGGCCTCGGCTGCTACCCGTGCCCGGAGTGAGGCGATGCTCGAGGGATTGCTCACGTCCACTGGGAAGCCCCACGTCGCAACACCTAGGGCTTCGATCTTCGATTTCGCCTCGTCGAGCTTGCTCTCGTTGAGGTCGGCAAGGACGACCTCCGCCCCGCGGCTCGCAAACTTCATCGCCATCTCGAGGCCGATGCCCTGCGCACCGCCCGTAACCAGCACGCGTTTGCCGTCTAGCTTGCTCATGCGACTTCTCCGTTGGGGGGGTTTTAGCTGCCCGGAGTGATCGTCAGCTCCACCCGGGCGGTCTGATTCATGGTGAGAACCCGGAGGATCTCCAGATCGGCGTCCCATGTCCAGCGACAACCGATGCTGTCGTCACAGCCGGCGAGGGACCAGCCATCGGGGTAGTGCCGGGTGGCCGGGAGATAGATCTCGGTCGGAAGGGCGGCCGATGGCGACGGGTCGAACGCCAACGTGAAGACCCGCGTGTCCGGGTCATAAGAAAACGAGCGCGGGATGCCGGCTACCCGCTGCGGATAGGGGCGCATCAGAGCATTGGCGTTTTCACGTTCGACGACTTCGCCTTGCTCATTGCGCTGCCAAATCCCCCAGCCGCCCGGGTCGTAGGACCAGTAGGTCCAGCTCGCCATCATGCGGTCGCTCATGTCGAGCAGTTCGCGCATGAAGAGCTCGGCGTTTTCCCAGTTGGGATCGAAGCCCCATTCACCGATGAGCAGCGGGGACTGCTGCGCTTCGAGCTCGATGTTACGGTTGGATTCCCAGTTGGCGAGGGTGGCGTCGGTGTTCGGGTTGAAGCTATCCGCGAACTCCATCTGCACCGAATACAGATGAGGCGCATAGACGATGCGCGGCGGGCCCTCGCGCGGGTCCTCGAGCTTGCCGATGAACGACGGTTGCCCGTTGGCGGGTGCTGCAACACGCGGCTCGTAGAAAATCCAACCCTCGCCGTCGACCTCGCGGATGGCATTGACCATCCGTTGATAGAAGCGGGTGAGCTTCGTTCGGTCGAACTCGGCCGCGGTGCCGTCACTCGGCGTGTCGGCGATGTCGCCGAGGCTCAGGGCGGATCCTGGCGACGGCTCGTTCAGGATGTCGTAGCCGATCACCGCCGGATGATCTTTGAAGCGCGTGGCAACCGCCGCCCATGCACCGGCGAAGTCGTTCTGCAGGTGGCTGTGCTCTCCCTCGTAGTCGAAGAAGTTGTCAAAGGCCGCTCGCACCGCGTCTGTGAAGTAGTTGAGATTCCAACTGGGGTTCTCCATGAAGGGAATGCCGTCGTCTTCGATGGCCCATTCAGGCGCCCCATCGCAGCAAAAACGCTGGGCGTACACGTCCTGGTGCATGTCGAGGATCACGTGGATCCCATGGTCTGCGAACCAATCGAGCCGCGCCTCCGTCTTGTCGAAATACGCCGCGTCGAACTGGCCAGATGCGGGCTCGACGGCGTCCCAGAAGATCAGATAGCGCACGGCGTTGAAGCCCCATTGCCGCGCGTATCGTTCCACGTCGGGTTCTTCCAGGCTCGGAAGCCGCTCGGGATCGCCCTTGGAAGAGCTCATGATGTTCATGCCGCGCAGGATCAGCACACGGCCACCGTCATCGCGTATGAAGTGGGTGCCAGTTTCGATTGGCTCTGCGGGGCCACCGCTGTCCGAGCAAGCGGACAGCGGCGCGATCATGGCCACAACGGAGACCGTCCGCATCATGGACAAAAACCACGTGCAGCGCTGCATCATCGGACTCTCTTACTTCTTGTCCTCAGGAGGCAACAAGACCGTGTCGATGACGTAGAGCATTCCGTTTTCGGCAGGAATCGATGCAATGATCTTCGCATCGTTGAGCGAATGCTCATCGCCGTTCACGTGCTCCGTGGCCTTCTTGCCGTTGGCCATGCTCAGGGTCTGTCCCTCTTTGAACCATTCGGGCTGAATTGCCGACGTCGTGACGTGGTACTTTAGGATCTCCCTGAGCTTGCCTACGTTTTCGGGCTTGAGCAGATTCTCCACTGTCCCTTCGGGGAGCTTGGCAAACGCCGCGTTCGTCGGAGCGAACACCGTCAAGGGACCCGATGCGGCGGCCGAGGTCACGTAGTCGGCGGCTTTGAGCGCCGTGACCAGGGTCGTGTGATCCTTCGAGCGCATCGCAATGCTCACGATGTTGTTCTCGTCGAGCGGTGGAACGTTGGATGCTGCTTTTACAGGCGCCGTTTCGGCGGGCGCTGGCGCAGCCGGAGCTGCCTCCTGCTTTTTGCATCCCAAAACGAGGAGCCCACAAAGCAGCCCTCCGATGACCGTTACTCTCACAAAACCTCTCATCATATCCTCCCCTGCTAGGAAACGCCTCGCAGCGCGTGGGGAGTATAGACACACAATTTTAGCTCAGAAACTCGAAAAACCGTCTTATGGGAGCCTGCGCAAATCTTGCGCCTAGCATCTTTTTCGCGCAGTTTTTTCTCTTGCTAATCGCTTGCCCCCCTTACGGTTGCGCCTAGACTCCGGCCCGACGAGGAGGGTCTATGCGCGCACGATGGATTGGGTTGCTCACCGGATTGGTCATTGGCATCTGGGGCATTTCGGGATGCACTTCGAAGGAAACCGCGCCCGCGGAGCCCAAGGCCGAAGAGGCCGCGCCTACTCCGGCGCCGGCTGCACAACCTGCGGCTGATCCGGCTGCGGAAGCAAAGCAGATTTTCAAGGATCGGTGCACGGTTTGCCACGGTGCGACCGGCCAGGGAGACGGCGAGGGATCAGCCGCCCTCGACCCGAAGCCACGTAACTTCACGTTGGCTGACTGGCAGGCCTCCGTCACCGATGAGCACATCCATAAGATCATCGTCTATGGTGGCGCTGCGGTGGGTAAGTCTCCGGCGATGCCGGCGAATCCCGACTTGGATGCGAAGCCGGAAGTGGTCGACGAGCTGGTCAAAATCGTGCGCGGTCTCGGAAAAAAATAGCTGGCTTACTTATTGCAGCGCGTTTTGGCGCGGTGCTTCCCGCTTTGCCCGGGGACCCACGGCAACGGAGAGACAATGTTCCCTTTCGCTGAGGGAAGTGAGGAGATGAGATGAAGTTTAGTAGGATTGGTGTGTTGAGCGCATCGAGCATCGCGGTGCTCTTGGCTGCGACGGTGACCATTGGATGTGGTCCGCAGCAGCCCAAGCAGGTGTCGGAGGGACCCGCGAGGTCGACCGCAAAGCTAATGAAGGAGCGCGGGCTGACGGAGGCCGATGTCAGCGCGGCGCTTCAAACCTATACGCCCACGGGCAAGTGGGATCCGTACATCACGTTCGCCTCGGGCGGCCATGCTGGGAATCTCGTCGTCATCGGCGTTCCGTCGATGCGGATTCTGAAGTACGTTGGCGTCTTCACGCCGGAGCCCTGGCAGGGCTACGGCTACGGCGACCAGTCGGGGACGATCCTGAAAGAGGGCAGCCGTTTTGAGAAGGAGCTGACCTGGGGCGACATGCACCATCCGGCGCTTTCGGAAACCAAGGGCGACTACGATGGCAAGTACCTGTTCGTGAACGACAAGGCCAACCCCCGGGTTGCGGTGATCGACCTGCGCGACTTCGTCACCAAGCAGATCGTCACCTCCACCCTGATTCAGGCGGATCATGGCGCAACCTTCGTCACACCGAACACCGAGTACGTCATCGAGTCGACCCAGTATCCGGCGCCGCTTGGCGGTGCCTATGCGCCGATCGAGGAGTTCCAAGACAAGTACCGCGGCGCGGTGATCTTTTGGAAGTTCGATCGCGACAAGGGCAAAATCGACCCGACGCAGTCCTTTGCGATGGAGCTCCCACCTTACATGCAGGACCTCGCCGATGCTGGCAAGCTCGACAGCTACGGCTGGGTGTTCATCAACTCTTTCGACACCGAGATGGCCCATGGCGGCGACCTAGAGGGCAACGTGCCCCTGGAATCTGGCGCGTCCCAGAACGACATGGACTACATGCACATCATCAACTGGAAAGCGGCTGAGAAGGTCGCCAAGGCAGGCAAGACGAAGAAGATCGCGGGCATGGATGTCATTCCCCTGAACACGGTGCTCGAAGAGGGCCTGCTGCACTTCGTCGGCGAGCCCAAGAGCCCCCATGGAGTGGATGTAACGCCGGACGGCAAGGCGCTCGCCGTTAGTGGCAAGCTCGACACGCATGAGACGGTCTATGACTTCGCCAAGATCAAGTCTCTCATCGAGCAAAAGAAGTACGCGGGCAAAGACCCGTTCGGGGTTCCTATTTTGCCCTTCAAGGAAGCTATTCGCGGTCAGGTCGAGCTTGGGCTAGGCCCCCTTCACACACAGTATGACGACAAGGGGAACGCCTACACCTCGCTCTTCATCGAGTCGGCGGTGGCCAAATGGTCGATCAAGGACCTCAAGCTCCTGGACAAGATCAAGGTCCATTACAACGTCGGCCACATCGTGGCGGCCGAGGGTGATACGGTCAGCCCCGACGGCCACTACCTGATCTCGATGAACAAGTGGGCGATCGACCGGTTCAACAAGGTGGGTCCGCTGCTTCCGCAGAACTTCCAGCTGATCAACATCGACAAGGAACCGATGCAACTCCTGTATGACCTGCCGATCCCACTCGGGGAGCCGCACTATGCACAGATGATCAAGGTCGACAAGCTCAACCCAATCGATGTCTACAAGCCGGCTGGCTATGACGCCATAGCCGACGAGCATAGCCCGAACGCGGTGAAAGCCAAGGAAGAGCGCATCGAACGCGATGGCAAGGACGTCCATGTCTACATGACGGCGGTGCGCAGCCACTTCACGCCGGACACCATTCGCGTGAAGCAAGGTGACACCGTGCATTTGCACATCACCAACGTGGAGCAGGCCCACGACGCGACCCATGGGTTCACCATCGGCTCGTACAACATCCACAGCAGCCTCGAGCCCGGCAAGCATGTTGACATTACGTTCGTGGCGGACAGAGCGGGAACGTTCCCGTTCTACTGCACCGAGTTTTGCTCCGCACTCCACCTCGAGATGGCGGGCTACTTCTTGGTGGAACCAAGTTGAGCCGAAGCGCCGCACGCATCGGCCGAGGGCTGCACGCCTTCGGCCCCGCGTGTGTGTGCGTATGGGGGCTCATAGCCACAGCCGCGTGCGGGCGTGAACCAGCGCCGCCTCTCATGAGGGAGGTGGCGCTCATCCCACCCCCTGAGCCCAACGACTGCAGCACGGTGGCTGCCGGCGCAAACCTGCAAGCCATCGTAGATGCTGCTGAGGACGGCACAGCGCTATGTCTCGAGCCCGGCTCGTACGACGGTCCCCTGACAGTTACGAAGAGCCTGAAGATATGGGGTCCGCGCGAGGCGGTGATTCGCTCCTCAGGGAAGGGGACCACAATTCAGCTCCAAGCACAGGGCGCCGCTCTGCTTGGGGTGACTGTCGACGGCAGCGGCGGGCGTTTCGACCTGCTCGATGCTGCGGTCCATGTGACCGCCGATGACGTGCGCGTGCAAGGCGTCCGCGTACAGAACGCGGTCTTTGGTCTGCTTGTCGAGAAGGTGAACCGCGCTGCGCTGATCGGCAATTTCGTCCAAGGCCCCGACCAGGGGCCGCTCGGGCTTCGAGGTGATGGCATTCGCCTCTGGGAGACCCGGGATTCGGAGATTCGGGACAACCAGGTCATCGGCTCTCGCGACGTGGTCGTTTGGTACTCCAGCAACAACAAACTCATCGGCAATACGGTCGTCCGAAGCCGTTACGGGACGCACTTCATGTATAGCCATGGCAACCACATCGAAGGCAACCGCTATGTCGACAATGTGGTCGGCGTTTTCCTCATGTACAGCCGCAACGTCACGCTTCGCGATAACCTATTCCTCCGTTCGTCGGGTGCCGCCGGCATGGGCCTCGGCATCAAAGAGTCGGGCAATTTGACGGTCTCGCACAATGCTTTCATTGCAGACACCCAAGGCGTCTACATGGACACGACACCCCTCGAGCCCAACGACTTCAATACCTTCGAGAATAATGCGTTTTTCTACTCGGAGGTCGCCGTCGACATGCATTCGAGCGAGCACCGAAATGCATTTCTTGGCAACACCTTCGTAAGCAACCACTCGCAGCTCGAGGTCGATGGCGGTGGCAACGCGCTCGAGGTCGAGTGGAGGGGCAACGCGTTTGACGACTATGCCGGCTACGACCTAGATCACGATGGCTACGGCGACATCCCTTACGAGCTCCGCCGCTTGAGCACTCAGCTCGAGAGCACCTATCCCCAACTTCAGTTCTTTCGCGGCGGAATCACGCTCGGGCTTCTGGATGCGATCAGTTCTTTGTTTCCCATGGTCGAGCCACAGACCATGCTGATCGATCCGCGCCCCAAGATGGGCACGATGCAGTGGAAGGATTTTGATGCGCGTTGAAGGCAAGGCCCTGCGGAAACGCTTTGGCCGCATCGAGGCGCTGCGCGGCGTCGACTTCACCATTCCGAGCGCAGGGAAGGTGGGGTTGATCGGACCGAACGCTTCGGGCAAGTCGACCCTGATCCGGATCATTCTCGGTCTCCTCAACTGCAAGGGGGAGCTCTTGCTCGATGGCGACAAGAAGCGCCGCATGGACTTGGCCGAGCAGATTGCATACGTGCCGCAGATTGCACCCAAGTTCAGCGCATCAGTTGGCGACGTGATCAAAGCGATTACCCGCGTCCGCAACATCTCGCCTGACGCCGTTGTCGCATGTGGCCAAGAGGTTGGAATCGATCTGCAAGCGGTCGAGCGTCAGGCATTTTGCAATTTGTCGGGCGGAGCCAAGCAGAAGACCCTGCTCTCGCTCGCCCTTGCAAGTCAGGCGTCGCTGTACGTGCTCGATGAGCCTACGGCGAGTCTCGATACGCAGTCCCGCCGGGACCTGTTTCATTTGCTCTCAGAGCGAAGCGAGGATGCAACGCTCATTCTCTGCTCGCACCGGCTCGAGGAGATTCGCACGCTCGTCGATCAGGTGATGGTGCTCGAGGAGGGACGGCTCGCGTACTTCGGTCCGACCGAAGACTACCTGGACCGGATGACACTCAGCACGATCGACGTACAAATGAAGAATGGAGTCGATAACGAGACGCTGATCACGATGGGCTTCGAGCATGGTGTAGCGGGTTGGTGGAGCCGGACCGCAACGCGTTCCGAGAAACTCGAGCTGGTTGCCCAACTATCGCATGACCTCGAAGGACAGATGGTCAATCTTCTGGTGCGTGACGCTGACGCAGTGCAACTCGAAGCCCAGAGAGACAGGGACGATGCTAGCCAAGACGATTAAGGGGCTGTTGCTAGTGCTGGCGCTCGTCGTAGCTGTCGTTGCGCTCGTCCGATTCAATCAGGTGACGCCGCACGAGGGGCCAGTTCCAATCGTTTGGGACCGCGAGGTCTGTGCGGATTGCAAGATGCACATCGGCGATCCGCGTTTTGCCGCGCAGATCCAAACGACCGAGGGCGAGGTTCTGGACTTCGACGATCCAGGATGCTTGTTCCATTATATGCAGTCGCATGACCTCTCGGTCCGCGCGCTCTACTTCCGAAACTACGCAGTCGATGGTTGGCTGTCCGAGTCCCAAGTTGGTTTTCTCCCAGCCCAGGGTTCTCCGATGGGATATGGCATCCGGGCGGTCCCGAAGGACACAGCAGGGGCCAAGGATATCGACTGGGCCAAACACCAGGTGATGGAGCGTTCCCAACACCCGCACGGAGGCTCATGAGTCGTCCGCTTCGTTCCTATTGGGCGGTGGTACAGCTCGATCTGGCGGAGGTCCTTCGTTCCCGCTGGCTGCTTTTCTGCATCGTGGTGTATGCGGTGCTCGCCGGAGTGTTCCTGCTGGTCGGCATGCGCGAGTCGACCGTCTTTGGGTTTACCGGCACGGGTAGGATGCTCATTTCGTATGTGCACGCCTTGTTGGTGCTTTTGCCGTTGATGGCATTGGTGGCAACGGGGCAGGTCGTCAACAAAGCGCGGGACGATGGCACTTTGGAAATCCTGTTCAGTCAGCCCATTTCCCGCGGCGCCTTCTTCAGCGCGATCTCGAGCGTCCGCTTCCTAGTGCTGCTCCTGCCCCTCGCGGTGCTGATGCTTGCCGTCGGGATTACCGGCCGCGTCGCGTTTGGCGAGCAGGTCCCCTGGAGCTTCATCGGTCACTGCCTCGTCCTCTGCTCCATCCTGGTTTTGTCGTTCTGTGGGATCGGCCTTTGGGTGTCGACCACCGTACAGAATTCTGCCCGCGCCACGATCTACTTGTTGCTAATTTGGGTCGCTGGCATCGCATTCATGGATTTCGCCCTAGCCGGGATGATGCTGCAATGGCGTTTGGAGCCCAGGGTCGTGTTTGCGCTGGCCGCCCTCAACCCTGTCCAGAGCATCCGCATGGCCCTACTGTCCTCGGCGGATCCCCAGCTTAGCGTGCTCGGTCCGGTCGGTTTCTATCTCGCCAACCGAATCGGTAGCACCGCGCTTTATGCGTGGGGCGTCGGTTGGCCCCTCTTGCTCGGGACGCTTGCGTGGTTGAGCGGGCTTTGGAAGTTGCGTCGGGGTGACGTCGTTTAGGAAGCAAAGGCTTGGAAGGAGACGAAATGACAAAGGCAATGGACGCATTCTATCGATTCTTGGATGAGCCGATCTTTCCTTGGGCGCGCGTCGTGCTCGGGTTGCTCACGATCTTCGTCGGGCTGAGCTTCACGGCGCCGATGTGGCACATCGAGATGACCGCGCCGCAGTACCCTGATGGACTCGATCTCTACATCTATTCGTACAAGGTCGATGGTGGCAACGATGGGGAGGATATCCAGGAGATCAATACGCTCAACCACTACATCGGCATGGCGAAGCTCAACCGCGCCGCGCTCACCGATCTAGACTGGATTCCGTTCCTCTTTGTCGGAATGATCATCCTCGCGTTGCGCACAGCGGTCATCGGGAAGGTCGGATCCATGATCGACTTGCTCGTGATGACTACCTATGCAGGCATCTTTGGATTCGGACGCCTGTACTACAAGCTCTATACGTTCGGGCACCACCTCAATCCGGAGGCGCCCATTGCCGTGGATCCGTTCACGCCGGCCATGTGGGGCCACAAACAGGTCGCGAACTTCATGACGGAAGCAGGCCCGAGTCTGGGTACTTGGTACATCGCCATCTTTGCGACTGGCTTGACGCTCCTGCTGCTGGCGCATTTGGTCATTGGGCGTCGGCAGCATGTGGCCGCTCTAGAGGCCTCGCCCGCGTAGATCAGATGCGGACGGAGATGGTCGCCTTCGGTTACTGGAGTCCGGCCTCGAGCCCTGACACACTGTAGTCAGCTCGATGGACCCAAATCTCCACACGTTTGTCGTTTCCGACATGCACCTCACCGAGGCAGAGGCCCCGGCCCCGGCCCGGCCGCTGTGGATGGCCTACAAGCGCCG
>Ga0114931_10011970_pt1 | contig 10195 bp, 9 predicted proteins | sample 2SBtaG_FD_89579 | JGI IMG/M metagenome (GOLD analysis project Ga0114931, IMG submission 89579) | Deep subsurface microbial communities from Kolumbo volcano to uncover new lineages of life (NeLLi) - 2SBTROV14_V59a metaG | ecosystem: Environmental > Aquatic > Marine > Volcanic | place: Kolumbo... | reverse complement strand
TTTTACAAGTCAGAATGGAGTGCAATCCATTTTAGAAAATTTTGCTGTAGCCGATTTGCACTTCGATAATATTTACTGTGTAGGGCGTCGCACAAAAAAACTGATTGAAAGTAAAATAGGTACGGTTAAACACTTTGAGCAATCCGCTTTAAAATTAGCCAAATATTTGGTAAAAGAAATACCAAATAATGAAGAAGTTACTTTTTTCTGTGGCGATAATAGACGGGACGATTTACCCGATTTACTCACTCAAAAGAATAAATCGCTCATAGAAATAGAAGCTTACACTACACAACAAAGTCCAGTAAAATTAACAGACGACTTTGCGGCGGTTTTGTTTTTTAGCCCATCTGCCATAAAAAGTTATTTATCGGTAAAAAACACCACAGATGTTATGGCAATTTGCATAGGCGACACAACAGCCAAAGAAGCCAATCTGTATTTTAAAGAAGTAAAAACAGCCAAAATGCCAACAGTTGAAAACGTCATACAGTTGGTTAATAATACATTAAAATAGAAAGATTATGTTTAGAACAAGACGCTTGCGAAAAACAGAAGGGATTAGACGTTTGGTTCGTGAAACCAAATTAAGTGTAGACGATTTTATCTATCCTCTTTTTGTGGAAGAAGGGACTAATATTGCTACAGAAATTAAATCAATGCCGGGTATTAAACGCTATTCGTTAGATAAAATTGATACCGAATTAGACGAAGTTGTCGCTTTAAATATCCCTGCTGTATTACTGTTTGGCATTCCCGCCGAAAAAGATGATAGCGGTACAGAAACATGGAACGACCAAGGTATTATCCAAAAAGCCATCAGACATATCAAACAAAAATATCCTAGTTTATACGTTATTACTGATGTGTGCTTTTGTGAGTATACCAGTCACGGTCATTGCGGTATTATCCACGATAACGATGTTGATAATGATGCCACTTTACCAAACATAGCTAAACAGGTTATTTCGCATGTAAAGGCCGGAGCCGATATGGTAGCGCCTTCGGGTATGATGGATGGTACTATTGAAACTATTCGTACCGCGCTTGATGGAGACGGATTTTACAATATACCTATTATGGCTTATGCGGTTAAATACAGTTCGTCTTTTTATGGACCTTTTAGAGATGCGGCCGATTCTGCCCCCACTTTTGGAGACAGACGCACTTATCAAATGGATCCTGCCAATAGGAGAGAGGCTATGCTAGAAGCCAGTTATGACGATATAGAAGGGGCTGATATCATTATGGTAAAACCGGCTTTATCTTATTTAGACATCATTCGCGATACCAAAGAGAATACCGAAAAACCGGTAGCCTGCTACAATGTTTCGGGAGAATATGCTATGATAAAAGCCGCCGCACAAAACGGTTGGATAGACGGTGAGCGCGTGATGATGGAAAGTTTACTTTCTATGAAAAGAGCAGGTGCCGATATAATAATTTCGTATTTTGCCAAAGAGGTCGCTAAATTACTATCTAAAAAATAGTTTTTTCACTACAACTTTATACTTAATACTGACTACTTTATACTTAATACTAATTACTTGATACAATAAGTCATGAACTTTAAAAATTCACAAAAACTATACAATAAAGGTCTTATGCATTTGGTAGGAGCTGTCAATTCGCCCGTCAGAGCCTTTGCTTCTGTGGGAGGAAATCCTCTTTTTATAAAAAAAGCCAAAGGCAGCCAGATTGTGGACGTTGATAACAATAAGTATGTTGATTTTGTTTTGTCTTACGGCCCTATGATTTTAGGACATCGTCATAACAAGGTGCAAAAAGCTATACGTAAAGCCATAAAAAACGGTTATACTTTTGGGGCGAGTACCGAAAACGAAATTAAATTAGCTAACATCGTTTGCGATGCTTTTCCGGGTATGGATAAAGTTCGTTTTGTAAGTTCAGGTACCGAAGCGGTGCTGAGTGCAATTCGCTTGGTGCGCGCTTATACAGGACATGATAAAATCATAAAATTTGCAGGTTGTTACCACGGTCATTCCGATGCCTTGTTGGTGGCAGCCGGTTCGGGTTTGGCCACTTTAAGTATTCCCGGTAGTAAAGGAGTACCGAATGACGCGGTTAAAAATACTTTGATAGCCGAATACAATAATTTAGAAAGCGTAAAACAACATATTGAAAAACACAAAGATATTGCGGCCATAATTATTGAACCCATTGGCGGTAATATGGGGGTTGTTTTGCCTCAAGATAATTTCTTAAAAGATTTACACAAACTCGCTAAAGCCAATGGTATTTTATTAATTTGTGATGAAGTAATGACCGGTTTCCGTTCAAAGTTTGGCGGGGCGCAAGAATTATTAGGCGTTACCGCCGATATTACCTGTTTGGGTAAAGTTGTGGGCGGTGGATTCCCCGTGGGGGCTTATGGCGCGCGCAATGAAATTATGGAAATGGTGTCACCTTTAGGACCCATGTATCAAGCAGGAACTTTATCAGGAAACCCCATTGCGATGGCATCGGGAATTGCCACTTTACGTGAATTAAAACGTCAAAATCCATATGATATTTTCGAAAAAGTAGGCGAACGTTTAAAAGCAACCATGTTAAAAGCTGCCAAAGAATATAATATCGATTTAGTTGTAAATCGATACGGTTCTATGATAAATCCGTTTTTTACTAAAGAAAAGGTAACCGATTTTAAATCGGCTCAAACAAGTGACACAAAAAAATTTGGTATTTTCTTTTGGGAAATGATTAGAAATGGTGTGTTTTTACCGCCTTCGCAATTCGAGTCTTGGTTTTTGTCATCCGCTTTAAGCGAAGAAGATATCGTTAAAACAGAAAAAGCAATATATGCAGCGATGAAAGTGGTATCGGGTAGCTAGTATTTGGTATCAGGAAGCTGGTATCTAGTATCGGGTATTTGGTAGCAGGAATTTGTAATTTCAAAAAAATTTATTATGCATAATTTTAAAGAACTAGACATTTGGAAAGAGTCAAAAGATTTTTGTGTACTTGTTTACAAATTAACACTAGATTTTCCTAAATCAGAAATATATGGGCTCACATCACAGATTAACCGTGCCGTTGTTTCCATACCATCAAATATTGCTGAAGGAGCTGGTCGAGGAACAGATAAAGACTTTTCAAGATTTATCAGTATTTCATTAGGCTCTTCTTTTGAACTTGAAACACAATTAATTATAGCTAAAGAAATTAACTTTATTGATAAAAAAACTTTTGATAATTTGATAAACAAATTAAATGTTATCCAGAAAAAGCTAGTCAATTTTAATAAATATTTAAAAAAAAAATAAAAAGTACTAGATACTTAATACCAAATACTAGATACTAAAAAGATGATTAAAAACGATTTATATTTAAGAGCCTTAAAAGGCGAAACCGTAGAAAGACCTCCTGTATGGATGATGCGCCAGGCCGGACGATTTTTACCAGACTTTCGCGCTTTACGCGAAAAATACGACTTCTTTACCCGTTGTCAAACACCTGAATTAGCAACCGAAATTACAATAATGCCTGTTAAGCAAGTGGGCGTAGATGCCGCTATATTGTTTTCTGATATTTTGGTTATTCCGCAAGCTATGGGCATAGAAGTGCAAATGAAACCCAATTTTGGGCCTTATATTCCCAATCCTATTCGCACGCAAAAAGATGTCGATGCAATAGTTTTACCAGATGTAAATCAGGAATTAAAATACGTGATGGACGCTGTAAAAATGACCAAACAAGAGCTCAATAATGAAGTTCCGCTGATTGGTTTTGCGGGCTCACCATGGACTATTTTATGTTATGTAGTTCAAGGGCAAGGCTCAAAAACATACGATAAAACAAAAGAGTTTTGTTTTAGCAATCCGGTAGCTGCACATCAAATGTTGCAAAAAATTACCGATACCACGATTGCTTATTTACGGGCTAAAATTCAGTCGGGCGTTAATGCTGTACAGGTATTCGATTCTTGGGGAGGTATGTTATCGCCGGTAGATTATCAAGAATTTTCTTGGCAATATATCAATCAGATAATTGAAGCATTAAAAGACCAAGCACCTGTGGTGGCTTTTGCAAAAGGTTGTTGGTATGCGCTTGAAGAGATGGGGCAATCTAATGCCGCAGCTTTGGGGGTTGATTGGACAGTAACACCGCAATTAGCGCGACAATTAACTAACGGAAAAACTTTGCAAGGTAATTTAGACCCGGCCAGATTGTTATCACCTATTCCTGAAATTAAAAAAATGACCAAAGCTATGATAAACGCTTTTGGAAAAGATAAATATATCGTTAATTTGGGGCACGGTATTTTACCTAATACGCCAGTTGCCCATGCCAAAGCGTTTATAGATACGGTAAAAGAATATGGAAACTAGATATACATCAGTTTGAGTAATACCGAAAATTCGGGACATATCGAGAACTACTTATAGATTGAAAAAAGACTTCTCGATATATCTCCGATTGTCATCGGAGCCACTCGAAGTGACGATTTAATGATAAATCCAAAAAAAATAACACCACTTTAATACAAAAATACAATATTCAGGGGCCTAGATACACCAGTTATCCTACGGTACCCTTTTGGGATGCAGCCGGTATCACATTAAGCGATTGGCGCGAAACCGCCAAACGCGCTTTTGCCGAAAGTAATGACAAAGAAGGTATCAGTATTTATATTCACCTGCCTTTTTGCGAAAGTTTGTGTACGTTTTGCGCCTGTCATAAACGCATTACCAAACAACACAATGTGGAAACCCCTTATATGGAGACAGTTTTAAAAGAATGGGATTTATATTGCGATTTATTTGAGACTAAACCGCGTATTAAAGAAATTCATTTAGGAGGCGGAACCCCTACTTTTTTTGCGCCTAAAAATTTAGAACAACTTATCAAAGGGATTTTAAAAAACGCCGAAAAAGCCAAGGATTTTAGCTTTAGTTTTGAAGGACATCCCAATAATTCGTCTAAAGCACATTTACAGACTTTATACGATTTAGGATTTAGACGTAGTAGTTTTGGCGTTCAAGATTATGACCCGGTTGTGCAAAAAGCCATTCACCGTATTCAACCTTTCGAAAAGGTTAAAGAAGTAACCGAAAATTGTCGTGAAATAGGCTATGAATCAATTAGTCACGATTTGGTTTTTGGGCTCCCTTTTCAAAACGAAAACAGTATTCGTAACACTATAAAACACACCATAGCATTAAAACCCGATAGATTGGCATATTACAGTTACGCTCATGTACCGTGGATAAAAGGGGTAGGACAACGCGGTTTTGATGAAAACGATTTGCCAAAAGATGACGAAAAACGTCATTTATACGAATTGGGGAAACAACTCTTTTTTGACGCCGGTTATGTTGAGGTAGGAATGGACCACTTTGCTTTGCCTAGCGATTCGCTTTTTAAAGCTATGGAAAACAAAACACTTCACCGTAATTTTATGGGATATAGTGCCGGTAAAACTAAGTTGATGGTCGGTTTAGGGATGTCGGCTATAAGCGATTCTTGGTATGCTTTTGCGCAAAACGAAAAAACTATCGAAGATTATACCGCAAGAGTAAATGAAAATAAATTACCTATTTTTAGAGGTCATTTGTTGACGCCAACCGATTTAATTATTCGTAAACATATTTTAAATTTGATGTGTAATATGGAAACGACTTTTAATTTGGGTCTATCCTTACAAATTAGAGATGAAATTATAGGGCGTTTGCAAGAAATTTTAGCAGATAATTTAATTGAGATTACAGAAAACAAGGTTATTGTAAAAGAAGCAGGTCGTATGTTTATTAGAAATATTGCCATGGCTTTTGATTTGCGACTGATTGCTCATAAACCCGATACGAGAATCTTCTCAATGACAATTTGATAAATAAATTAGATTTAAATCCGCAAAATATTTAATATTTACAGCATTACTACTTTTTGTTTGAGAATATGCTAAATTCATTGGGATTATAAATAAAAGTTAAATTTATTTATAAATTACAATTTTTTGTAACTTCGCATTCTATAATTTAAACGATATTATGGCCAAATTTGAATTGAAATTGCCTAAAATGGGCGAAAGTGTTGCTGAAGCTACTTTGACATCATGGTTAAAAGAAGTAGGAGATAGGGTTGAATTAGATGAACCTGTGGTTGAAATAGCCACAGATAAGGTGGATAGTGAAATACCTAGCGAAGTAGAAGGTACTTTAGTCAAAAAACTTTTTAAGGTTGATGATGTTGTAAAAGTGGGGCAAACCGTTGCAATTATTGAAACGGATTCTGTAAATAATGTAAAAGAGATTGATGAATCTGATGATTTTTTACGTGCCTCTGATGTGGCTTTAATAAACAATGACAAAGGACCTGATGAAATTACAACCATTGAAAAATCAACTCAGATTATTGAAGAAATGGTAGGAGAAATGGTCGATGATGTTTCTCCTGTTCAGACTTCCGATAGGTTTTATTCACCACTCGTAAAAAATATCGCCAAACAAGAAGGCGTTTCTTTTGAAGAACTCGATAAACTTAAAGGAAGCGGTAAAGAAGGACGCGTAACAAAAAATGATATTCTGGCATATATAGAAAATCGTTCTAAAAATGGCGCATCTCCAAAAACAGAAATTAAGCAAGCGCCAAAAGCTATTGTTTCTGAACCGGTTGTACAAGCTACGGCTACAAGAGCAGAAGACGAGGTTTTAGAAATGACCCGTATGGGCAAACTCATTGCCGGTCATATGGTTAATTCAGTGCAGACCTCGGCACATGTGCAATCTTTTATTGAGGTAGATGTAACCAATATTGTTAAATGGCGTAACAAAATTAAAGAAGCCTTTTTAAAACGCGAAGGTGAAAAAATAACATTTACACCTATCTTTATGCAAGCTGTAGCCACCGCTTTAAAAGAAAATCCAATGCTCAATATTTCGGTTGAGGGCGATAAAATTATCAGGCATAAAAATATCAATTTAGGCATGGCCACCGCTTTATCCGATGGTAATCTTATTGTGCCTGTCATTAAAAACGCCGATCAACTTAACTTGGTTGGTATGACCAAAGCGGTTAACAGTTTGGCACTAAAAGCCCGTACCAATAAATTAAGCCCCGATGATATTCAGGGCGGTACTTATACGGTTACCAATGTGGGTAGTTTTGGCAGTGTTATGGGCACACCCATTATTAACCAACCACAAGTAGGTATTTTAGCTTTAGGTGCCATTAGAAAAATGCCGGCTGTTGTAGAGACTTCCGAAGGCGATTTTATAGGTATTCGTCATAAAATGTTCTTATCCCATTCTTACGACCACCGTGTGGTAAACGGTGCCCTTGGCGGGATGTTTATAAAACGTGTGGCCGAAATTTTGGAAGGTTTTGATGTGAATCAGGCGTTTTAAACAACTGAAATTTTTTGTATTATATTTTCAAACCTACCTTACCAAGCACGTCTAGAGAAGTGTTCCTGGATTAGAAATTTTAAAGTTACGCTAATTACTTAAGATATAATCAATTTCAAATGCTTATAGCGTCCTATACCTGTCCGCCTTAGGCGTGAAGCGAAGCTACTCTTTTTTAAATAAAAAGGCAATATTTTTGTAAAGTTTTTATACTAAAGTTTTTAGGATAAGTCTTTGCGAAGGAGAACTGAAAGGACGACTGTGGCAATCTCTAAATAAATTTATCTTTGTAAAGTTATTTGCTACCCAAGTGGGAGTAACCGTAAACTTTTTAAATTAGATTATGAAGTGTGTAAATATTATTTTAGGACTTGTTCTGTCGATCCTATTTTTTGGATGTACGGAGCAAAAAACAAAAGGATTTTTAGTAAAAGGTAAAATTAGAGGTACCTATAAAGGGTATGTCTATTTAAAATACAATGACATTGTTGACAGCATTATTGTTAAAAACAACCAATTTAATTTTAAAGGGTCGGTATTAAAACCTACCACCGCTTATTTTTATCCAGAGTCGCCCTCTTCTGATAAGATGATGGGTATAGCTCCTTTTATACTGGAAAACAGCAATATATTGGCCATTTTAAAATATTCTGAAGAAGATTTTAGAGGGGCTAAATCCAAATTTTTGCGTACAGATAGTATTGCAGGTTCTAAAAGTCAAAATTTAAAATATGCTTTTGATACTTTGATGCGAAATACTTTTGATAAAGAGAAAAATGATAGTGTTAAAGAAGTTATTCTTTTTAAAAACCTACACAAATTCATCGCTAAAAACCCTCAATCTTTTTTGAGTGCTCATTATCTCTCATTTTATGTCAAACTTTATTATTATCTCCGTAGTACGCAAATAAAAGAACTTGTAACTTTATTAGACAAAAGTTATCAAGATAAAAGTGATTTGCATTCTATTGAAAGAGCCATAAAAAGGAGAGAGGTTTTAAAAAAGGGAAGTATCCCTCCAAAAATTGTTTTGCCTACACATAAAGGTGTTTTAGTCGACAGTCGTTCCTTTAAAAATAAATTTTTATTAGTCGAATTTTGGGCTTCGTGGTGTATTCCATGCCGTCAAAGCAATCCGGAGCTTGTAGAAATTTACAATACTTATAAAAACAAAGATTTTGAAATTTTAGGTGTTTCTTTTGATACTGATATTAATAAATGGCAGGCAGCCATTAAAAAAGATAAATTAGATTGGACGCAGGTGATAGATACTTTAAACAAGGTAGGCGAAACATTTTATATACCAGGGGTTCCGTACAATTTTTTATTGGACAAAAAGGGTAAAATAATTGCCCGAAACATCAAATCTTATAAATTAAAATCCCTACTTGCTAAATTAACGGACTAATTATTTATGAGAGATTGCTACGATGACTCAAAGTCATCGTAGCAATAAAATAAAACATTTATTTTCAAACCTATTATTTATTCTTTTACAGGAATCTATTTTAAAATTTTTTGCATTAAATAAGAAATTCATTAAATATCCTAATTTCTATGGTTTGTGTAAACTGCATCTTAAATTGAACTTAGTTTATAATTTGAGTTTTTATCATTAAAAATAATAGCTTATTTGTATTTTAGCCAAAAATAAATGTTGTAAATAATAATGAATATTTTAAAAGGTATCAATCAAGTAAGGAGGTATTTAACGCAATATTTAACAAAGAATATAGGGAATTCCCAACTTGCCAATAATATTGATGCTAATGATAATATTGCGGTTAAACGCGTGTTAATTTGCCGTCCCAATCACAGACTAGGCAACCTGTTGTTAATTACACCACTAGTTAACGAGGTTGTTGCAATTTTTCCCGATTGTAAAATTGATTTGTTTATAAAGGGAAACTTAGGGCCAATTGTATTTAAAAACTATAAAAATATCGATAATATTATAAGCCTTCCTAGAAAGCCATTTAAAAAACCGATTAAATATTTTAAGGTATGGAAATCTCTTAAAAAGAAACATTACGACTTGGTTATAAATGTTGTTGAAAAATCATCTTCCGGTAAAATAGCCACAAAAAAAGCGCAATCAAAATATAAGGTTTACGGTAAAATTGAAGAAGATTCTAAAATACAATATGATAATTACGAGCATATTGCAAAAAAGCCTATTTATAGTTTAAGGCATTATTTAGCGCAATTTGGTTTTTCTTTTGTTAATGATAAAATTCCTTCAATCGATTTAAAACTGAGCGATATAGAACTTGCAAAAGGCCGTAAAATTGTTGATGATTTGGTAAACCCAAATAAAAAAACAATTTGTCTGTTTACTTATGCTACTGATGATAAGTGCTATTCAGAAACCTGGTGGCTTAAATTTTTTGAAAAATTAAAAACGGAATTTCAAGATTATAATTTCTTAGAAGTTTTACCTGTTGAAAATATTTCGATGCTGAATTTTAAAATACCATCATTTTATAGTAAAGATATTAGAGAAATTTGTTCGGTTATAGCAAATACCGCCGTGTTTATTGGGGCTGATAGCGGTATTATGCATTTGGCTAGTGCCTCGCATACGCCAACTGTTGGGTTGTTTTCACGAGCCAATCAAAAAGAATATCAACCATTTAATAATAAAAGTATTGCCATTAATACTAATAATATTAGTAATGATGCATGTATTAACATAATAAAAACCATTCTTGGTTAATACCTTTAACAAAATTTATTTATAATTACTAAGTGACATTAAAAAACAAAAAATTTAATTTATTTATTTTAGGGCTTGTGGTAATTAATATGCTCCAAGCAATTTATACACCAAT
>Ga0114931_10011969_pt1 | contig 10195 bp, 10 predicted proteins | sample 2SBtaG_FD_89579 | JGI IMG/M metagenome (GOLD analysis project Ga0114931, IMG submission 89579) | Deep subsurface microbial communities from Kolumbo volcano to uncover new lineages of life (NeLLi) - 2SBTROV14_V59a metaG | ecosystem: Environmental > Aquatic > Marine > Volcanic | place: Kolumbo... | reverse complement strand
TATTCAGCTTTTATTGCAAAGCCAAGGGGGGCGTTTCCCGGGACCATACATGCGGTCCTTGAACTCCTTTCTGGAAACGGACAAATAGCGCTCGTTGCCACCCACCTCAACCTGCGAACCTTCGCGTATGGCATTCCCATCCGTGTCCAGACGCACCACCATGGTGGCCTTTTTGCCAGTCGGGCATATGGTCTTTAATTCCTTGAGTTCGTCCGCCCAGGCCAATAAATATTGACTGCCGGCGAACAATTCACCGCGAAAATCCGTCCTGAGCCCGTATGCCAGCACCGGAATGGCCGCCTGATCGACAATTTCCGTCAATTGATAGACTTGGGCCTTGGAGAGAAATTGGGCTTCGTCCACCAGCACGCAGTGCAAGGGTTCACGCTGCTGCAGTGCCATGGCAACGGCATACAGATCGGTGTCGGCCGTGTAGGCCGTGGCGTCGCTTTGGATGCCGATGCGCGAACTGATCGTGTCTCGGCCACCGCCGTGGTTGAGGTTGGCCGGGGTCAGCAGCAGCGTGGACATGCCGCGTTCACGATAGTTGTAACTGGATTGCAAGAGCATCGTGCTCTTACCGGCATTCATCGCCGAGTAGTAGAAATACAGTTTGGCCATGCTTACTGGGTTTCCGAGTCGAAGATTAGCGCAGCCACCACACGCCGGCCTTCACTGAGCAATACATTAAAGGTGCGGCAGGCAGCGGCCGTAGTCATTGCCTCGCAGCCCACGCCCTGCCGGTTTAGTCGCACGATCATTTCGGGCGCCAAGAATCCCTGCGCGCGTCCGCTACCGAACAACACCAATTCCGGTTGCAGGGCCAGCAAGGTGTCGATATGCAGCATTTGCAGATCCGCCAGGGAGCGTGGATTCCAGGCGGTGGGCTCGGTGTTGTAGCCCAGAATCACGCCGCTGGTGAAACGGGTACCATTGGCTGTTACCGATTTGGAATCAAAGCGTTGGATGGCAAAGCGTGGATCTGCCGGTTGCAGTGTCAGCTCCATGTTTCAACCGGGCAGGGACAGTTTGGGATCGTCGGCATTGCGTCGGTACAGCACCAGAATCTGGCCCACGGTGTGGATCCTTTCAGCATTGCTGGCGGTCAGGATGCGCTCGCTGAATTGAGTTTGTTCGGCGGGGGAAACCCGCAGCCGCACTTTGATCAATTCGTGATGTAGCAGTGCAAGGTCGATTTCATGCAGGACGTTGTCCGTCAAGCCCTTGCCCGCGACCATGACGACGGGTTTTATATGGTGCGCCAGTCCACGCAGGTATTTTTTCTGTTGGGGTGTCAATCCAATCTTCCGATTTTCGGGTTGTTGCCCGACGAGCAACCGTGCGGCGTGCATAATAGCACGGACGCATGGGGTTGCCGTATGATCTGTACCGAATTCTTATGCTTCCGCGGACTGCGTCGTGCAATCTTCAGTTTGTTTTAAAAATCAGTCAATTATGCGATTAATGGCGCGATGTTTTAAGCATCACTCGAATGCACTGAATTCGATTCAGGCAAGCCGTAATCGGGAATTATAAAGCGATGCGCAGCAAGAGTAGCCGCACTTGGCTACACGAACATTTCAATGACGAGTACGTTAAGCGCAGTGTCGCCGAGGGATGGCGTTCGCGTGCGGCGTTCAAGATCTTGGAAATCGACGCCCGGGACCGCTTGTTCAAACCCGGCATGCGGGTGTTGGACTTGGGCGCGGCACCGGGCAGTTGGTCGCAGGTGGCGGTAAGCCGGGTGGGTCCCAAGGGGCGCGTGGTCGCATTGGATATACTACCCATGCAGCCACTTCATGGCGTCGAGATTATTCAGATGGACTTTCGGGAACAACAGGCACTGGGCCAACTTACGGCACTAGGGGTTGCACCATGCGATCTTGTATTGTCCGATATGGCACCCAATATCTCCGGGGTACGGGCCGCCGATCAGGCGGCCGCAATGTACTTGGCCGAACTGGCGCTGGATTTTTCACAGGAATCCTTGCGCGTTGCGGGTACACTGGTGGTCAAAGTTTTTCAGGGCGCCGGATTTGACGAATTGTTGCGCACCATGCGCGGGGAATTCGCCACGGTTCAGGTGCGCAAACCCAAGGCATCGCGCGACCGCAGCCGTGAGGTGTATCTTGTCGGCAAGCAAAAGAGCGTATAGCGTGTGGTTGGCCGGTACCCAGAACGAATGAATGCAACGATTGATGGCGAATGAATTGATGAGAAATGGAGTGCCGTTTTGAACGACATGGCCAAGACCCTGGTTCTTTGGGTGGTAATCGCACTGGTATTGATGTCCGTGTTCCACAATTTCAGCCGTTCGACGCGCGCGCCGGATCGGTTGGTATATTCGGAATTTATCGACGCCGTGCACAACGGCCAGATCCAATCCGTAAAAATTGATGACGAAAATGATCTGATTACCGGCAAGCGTACCGATGGTGGGGCTTTTGAGACCAGCAAACCCAACTACGACGCGCACTTGTACGACGATCTGCTAAACGCCAAAGTGCGCTTTGAAATCAAAGCTAAAGAGCAACGCTCCTTGTTGTTGAACCTGTTTATCAGTTGGTTTCCATTTTTGTTGTTGATCGGTTTGTGGATATTTTTCATGCGCCAGATGCAGGGCGGTAGCGGCGGACGCGGCGCGATGTCCTTCGGTCGCTCCAAGGCGAGATTACAGGGCGAGGACCAGGTTGCGGTGACATTTGAAGACGTCGCCGGTGTGGAAGATGCCAAGGAAGAAGTTGGTGAAATCGTTGACTTTTTGAGCGATCCCGGCAAATTTCAGCGTCTCGGTGGGCATATCCCGCGTGGGGTGCTGATGGTGGGCAACCCGGGCACGGGCAAGACTTTGCTCGCCAAGGCGATTGCCGGTGAAGCCAAGGTGCCCTTTTTTACCATTTCCGGCTCCGACTTCGTGGAGATGTTTGTCGGTGTAGGCGCTTCCCGGGTCCGGGACATGTTTGAACAGGCTAAAAAGCACGCGCCGTGCATCATTTTTATCGATGAAATCGATGCAGTCGGCCGTCACCGTGGCGCCGGGCTGGGCGGGGGTCACGACGAACGCGAACAAACCCTGAACCAGTTATTGGTGGAAATGGATGGGTTTGAGGGCAGCGAGGGTGTCATCGTGATCGCCGCCACCAATCGTCCGGATGTACTGGACCCGGCCTTGCTGCGCCCGGGGCGTTTTGATCGACAAGTCGTGGTGCCGCTTCCGGACGTGCGCGGCCGCGAGCAGATCATCAAGGTGCATATGCGTAAAGTGCCACTGGACAAGAACGTCAATCCGCAAGTGCTGGCGCGCGCGACACCGGGCTTTTCCGGGGCGGATTTGGCCAATCTGGTAAACGAAGCGGCTTTGTTGGCCGCTCGCGCCAGTCTTAGCGCGGTAAACATGGAGCAGTTTGAACACGCCAAGGACAAGATCATGATGGGTGCCGAGCGGCGTTCCATGGTGATGAACGAGCGTGAGAAAAAGCTTACTGCCTATCATGAAGCGGGGCATACCATTGTCGGGCGCGTGGTCCCCGCGCACGATCCCGTATACAAAGTCAGCATTATTCCGCGCGGTCGCGCGCTCGGTGTCACCATGTTTCTGCCAGAGGAAGATAAGTACAGTCAGACCCTGGAACAACTCGAAAGCCAGTTGGCCAGCCTGTACGGCGGACGCGTGGCGGAGGAATTGGTGTTTGGTGAGGATCAGGTCAACACGGGTGCACAAAACGATATTGAACGGGCGACCAAAATTGCCCGCAACATGGTATCGCGCTGGGGATTGAGCGGAAAATTGGGCCCGCTGTCTTATAGCGATGAGGACGAGGAGGTGTTTCTGGGGCATTCCGTGGCGCGCCACAAGCAGGTGTCCGATGAAACCGCCAGCAAAATCGATAAGGAAGTGCGTCGCATCATCGATTCCAGCCACGCCAAGGCAACTGAAGTTCTGAAAGCCAATGTAGACATTCTGCATGCCATGGCCCAAGCCCTGATGACTTATGAAACGCTGGATTCGGTGCAGATCGATGCGATCATGAACGGCGATCCGGCTCCGCCTCCGGATGGGTGGGACGACCCTTCCGGTGGATCCGACGGGACTGCGCCGAAAACCGCGGTGAAGAAGCGCCGTACGCGCCGCAAGAGAGCTGTTGAAAGCCCTGCCAGTTAGCTTGTTTGTCTTATCGATTCCAGCGGATGTGCACAATCACCGTGCGCGCTTTGTGCCGTGCCTGAAAATCGCCTAGCCGAACGATTGGCCACCGCCACCAGGCCCCTGGTGATGGGCGTGCTCAATGTCACGCCGGATTCGTTTTCCGATGGCGGCCACAACGTGGACCTGCATAGCGCGCTGTGTACCGCCCGCAGCATGTGTGCCGAGGGCGTTGATATCATCGATGTGGGTGGCGAATCGACCCGACCGGGCGCAGGCAGCGTGGCCGCGCGGGATGAACTGGCGCGCGTGATTCCCGTGATCGAGGGCATCCGGACGGAACTGGATGTGTGCGTATCCATCGACACATCAAAGCCCGCGATTATGAAGGCTGCGCTGGATGCGGGCGTGGATATGATCAACGACGTATACGCGTTGCGTGCAAAAGGTGCATTGAATGTCGTAGCGCATTCGAATGCCATGTTATGCCTGATGCACATGCTGGGGGAACCGCGTACCATGCAGAACAATCCGGTGTATGGCGACGTGGTGACCGAGGTGGGTGCCTTTCTCGTGCAACGATTGGCTGAATGCGCGCGCGCCGGCATTCCCCGTGGCCGCCTGCTGATCGACCCGGGTTTCGGTTTTGGCAAGACGCTGGCGCATAATGTCGAATTGCTATCGAATCTGCGCGAACTGTGCCGGCTGGACGTGCCGCTGCTGGTCGGTTTATCGCGCAAATCAATGCTGGGTTCGATCACCGGTCGTGGCGTTGATGATCGGTTGGCTGCCAGCCTCGCCGCGGCGACACTGGCGGCCGTGCAAGGCGCGAGAGTGATCCGCTGTCACGACGTTGGGCCAACGCTGGATGCGATGAAAATTGTTGCGCAATTGGAAACAAAGAACAGGGTATGAAAGAAAAACAATACTTCGGTACGGACGGTATTCGTGGGCGCGTCGGCCGATCGCCCATTTCAGCGGACTTTATGGTCCGACTGGGTTGGGCAGCCGGAAGCGTATTGGCGGGTCGCGGCCAGGCCATTGTGGTCGGCAAAGACACACGGGTTTCCGGCTATATGCTGGAATCTGCACTGGAGTCGGGCATCGTCGCGTCGGGGGCCGATGTAGTCCTCTTGGGACCGCTTCCTACACCCGGAATTGCCTTCTTGACCACCCATTTGCGTGCGGCCGCAGGCATCGTAATCAGCGCATCGCACAATCCATTTGCCGACAACGGCATCAAGTTTTTCTCGGCGCAGGGTGCAAAGCTGAGCGACACTACGGAATTTGAAATCGAAGCGGCGGTGGCGCAAGCATTCAGTAATGGCCACGAGTCCAATCCGGGCAAAGCCAGCCGCTTCGAAGCCGCCGTCCAGGCCTACGTGGAACATTGCCTGGCGAGTGTCGGCAATGCACTGGATTTGACCGGATTGAAGATTGTGCTGGATTGCGCAAACGGCGCAACCTACAAAGCGGCCCCATTGGTCTTTGAGCGATTGGGAGCAACACTCACCAACCTGGGCGTTGCGCCGGACGGGCGCAATATCAACGCGGAGTGTGGGTCCACCCAGCCGAAATTGTTGCAGTCCACGGTGCGTACACAGGGTGCGGATCTCGGAATTGCCTTTGACGGTGATGGAGACCGGGTGATCATGGTGGATGCCGCAGGACAGTGCGTGGATGGAGATCGCCTGCTCTACATCCTGGCGTGTGCCAGGCAGGCGCAAGACCGTTTGCCCGGCAACACGGTGGTTGGAACCCAGATGTCCAACCTGGGGTTTGAACACGCGCTGAACCGCAAGGGCATGCAACTGCGCCGGGCCCAGGTGGGTGATCGCCATGTACATCGGATGCTGTGCGACAATGGCTGGGTGCTCGGCGGCGAAGCGTCCGGGCATTTGTTGATATTGGATCGTGGCAACACCGGTGACGGAATCGTCAGTGCGCTACAGGTATTGACGGCAATTCGTGGCAATGGATATGACCTCGCCGCGGCTTCCGCGGCCGTGGCTTCGTACCCGCAAACCATGATCAACGTTGCGGCACAGCGGCCGGCGGATGTGTTAGCGTCACCCGATGTAGTAACGGCAGCACGGGAAGTGGAAGCCAATCTGGGCGATTGCGGCCGCGTGATCCTTCGCCCCTCGGGCACTGAACCGGTGATCCGCGTTACCGTGGAAGGGGAAGACCCCGGCAAAGTAGATTCATTGGCGGACCGGCTTGCAGAGGCCGTACGATCGGCAGCGCAGCGGCCGGAACAGGCAATCGTCACCGCCGCGCATCCGCAAGGCATTGATCGATAACGCCCCCGCCCAGGCAGACCTCACCGCGGTAGAACACAATGGACTGTCCCGGCGTTGCGGCGCGTTGTGGTTGGTCGAAGAACACTTCACCGATTGCGCCGTCGATCTTGGAGATGGTGCATGCCTGATCGGTTTGCCGATAGCGGATTTTGGCGGTAACTGACCTTCTTTCCGGCGGGTGACCCGCAACCCAACTCAGTTCGGAAAAAGTCAGGCGATTACTGAACAGGGCAGGGTGATCATGGCCTTGCGCCACTAGCAGAATATTGTTTTCTTGATCCTTGCCCACCACGTACCACGGTATTTCCTCACTGCCGCTACGGCCGCCGATGCCAAGACCCTTGCGTTGCCCTAAGGTGTAATACATCAGCCCGTCATGCTGCCCCACGCAGCCGCCATCAATATGGTGTATGTCGCCCGGTTGCGGCTTCAGGAAGCGCTGCAGGAATGGCTTGAAGTTGCGTTCGCCGATAAAACAAATTCCGGTCGAATCCTTTTTTTTGGCCACGGCGAATCGGTACTCCGTGGCCAGTTCGCGCACCCGAGGTTTGTGCAGTTTGCCGATCGGAAACAGGGTTTTCGCCAGTTGCGCCTGACCGAGGGTATACAGGAAGTAGCTTTGATCCTTGTTGCTGTCCGCGCCACGTAGTAATTGCCACCCATCATCACGAAAGCGCCGCTGCGCGTAATGGCCGGTTGCAATGTAATCGCCACCCAGGTCCACGGCATGCTCCAGGAAAGTTTTGAACTTGATTTCCCGATTGCAGAGAATATCCGGGTTGGGTGTTCTGACGCGGCAGTATTCATCGAGGAAATGTTCGAATACATGGTCCCAATATTCGGTGGCAAAATTGCGCGTAAACAATTTAATGCCGAGCAAATCCGCCACGCCTTGCGCGTCCGATACATCCTGTTCCGCCGGGCAGGCGCCCAGGCGGTCATCTTCCTCCCAGTTTTTCATAAACATGCCCAGCGTGTGATAGCCCTGGGATTTCACCAAGGCGGCGCTCACCGACGAATCCACGCCGCCGGACATGCCGACCACTACGGTGGTTTTGGTGGATGCTTGCTTGTGCACGGTAGAGGGTCGCCTTTGCGGTGTGGCGCCGATTATAATGCCAGTGCCGTGCAAGCCCCACCCGCCCGGGCAAGAAATTCTCGAATCCATGCCCGGCCGTCGCCATTGGGCGACCGGAAATTCAACGAATAGTATCGTCCAGCCAGGAGAAACCGTCATGCAAACCCCTGCGTCGCCGGCCAAGGAATCGATTCGCCTATTGGCGCCGGTTTACCCGAAGTCAATATGGACGCCGGCAGCCTTGGAATTTATCACCGAATTGGTGCGGCGGTTTGAGCCGGGTCGCGCATTACTCTTGGAGAAACGAAAAGAACGTCAGGCAGCGTTCGATGCCGGCGCCCTACCGGATTTCTTGCCCGAAACCCACCATGTGCGCCAATCTGATTGGACGATCGATCCCATACCCGCTGATTTGCTCGATCGCCGTGTGGAAATTACCGGGCCGGTGGAACGCAAGATGATCATCAATGCCTTGAATTCCGGTGCCAGCGCCTTTATGGCGGATTTCGAGGATGCAACCACGCCCAGTTGGGAAAACCTGATGCAGGGCCAGGTAAACCTGCGCGATGCCGTACGCGGCGACATTTCGTCCACCAACGCCGCGGGCAAAAAATATTCCCTACAACCGCAACACGCCGTACTCATCGTGCGACCGCGCGGCTGGCATTTGCCCGAAATACACCTCGAATATCAAGCGAAACCGGTGGCCGGCGGGCTGGTGGATTTTGGCCTGTTTCTGTTGCACAACCATGCTGCGCTGCAAGCCCAGGGCACGCGGCCGTATTTTTATCTGCCAAAACTGCAAAGCCATCTGGAGGCGCGTCTATGGTGCCAGATTATTGATTTTGCGGAAGATTATCTAGGCATTGCGCGTGGCACGGTGAAAGTCACGGTACTCATTGAGACCTTGCCAGCGGCTTTCGAGATGGACGAAATTCTGTATGAATTGCGCCAACACATCGTCGCTTTGAACTGCGGCCGCTGGGATTACATCTTCAGTTATATCAAGTGCTTTGCCCGGCACGCGGACAAGATTCTTCCAGATCGCGACCAGATCACCATGGACAAGGGTTTTCTGCGCGCTTACAGCCAACTCTTGATTCGCACCTGCCATCGACGCGGAGCCTTGGCAATCGGTGGCATGGCCGCCCATATTCCGGTGAAAGACAATCCGAATGCGAATCGGGAGGCCTTTTCCCGTGTGCGCCAAGACAAGGAACGCGAAGCCGGTGACGGCCACGACGGTACCTGGATTGCGCATCCCAGTTTACAAAGCCTGGCGCGGGAGGTTTTCGATCAGCACATGCCGGGGCCCAATCAACTCGATAAACTTCGGCTTGACGTTGATGTGCAGCAAACCGATTTGCTAAAAGCACCCAGCGGAAGTATTAGCATGGCTGGATTGCGCGGTAATTTGGAAGTTGCGTTGCGCTACCTTGCCGCCTGGCTTGGCGGGCAGGGTTGCGTGCCCATCCATAACCTCATGGAGGACGCGGCCACGGCCGAAATTGCGCGAGCACAGGTGTGGCAATGGCTGAACCACAAACACGGAAGCTTGCAGGATGGCACGCCGATCAATCAAGGTCTGGTGAATCGCTTGGTGACGGAGATCCATGCCGCCTTGAAAGTGGGCTCGGATCCGCGTACCACGCAGTTGCTGGAGGATGCGGCCCGGTTACTCAATAATGTGCTGCAGAGCGATGATTTTGTGCCGTTCATTACCCTGCCTGCGTATGCACTACTTGGCTGTTCGGAGTAGACCTTCGACCGCCATGCTTACGGCGTGTCTGCGCGCATGGTATTGAGATTTGTATCTGTGGTTTCCAGCGACTGACCGTGGAATCTTTGAAACTGCGGGTGGTCGCGGTAAGAACGCGACGAAACCCAGGTCCGTTTGGCTTTGCGAACACGAGACTGCTTGTATAATAGCGGTGGTGAATCGGGTGACCTGTCCTAGGAGTCTGTCGGACTTAGGATGCGCTACTGCGGAAATGCGGGATTCGGTCATTTTGAATGATCCTTTTCGTCAAATAGCTACGGCTATTCTCCTCGAACGATCATCCAAACTGCCTCGAATCCACATTCCCTCGCTACGAGCTGCTAAATCCGACAGACTCCTAGGGTGGCAGGTACTGCACCCTGTGGCGGCTAGCCGTGGCTTATGAGCAAACAGACCCACAAAAACAGTTCAGACGACCTCCTGCTGGAGACCACTCGTCCGGAAGTTAAACGACCACCCTTGTACAAGGTGGTATTGTTGAACGATGACTTTACGCCCATGGATTTCGTGGTGGAAGTATTGCAGAAGTTTTTTGCCATGGATCGTGAGCGGGCCACCCGCGTGATGTTGAACGTGCATACACGCGGCAAGGGAATCTGCGGGGTCTTCAGCTCGCAGGTTGCCGAAACCAAGGTTTCGCAGGTCAATGACTATTCGCGTGATCACCAGCATCCGCTGTTGTGTTCCATGGAGGAAGCGTAAGACACGGGTTGCGATCAAGGCATTGACCGGGAAACCGATTGATTCTGTGCAAAGGAGCCCGGCGTATGCCGGGCGACCCCACGGGCGGCCGGCTGCGACTCAAGGCTTTTTGCCCTGCGGGCAAGCCACGCAGCACGCACGCGTATAGTGGCTTGCGCTTACGCGCGCCGCCACCCTACGCGTATTGC
>Ga0114931_10011968_pt1 | contig 10195 bp, 8 predicted proteins | sample 2SBtaG_FD_89579 | JGI IMG/M metagenome (GOLD analysis project Ga0114931, IMG submission 89579) | Deep subsurface microbial communities from Kolumbo volcano to uncover new lineages of life (NeLLi) - 2SBTROV14_V59a metaG | ecosystem: Environmental > Aquatic > Marine > Volcanic | place: Kolumbo... | reverse complement strand
TCAAGCAGCTGGGCTTGAGCACATGAAAAAATATGTTAAGAATCAGGGGAATAAAGATAAAAATTATCCTCTTAAACAATTCCTAAATTGATACCCCGTTGCTTGCGGCGGGGTAGTTCATTTTAGAAATTGGAAAATTACGAATACCTCTTTATGATATAGGTACGCTTGCGGCTGGATTTTATATTGGATATAATGAAGGAAAAGGAATTGATGTAAAACCATCTGTTGAATACTTGACAAAATATGGGCCAACAGCACTTGCTGTAATTGCAACTCCAGTAGCAATAAAACTAAAAAATACTTTTGGAAAATGGATGAATAATGCTTTTAGAACATTGATGAATGAGCGGGTAGGTCAAGGCTTACAATATAAAAATTTTGAAGTAACAGAACAGGGTGGTTCTAAGAAAAAGTATAACGATTTAGATGAAGAACAAAAACAAGATATTACTTCTAAAATAGTTGATGGAATTAAAACTCTTGAATCCGAATTGCATAGTCCAAAATATCTAAAACCTATTTTATCTACTGGGACTAAAACTGCAGTTGAAACTGGCATTGGATACATGGCTGGAAGACTATACAGTCAAATTAATTAGAAATTTCTCACCCTTAACTTCTTTTCTTTATTGAACTTTGTTATAGATAGAATTTTACCCAAAAAAATCTAAAATTTTATCTTCAACATCGTTGCACTAAATTTTAGGTTTTCCCATTAGTCAGGTGAATTTAACAAGAATTATCTATAGAATTACTCATAGCTCTGCTGCGGAGAGCTTCATTTAATTATTTCTTATTAGTCTTGTTTTTTGTTTTTGAATTTGTTATGTTCTGATTGTTCATCTCAGTGTATATATCATATGCAAATGCTATTGATAGTGCGAGTGATGCTAGCATGAATGTAAGATTTGTTACTAGTTGTGGTTTGTTTAGACTATACACTGCAAATAGTATTGTTGATGTTAGTATTATCCAACCAAATGTCTCTCTTTTTTGTCCGTATATATACCCTAAACCTGGTATAAAGAAGTTTATGACTGCCGCTATTTTTGATTTATGTTTATATCCTTCGATATTCATAAATTTACACTATATTTATTAATATTTAAATTTTTGCTATACTATGAGTAAAGAATCTGTTATTAGAAAGCTTAAGGATTTAACTGGTAAAAAAAATATTATTTTTACTAGAAGGTGTAATCGCTCTATCTTGGCTGCTCTTAGATATATTAAACTTAAGGGTTTTGATACGATTATGACTCAAGATCAGGGTGGTTGGATTACTTATTCTCAATTTGCAACAAAACTTCGCTTAAAAGAAAAACGTGTCAAAACTGATTTTGGTTTGCTTAAATCTCAAAATTATGACTTTCCTTTAATTATTAATTCCATGCCTGGTTATCATGCTTTAGAGGATTTATCTAAGATTTCTACCCCTTTCTTAATCAATGATATTTGTGGCAGTATTGGAACTGAGCAAGCTTTGTTTGGCGATATTATTGTTTGTAGTTTTGGTCGCTGGAAACCTATTAACTTAGGTCAGGGTGGTTTTATTGCCACTAACTTAGATACTGACTTTTTTAATGAATACGCTGTTGAACTTGACTTTGAATTGCTTGAAAAAAAACTTGACACATTAAAGGATAGACTTGAATTTTTGCATGGTAAGTGTTGGGAGGTTAAATCTGATCTAAAGAAATTTGGAGTTATTCATCCTAAAGCTGAAGGATTAAATGTCATTGTTAAATTTGAGTCTGAACCTGAAAAGGAAAAGTTAATAAATTACTGTAACGAAAAGAATTTAGAGTACGAAATTTGCCCAAGATATATTAGGGTTAATGATGATGCTTTAAGCATTGAGATTAAACGATTAGAATAAAAAATTAAGGTGATTAAATATGGAATTACGTTTCCCAGATAGTATGGATGAATGTGTTTATTTTACAAGGAGAAAGATTGATAATGGTAATGCTGTAGCTTGGGTTTTTAGAGAAATGTGCCCTAAGTGTAAAAAAGCTTTAATGGGTAAACCTGTTGAAAAAGGTAAGGTTAAGATTAGAGCTACAGAGTATGTTTGTCCAGAATGTGGTTACACAGTTCCTAAAGGCGAATATGAAGATAGTTTAACAGTTAACATTGAGTATACTTGTCCTCATTGCATGCATGAAGGAAAAACTCAAGCGTCTTATAAGCGTAAAAAGTTTAAGGGTGTTGATTCTATTGTTTTTGTTTGTGATAAATGTGGTGAAAAGATTCCTATCACAAAAAAAATGAAGGCTCTAAAGAAAAAAAAGGCTTAAAACAACCAAAAGCTTATAAACAATTTTTTACTTCTTGGTAGTCAATGGATTACTTGTCTAAGTCAAAAATACAATTAATAGTAACTGATGTAGATGGTACTCTTGGAACTGGTGGCAAATACGCAATAAACCAAGATAGTCAGACAGCAATAAAAAAATTCTTAGATTCATCTAATGAACGAGAAGTAGTATTAGCTTCAGGCAGAACTTATAATAATATGGTCTCAATCGTGAGAGATTCAAAACTCAGACCCTACCTTGGAAACAGACTTCACGTAGCTGCATTTAATGGTTCACTTTCAATGCATAAAAGAAATAGGATTGTTGATGAATCAATTGATAGCACAGTCGTTTTCTATCTAAGACAAAAACTCTCATCGCCCGAGTTTAAAATAGACTCAATGTTTCATTCAGAATACTTGACTTATCTCATGGGTACTAAATACATTGGAGACTATTGCACTCAAGGAGGATATGTCTACGAACGAGTATTCCCTGATAAGAACAAGTCTATATTTATGATGGAATTCTCACCAGTAACAGAAGAACCAGAGACAATAAGCAAATATCTTGGTTTGGACTTCTTTGAATCAGTAAATAAAATAAAAAACCTAATTTTTACACCAATAACGCCTGGTTTTGACTCAAGAAAACAAATCATGGTAAATAATGCAATGATAAACAAGAGTTATGCACTTAATGCTTACATAGAACATCTCAGAATCAAACCAGAAAATGTTTTAGCAGTTGGTGATGACTTAAATGATGTTGAAATGTTATCTCTTGAGAAAATAAATTCTGTTGCAATGGGAAACGCCAAAGAAGAAGTAAAAAAAGTTGCTAAAACAGTAATAGGTTCTGTACAAGAAAAAGGCTTTTCTAACATGATAGAGGACATTCTTAAAGGCAAATTTTAAAAACAAGCCAAATAATCTTATTAATATGTCAAAAATATTAGTAACAAGTGCACTTCCATATGCTAATGGAAGCATACACATAGGACACTTAGTAGAATACATTCAAACCGATGTACTAGTAAGATTTCTAAAATTAGCCGGTAAAGACGCAATCTATGTTTGCGCAGATGATACTCATGGAACGCCAATTGAAATAAATGCAATGAAACAAGGTATTGCACCTGAAAAACTGGTTGAAAAATATCATAAAGAACACCAAGAAGATTTTGCAAAGTATAACATTAAATTTGATAGTTATTACTCTACTAACAGCAAAGAAAACAAAGAATATGCTGACTTGATATTTAATCGATTAAAAGAAAAAGGGTTAATATATACTAAAGATGTTGAAAGCTTTTATGATGAAGAAGCAAAAAGATTTCTACCTGATAGATTTGTAAAAGGAAAATGTCCAAAATGCGGAGCAGAAGACCAATACGGAGATGTTTGTGAATCTTGCAACTCAACATATAAACCAATAGACTTAGTAGAACCGTATTCAACTATTACTAAGAAAAAACCAATAAGAAAAAGTTCAAAACATTATTTTTTCAAGCTAAGCGAACAATCAAAACAAATCGAAGAGTGGCTTTTGGGAAACAAAAATTTACAGCCTGAAATTGTCAATTACTTAAAAAATTGGATTAAAGAAGGTCTAACTGATTGGGATATCTCAAGGGATGGACCATACTTTGGATTTAAAATTCCTGGCGAAGAAGATAAATATTATTATGTATGGCTTGACGCACCAATTGGTTATATTTCAAGCACAGTAAATTATTGTAAAGACAAAGATTGTAAAGTAGAAGATTATTGGAATAGCAAAGACTCAAAAATTATTCATGTAATAGGAAAAGATATTATTTACTTTCACTTATTATTCTGGCCTGCAATGCTCATGAATTCTGGCTTTAACCTACCTGATACAATACTTGTGCATGGATTTTTGACAGTAAATAATGAGAAGATGAGCAAGTCAAGAGGAACATTTCTTACTGCATCAGAGTTTGCAGAACTTACAAACCCTGAGTTTTTGAGATACTATTTTGCAGCTAATCTTTCAAAAACAATGACTGATATAAATCTCGATTTAAAGGACTTTGAAAGTAGAGTGAATAATGAAGTAGTATCAAATTTTGCAAACTTCTTTTACAGAACATTATCTTTCTTAAATAGAGTTGACTCTACAATAGATGAATCAGACTTAGAATTTGCAAAAAAAGTAACTCCTTTATTTAATGAAGTCAAGAAAAACTTCGAAAAATACGAGTTTAGAAAAGCAGTCAACACATTACTACAAATATCTGCTGAAGGAAATAAATATTTTCAATCAAACGAGCCATGGGTACTTGTTAAGAATGATCCAAAGAAAGCAAAACTTGTACTTTCAACTTGTGCAAATCTTGCAAAAAACCTCGCAATATTGTTAAAACCAATTATGCCTTTGTTCGCAGAAAAAATTGAAGGACAATTAAACCTAAAAGACTTGACATTTGATGATTTAGGTTTTGAATTAAAGAATCATAAAATTGGAAAAGCAGAGATTGTATACAAAAAAATCGAACCAATAGTTCTGGATAAAAATAAACTTCAAACAAATCCTTTCTCAAAGTTAAACCTTAAAGTCGCAGAAGTCTTATCAGTTAAAGATCATCCAAATGCAGATAGACTATTTGTTTTACAATTAAATCTTGGAACTGAGAAGCGACAGTTAGTTGCAGGACTAAAAGGTAGGTATGAAGCTGATGAACTAACAGGAAAACATATTGTTATTGTTTCAAACTTAGAGCAAGCAAAACTTCGAGGAGAATTATCTCAGGGAATGCTTCTTGCATCCCAAGAAGGAGAAACAGTTGGAGTATTGCACGCACCAAATACAAAGCCTGGCTCACAAGTATTCATTGAGGGAGTGACTCCAAAAGAAAAAAAGATTACTTACAAGGAATTCTCAGAAGTTCCTCTTGTATCAAAGAAAGGAAAGGCTTACTCTGATGGTAATATTCTAAAAACAGAAAAAGAAGAAATTATTGTAGACAAAGGTTTATCTGGTAAAATTAAGTAAATACTACTTCTCCGTTTGCAGTCTTAGTAAATGTTACACTTGAACCTTCTGAGTAATATTTGAGATCTATATTTCCTCTGAAATTATCTCCTAGATTTACTTTACAGTTGAAAACTTTTTGTTCACCATTATTCCAATTATCATATGTTTCTGTGCAAGGGTAGATTTGATCTGTTGTGTAATCAGTTACAGTCATCTTTGCGCCCATGTATGTTTGTCCACCGTTATTTATGATTGAAATTTTAGCTAGTCCATTATTAAGCATTGCATCTGGACAATCAAATGGTGCGGATATTTGGCAATTTGATGGCACCATGGCAGTTGGATTTAGAACTCCAAAGAATACTATTCCACCTAAAATTAATAGAATTGCTGGGAGAGTTAGTACTATTCCAATTACTAATCCTGCTATTGCAAGTCCTTTTCCTTCTTCGCCTGTCTTTTTAAGGTTTGAGAAAGCAATTAATGCAAATATTATTCCTAGTGGAGGAATTATTATTCCAAATATTAGAGCTAATATTGCCCATGTGTTTGTCTTAGTCATTTTTCTATTACCTCAATAGTTATATTTTTTATAATCAATTTTTTTATTAAAGAAGTATAAAAAGTTTTTTATCGTTTTTCTCTATTTGATAATAGTTACTGATAATGGAAAACTATATAAGTAAAAACTGTGATTATTCTCGGTGTATGAGGCGTTTTTTACTATTAATAATTGTTTTATTACTGATTCCTACTGTTACTGCTCTTGATTCAGATGTTGAATTCTACCGATACGGCCAGCCTCTACAATACGTCTCTACAAACGGCCAAATAGTTGTGGATATACTCTTTAAGGTGACTGGAGATGACTTTACAAGTTTTAATGCAGACATCTCAGACATTCACAAAAATCAGTATGTAGTTCAAACATTAGGATATCAAGACAAGGCAATGGCAAAAAACCAGTGTACAAAAACAACTGATGGCTGGGATTGTTGGTTAAGAGATTTAAAAATGATGCCTGCTAGTGCTGACGTGAAGATAGTTATTCATTTACATGGAAATGAGACAATTGAAGTCAACAAAACAGTTTCTTTTACAGTTGATGACACAAGACCTACTCTCGTATCACTAATGCCAGAAGGATGCACAGAACAACCATGCAAGATACCTGCGTCAACACCATTTAAAATTGTTGCAAACTTTCAAGATACAGTCGGAGACTTCTCAAGAGGAAATGTACAATATAGTATTGGCGGACAAGCAGGCGTACCATATAATTGTTCAGGTATGACTTGTTATGGAACTGGATTTGTAAATTGTAACACAGGAGACATGCTCTCACTAACAATAAGTCCTTCTTTAACATATGACAGTGCAGGAAACAGAGTTCAAAACACAAACTCAACACAACTTGAATGTGACGCAAACGCACCAAAATTTCATAATATAACTATAGAGAGCCAAGAAGGATTTAACGTAATAAGAAATCAAGATTCAATAGGTGTAACTGCATTAATAGAAGATGATAATGATACTGCACCATCTGCAAAAGCAGACCTAACAAATTTAGGAATAGCTGCAGGTGACTGGCAAGAATGTATACGTTCAGGAGACTACTGGAAATGTGTTTTTGAAGGACAAGTAAATGTGGGATCTCCAGGCGAACAAACATATAAGGTAATGGCAAAAGATGTCGTTGGAAACATAGTCAACGATTCAACAGGAGAAAAAACCGTCATGGTATATGGACTGGATGAAAATGTGAAGCCGGATTTCTGGAAAGTCTCAGAAGTGCAGGTAACTCCAAACAAGATGAGTAAAAAACACATGTTGTTTCCAAGAACTGCATATGTGAATGTAAAACTAACACCAAAGAAAGGCAACCCAAAGATATTATCTATTGGTGATGTTTCAGCTGCAAGTTGCACAGCCATTGAAGGCAAAGGTGTTCGAAAAGTCAGATTAATGAATCAGGTGCCTGGTGTTGACGAATTATTCTTCGAAGTTCAACTTGAACAAGGACCTTATAAGAATGTATCAACTATAAAATATAATTGTACTTTTCAAACTATATCTAAGAGTGGATTATATGCTGCAAAGAACTATGAAGATGATGTGTTTGAGTTTGAGATACATCTTGACACCCTTGAATCTATGAATGATTTATTACAAAAAGAAATTAACTCATCAAGAGAATCTTCAAGTAAACTCCAAGAATTCACTTCGAGTGTTGCAAGTTTTGTAAGACCATTCTATATAACTTGTCAAGCAGTAACTAAGATTAAACAGGCAGCGGGTATACTTGGAACTGCACAGTCAGCAACTTCTTGGATGTCAGGCATGACTGCACTTGGACTTTCAGCTATTCCAAACACAATGGGACTCGCCTCAGATGGTCTGCATAAAGTCGCTGATAATGCTTTTGTACAATATATAATGCCTGCTTGTGAATACTTAACTTGTCAAAAACAATCAAAGATTCTTGATAAAATTGGAGACTTTGGCGGATTAAATAAGATGGCTCAACTTGCAGGATATAACTCCTTTAAGGATGCGCTAAATCCAAATGAAAACATTGCTGCAAGTGCTCTAACATTTTGTCTTCCAGGAATGCTTATGAATTTACAAAGATATAATACTATACAATGTTCTTACACTCAGTGTTTATCACAACAAGTTGGTTTACTTGGTGGAGACATATCTGATTGTCAGAGATCAAAATCCTATTCAACTTGTCTTTACGTAACAGGCGGAGTTTTCGACGCAATTCCTTGGACTGCAATGACTAAAGCGATAGGAAATACTGTGAAAAGAGTGTTGACTGACCCAGTAACTTTTTTCTCAACAGGAGTTGCAGGAATTGCTTGTGGAATATTTGTTCCAACACCTGTGACTGAAACAAACTTGCTTCATGGAATATGTAATTCTGTAGCTTCGGCAAAGTCAATTGTTGAAGTGTATGGAATGGTAGAATCATTAAAACAGCCGTTACAGTTTGATATAGGTTCAGACCAGTGTGATGAGATAATGGCTGCAGTAGACCCAAAAACTGGTCAATGGCTAGGAAAACCATACGACCCAAAAACATTGCAAACTTCTGAAAGATATGACCCAGATGATGGCAAGAAAAAATATGGATTTAAAAGTTATGATTGTGACTTAACTAAAGGATGTCAGGTAGATAATGAGGGTGCTTATATAAGAGTTGTAGGTTTAAAACCAGGAAACACAATAGCTGACCACCCAGAAAATATACAGTTTTATAGTCCTAAAGGAGAATACATTGGAACATATACAGATGTCCAAAGAATGTTGTATACACATTATGAAGCACATAAAGATTCTATTAGTTCTCAGTTAAACGGAAAAGGCGATGGTTCAGGTCCAACATGGTCTAAAGGGCAACAAGATACATTGAATAAAATGAAAGATCCAAATGGAGGAATAACCAGTCCTACAGATTTGAATTTCATTGACCCTGCGACTACCGTTGATGGTCAACCAGAAACAACTGTTCTTCCAGGAACTAGTGGTTCAGCAACATCAGGAGGGTCAGGAACTCCTGATTTGAGTTTAGATCAGATTGAAACCTTGTCTGAAGCAGGTTTCTTAACTGATGATGGAAATTTTAATTGGAAGTCATTGCAAAAAATTAATACTCAAGCAAAACTAGCTGCAAATCATAATGCTAAAGTTCTTGCTGAAGCTAAAAAGATGGACGGTCCAACTGCAAAAAGAGTGGCAGAATTTTATAAGGATATTGATAGACATAATAAGGCAATGGGAAAAATACGTACTCAGGAAGCTGCTTCAAATCAAAGAACAAGTATTATTGATGCTGCTCATGATATAACTAGCGAAAAGGATTTCGATCAAGACTTATACAATGCATACATTAATGATCCTGTGCCTTATGAACGAGCTGATGGTGTGGGAGAACGTCTGTTAAGTTTGGATTCAGAAACCATACAGAAATTCGATGAATTATATAGTTTACAGACAAAGTATAATGGATTAGCTCTTGACCCTGGCAATACTGTTGATCTTGCATCATTAAACAATAAAGAAACATATGAAAAAGCACGTAAGGATGAAGCCAAAACAAGCGATAAGATTAAAGATGATAAAGAAGCAGAGCAAGATGCATATGATAGTAAATTAAAAGAAGCTCAGGCTACTGCAGATTTTACTGCTGCTTGGGATAGTGGTTTTATGCATGCGTGGGCGTCTGCAATGAACTTTGGTCGTGCGATGTCACTTGTTGCTGATTTATTTGGTTATTCTAGTGATACTGCTTGGTCTAATTGGATGGAAGAAAATATTTTCTCTTCAGCTGTCTTTAAAACTCTAGCAACTCCTTCAGAGGCTTTCTGTGAAGATACATTTAATATTGCTGGTGCTACTCCTTCAGCTCCTGCTGTTAAGGTTGGCTCTATTAATTATCAAAACGCAGCTCATGTCGAAGCTGTTAAGAATCAATTAGAAACTGTTAATGGTTCTAAATATGAATATATTATAACTGGTGGAGTTGCATCTCAAAAGAAGGATGGTTTGAAATTCAAATTGTATCTTGACTCAAAGGATATAACTGCTAATATTCCACCTGGTGGTAAGCCTGAAATAGAAGTTGCATCAAATGCCCCTGTTAAATTTAGCGGTTCAGAAGATATTACTATTGAATCAACAACTAATTATGACGAGGTTTGCATCAAGTTTTTAAACAGGGATTTGAATAATTACTTTGATGATGTAACTGCTTTAGACTCTGACCATAAACTTTGTCAGAAGATTGCGAGTGAATAAAATGATGGGAAAAAGAGGACAGATTACTTTATTTGTAATAATAAGATTGATTTTAATACTTATACTTGGAGTGTTTTTATATCTTC
>Ga0114931_10011967_pt1 | contig 10195 bp, 6 predicted proteins | sample 2SBtaG_FD_89579 | JGI IMG/M metagenome (GOLD analysis project Ga0114931, IMG submission 89579) | Deep subsurface microbial communities from Kolumbo volcano to uncover new lineages of life (NeLLi) - 2SBTROV14_V59a metaG | ecosystem: Environmental > Aquatic > Marine > Volcanic | place: Kolumbo... | reverse complement strand
CGATACACCAGCTATCCTCCCATTACCTTTTGGGCGGAAAAGCCTTTGGAAAAAGACCTTCGCGCTCATCTTCAAAAAGAGATTAAAAAACAATCTGAGTTCTCTTTGTATTTTCATTTACCCTTTTGCGAAAACTTATGCCATTTTTGTGCCTGCACAAAAATCATTGATCCGCAAAGAAAACAATCGGCTCATTACCTGGAAACCCTCATTCATGAGTTAGATCTTTTTATCGCAAAAGGCCCCGAACCGATTCGGGTGGCGGAAGTTCATTGGGGAGGGGGAACGCCTACTTTTTATTCGTCCAAAGAGCTTGAGAAATTGTTTCGAGCAATTGAGGAGCGAGTGGTTTGGGCCCCTCATCGACAAATGTCGATCGAAGTGAATCCGGTGAGAACAACGCATGAGCAGTTAGCAAGCCTTCGTGCTTTGGGTTTTGATCGAGTTTCTTTTGGAGTTCAAGATTTCGAAGAAGAAATTCAAGACCTCATTAATCGACACCAAAGCTATCGGCAAACTGAAGAACTAGCGAAGAGTGTTCGATTGCTTGGATACACCAGCTTGAATCTCGATTTGATTTACGGTTTACCTCGACAAAGTCTTGAGACGATTCGGGCCACCATTCAATCGGTGATTGAGCTTCGGCCCGAGCGGATTGCCTTTTATAGTTATGCCAATGTGCCTTGGAAGCACCCTTTCCAGCGTCGCTTTCAAGAGAAAGATCTTCCAAAAGGCATGGAAAAAATTGAGCTCTATATTTTAGGACGCGAGCTGTTACTGAAGGCGGGTTATCGTCCCGTGGGAATGGATCATTTTGCTCTTCCTCAGGATGAGCTCTTTAAGGCAAGAGAAGAGGGGAGATTGCATCGGAATTTTATGGGCTATACGACTCGATCGGATTCTCCCTTGTTGGGATTTGGAGTTTCTGCCATTTCGATGCTCGATGATCTTTATTGGCAAAATGAAAAGAAACTTTCGCAATACTATGCTGCGTTAGAGAAAGTCGAGCTTCCCATTCAGCGAGGACTTCATTTAAGCAAAGACGATCGGATTCGCCGCTACGTCGTTATGCAGATCATGTGCAATTTCCTTTTGGACTTCCAAGAGCTTGAGAAACTTTTTGATATCCGTTTCTTGAGTTACTTTCCTGCTGAACTGGATCAGCTGAAACAGGTGGAAAAGAAGGGACTTTTGAAGATCAATCCTCAGTCGCTCAAATTATCGTCAAAGGGAGAATTACTTGTTCGAAATATAGCGAGTATTTTTGATCCTTATATTGAGAACAAAGACTTGAGCCATGTTTTTTCGATGACGATCTAGCTGATTAAGAGCATCCCAGGGAATTCCCACAGTTCATGCACTTATAGCAAGAGCCATTGAGTACTGTCATATGTCCGCATTGATCACAAAAGGGAGCGTCTCCCATAAAACTCTTGAGTTGATCTTCGGCTTCGTTTTGTTTTGCTAGATATTCTTGCTCCTCGAAAAACTCCTGTTTTTCAGAAGGTGGAACTTGCACAAAATCCGTTCGTCCCAAATACTCCATTCCCAACACCCGAAAGACGTAGTCGATTACACTCGTTGCAAATTTAATATTGGGATGTTGAACCGGTCCGTAAGGTTCAAAGCGAGTATAAACAAATTTGTCGACATAGGTAGACAGGGGAACTCCGTATTGCAATCCTAAGGAGACCGAAATGGCAAAACAGTTCATGATGCTTCGAAAAGCCGCTCCTTCTTTATGCATATCAATAAAGATTTCCCCTAAACTTCCATCGGGATAATTTCCTGTTCTTAAGTGAATGGTCTGATTTCCGATTTTAGCTTCTTGATTAAAGCCAAAACGCTTTTGAGGAAGCTTATGACGTCGAACTACTTCTTGGTGTGCTTTGGAAGCATCGGCGTTGAGGGGTTGGGAGGCCTTGCTCCCATCTCGATAGACGGCGATGGATTTCAAACCCAGTTTCCAAGCCTCCCAATGTAATTTTTCAATTTCTTCGACAGAAGTTTGGCTCGGAAGATTTACCGTTTTTGAAATAGCTCCACTAAGAAACTTCTGTACGGCCGCCATCATTTTGATATGTCCGAGTGCTTTGATGTAGCGCTTTCCATCTCCGCAGGGATTTGCGCAATCAAAGATGGGATAGTGTTCGGGCTTAAGCTGACTTGTGGATTCATAAGACATGGTGTCCACGATATGTTGTGAGATTGTCTTTACCTCTTCTTCGGAATAGCCAAGTTTTTTTAGAGCTTCAGGAACAGATTGATTTACAATTTTAAAGGAACCTCCCCCAGAAAGTTTTTTGTACTTCACCAACGAAAAATCAGGTTCAATACCGGTAGTGTCACAATCCATCAAAAGCCCGATCGTTCCGGTGGGCGCGAGCATGGAGACCTGGGAGTTTCGAAAACCTACTTTTTCAGCAAGTGATATGGCGTCTTGCCAGATGCGTTTGGCAGTCGATGCAATTTTAAAACCTTCATCGGACAATTCCTCCGCGGCTCGTTGGTGCTTTCGGATCACCTCAAACATTGACTGCTTATTTTTTTTAAATTGTTTGAAAATTTGTTTTTCTTTCGCCATTTCTGCTGAAGTTCGATAGGCCTCTGCACTGAGAAGTGAAGTAATTGAAGAGGCGAGCTGGCGACCTTTATCCGAATCATAGGGCAGAGCGTTCACCATCAAAAGAGAACCTAGGTTCGCATAGCCTAACCCGAGGGGGCGGAAGTCGTGCGAATTCGAAGCGATTTGGTCTGTTGGATAACTGGAAAAATCCACCAAGATATCCTGAGCCAAAATCATCAAGCGAACAGCTTTCCGAAAACCAGAGATATCGAATCCATTTTTGGGAGACCAAAATTTTATGAGATTGATGGAGGCAAGATTGCAAGCCGAATCATCTAAAAACATGAATTCAGAGCAAGGATTCGAACCGCGAATGGGAGCGGAAGCTTTACAGGTATGCCAGGCATTGATGGTTGTATCAAACTGAAGTCCAGGATCGGCACAGGACCAAGCCGACTGAGCAATTTTTTTCCAAAGTTCTCGAGCCTTCAAGTTCTCATGAACTTCTCCGGTTGTTCGATATCGAGTTGGCCAATCTCCATCGGTGTCGAGGAGTTCCATGAATTCGTCCGTTACACGGATGGAATTATTTGAGTTTTGACCTGAGACCGTATTGTAAGCTTCTCCGTTAAAATCTCTGTCGTAACCTACTTGGATAAGGGCGTGAACTTTTTCTTCTTCCTTTCTCTTCCATTCAATGAAATCCATGATCTCGGGATGGTCAGCATCCAAGCAAACCATTTTTGCCGCTCTTCGCGTAGTCCCCCCCGACTTTGTTGCGCCTGCGGCCCGATCAAAAACGCGAAGAAAACTAATGAGGCCCGAGCTATAACCTCCGCCGCTGAGCTTTTCATATTTGCTTCGCAGCTGAGAGAAATTGCTGCCCGATCCTGAACCGTATTTGAAAAGACGTGCCTCGTATTTCATCAAATCAAAAATCCCCATTAGATCGTCTTTGACACTTTGAATGAAGCATGCGGAGCACTGGTGATTTTCGTAGGCGTTTTTTGTTGGCTCGATTCGATCAGTGGCCGGGCTCCAATAAAAGGAGCCCGGCTGTCCCTCAATCCCATATGTTTCAAAAAGTCCGCAATTAAACCAGACTGGAGAATTAAATGCAGCGATTTGCTGAATGAGTAGAGCGCAAATTTCCATTTCAAACCGAGACGCATCTTCAGGGGTCGAAAAATAACCGCCCAGTTTTTCTCCATATTGTCGAATGGATTTGGAAATTCGAGAAACCACTTGTTTGGCTGAGTTTTCGTAGTCCAGATCTTCAGGGTTTTTTCGGACTCCCCGTCGCCTTAGATACTTGGAGGCTAAAATGTCAGTGGCCAGTTGAGACCAAGATTCAGGAACTTCCACGGCATCAAATTGAAAGACGGTAGATCCGTCAGGATTGCTGATTTTTGATTCTCGCCACGCCCATTTGATTTCCTCAAAGGGATGCTTGCCAGGTTTCGAAAAATAATTCTCTATTTTTAAGCCGGATTGTATTGTTGACGCTCTGGTTTCCTTTGAGGATTTTCTGCTGTTTCCTCGGGTTTCGTTTCGATCGGTGCTGATATGTGGCATATTCTCTTTCTCCTCCAATCGTTGGGCTTTGCCCCACGCTCTTTGAAACTATCGAATTTAAGGAAGTTCTTTTATGACGATTGTCATAGAACAGCTCTGATAAATAAATAGCTTTATGATAATGAGGATATGATGAAAGTCAGAGAAAGGAACGACGCAGTTTGTCTAAAGATTTGGCAAAAAAAAGTTGAATCTCTATCGCATTCCCGTCATTTAAGGTTCTGCCGACAAATCAGCGACTTGAACGGGTTCCAGCCCAGCGAAATGTCTGTACTTATTAAATTGATAGAGTGCGCCGGCTTCGAAGAGCTCATAGTCCTTTAAAGAAGCGAGATCGAGTTTGACCTGATCGGTATACCCACCATCATCGTCATTAGCGTTTTTTAAATTTATTTGTAATAGAGCATAGTCTTCTTTGAGACGGCGAATATCTTGGTCCTTATACTTTTCAGCCTCCTGTTTTTTCTCTGCCAAATGAAAAGCCACAATTTTTTGAAGATCTTCCATTCGATCTTGAATAAGTGAGCGAAACACTTCTGGCTTTTGTTCTTTCCAGCTTTCGAGGGGATCGATCCAATACACCTGAACGTATTTTTTTCCGTAGCGTCTGGCTTGAAGCTCAAAACCCGGAGAAGTCGAGATCGTTTTGTACTCATGGCTTCTTCGCCAACATTCCAGTACATTATTGTTTTTGGCGGGTGCTTTAGAGGAGTAAATCCAGGGGCCTTCGGCTGTTGTTTTGTAGCGGTAAAGATTCTCGTGTTTGCCGAGCTCTTCTTTTCTCATGGCTTCTTCGGTTTTTGGGTTTTCGCTCAGCCGATCATAATCCTTTCGACCATAGTTGATGTGAACGGCTTTACGTCCATCATTGAAGTAGCTCACCAGATCGTAGTTATGCAATTCCACATGGTATTTTTGCGCCTCATTTTGAAGGGCTAATAAAATCGGCTGAAACTTTTTCTCACCCTCATAGTGGATGGGTTTTTGGGGGCTCGCCTTGGCCTCCGAATGTTTTTGGGAAGGAATGAGAGCGCTCATCCGTCCGCGATAAGAATAATAGAGCGTGACACTTAACAAAATCAGCGTGCCAATCATCGCCCCTAAAAGAGAAAAGCGATGAGATTCCGAGTTTTCTGGAGGCTGCTTAAAAGGCAGAACTTTGATGGGAGAGGCTTCACCCGAGTTTTGTTCTTGTGCGGCTTCGGACAGTTGAGCATTGTGAATCTTTGCAAAGATCACACCGCATTTTGGGCATTCCTCTGAACCGGCTTGGCGTGGATAGGAACATTTTGGACATTTCTCACATTCTTCCATGACTCTCTCCCTAAGGTTCATATTTTCGCATATTTTTTGTTGTGCATGAAGCTCGTAGAGGCCGGTTGACAGGCTTTGCGCCGCAGCAATTCAGATTATAAGTTTCGTCGCAGGGGGGCGCTCTAGGATTTCTCTTGCAGCAAAGAAAGGTTGCTCAGCTCGAACAGAACTCGCGAACCCACATTGCCGTCGTATTCATAGGGTCCAACTTCGCAGAGATCAAAGCCAATGATTTTTCTTCCGCTTTGATGAACTTCTCTCAACAGATAAACGGCTTCACGAAAACTCAACCCCCCGGGCACGGGCGTACCAGTGCCCGGACAATAGACAGGACTCAGTCCATCGATATCAAAGGAGACATAAACTTCCTTTGGAAGACTTTCAACAATTTTGCCACAAAGCTCTTTCCAGGTACGGCCCGAAGCTTTTTGTTCGAAGAGTTGATCGTCCAAGAAACTTTTCACGCGCGAATCTTTTTCTGCCAATGTTCTTTCTTCTTCGCAATAATCTCGGATGGCCACTTGAGTGAGGGATTTAAGTGAGGTTTTTGTTAAAACATTAAACATGATGGAGGCGTGAGAGTTTTCAAAGCCTTCGTAGGCTTTTCGTAAATCGTAGTGGGCATCAATATGCAGCACTCCCATTTGTGGATATTTTTCGACATGGGCCTGGATGCTTCCAAAAGGAACGGAGTGATCGCCGCCTAAAACTGAGAAGATTTTATTTTTTTCGAGCTGTTTCTTCGCCATTTTATAAACCCGATCGTTGAGTTGAGTAGAGATCGAGTTCACTTCAGCAATCTGATCCTTTTTGCTCCCCTCACTTTGGCGGATCTCTTTGGCGAGCGCCTTCGCCTTTGCACTCCAATCCACAAATTCTTGAGGGTTGGGTAATAAATATATCCCTCGTTTCCATGCATCCCCGGCCAGAGGATGGAGGAGGTCGACTTGTTCGCTCGCCTGCAGCACATTACCCGGTCCAGCAGACGTTCCAGCCAGGTAGGACGTCGTGCCTTCGAAGCCGACGGACATCACAATCACTTTGGATTCTTCTTCAGAACAAGAAATTCCAAATAGGCCTTTGCCCGGAAAGCTTTGAGCGGCAGCCTTCGATTCAGAAGAGGCGTTGGAGGGGGCGATTTTGTTCATCACATGCGCCTCTTTTCTCATCCCTCTCGGACAACATCAATATCAATTTCAGATCAGAAGGCCATTAGCCCTAGAATTTCAGCATATAGGCTTTGAAAAAGCCCCTCGACTCGTGTAACCATAATGGGACTCGACACTTTGAAAAACTAATCAAGTCATAGGTCGCGGGGTGGAGCAGTCTGGTAGCTCGTCGGGCTCATAACCCGAAGGTCGCTAGTTCAAATCTAGCCCCCGCAACCAATTTAACCCGTTTACAGCGGGTTTTTTTGTTTCTGCGGTCCTTCGATGGTCTACCGATAGTCTACGACTAACCGAACTCATCCGAACCAACCCGAAATCAGATTGAATCAAAGAGTTCTACCCCTATTGCTTATGAGTCTTAAAACCGGTTTACGTTCTGCTACTTTCTCTTCTGCTGGTTCAATTGAAAACGTGCGAGCCGCATGTTTGATTCTTTCGGCCAACAGATGGGCGTAGTTCATCGTGGTCTTTATATCCGTATGGCCACCAATTTCTTGAACAGTTCGAATGTCCAATCCACCGGCGATCATGAGAGATATTCCTGAATGTCTGAGGTCATGAAAACGAATTCGCTTTCCTCCCCATTCTTTAACATCACGATTAAAAAAACGATCCACGAAGTCTTCATGACAGATCGGCTTTCCGCGCTCTCGAAAAAGCAGCACTTCGTTTGGCCTTAAGTCATGCTTGGAAATGAGCCTTGATAGCTCATTCAAAAGTCTCCGGTTACGCGGAACCTTTCGCATTTTGCGTCCCTTAGTTTGTCTCAAGCCTTTTTGAACTCTATCGTATTGTCTTTGAATATGAAGGAGCTCTCCGTCTTGGATGAGATCACGAGGTTGAAGCCCCCAGATTTCACCCGCGCGAAGCGAGGTGTTAAGACTTACAAGATAGACGACATAGATCCAACGGCCTTGGTCGTTCTCCGGATATTTATTGTCTGCGAAAGCCAAGAAGCTTTCTGCTTCGTGACGTTCCCAGCACTGAAGATCTCCACGCTCTTCTCTTAGTTTTTCGTAGCTGAGCGTTGGATTCGATGGAATTCTACGCTTCTTTGCAGCGAAATTGAGTATAGCGCGGATTACTTCTAATTTTCTGTTCACTGTCGCTGGTTTCACTTCTTTTGAAAGTTGTTCCGATTGAATCGTCGTTAAAAATCCAGGATGAAATCTGTTGGGCGAGAGACTTCCATACTTTGGAAGAAGTTCGCTTAAGACTCCCATTACTTTCTTTCGATAGCCTGGACTGAATTTTGGGCTTTGTATACTTACCCAATATTCAGCTTCCTTTCGAAACGTTGTTTCTTCAAAATCTGCTCCACCAGTTCCAGATTTTGTGATTTCATTTTGGCGCGCTTTCAATCCATGAACAAAATCTTCAGCGTCTTGACGTTTATTAAAACGTCTTCGAAGGCGCTTAGAATTTCGACCATTTGCAAAGATTGAAACCTCCCATTTTGTTTCTCCTTCTTTTGTAAGAATTCGACGTACTGACATTTTTTTCCTCCCATCCCTCATAATGCTGAGGGGTTTTGAGAGGTGATCCAGTCACGTAAAATTGGCGTTTTCAGATAGAGAAATCGGTTAAATTTCACAAAAAGATCTGCAGGAACTTTGAGTTTCTTTTGTCGATAGCGCCAGTCATAAATCGTCTTTACAGACAGACCCAATGCCGACGCTGCCACTTCCGGTCTTACTAACTCTGGCAAATTATCAAAGAACACACCCTGCAGTTCATTCAATTTATAATTGTTTGAACTTCGGGCTCTATTCGAGGAAGTGATGGCCGCCCAATTGAAGTGGTTGAAACGAGAGATGGTGCTGAAGGCATGTCTTATGATCCGAGTCTGATCGTTTCTGAGAGCCTCGAGTTGATTGAAATGAAGGCCGAGGAGTTCTGCCCGACCTGTGAGCTGCCGAGGGTGTTCAAAGATTCGGAAGAATAACCGGTCTGCATAAACGGACTGGGCGGTAGATGTCCTGGATCAGTTATAGAGAGTGCCATATAATTTATGGATGTGTGAGAAGAAGTATGAGGAACGTATAGTATCCTTTGTCGACATATTGGGATTTTCTCAAGAAATTTGTTCTGCGGGAAATGGGGAGCTGGAGGCAGTTAGAAGCAAAGTGAAGAAGTTTAGAAGTGCTTTTGCTGAGGCGTCGTTTCGTAAAAGCGAACCATTTAAGCCAGGAGTCGAGACGGACAATGGAGTAATCTTTCTTCAGTTTTCCGATTGTTTCATACGGGCTAAACCAATGACAGTTTCTCCTTTGCACTACGAACTCCTTTCTTACGTGCATGGAATTGCAGACATTGTAAACCAAGGGTTTTTGGTTCGTGGGGCCGTTACTCATGGCGATTTCTATTACGATGACAATGAAAATGTTCTTATTAGTCCGGCTTTTATACAGGCCTATAGGCTTGAGTCTACAGAGGCTAGTTCTCCGAGAGTAATAGTGGATCCAAAGACCTTGCAAGCACTGTCAGATCGTTCAGATTGGTGGAGATGGTCCAATCGGAGTGATTTGCTCAGTGAGGAGCTGGAGGAACATCATAAGTTATTGAGGCGGGATTCGGATGGATACTATTTTGTAGATTATCTTAGATGTATCTATCCCGAAATGGATGAGCCAAACGATGATTATCCAGAGTATTTACAGCGACACAAAGAATTCATCGAGCGCTCATTAAAGGAGCAAAAAGACGTGAGAACGTTAAAGAAGTTCATTTGGCTCGGGAACTATCACAACGCGGTTGTATCTGAATTTGAGTCATGGACTAAATTTAAAATAGATCAGAACTTGTTAATTCTTTGACCTGGCAGGAGAGATTTCTAGGGTTGTAGAGCTTTTATATTTTCTAAAATACGATCAGCTTTCTTCTTTTTTTCTGATCCAATCATTTGTCCATGAACAACTTCCTCAAACTCGCTTTGTTTCAAAAGATATTTGAACTGTTTAATAAGAAAATCTTTAACGACAGCATCAGATTTTCTAATGTCTTCAAAAGCATCTGGATATCCGTCCAAAAGAAGAAGAATGTCTTCAATGTCCGTGCTAAAACGTAGGTTTTTCTTTCCGCGATCGTTATAAGCTTCAAATTTTGTTGCAAGAAGATAGGCAACTGAGAAAACAGGGATTTCTGTCCCATCACTAAGTTTCTGAAAACTTAAGGCTTGAAAGCCTTCTGTAAACCATTTGCTCGGCATGCCAGAAATTCTTTCGTCTGCTGGCATAATGTCTACGACGATTCCTTGATAGTTCCAGCGACAGCGCGGACCTTTAGGCTCATTTTTGAATCCGGCTTCGCGTAGTTTGTCTTCTAGTTTGTAATAGTCGGGCAAAGTGCCAATATCAACAACACAGTCGATATCGTCCGTCGGACGACTTTCACTAATTCCCGCGCTGGATAGATAGACAGCAATCGTTGCTCCGCCAACAAATGCATGTTCAATTCCTAATTTTTTTAGGTTGGTTGAAATACGAATAAGATCTTGGATGCTATCAGGATTGTTCATGCGAATAGTCTTTTCTTAATTTCTTTACGGGCCATAGTTTTTTCTCGTGCTCGG
>Ga0114931_10011966_pt1 | contig 10195 bp, 8 predicted proteins | sample 2SBtaG_FD_89579 | JGI IMG/M metagenome (GOLD analysis project Ga0114931, IMG submission 89579) | Deep subsurface microbial communities from Kolumbo volcano to uncover new lineages of life (NeLLi) - 2SBTROV14_V59a metaG | ecosystem: Environmental > Aquatic > Marine > Volcanic | place: Kolumbo... | reverse complement strand
TTCAGATTGGAGTACATCTGCTTCTCTGTGAATAGATTGTTTTTATTATAATGATACGACCGTGTGTAAATCCTTACACATAAATCATATAAAAACGCTGGGGTCATCCCCCTGAACCCCCTTCGAAGGGGGACTGTAACCCATTACTATGCAAATAATTGGTGGCCGTTACGTCTGTATAACCCCGGTCCGAAACGGTTCGATTACCGGGTTATGATCAGCCGCTGAGATAGCCATGGATATTTTCTCCCGGGTTTCTCTTGGGTCGATGATGGCATCCACCCAGAGATGTGCAGCGGCGTAGCGAACATCGGTCTGGCGCTCGTAGTTATCCTGGATTTCTTTGAGGAATTTATCTTTCTCCTCCTTCGACACTTTCCTGCCCTTCTTTTCTTCGGAGCTCACGCGAATCTGCAATAACGTATTGGCCGCCTGCTGGCCTCCCATCACGGCGATCTGCGCCGTCGGCCAGACAAACATGAATCTCGGGTCGTAAGCCCTCCCGCACATCGCGTAATTTCCTGCGCCATAACTGTTTCCGACAACAATAGTTATTTTGGGCACCGTACTGTTTGCGACAGCATTCACCATCTTTGCCCCGTCTTTAATGATTCCGCCATGCTCGGCGCGCTTGCCAACCATAAAACCGGTGACGTCCTGCAGAAACAGCAGCGGGATCTTTTTCTGGTTGCAGTTGAGTATGAACCGCGCAGCCTTATCAGCACTGTCGGAGTAGATGACACCTCCAATCTGCATCTCCCCTTTCTTCGATCGCTTGACCAGACGCTGATTGGCAACGATGCCAACACTCCAGCCGTCAACCCTTGCATATCCGGTGATGAGCGTTTGGCCAAATCCCTTTTTGAATTCCGTGAAACTTCCTTCATCAACGATACATTCCAACACATCCATCATATCATACGGCCGGTTTCGATCTGCCGGCATAATATCGAGCACGTCTTCGGAGGGTCTTGACGGTTCTTTGGGATCGGAACGATTGAATCCTGCCCTGTCGGTTGGTCCCATTTTGTCAACCAGATCGCGGATGGTTTTCAGGCAGGTTTCATCATCCGGCATTTTGTAGTCGGTCACTCCGCTGATTTCAGTTTGCGTGGTGGCACCGCCCAGCGTCTCATTGTCCACATCCTCGCCAATGGCCGATTTCACCAGGTAGCTGCCAGCCAGGAAAACGCTTCCGGTACCATCTACAATTAATGCTTCATCACTCATGATTGGAAGATAGGCTCCACCGGCGACACAGCTTCCCATGATAGCGGCGATCTGCGGGATGCCTTTGGCACTTAACACGGCATTATTCCGAAAAATGCGTCCGAAGTGTTCTTTGTCGGGAAAGATCTCATCCTGCATGGGCAAATATACCCCCGCTGAGTCAACGAGATAGATGATCGGCAGATGATTTTCGAGTGCGATTTCCTGAGCGCGAAGATTTTTTTTGCAGGATATCGGGAACCATGCACCTGCTTTAACCGTCGCATCATTGGCAACAATCAGACACTGCTTTCCTGAAACATGACCAATGCCCATTACGACGCCTGCAGCAGGACAACCTCCTACATCTTCATACATTCCATAACCGGCCCAGATACCAAGCTCATGAAACCTCGAGTCCTCATCAATTAATTGCTTAATACGTTCCCGTGCAGTGAGTTTCCCCTTTTTATGCTGACTTGCTATTCGTTTTTCACCTCCTCCCTTTTGAATCTTATATTCCTGCTCAAGAATTTCACTCATGAATGTCAGATGACCGGTCCTGTTTCCCGTCTGTTTGTTCTTTTTTTTATTATCAGCTTTCATACTATTGGATGTGATTCGCTGGTGACGCCAGTAAAGATACTAAATGGCACATACGGTCAAAATGAATATGCATGATCGATGGCACGAAGAGCGACATTCGAGCGTTATCACATTTTATAATCAATGATGGCTGTGATTTTTATGGCCGGCTAAAACCTGTATCTTAATAAAGGTCTAATTAAGTGATAAACATGCACCTTCGGTGTTTTACAACCTGTTTAAATATGCGCCGTAGACTACTTCTCCCCATTCTGATTACACTTCTGGCAGCGCCAGTTACCTTCGGTCAACGTATCTCCTTTCAGGGCCTGATCATGAACCGGCATGAGCCCCGAATGTATATTGATAATATCTATCTGCCGTATATCGACTCGGCAAAGACCGATCTCGTCATTGGATTCAAGATCGAATACGACGACCTGACCTTCATGAAGGGTAATCCTCTTTCCTCATCCGGGACAAAGGATAATCAACATTTTGTGTCCAATGTCCAGGCAAACGTCGAGGTATACCGTGTGAATCCGGATGCTATGGATGCCTTTGAAAAATGGCGTAAAGAAACGATGCCGATGATGGGCAACCGACGACCTCGCGACCGCTACCGCCGGCCACCAAGCCGTGAGGACATCCATAAGCTAAGCCGACGGATCGCAAACAGTTCTAACGTCGTGGCCCGTGGCAACTGGAAAGGAAGCGTCACCGCTGAAACATACCAGGAAACCCAGTCCGACAAATCCTACTTGCAGGGATATGTTACAGTACCCCTCGATCCAGGAATGTATCTTTACCAGCTACAGCTCAGCCAGCCCGACAACAACAACCAGGACTCACGAACATTTTGGAGACATATCCGGGTCCCTGACCTTCAGAAGGACTCGACTTCAGACCTGATGTTCCTTGAAACGACAAAGGACATCACCGTTCCGGGAAGTTTCCCACTCATCAATATGGGCAATAATGCATTTTTCGGAAAGGATTTTTCGCTTTTGTGCCTGCTGCCCAACTACAATGCCGAACATCAGTATACCGTGCACATCACAAGGCTGGGTGACAACCCGGGCGACACAACGTCAACCGGTTCGGTTCTTCAAAAAGTGATTCCGACTGATCAGATTCATAACGGTATAAGCATCACACCTTCGACCGATACAACGCAGATATTCATGAATCTGAAAAAATCAGACACGCCATATACGTATGCCAGTCTGCGTATACCGAACAGTGAGTTCGAAAACGCTATGTTTCGAATTATTGTAAAAGATTCTACAGCCAACCATGTGATTGGTCATATGGTATATCAGTCACGCTGGGTGGATATGCCGACCAGCCTGTACAATCTCAATGTCGCTATCGACATGCTGAAATTTATGATGCCTAAAAGCGAGATAAAGAAGCAATTTTCGGGCAGCAATCAGGAAAAAGAGGCACAGTTCAAAGCATTCTGGAAAAAGCGAGATCCGACGCCAAATACGGCTTACAATCAGCTCATGGCAGAATATTATCGTCGGATTGATTATGCATACACGCATTTCAGTTCGATGCAAACGCCAGGCTATGAGTCCGATCAAGGAAAAATCTACATCAAGTTTGGTCCGCCGAAATCAGTGCAACGTGAATTCCCGCCCGATGGACCGTCCATCGTGATCTGGAACTATGGAAACCGCAAGTTTGTATTCCAGGCAACAACAGGCTTTGGGGACTATAAACTCATCAAGCAGGAATGACGGAACAACCGACACGTCTTGCCGTAAGTATGGGAGATTACAACGGAATTGGTCCCGAAATCATCCTTAAAACATTCAACAAAACGGAACTCCGGAAGACCACAATCCCTATTATATTTGGATCTGAACAAGTCTTCCGGTTTTATACTGATCTTAGCGGACTGAGTGTAACGATAAATAAGATCACGGATCCGGAGCAGGCTGAACCGGGCAAGCTTAACATCATTGATATCACGGGCGGTGAACACGTTGAAATTAAGCCGGGTGTTATTGATAAAAGAGCCGGATGCGTTGCCGTCACGGCTATCAAAGAGGCAACGATCGCATGTCTGAATCAGCAGACAGACGCCCTCATAACGGCTCCCATATCCAAAGAATCTGTTAATAAGGCCGGATTTCGGCATCCAGGTCATACCGAGTATCTCGCTGAATTATGTAAGACGAATGAGTTCGTAATGCTTCTCGTCCACGAGGGGTTGCGCGTTGGACTGGTGACCATCCATATACCGGTCAATCATGTAAAAGAGCAAATCACCGGGGAAGCCATCCGTGACAGGATATCAATCATTCATCGCGGACTCATCAATGATTTTGGCCTTAAACAGCCAAGAATTGCAATTCTTGGCCTGAACCCGCATGCCGGTGATGGGGGCGTAATCGGTCGAGAGGAACTTGATATCATTATACCTGCCGTCACAAATTTAAAGGACAACGGTTTCCATGTCGATGGCCCATTCCCGGCTGATGGTTTCTTCGGCAGCCGACAGTACACAGACTTTGATGCTGTTTTGGCGATGTACCACGATCAGGGCCTGGTTCCTTTCAAAACAATAGCCTTTCACTCTGGCGTGAATGTTACAATTGGATTGCCTATCGTTCGTACATCCCCCGATCATGGAACTGCCTTTGCCATTGCGGGGAAAAATCAGGCAGAACCACAATCCTTTTGGGAAGCTGTGGAACTGGCTATTACGATTGTCAACAACCATAAACACAAATTTGCATGAGCAAAGAGTCGCAGTACACAGAAACGGACATCTATGAGGGATTAGCCCCTGTTTATGATGAGTTGATGCGAGACATCGATTATGATTTTTGGGCAGATTATATCGATGACCTGATCCAGTCGTTTCATCCGTATGCCGAAACGTTGCTTGAACTTGCCTGCGGGACAGGATCGTTTGCACTATCCATGGCTGAGTACAACGTTTATGATATCATGGCCACGGACCTTTCTGATGGAATGATCGGGATTGCAAAATCCAAAGATCCGTACCATCACGTTAAGTGGAAGGTCATGGACGTTCGGAACATGGACATTGATGACCGGTTTGATATCGTTGTCATGTTGTTCGACAGCATCAATTATTTAATGGACGATAAAGAAGTCGTAATGTTCTTGACGAATGTACGTAAGCTTCTGGCTCCAAAAGGAATATTCATCTTTGATTTCACAACTCCCATAAATTCGATTGAGGCAGAACCGTTACTTAATGAAGAATACACTACAAAAAGCGGGTGGCATTATGTCCGGAAGAGTCATTTCGATCGAGAAAAAGGACGACATTATAACGATTTTGTGATCACTCCGCCTCCTTCCTCTCCTATCAAAAAGGAAATACGGGAGTCTCATTGCCAGCGTGTATTTACTCTTCACCAGATGATATCCCTGATTGCCAAATCAGGCTGTAAGATTCTGGCAAGTTATGAGGGATTTGATTTTATTGAGGCGACCGAGAACAGCGACCGTATTACGATGATTTTGCGATGAACAGAGATGTTGTTATTGAATTACGAGATGTAAGTGTGACGTTTGAACTCCATGAGGTTCTTAAGAACGTTTATTTTACACTTCGTAACGGTGAGTTTGCATACCTGATAGGCCAGACCGGGGCAGGAAAAAGTTCTTTTCTTAAACTGATTTATCGTGATGTTATCCCCGACAGAGGTGACGTGTATGTTGCGGATTATGATGTCACACGATTAAACACCCGAAAGGTTCCCAGGCTCAGAAGAAGCCTTGGTATTGTTTTCCAGGATTTTCAACTCCTTCCCGACAGGAACGTATATGAAAATGTTGCCTTCGCCATGCACGTGACAGGCGCATCAAGAAGCCTCATCAAACAACGTGTGCTCGAAGTTTTGAATATGGTTGGTCTGAACCACAAGCGAAAAGACATGCCTAATGATCTGTCGGGCGGAGAACAACAACGAGTGGTCATCGCGCGTGCGCTTGTAAACGAACCACGGATTATGCTGGCGGATGAACCCACGGGAAACCTCGATCCGGAAGCTTCGAAATCGATTATGGAGCTATTTGAAAAGATCAATAACCGCGGAACCGCCGTCCTGATGATTACCCACAACTATGACATGGTGCGCCAGTTCCCCCATCGGACAGTCAAACTCCACAACGGTCGCCTCGAAGAGCTCAAAACCGCAAGTTTTTGAGATATTAGATATCAGAACTTAGACTTTAGATGCTCTGTGATCTAAAATCTAGGTTCTAAGGTCTCACTTATTTTTTCGCAGAAACGACTGTGCGGCATGATACCCACACATCCCGTGCACACCTCCGCCCGGCGGTGTACTTGAAGAGCAAAGATACAATCCGGGATTACCGGTTTGGTACGGATCCCATTTGGCAACCGGACGCATGAATAACTGTTTGATATCCTGCACCCCCCCGTTGATATCCCCACCAATGTAATTGGGATTATATTCCGAATAGTCTCTGGCTGTTGTAACCTTGCTGGCTAAGATCGTCTCCCTGAATCCCGGTGCAAACCGTTCAATCTGATTTTCAATCGTTTCTTTCCTGTCGCTGTCGGACCCGGCAGGAACGTGACAGTATGCCCAGCCAGTATGCTTTCCCTCCGGCGCACGGGATGGATCCGCCACGGTATGTTGTGCAAGAATGACAAAGGGACGATCCGGATTTACTCCATTCCAGACCAATTTCTCCGACTGAATGATATCGTCATGGAAACCTCCAATGTGCACCGTACCTGCACGTTTGCAATTTTCATTTTTGAATGGAACTGGCTCACTCAACGCCCAATCAACTTTGCATACTCCCATGCCGTACCGGTAATTTTTAAGTTTTTCCCGGTATGAATCAGGCAGATTAGTACCCGACAACTTTAAAAGCTGCTTTGGAGTAATATCAAAAATGACCGCTCTTCCCGGGGGTAGTTGATCCAGAGATTTGATCGGGCTATCAGTGACGATCTCGACCTTCATCGCTTTCAGATAAGCAACCAGGGCTTCCGCCAGTTTTTCAGATCCCCCTTTTGGAAACGGCCATCCGACAGCGTGGCCAAGCATCCCCAAAATCAAGCCAAAAGCAGCCGACCCATTAAAATTGAGGTCCAGCATTGAGTGAGCGGCGAGACCACTGATCAACGCTCGTGCCGGTTCATCTTTAAAATATTTTTTAACCAAACTCGATGCCGACCTGATACCATGCCATCCGAATCGTGCCATCAGGATAGGATTTGATGGAATTCGCAACGGTCCTAACACATTATTCAGCAATGGTCGCCATTCATTCACGAGAGGCCGCATCATTTTCTCGTACGCTTCCTGATCTATTCCCACTTCGGCGCCGGTTTCTTTAAGCGATCGAAACAGTGATACGGCATGTCCGTTATTGAGTGGATGAGATATGGGGATTACAGGTTGCACCCATTCCAGACCTAACTTGTTCAGTGGAAGCTCCCTGAAAAAAGGCGATGCGTAAGCCAGGGGATGTATTGCCGAGCAGACATCGTGAACAAATCCCGGAATGGTCGTCTCGCAAGATCGCAGACCACCTCCGGCTCTTTCAGCCGCTTCAAAAATTACCACTTTAAGGCCCTTGCGTGCTAATGTTATAGCAGCAGCCAGGCCATTGGGTCCAGCACCGACAATAACAGCGTCGTATCCACTCATAGTTGTCTGTTTTTTAATAAAGATAATAAGTGGACAGCCCCGGACATTCCATTATCGCTCAAAAAGAAGTGAATCTTAGCATTTTCAAGATTCAAGTTGTCATAATTTATAGGAAAATCGTGCTTTTTAACTGAGGAGCAATAGTTTTTATAATGATATCTTATTGTTAATAAATGATTTGCCTTTATAAATGGAGACATCATTATTCAAATGCATTCATTTTCCACTGACTATGCAAATGTCTTATACCCTTGATTTTATATAAAAAAAGGCGGATCACATCCGCCTTAGCCCGCCGGTTAACCGGCTGCAGAGAAATAGTATGAAACGAGGAATGCCTTAATTAACGTGAGTTCGATATAACTGAATCCTACTTACAAAACCAGCAATGTCATTCCGATCCCGATGGATCGGGAGAGGAATCTATCCTGGCTACCCGTGCGGCATCGATAAGTGCCTTTAAAATGTGTTCTGGCCAGGTTGGATTTCTCGGCTCGTTCCACTTCGCTCGAAATGACAGTGGGTGGTTGGAGCTTTTAGCACTGATATCTTATCTCGAATTCACGTTAATTAGCCCACCTTCGCATTAAGCTACGGTGGGCGATGGCGGAGAGGGGGGGATTCGAACCCCCGGTACCCTTTTGGGGTACACTCGCTTTCCAGGCGAGCCCGTTCGACCGCTCCGGCACCTCTCCAGTCGAACTTCCTGCTTTCGCAAGGCAGGCAAATATAACAGAAATCCTATCTCTACTCAACCTTACCCGCCAAAAGTAAAAATATGTTGTGTGTAGGCTCTAACTTTTTTCCCTTTATCCTGCGCGGGTCGGAAGCGCCACTGGGCTGCAGCTTCCAATGTTGCATCGATAATACCGTATCCAATGGTCTGGACCACCTTCCATTTTTTTTGATCTGAATCATAAACCCGGATCTGTGCTATCGACACATCCTGTGGTTTCCCATCCTTATCGACAAGAAAATTGACCAGTAGCTCAGCCTTTACTTTGGCTTCCCTCGCCGGTGTCGGGATGGCAGGTTCAACAATTTTCACAATTTGAGGAGGACGGGCCGGATTCGACGCGATACCCTCTCCCTGACCTGCTCCGGAACCGCCTCCACTTCCGCTGCCCGGCATGTTTCCCAAACCAATGGTATCACCTTGTACAAGATTTTCTGTTGTGAGCTGTGTGATTGGATCGGGTATAATTTTATCATTCGGCACTTCTACCGGTACAGCTGGTACAGGCGGTGTCGAAGACCCGCCTTGATGAGTTACTTCGACAAGATTCAGAGTTACCGGCTGATCGTTCTGTTCAATCGCCTGAAAAGGTTTGTCGGAATGCGATGCGGGCCAATATTTAAAAGCGAAAATCATCAGGAGCTGAACAATAGCCACACACACCAGAACAAGGTTGTGGTAACCTCCCGGGTATCGTTGCATGTCCCCCTGATTGTCCATACTGATTCCTATTCAAATGATCAGGTAAAATAACCATCAAACCGTCTGGTGCTGACTTTCTTCCTGTCGTAATCGATTCAGCTCATCGTGCATCAGGTTCCAGACATGATCACGAAGCGCCTTTATACTGGGAAAGTCATCCGGATAGACCGGATCGAGCAATGAGAGTTTCAAATTGCCCCTCATGTTAAAACGCCAATCTCCCGATGGCAGTATGTCTTTTGTTCCATCAAGAACCATGGGCAGGATCATGCAGTTCTTTTTCTTAGCTGTGACAAAGGCACCGCTTTTAAATGGTTGAAGCTCCCCGTCTTTTGATCGTGTTCCTTCTGCATAGATGTGTACGGGAATACTGTTTTCCAGCATGGGTTCCATCTGCTGATCAATGGATCGCACTGACAGCTTCTTGCTGCGATCGATGCTCAGATGTCCGCATAACCCCATAATCCATCCCATAAACGGGATTCGGAACAAACTTTTTTTTGCGATCCATTTCACTCTCCACGGTAAGAGTGCCTCAAACGGCATGTCGAGGAAGCTCTGATGGTTGCTTACAACAATGACCGGTTCTGTAAATTTTTTCGGAACATTCCCAAATATTTTCTTCTTCCACATCGGGTTCACAGTAACCATGAACTTACCGAAGAAAAACATGAAATAATTGGGAAACTGGCGGGTCCTGTCAAACGGGAATGATATAAGCCACGCCAAGGCTACGACCGGCATCATTATAAAAAAATTGAACCCGTAGAAAAACCACATCCAGATACTGAATAATGTCCGCATTGTCCTAAAGCTGTCTCTGATCTAAACTGCTTAAATAGTTACGATAATATCACCAGGTGTAATATAACCCCATCGAATGGGGAATAAAACGCTCAAAAAACACTTCTGGTATCAATACCCGATCTGTTTGAAGCACGGTTTATCGACGGTGTTTCCACCAGGCTGTTTCGATGTGGTTCGTAGTTTGCGTTTCTGTCTTCTGCTTGTGGTTGGTTCCAATACCAGACTGTAACTGGTACAAAAGTGCTGATGCCACTGCTGCAGCCTGATCACCGGCTTTCACATCTTTTAGCAGATGCATTTCCTCCGGTTTAAACCGTTCTTTCACAAAAAAAGTGTCGTACTCTGCATTAACAAAATCAGGGTGGTTCATTACATAGTAACAGAATGTAATCGTTGTCTGGAGACCAGAGATTTCATACTCGCTGAGTGCCCGTTTCATGCGCTGGATTGCTTCATTACGAGTACGCCCGTGTACGCA
>Ga0114931_10011965_pt1 | contig 10197 bp, 10 predicted proteins | sample 2SBtaG_FD_89579 | JGI IMG/M metagenome (GOLD analysis project Ga0114931, IMG submission 89579) | Deep subsurface microbial communities from Kolumbo volcano to uncover new lineages of life (NeLLi) - 2SBTROV14_V59a metaG | ecosystem: Environmental > Aquatic > Marine > Volcanic | place: Kolumbo... | reverse complement strand
AGAACAACTCTTGCAAATCCAAGATTTGATGCAAATTCCAGTTCTTTAATTGAGACAGGCCCCAATACAAGCACGTTTGAAGTAAAGATAAAGATCCCAAGAGAGATTGATGGAAAAGTAATTCACATAGGGGACAAATATGAAATCAGATACATAGATAGAAGTACGCCTTCAGGAACTGATGAAAAAATTATTTTCAATGGAAGAATAGGATAGATGGATCAGTTTTGTCAACGTTCAGTATAACCTAAAGATTTTATTCAAACCAACGAAGTATTGTTGTGCTAAATACAGTCTACAAAGATGCCATCATCAACAGAGAAAAGATGTTATCAATTCTAAAAGGGCCAAAATTTGAGAAAATTTTACAAAAAGCTAGGGATAATTGGATAGAATTTACGCCTACAAAAGAAGAAGTTGTCACTACAGGAATAGATTCTAGTTTCAATAATACAAAATTTCAAGGAATTGAGCTTTGGGCAACTACAGCAGTCTCAATCAAATCAGATGGAGAAATCATAGTAGATTTGCACAAATCAGGACTAGGCTCAGCAGATGACATTTCAAGTATTGCAAGCAAAATGGAGATTGATGCATGTGAAAAAACAATAGAACAAGTAGACATGGTATTGATGGATGGCTCATTGCATTCTCAATTAATGACAAGACAAGCAAACTTGGGATCACAAATTGTCAAAATAATGAAAAAGAAAAACAATGTAATTTTCATTGCAAAGACATCAAATACAAAAAAACAATTTGAGAATTTAGGATCTCTAGCAGGAGATATTTTTTATTATAATCACGTAACTAATACTCCAGGATTTAGTAAAATATTTGTAGAAAAAAAATATGGGGGAGACAAAATTATATCTTCTACATTTGTAAGATTAAGTCATTCAACTCCAATTATCAAACTAGAATTTCTAGGAGATCAGCATAATGAAAACGAAATTAAATCAGTAATGAATAAACTATTCAAAACAAGTGTTGGAGGTTATCCATATGCACTCAAGCTTGCACACAACAACTGTAAAATATCCGATAAAGAACTTGCAAAAATGGTCAGCTTGTTAGGATTAAGTAATGAAATTGGTTCTAGAGAGGTTTTAGGTTGAGTTTAGGTTTTGTAATAGGGGAATCAAAACCCACATTTGTCACTGCAATTACATCTAGGGCTCTATCAGTAGGAGAATATATCAAAATAGGTTCAGACGAAGGAGAAATATTAGGATTAGTCGAACGCTCTTCTGTTTCAAGTGCAGCATTTACAGATGTAAAAAATTTCGATGAAGCTGCGGAAAGTACGGAAATCGCAGAACTTAACAAAAGAGACAAAACATTTACTGCACATATTGGAATTTTAGGATTTTTAGAAAACTTGAGAAAAGGACAGTCAATTATTCCTGCAATCCCACCTATTCCAGGCACAGAAATTACTCCTCCAAGCAGACAAGATCTAGAAGAAATTTTCAGTCCAAAAAAAGATGGTTGGGTAAAAATAGGAAATCTTTTACGAAACAAAACAATAGATGCAAAAATAAATTTGGACAAGATAGTTTCAAGACATTTAGGGATTTTAGCAATGACGGGTATGGGTAAAAGCAATCTAGTCTCACTTGTTACAAAGCAAATTTCAAAATTAAAAGGAACTGTAATAATTTTTGACTATCACAATGACTATACCACTTTAAACATTCCAAGAATTAATGTAGTTGACGCCAAAATTAATCCAAGACTATTAGATGCAGACCAACTTTCAGAAGTTTTAGAAATCAGAGATGGGGCAAATGTTCAACAACGTGTTTTAAGAATGGCATTTACAAAACAAGTTAAAGAATCAAAAGAGTTTTGGAATAAATTAGAAAACGAAGTTGATTTTATTGTAAACTCTGAAGATAAAAAGCTAAAAGAAATAAGAACTTCAGCATACAGAGTACAAGACATAATCGAAGAAGCACAAAGAAGGTATGAAGATATTTTAGATCCTGATATGGGAGATCCAATATCTTTTATCAAGGAAGGAAGAACAAACATTCTCAATATTTCAGAACTATCAGAAAAACAAGCAAACGTTGCTGTAGCATTTTATTTGCAACAGCTATTAAAAGATAGAAAAGATGCAAGTATTTCAAAACATGGAAAAACAAAAAGAGAAAGAAACTTCCGTTTCAATTCACCAATTTTTGTAATCATTGAAGAAGCTCACGTCTTTATTCCAAAAGATCACGATACAAGTACAAAATATTGGGCCGCAAAAATTGCAAGAGAGGGCAGAAAATTTGGATTGGGTTTAGGCATAGTATCCCAAAGACCACGAAGTGTAGACTTGAATGTATTGAGCCAAATGGGTTCATTTGCAATAATGAAGATAATCCAAGAAGATGACCAGCGTCAAATCGCCTCAGCCACGGAATCTACCAGTAGGGAATTAATTGCCCAGTTAACATCTCTGAATGTAGGAGATTCAGTACTTGTGGGTCAATGGACAAATTTACCATCACTTGTTCATGTTGAAGAGGTTAAAGAGAAAATAATGGGAGCAGACCAAAGCGCAGTCAATGCTTGGGCAAATGCAGATAGAATGAAAGAAGTTGCAGTAGAATCAACACAAGGACTTGTCCAAAAAGATTTGTTGTTAGACTAATGTTATTTTCTCATATTTCAGACACACATTTAGGATTAATTCAGTATGGTTCAGAAGAGCGTGCACAAGATGTCTACGATGCATTTAATCAATCAATCAACACATCTATTAAAGATCATGTAGATTTTGTAATCTTTGCAGGAGATATTTTTCATGTTCCAAATCCAAATGGAACAGCAATTGTTCAAATGGCAAATGGGTTAAAAAGATTAAAAGAAAATAACATTGATTCTTTCTTTATTTTGGGAGAACATGATATTAGTAGGATTAGAACTACGCCAATTCCATATGTATATCATAATTTAGAATTTTCAAAATACATAGGTCAAGGAAAGCCAATTGAATACAATGGAATTATGCTTGCAGGATTTGATAAAATAAGGAAATCAGAAATTCCCCAATATGAAGAAAAATTTACACAAATTGATAAAAGTGTAGCAAACTTTTCTGGACACAAAATTTTGGTGTTGCATCAAGGAATTACTGAATTTAATAAATTTGCAGGAGAAATCCAATCAACAGACCTTCCAAAAAATTTCACATACTATGCAATGGGACATCTTCACGATAAAGACATTAAACAATTCAATCACCTGAATGGTCCAATTGCATATCCAGGTTCAATCGAATTGACAACAAGTGAAGGAATTAAAGAAACAAAGAAAGGATTCTTTGAAGTAGATATTTCAGGAAAAGAAACAAAGCCAAACTGGATTGAGCTTGATACAAGACCACAATTTTCATTTAAAACAAAATATCAGGAATTGTCTAAAACAGTAGACGAGATTTCTGAAAAAATAACAGGTTTTGTAAAAAAGCCAATTATAGAGATAAACATTCAGGGCGAAAATATCGAAACAGACCATATTCAGGCACAAATTACTAGATTGAATTCAATGGTTTTGAGATGCTTTTGGAGAATCAGTGCAAAGAAGACTTCAGATTCATCAGTATTTCTAGATAGACCAAATATCATAGATGATGAGATGTTTAGATTATCAGTTGACATATTAGGTTCAGAACAAGCTGCTAGGTTTGCTATCAAAGAACTTCTTCCAGTGTTATCATCAGGAGAAATTAAAGAGGCATCAGAGATAATCATTGAAAATTTTAAGAAATTTAAGAAGGAGAAAAAACAATGATCACATCAATTGAATTAGGAGACTTTCTATCACACTCTAATACAAATTTAGATTTTGATAACGGAGTAACAGTTTTTGTTGGAGATAATGGGGCTGGAAAATCAAGCATCATAGACGCAATTACTTTTGCATTGTTTGGACAACATGCAAGAAAATCAAACAAAGGGCTCGTCAAACGAGGTTGCAATCAAGGATTTGCCAAAGTGAATTTTTCAGTCAACGGAAAGAATTACGAAGCTGTTAGAAAAATTGATAGTAAAGGAACACTTTCAGCAATATTTTCAGAAATCACAGGAGATGCAAGAATTGAGATAGCTGCAGGAGAAAGAAAACAATTTGGAGAATCCATGACACAAGAAGTTGAAAGTGTGATTGGTCTTGATTTTGAAAAATTAAAAATTGCATCGATCGTTCAACAAGGAGAATTAAATTCAATAATAAATGCGAAACCAAAAGAATTCAAAGAACTGCTAAATGCAATCATAGGAATTGACAAGCTAGATGTTGCTTCTGAATCAATGAAAACTGTAAATAAAGAATTTCGTCAAAGCATTAGAGAAAAAATAGGATATGATGATACGCATATTGAGATCTTATCTAGAGATTTGGAAACATATCAAAAAGAAATTGAAGAATCCACTCCACGCAAAAATCAATTACAAATAAAACAAGAAAAATTGCAAAATGAAGTTGAAGGTTTAAGAAAAAAGGTAGAAACTGAGGCTCCAAAAATTGATAAAATCAATCAATTGGAGTTAAGAAAAAAAGAGCTCATAAAATATGCAAAAGAGGCAATTCATGAAATTCAGCGTGAGATTAGCGAAAATGAACGTAAAATACGTGATTGTGAAGGATGTTTTGAATATGCAAGCCTAAAAGAAGATCTAGAGTCAAAAATTCAAAAAATAGAGCAAGCAGTAGATGACGCATTAAATAAAATTCAGGAGATGAAAAGTCAAACAGCTTCACTTAAAGAAAAACAATTACTTGCATCAAAACTCCAGTTAAAAGATAACAAATGTCCAGTTTGTGATTCAAGTGTAGAAAAACTAAATCCACTCTTCCAAGAAGAACACCTAAAACAAGAATTAGCATCATTGCAAGACCAAATAATATCAAAAGAAAAAGAACATCAAACATACAATAAAAAAAGAAGAGAGTTTTTGGAAAAATTACAATCTGCAAGAGATGCACAAGCTACACTTAGAGCACATTCCATTAGATCAAAACAAGAATTAGAAAAAATTCAAGAGGATGTTAAAACAAAAAAACAAAACATAGAAAAAATTCCCATAACTAACAGCACAAACCTACTTGAAATATCACAAATTGATTCGCATACAAAAACAATTTTTGACAACATTTCTAAATTAGAATTAGATGTTAAAGGGTTTGATGAACAAGAATTTTTGAATCTAAAAAAAGAAGTTAATCAAAAACAGATAGAACTTTCACAAATTGATCAGCAAATAGGGGCAATTTTAGAAAAAAGATCCAAAGGGAATGAACAAATAAAAATTATTGAAAATGTAATTTCAGAATTGAGTGTTGTTAAAGAATATGTAAATAATTTGAATGAAATTCAAAATAATATTTTTAGCAGAGATGGTCCTGTAGCTACCAGTCTAAGATCATGGGCATTAAATGCAATTTCTGCTAAGGCTTCAGAATACCTTGCACTATTAAACACAAAAATTCAGAGAATCCAACTTGCAGAAAAAGCCAGAGATATTTCAATTATCTGTAATTCAAAAACAGAAGAATTAGACTTGGAATCACTTAGCGGGGGAGAGAAAGTCAGCGTAGCATTAGCCTTGAGATTAGGAATGGCAAGTCTTTTGGGTGCATCAAATCTGAATTTGATGATATTGGATGAACCTACCACACATCTTGATGCAGAAAGAAAAAAATCCCTTGTAGGAGTTTTATCTCAGTTATCTAATATTTCTAATTCAGAAACACCAATGCAGTTTTTGATAATTACACACGATACAGAAATATTTGAAGATTCAACAGTAGAACAAATTTACAAATTTGAATCATCAGAACAAGGAAGTAAAGTTAGTGCACTTTAGTTCACAGTCACAATTCCGGTCATCCAAGGATGTACCATACAGAAATAATCATAAGTTCCCACCTTATCAAATGTAAATTCAAAAGTGTTGCCAGACATAAACAATCCTGAATCAAAGACGCCAGTAGGTCCTGCATTTACACTTCCACTGGTAACAGTGTGTGCAGCAGAGTCATCATTACTCCAAGTAACAGTTGTGCCCGAAGTTACACTAATCTCATGAGGTAGAAAACATTCATTGTTATCTTCACATCCAGGAGTTGCAGCACCTAGAGGAATTGAAACTATTGCAGCCAATTTAGGTTCTGCAACGGGTTCAGATTCTGGTGTTGGTTCAGGTTCTAGTTCAGATTCTGGTGTTGGTTCAGGTTCAATGATGGTCATTTCTTCAACGTCATTTACAATAACTTTACCAGTCATCCAAGGATGTACCATGCAGAAATAATCATAAGTTCCCGCCTTATCAAATGTAAATTCAAAAGTGTTGCCAGACATAAACAATCCTGAATCAAACATTCCATCATGTCCATCAGAAATATTTCCACTTGTTACAGTATGAGCTGCACTATCAGGATTATTCCACAAGACAGTGTCACCTACAGAAATTGTAATTGGGTTAGGTAAGAAACATTCGTTTGTTTCTTCACATCCTGGAGTTCCAGAGCCCTCAGCAATATTTACAGTATGAGTTCCAGATGACATTGGTAAAGAAAGTTCAGGTGCAGGTTCTGGAACAACAGTCATAGTAGTTACTATTCCTTTAGGTTCAGTAATATCATCACCATGTCCCAACCCTTGAATTACAACTTTAATTTCAACTGGAGATGCACTTAACACATTAGTTTCATGTACTGGATGTTTTCCAGGATGTCTATGAGATGCAATGTCAGATAAAATTTCTGTCCCATCTTGCATGGCAGTTATATCATAATTTACATGATCTACAATGTTTCCATCATCATCTCTAAATTCAACTTCAACAAGTAATACATCACCTACAATTGCAGTTTTAGGCATTATATGGGAATTGACAGAGATTTCTTTATCAGGTTCTGATTCAAAAATACATTCACCATCATGATCTAATTTAACATCAGAGGCATCAAGCATACACAGATTACCATATGTTACTCCATCAATCCCACAAACAGGAGCATAATCTAAAGTACAAGGAGTGGATTTTTCTTCAACTGAAACAATTCTTGGTTGTATAATATCATCAGGATTCATTGCAATAAATCCAATAGAAATTGCAACAAGAATACCAACTGCAACTATAATACCATGCTCTAAATTCACATCATCCACCCGTTAACTTTGCAAATTCTTCGTTCTTACTTAACTTTTCCATAAATTCAATATTAGATAGGGCTACAACTGCAGATTCTACAACAGGCTCATCTGGATCATTTAGTGCTTTTTGCAAAGTTTCTTTTGCTTCTTTATTTCCAACAACTCCCAAAGCTATGGCAGCCTCATGTCGAACAAACATACTAGGATCGTGTAATGTTGCATCAGTTAGAGGAGGAATAGCGCTAGAATAACTCATCTGACCTAATGCAAATGCGGCTTCATGCCGTACCAATTCATTTTCATCATTTTTTAAAACTTTAGCAATATACTGAACTTTGTCTTCTCCACCAAAATCAACTAAAATACAAGCTACTCTTGTTCTAACCACATAATCAGGATGATCCAACAAAGATACGAAATATTCAGTATCTTTTTGTTCATATTTTTTCTCCATTTCAGCAAAGAGTGCCAATCTATCATCTGTAACTGCTTGCAATTTGTTTTGAGACTTTTTGTGTCCTATATTAGGTTACTTGAAAAAAATCCATTAATAGAAAAAAGATCAATTCAGTTAGATACACAGCAGAATTTTTAAAATTCTTGATTCAATACAAAGGAATTAGAAATTCTTTTCTTCTGAATAGTTGTTTTGTGCGTTTTAGCCTTTTTCTTCCTATCAGCATTTCTCCCATCATTTAGAACATCCGTAATTGTTTTCATCAAGACCATACGATTCATAGGTTTTGGCAGATAACTAAAAGCACCTAATTTCATTAGTCGGTTAATACTATCTTGATCACCTACATAAGCAGAAGTAATCACAACTCGGGAATTTGCATCATCATTTTGAATAGCATGTAAGACTCTATCTCCTTCTAATTTGGGCATTTTCATATCTAATAAAATGACATCTGGCTTGTACTGCAGGTACATCTTGAGACCTTCTAATCCATCCTTTGCTTCAAGAACACGAACAAACTTTACAGTTCTCTTTAAAACATCTCTAAAAAAGACTCTGAATGCTTCAGAATCATCCACTACCAAAACAATAGGAAATTTTCTCACAAAATCATTCTACATATAATAGATTTATCGGATTGTATGTTTAAAAAGAGCAGATAGGCTCGAGTGAATTCAGGCTTTGCAGTTAGTATTTAATGGAAAAAATACAAGAATGACTTGTGAGCGCAGAAATAGGCAAAAAAGTACCAAATTTTGGAGTTTCAGAGTGGGTACAGGGTGCTCCTACAAATTTCGATCAAGAAAAAGATCACATCGTATTATTGGAAGTATTTCAAGTGAATTGCCCAGGATGCTTCATGAATGCACTTCCTGAAGCAATCAACATTTATGAAAAATACAAGGATGAAGGAGTTAGAGTACTAGGTCTTGCGACAGCCTTTGAAGATTTTGATAAAAACACATTAGATAATTTGAAAATGCTTGCTGAAACGGGAGAGGTGATTGGTGAGACTAAAGATGCTTTATCAATGTATGGTAAATTAAAAGATGGAAACAAGTTATCATATAAAATTCCATTTCCGTTAGGAATGGATAACCTAACAAAGACTTCAGGGGAAATCAGTCAAGAAAAAATCATGCAATTCATTTATCCTCAAATTCCTGAATTTGATTCACAGCCAGAAGATTACAGAAATCAGATAATTCAAAGAGTGAAAGACTATATGAAATCAAAAGAATATTCAGCTGAAACATTTGAAAAATTTGCATTACAAGGAACACCATCAACAATTTTAGTGGACAGAAAAGGAATTCTCAGAGACGTATCGTTTGGACAGACAGGTCATATCGAATCAATGATACAGAAATTATTGGCTGAAGATTAAATCAACGTATCAAAACAAGTGCAATAGACAAAGCAACTACTATAACGAAACCACCAATTAAAGCAATTTTTGGATTATCCATTAAATCAATTAGTCTTGGTTTTTGTAATATAGTTTGATTACCTCATCAACTACCACATTAGTGTCAGAATCTTTTTCAGCACTGACTAAAAGTAAATGTTCATCACCAAGATAAAATGAGAATCGTTTAATTTTATCATATTCACCTAGCGTGTATTTTGTCATTCCAAGCCATTTTGACATATCCTTTCTTGCTTTCCAATCCATAATTGAGAGATTAACTAATTCATTTTCAGCATGTTTAGAAAGCAAGTTTTCAACGCCTTCTCGTATCCCTCCTGCAACACGAACTGCCCATTCATCATAAACTGTGGCAAAGCGAATTTTAGGATCAGCAGAGAGGATTTGTGAGCAAAATTTTTCATAATCCATAGATATTTCAAATAGATCAAATTATTAGAATCTTATGGATTTTCATTAGATGAAATCTAGCAGAAGTCAAAAATCAAATCGTTATTTTCGTTTCTTAATTTTCATGATTACAAAGGCTGCAATTACAATCGGAATTCCAATCAAGAGTAACAATCCAATAGTATCGGGCATTGTTTCTTCTTTTTGTAATGGTGTTGATTTTTCTAGAGGAATTTCTTCAATTTCTGTCAAACCATCAAGATAAGTTGTTCCAAAGATATCTAATTTGTTGTTTCCAGAACCGGTGAAATTTAGAGTTACAAAAGTAATTTTTTCATTAGAATTAATCGTTGGAAAAAACTCTTGATCATTTAGATAAAAAGTAAAATTTCCTCCCAAAAGACTTTGAGGAATAAGAATTTCTCCCAAGTTATTTTCCAATCCACTGTTTAGGTACAGTGATAATTGTTTTGAATTTTTGTCAAAATTAAAATCACTAATATCAAAATTCGAGGTAACTTTAATTTCAAAAGCATGCCCTCCTGTTTGAACATTCAATCGATTTACTAATCCTGTTGCATCAGATAGCAATTGACCATACACAGGAGATGCTACAAATAATAATACAAGTGGAATTAAAAATACTATTTTCAATTTATGCAGTTTGAGATATTCGTTTGTTTAATTCTTTATCTTGTGCAATTCTTGGATGTTCAGGATCTGCCAAGATTACTTCAAACCAATAATGTTTTCCGTCTTTGT